>OWIV01000210.1_pt1 | contig 45603 bp, 42 predicted proteins | sample 1732831 | NCBI WGS metagenome assembly OWIV01 (sample SAMN05065757, study PRJEB22554) | human gut metagenome | biome: ENVO:2100002; feature: ENVO:00000062; material: ENVO:00002003 | host: Homo sapiens | place: USA
GAGATGCAGCGTAGTCTCGTGGGCTCGGAGATGTGTATAAGAGACAGCCTCTATGGTTCCCGGGAACCATAGAGGTTTTTTGTTACTGTTCACTCCGTTCACAGTAACGGATTTTTGACTTATTCACTTCGCAGTGCATCGATCGGGTTCAGGTCTGCTGCCTTAACAGATGGGAGCAATCCAAAGATAACTCCGATCAGCATGGAAAATATTACTGATCCGATGATCGCCGGAATACTGATCGCCGTCGGTGCTCCCGAAAGCTTGGAGACCACTTTCGACAGGACAATTCCGACAATAACTCCAATGATACCGCCAATACTTGTCAGCATGGCCGCTTCTGTCAGAAACTGGAAAAGAATGACCTTTTTTCTTGCTCCGATTGCTTTCTTTAGACCGATCTCACTCGTTCGCTCTGTGACAGATACCAGCATGATGTTCATAACACCGATACCTCCTACCAGCAGAGAAATACTTGCGATCCAGATCAGCTGTGTATTGGTGCTTTCGCTGAGTTTCTGCATATTTCTTACCTGCTGCATCACATCGTCAGCCTTGTATTTGAACTTGGAAGAATTTGTATCAATTCCCTGATTCATAACTTCCGCTGCTGCATTTCCGGCAGAACTCATATTGTCTGTAGAATCCGCACGGATCACTGCATTCTGCGGCTCGTCAAACTGAAAAGCTGTCGGCCAGGTGGTTTCCGGGATCATAACTGTTCCCATGATGGTCTGATAATATTCATTGAACTCGTCAATCGTCTTGATGTTCGGAAGATAGTCATCACTCTGCTGAACAACCCCGACAACGGTAAACGGTTCTGATCCAATCTCAATCGTCTTACCTACCGGGTTCTCTCCTGCAAACAGATTCTCTGCTGCATTATCATCCACAAGAACGACCTTTCTCATCTCATTGAGATCTTTCTGTACAAAACCTCTACCCGCTCTGACCATATACCCGCGAGTTTCCAGATACTCCATGTCTATTCCATAAATGCTTCCGCCCTGGAAACTGACATTCTGATAATAAACGTTGCTCGCATAAGAACGACTGTAAAAAAATGTCGCATTCTCTACATGATCCAGTTTTCGTACTTCTTCTTTCTGTTCATCTGAAAGAAGCGGTGCAGCTTTCCCATCACTCATTCCGTAATCCTGGTCATAAGCACTGTCTCCATAATTAAGCGTAATGGAAACCGTGTTATTACCCGCACCGATCAGGTCTTCCTTGATCTGTTCATTTGTTCCCTTCAAAGTTGAAACGATTGCAATAATGGAGGCAATACCGATAATGATACCAAGCATTGTCAGAAAGGATCGCATTTTGTGAGACCAGATTCCCTGAATGGATATTCTGATATTTTCAAGCATAAATTCCCACCTTCCTAGTAGCCATACATTTCGTCTGCTGAAACTTCTTTTGTTTTGACACCATCTGCAACATCATCGCCATAAGGAAAAGCAATTTTGTCTTCTCTGGTGATTCCTCCTGTTACGAGAACACTGTATCCACTGTTTACATTGCCTCCCACTTTCAGAATCTGTTTTTTCAGCACACCATTATCATCCTTGTAGACATAGCTGACTCCATTTTCAGTGCGGACAAATGCTCTGTCCAGAACAATTCCATTGCTGACCACATTTCCTGCCAGCATAACCGTAAGCCAGTCGTCATCTGATACTTTAACGGAACTGTCCTCTATAGTAGCTGTATATTCGTAGTAAGAAGCATTCGGATTCCCACTTCCATAATAGGAAGAATCGCCCGAAACAGGATACTCGGACACGTATGCCACCTTTGCATTAAAGTCACCATTTGAAGTGGAACATTTCAATTCTGTGCCTTCCTTTATCTGATCCAGCATCAGTTCACTTACCGTTCCTTTAACATAGTATCCTTCTTTGCTCTTAACTGTCATAAAAGTGCTTCCATCAGAAGATGAAGTTGTGGAATCTCCAACCTTTGCCACAGTTCCATCCAGTCTGCTGTAAATCGTTTCTTTCTGAACCTTCTTTTCCAGTTTACTGATATTCAGTTTGCTTTCCCGAATATCCAGACTCAGGCTCTGAATTCTTGATTTCTGGATTTTGATTGCTTCATCTCTGGTAATTGAAGCGTTTCCTGAATCATCCGCATTATCATAATCTCCACCATCATCATCTGGTAATTCATCCTCATACTGACTTGCACCATCCAGTGTATATTCAATTTCCGAATCATTATCTACACGTTTGTCAAGAAGATTTCCATCAATGAGATAATACCCAATACAGGATGACTTTCTGTCCTGATAATCTGCCACCTGATTATTCTGATGAAATTCCAGCTGATACCAGTATCCTGTCTTTCCCGCATCTCTTGTACCGTCACTGTTAAACTGTGCCATTTTGTTAAGGAAAGAACCTTTTGCAACTACATATCCTTCGGACGAGTCACACAGGAACACAAACGGATCATCCTTTGTACCAGTTCCGGTAATAGGTTCTGTTTCATCATTCAGGATCTTCACAAACTGTGATTCTCCATCCATCAGTTTATCTTTATTCTCACCTGGTGCTATATCCACAATTTTTACATCATCCACAAAATCGTCCTGCGGCTGATCTGCTCCCGGTGTTTCCGTTGGTGTTGGTATCGGTGTCTCTTCCGGTGTTTCTGTTTGTTCAGGAATCGGCGTAGGTTCCGTATCATCTTCCCCTGTATCATCAGAACCAAAATCCACATCTGCGCTCGTATCTGCTTCCTCAGAGGAAGCTTCCTGCTGCGTATCCGTAAAATCCTCGGTCGAAGCTGTGCTTTCCAGCATGGCTGCCGCCAGAATTGGATTCATTACTGCTGCCAGATAAACTCCGTTCAGGGAACTTCCAGCCGAAGCCAGCTCATCTCCGGTGCTGCTTGTATCTGTGTCCGATGGCTGGTCTGCATTCAGAGAATCACTGCCTGCATCGCTTTCCTCAACAGGACCTCCATTCTGAAGACTCGCAAGTCGTTTCTGTGCCTTTGCCAGATTTTGTTCCTGCTGTTCCTGCTTCAGTTTCGCGATCTTGAGTTCCATCTGCACCAGTGTCATATCAAAAGAAACCAGTTTGTCTCCTTTTTTTACTGTATCGCCTTTTGATACATAAACATCCTGAACGATCATGTCTTTGTCTATGGTAATACTTTGAACTGCACTTGTAGCGATATTTCCCTCCAGGCTGGTATCATCCGTATAATACTGACTCGCCAGGCTGTCCACACTTACAACTGACACTTCACTCTGATGTGATTTTCTGTAATAAACTGCACCACCGGCAGTACCGCCCGCTATCAATGCAGCGATCAGAACTCCTATGATGATTTTTTTCTTCATGAATTCACCTCTTTTTCCCTGAGTTCACCGTCACGGATCGTTACTACACGTTTCGCATGTGCTGCGATTTCCGGATCATGCGTGATCATCAGGACTGTTACCCCCTCATCATTTAACTTCTGAAAAAGCTCCATGACCTGTGCTCCGGACTTACTGTCCAGTGCTCCTGTGGGTTCATCTGCAAGAAGCAGTTTCGGACTGTTTACGATTGCCCTGGCGATCGCCACTCTCTGCATCTGCCCTCCGGAAAGCTGGTTCGGCTTAAAGTCAACTCGATCAGCAAGTCCTACACGATCCAGTGCTTTGAGGGCTCTCTGTCTGCGTTCTTTCTTTGGAACTTTGGCATAGTTAAGCGGAAGTTCCACATTTGCTGCTGCTGACTGCCGCGGAAGAAGATGAAAACTCTGAAAAACAAAACCGATCTTGTTCAGACGGATATCTGACATGTCATTTTCGGAACAGGTTCCAATCTCCTGACCATCCAGAAAAAATTCTCCCTTTGTCGGTTTGTCAAGACATCCTATGATATTCATAAGTGTTGTCTTGCCTGAACCGGACGGTCCCATGATTGCCACATATTCTCCCTCTTCCATGGAAAAGTTGATATCTTTCAGTACCGGAACGCTCATTTTGCCCTGCTGGTAATCCTTATAGATTCCTTTTAATTCCAAGATCATTACTCTGCCTCCGTATCATCCTGTATCGGGACCAGATCTTCGTCCGGGAGATCGCCATCTGTCATATCTGCCGTATCATCCCAGCTTCCATCATCTATTTCCCAGTCATCCGTCATCTCTTCAGAATCATCGGTCATATCACCCGTATCGTAATCACTTATCATGGTGTCGTCTGTTCCGTCATACCCGTAGTCAATGCTATCCATATTATCATCTGCCGGAAGTTCATCAGAACTCATATCAGAAACAGGCTCCATATCTACATTATCTGACTCAACAGCTTCTTCTCTGTTTTTGGTCGTTGCCATTCCCTCTTTGAGATTTTCTGCCGGGTAAGCAATATAATCATCCTTCGTAAGTCCGTCTGCGATCTCATATTCTCCCAGTTCTTCATCATACTGTCCAAGAATCACGCTGCGCTTCTCAAGTTTCTTGTCCTTACCCATTGCCCAGACATACGGCTGGTCAGTATCTGTATCTGAAATATACACTTCACTCAGCCACAGGCCTGCTTTCTGATCTTCCTGTCCTTCGTCATTTTCTATGTAAACATGCTGTCCAAGCATGAGACCGTCAGAAGAATCAAGATTCACATAAAATGGATAGGTACTTGAAGAAGTCTGGGAATCTCCACTTGCATCCATCATACCGAAGCTGTTGCTGTTACTGTTGGTAGTTGCACTGTCCTTATCAATAGTACCCATGGTCCCATGCCAGATCTGACTGCTGTCCACACGAGACCGGACAATTACCGGTTCTCCTTCTACAATGTTCTGGATATTCAGTTCATTTACAGTTCCTTTGACTCTGTACGAACCAGTACTCAGAATCGTAATAAATGCATTGCTGCTTCCACTTCCTGTATCAGAATAAGAAGACATATCGTTAGCACTGTCATCCAGACTGTCTCCATCATCTGTTGATAATTTAGATGTGTCAATCTTCTGAATTACACCATCAATCGAACTTCTCACCTCAGTATTACCTGTTGCGCTCTGCAGTTTATCAATTTCTGCCTGCTTGCTTTTCTGATTATATTCATTTTTTTTGAGATTCATTTTGTTTGTCTCAATTTCAATTGTATAAGACAGCTGATTGTCCTGAGATGCCTGTTTCTTTTCTTTCTCGAGAGTAGCAATCTGATCATTCAGGCTGGACTCCTCATTCTTGAGACGGTCCAGTTCCAGCTGCGCTTCCTCCAGGCTGTCCTGAATACTGCTGAGATCATATTCAAACAAAAGCTGTCCTTTTTTGACCTGGTCTCCTGTCTTGACCTGGACTTCCTTGACAGATCTTCCACTCTCCAGTTCCACCTCAACCGTTTCCTGCGGTTCTACCGTGCCTGCATATCTGTTGGATACACCTGCAGCATCTCCATTGATCTCACTGATCAGTGTTACATATATAACATCTCCGCTGACTTCCTGCTGTCCAAACACTCCTGTTTTCCAGCAGACTCCCGCTGCGCCCCCTCCTATTATCAGGATCCCCAAAAGGATCAGAATTCTTTTTTTCATAATATGAAGTTTCCTCCTTACAGCCCTTCGCCATCGGACATTCTGACATATTCCTGTCGTTTTTTGTTTCTTAATTTATGTTACATGATTACTGCTACAATTCTGTAACAGCTACTTTTTATCTTACCTATCATAGCAGATTGTTTCCAAAAAAGAAAGTCTTCCACAAAATCATTAAGATTTTCACATTTTTTTCACGTTTTCTTTCCAAAAACAGAGTAAAATATCCATTTTTTTGACTTTTGAGCTGATTTTTGGTAAAATGTATAAGAATATTTTTTTGAAAGGAAAGATACTTATGAAGATTGCCAAAAATCTGATCTCTCTTTTCGTTTTTATCCTTGCAGTTGTCTGTTTTGGCGGCTGTTCCCACCTCGATAAAACCGATGTAAAAACAGTGATCAGCAACGAACTAAATCTCCTCAAGAATCTGGACTCCGATACTGCCCAGAAATATGTATCCTATAAAGAACTGTTCCCCGACGCAACGACGGAAACTTCTCTTTCCCAGGAAGTAGAAGAAGTTTTTTCTCTCTTCTTTCAGGATTTTGATTATCAAATTCTTGATCTTGACGTCGACGAAGATAAAAAAGAAGCCACAGCAAAGATAAAGCTGACTACCATAGATGCTCAGACCTTAGCTTCCGATTACGCCGAAGCTTCCCTCAAAGCAGCAATCCTCAAGGCAGCCAGTTCTGATTCAGCAGACACCGAAGAAACTACAACTTCCATGGAGGACCGTTATCTGATCCTTGATGATCTGTTGAAGCAGAATCACTATGAAACTATGGAAACGGAATGTACCATCAGGCTCACAGACAAAGGTACTTCCAAACAGGAATGGGAGATCATACGGACCCATTCTCTGGAAAATGATCTTGTCGGCGGTCTTATGACTTATCTGTCCGACAGTGATCTCATGTCTCCAGAAGAAACACTGTCCGTCTATTTAGATACCCTCAAAACCATGGATTCTAAACAAATGGGAAATTATCTTGGTCTGGAAAGTCTTTTGAACACTTCAGATTCTGCCAAGAATTCCATTGCATCAGCTCTTGTCGATCAGGTTCACAAAACTCTTGATTATCAGATCACCAGTTGCAATATTCAAAGTTACAATGCTGTCGTAACTACAGAAATTACAACTTTTGACAGTGCATCCATACTTTCTGATTATCAGAGCAGCCGGGATACTTATCTCTCCTCTGTTGATGCCGTCATTGATGGTTCTTCCAAAAGATATGAGCATTCTCTGGAACTTCTCCTTAACAGCATTAAGGAAAACACAGATACCGTCACTTCTTCTGTTACTTTTCATCTTACCAACGACGGTGCATCCTGGAAACTCCTGGAAAACAGTGAAGCCATCGGAAATGCTATATTTGGAACGCTCAGCACCACACCTGTCCCAGATGAAAACAGCGAACTTTCAAATGATGAAAGTAACTCCGAACCATCTGACGAAACACTGTCTGATTCTTCCGAATATATCGATGAAGAAGATTTCGATTCCGGCTACGATTTTTCGGATGATGACGCAAATGCTGATAATTATGAAGATGACACTACATCCGATGACAGTTCCTACGAAGAATAAACTTTCGTCCTTCTCCAGATCAAAAAACTCCTGCCAGACCTTTATATCACAGGCTGGCGGGAGTTTTTGTATATAATTAATTATTCAGCTTCTTCCGGAGCTGTCTCAAGTCCAAGTTCTTCAAGCTGCTGCTCGCTTACTCTGCTCGGCGATTCTGTCATCAGGCAGGAAGCATCTTTTACCTTCGGGAAGGCGATGACGTCACGGATGCTGTCAACTTTTGCCATCAGCATTACGAGACGGTCAAGTCCGTAAGCCAGTCCAGCGTGAGGCGGAACTCCGTATTTGAATGCATTCAGGAGGAATCCGAACTGTTCATAAGCAGCTTCTTTGGTGAAGCCAAGCATCTCAAACATCTTCTCCTGGATATCATTCTGGTGGATTCGAACACTACCACCACCGATCTCGTTACCATTCAGTACGATATCGTATGCTTTTGCACGGATCTTTCCAAGATCTCCGCTCTCGATCAGCGGGATATCTTCATCCATCAGCATGGTGAATGGATGGTGCATTGCTGTGTAACGGTTTTCTTCTTCGTTCCACTCAAGAAGCGGGAACTCTGTTACCCATACGAAACGATATTCATTCTTATCAAGAAGATCCATCTGTTTTGCAAGTTCTACACGGAGAGCTCCGAGAACATCGTATACAACTTTGTTCTTGTCTGCTGCAAAGAGAAGCAGGTCCCCCGGCTTACCTTCCATAGCCTGAACAAGTGCATCCATCTCTTCTTCTGTCATAAATTTGGCGAAAGAAGATTTGCGGGTGCCGTCTTCTGCGATCGCGATGTAAGCAAGACCTTTTGCACCATAAGTCTTTGCAAACTCAACGAGTTTGTCGATCTTCTTACGCGGCATGCTGCCCTGGCCTTCTGCGTTGATACCACGAACACTTCCGCCTGCCTCAAGAGCACCCTTGAATACTACAAATCCGCAATCCTTAACTACTTCGCTTACGTCATGCAGTTCCATTCCAAAACGCATATCCGGCTTGTCAGAACCGAAACGGTCCATAGCTTCCTGCCAGGTGATTCTCTGGATCGGAAGTTTAACATCTACATCAAGAACTTCTTTGAACAGGTATGCAAGGAATCTCTCATTTACGTCGATGACATCATCAACATCTACGAAAGAAAGCTCCATATCGATCTGCGTAAATTCCGGCTGACGGTCCGCACGAAGGTCCTCATCACGGAAGCAGCGTGCGATCTGGATATAACGGTCATATCCAGAGCACATCAGAAGCTGTTTGTAAAGCTGCGGAGACTGTGGAAGTCCGTAGAAAGAACCTGGATGGATTCTGGACGGAACAAGGTAATCTCTTGCACCTTCCGGTGTACTCTTACCAAGCATTGGTGTTTCAACTTCAAGGAATCCTTCGTCTGTGAAGAATTTACGGGTGAGCATCATAACTTTGCTCTTCATCATCAGATTTCTCTGAAGGTCCGGTCTTCTCAGGTCAAGGTAACGGTATTTCAGACGGATCTCGTCTTTTGTCTTGCTGTTTTCCTCGATCGGGAAAGGCGGAACATCGGACTCTGCCAGGATTCTTAAGGATTCTGCACGAAGTTCGAGTGCACCTGTAGCAAGGTTTTCATTTACAGCGCCGCCACGGTTCTCAACAGTACCTGTAACTGCGATCACAAACTCACTTCTCAGTTTGCCGGCTTTTTCGAATCCCTCTTCATCAATGCCGCCATTTTCAAAAATAACCTGCATGATTCCGGAACGGTCACGAAGATCAACAAAGACAAGTCCACCTTTGTTGCGGGCCTTCTGAACCCATCCCATCAGAGTTACTTTGCTGCCGACCATATCGTTTGTTACTTCTGCACATCGGCATGTCCTGTGCAGACCTTTCATACTTTCAGCCATGATTTTTCTCCTTTTGAAGCATTTATATTATTTATTAAAGAATTCTACAAATTCTGTATATCCTTCTGCGGTCATCTGTTCCTTCTGGAATTTCTTGTTTTTCTTCATGATAGAAATATTGACCTGAACGCCGTTCTTACGCTCTTCTTCTGCCTGTTTCAGAATTGGAAGAAGTTTGTCTGCCGGCATGTTTTTCTCGATCAGATATGCTTTCTTGGCTGCGCTTGTCGGGATCTCATATCCTCTCTCCAGAAGCAGCATAACGATTCTCTCAAATCCGATGGAAAATCCACATGCAGATGTATTCTGACCTGTAAATTTACCGATCATCTCATCATAACGTCCGCCGCCGCCGACAGAGCCGCCAAATTCATCCATTGCGATCTCAAAGATTGGACCTGTGTAGTAAGACATTCCACGAACCAGAGTCGGATCGAAGGAGATCTTGAAATCTGCGTTCTTTACAGAATCTACTGCTGTGATGATAGTTTCCAGATCTTCTGCAACCTTCGGATTAAGGACATCTCTCAGTTTCTCCTTGCAGTAGCGTACGCCCTCAATGTCAGAAGTAATTTCTTTGAACATACCAAGGTATGTATCAATGCTTTCTTTGCTGAAGCCTTCTTTTTCGAGTTCTTCTGCTACGCCTTCAAGACCGATCTTGTCCATCTTGTCAAGAATGATAAATACAGTATCAAAGCTTTCTTCCGGGAAGCCGCTGTACTGTGCCATAGCCTTGAGGATCTTTCTGTCGTTGATACGGATCGTGAAGTTATGGAAATCCAGTTTGCCAAGCAGTGTGGTAGTCGCCATGACCAGCTCGATCTCTGCAAGGTATGTGGACTCACCAAGAATATCGATGTCACACTGCATGAACTGACGGAAACGGCCTCTCTGCGGACGGTCTGCTCTCCATACATTTCCCATCTGCAGTGCCTTGAATGGTGCCGGAAGCTGGCTGGCATTGTTGGAATAATATCTGGAAAGCGGTACAGTCAGGTCATAACGAAGTCCGGAGTCTACCAGATCTGCCTCACACTCTGCTGTATCAAGTTTCAGTTTTTCTCCACGTTTGAGGATCTTGAAGATCAGTTTCTCATTTTCCCCACCCTGTTTGCTGCTGAGGTTCTCGATGTGCTCCACGCACGGAGTCTCAATTGCTGTAAATCCGAATTTGCCGTAAGTTTCACGGATCATGTTCATCACATAATTACGGATCTCCATTTCCTTTGGTAAAATATCTTTCATACCGGTTACCGGTTTTTTCTTTAATGCCATGCTGTCCTCCTGTTATTTGTTATCATGTACCACTCTCTGAAATGCAAGAAAAACTTCCATATCAAAGTTTTTGATCTCATCGATCATCAGCTCTATCACACTGCTTACATCAAATGCCTTGCGGTAAGGTCTGTCTGAGATCAGTGCTGCATATACATCACAGACTCTCAGGATCCTGGCGCCCAGGGGAATACTGTCACCGGACAGATTGGATGGATATCCACTTCCGTCATAATTCTCATGGTGATAAAGGATACTCTGAAGAACTGTTTCCGAATAATCCTGATCTTTCAGTTCTTCATAACCAAGTGTCGAATGCATCCTGACATATTTCAGTTCCTCGATCAGAAGCGGATCGTTTTCCTGTCCGTTAATGTATCCTGTAAGTTTCAGTTTGCCAATATCATGAAGCATTCCTGCAATGGCAAGCTGATAACAGAACTCCTCATCCTGCCCCAGCTCCTTCGCTACCGCATACGCAAGATTACTGACCGCAATTCCGTGATTCAGTTCGGCAGACAGATCAAATTCCAGAAGCCTGTCCGGGGACTTTATCTCTTCTTCTTGTGTCATTTCCAACGTATATACCTCCTGCCTAGAGCCATTTCTGTATTCCTGCACGTTTTCTTTCTATCATTTCATCGATACGGGAAATATAATTAGTTACGTCTTTGACATTCTCTGCACGCTCGATGCGTCTGCCATGGTCAAAGACCAGTTTGGATGAGCCGCCTGCGCCAAGGGCAATGATCGGCTGTTTTTCTTCCATAATTAGTATATTGTAAATCCCGGCTTTGTCAACCTTTGCATAGCCTACATTTTCAAAATTACCCTTCATATTCTTCTGTCTGTACAGATAATAAGGTCCCATTTCCATTTCATAGGCTGTCTTCATGGTCATATCCATGATCTCCTGGTTGTTCTCAAACGTCATTTCCTGATATTTGTCTTTGAACATATTCAGGCGCGCTGCTCTCTTTACCGCCAGGGAATGTACCGTCAGGCTGTCAGGTGCAAGCCGTCTGACTTCCTCTAATGTATGCTCCACCATCGCTTTGTCCTCACCTGGAAGTCCCACGATCAGGTCCATATTGATATTATCAAAGCCACACTCTCTTGCAAGTTTAAACGCCTGCTCTGTTTCCTGTACCGTATGTCTGCGTCCGATGATATCCAGTGTCTCCTGGTTCATAGTCTGTGGATTTACAGAAATCCTCGTGACAGGGTAATTTCGGATCATCATCAGTTTTTCTCTGGTGATACTGTCCGGTCTTCCTGCCTCGATCGTAAATTCCACAAGGTGCTCGCAGTCAAAATGTTCCATAAGGGAATCAAACAGGACTTTCAGCTGTTCTGGTTCCAGAGTAGTCGGTGTTCCGCCTCCGATGTAGACAGTGTCCAGTTTTTTACCCTTTTGTCTCATAATCTCAGAGACAGCTTTGATTTCTTTACACAAAGCCTCAAGATACAGATCTACCCTGTCCTTCCACTGTTTCAGCGGATAAGAGCTGAAAGAACAGTAAAGGCAGATACTCGGGCAGAACGGGATTCCGACATAAAGGCTGTAACCATTCTCATAATCAATGTCCTTCAGGATTTCCCGCTCTCTGTTTGCGATCGTGATCGCCAGTGCAGTTTTCTGGGGGCTGACCATGTAGCGGTCTCTCATTTCCTGCGCTGCTTCTGTGTTTTTCATTCCGGACTCAATAAGTCCCATTGCCAGCTTCGCCGGACGGATCCCGGTCAGGTTTCCCCATGGAAGGGTTTTGCCCGTCAGGCTGACCAATAACTTGTACAGTGCCAGTTTCACGATGTCCTTGCGTTCTTTACGGATTGCATGTGCCTGTTCTTTCGCATCAGCATCTTCTGACGCCGAACAAGAAACAAGGGCATCCGAAGACTGCCCTTCTACAAATTCTGCACTTGTCACACCTTTGTTCTCATGGTCCTCATAGCGGATCATGCAGGACTCATCCTGCTTTTCGATCCGGAAATAAAGATCACAGCCTTCCTTTCTCTCATCATAGGAAGAAGTGATCTCACTTCCTGGATAAAAAGCACGGATCAGTTCATAAATATCATGTTCAAATTCTTTATCAAGAAAAAGTATATCAATCTTATACAAATGGATTGTACCTCTTTTCATAACCGATTGTTGTCGATGCATCATGCCCCGGATATACCTCTGTCTCATCTGGCAGTGCATCCAGAAGACGATGAAGGCTTCTGACGATTGCTGCTGTGCTGCCCTCCGGAAAATCCGTTCTTCCTACTGATCCCTGAAATACGGTGTCGCCACTGAAAAGCACACCCTCATCCTTGAGATAATAACAGCAGCTTCCAACAGTATGTCCCGGTGTCTCGATCATCTGTACTGAAAATCCGGCCAGTTCTACGGTCTGAAGATCCTTAAGATAAACATCCGCATCCAGTGTACAGCTTCCATGACCAAACACTGACAGATTCACCTTCGGATTCAGAAGTGTTGTCTCTTCTTTTTCGCTTGCATAGATTGGAATATTGTATTTCTTTCTTACCTCATCTGCTGCCATGATATGATCAAAATGACCATGCGTCAGAAGGATTCCGACAGGCTTGCCCTGCATCTCGGAAACTTTGCGCTCAATCGTATCCGCCGCATCTCCCGGATCCACGATCAGCAGTTCACCTGTTTCTTTATTTTTGAGGAAGTAACAGTTTGTGTATACACTTCCGACAATGCATTTTTGTAATTCCAGTTTTTTCATGCACTCTTTCTCCTATATATCGTTCATCAGCCTGGAGTTCCACGTTCTACATCAAGTACGCTCTCGATCTGACGGAGTTTCTCAATGAGAGACGCCAGTTCTTCCTTGCTTCCGATTTCAAAGCTGATAGAGATCGTGGCTTTTTCCTGCTTATTGGTACGGCTGTTGATCGTTCGCATGTCGATCTTACGCTCTGTGAAAACCTTAGAGATATCCACCAGAAGACCGGTACGGTTATTGGCAAATACCTGAATATCTGCCATATATTTCTCAGAGCTTTTGTTCTCTGTTGGCTGCCATTCTGCCTCGATCAGACGGGAACGGTCTGTCTCCGACATATTCAGAACGTTTACACAGTCCGTCCTGTGGATCGTGATTCCACGTCCTCTTGTGACAAAACCTACGATCTCATCTCCCGGAATCGGACTGCAGCACTTGGAAAAGCGGACTGCAACATCATGGATACCCTTTACTACGATTCCGCCCTTGTTCTTGGTTATATGAAGCTTCTCCTGCTGTTCACCGGCAGCCTCAAGAACCTGCTCATCGGTAAGATGCTTCTGATTTTCTTTCTCATAAGCTTCCAGTAGTTTATTGAAGACCTGGCCTTCCTTAAGTCCGCCATGTCCGATTGCTGCCAGCACAGAATCCCAGTCACGGAAACCATACTTGCGCATAACGGATTCCAGAAACTGTGATTTCGTATAATTACTGATCTTATATCCCTTGGACTTCGCATACTGTGTCAGCATTTCCTTGCCCTTGAGGATATTGTCTTCTTTAAGTTCTTTCTTGAACCACTGATTGATCTTGTTCTTTGCCTGTGTACTCTTGACGATCTTGAGCCAGTCACGGCTCGGTCCCTGGGAATTCATCGAAGTGATGATCTCAATACGGTCACCATTCTTGATCTGATACTCGATCGGGACAAGCTTGCCGTTTACTCTCGCACCTACCATACGGTTTCCTACCGCACTGTGTACACTGTACGCAAAATCGATCGGTGTGGAACCATTCGGCAGAGTCTTGACATCTCCCTGCGGAGTAAAGCAGTAAACACTGTCCGCAAAAAGGTCCAGGTCATTCTTGAGAAGGCTCATGAACTCCCTGTTATCGGACATGTCCTTCTGCCATTCAAGGATCTGACGGAGCCAGTTCAGCTTCTCCTCCTCGCGCTTATCTACCGGCAGTTTGCCATCGGAAGATTCCTTATATTTCCAGTGTGCAGCGATACCATATTCTGCTGTCTTGTGCATTTCGAAAGTGCGGATCTGGATCTCAAATGGCTGTCCATTTGGTCCGATCAGTGTGGTATGCAGGGACTGGTACATATTTGGCTTCGGCATGGCAATGTAATCCTTGAATCTGCCCGGGATCGGTTTGTACATCTCATGGATGACGCCAAGGGCTGCATAACAGTCCTTGACTGTATCTACCAGAATACGGACTGCAAACAGATCATAAATCTGATCGATCGTCTTGTCCTGATTGACCATCTTCTTGTAAATACTGAAGAAATGCTTGATTCTTCCATCCACCTGTGCCTTGATTCCGGCATCGTCCATATGCTGCTTGACCTGGCTTACGATATTATTGACAAATTTCTGGCGTTCACTCTTACGAAGAGCGACCTTGTCCACAAGATCATAATATACATCCGGTTTGAGATATTTCAGTGACAGGTCATCCAGCTCCACCTTGATCTTGGAAATACCAAGACGCATGGCGATCGGTGCATAGATGTCCATGGTCTCTCTTGCCTTTTCCTGCTGTTTCTCCGGTCTCATATACTGCAGGGTACGCATATTATGAAGTCGGTCAGCAAGTTTGATCAGGATTACACGGATATCCTTTGCCATGGCAAGAAACATCTTACGAAGGTTCTCTGCCTGCTGTTCTACCTTGTCCGAGGAATAGCTCAACTGTCCCAGTTTTGTTACACCATCTACAAGAAGCGCAACCTCTGCGCCAAATTCCTTCTCCAGTTCCTCGCAGGTCATCCAGGTATCTTCTACAGAATCATGAAGAAGACCTGCAACAATTGTTTCCTTGTCCAGTTCGAGATCGGCAAGGATGATCGCAACGCACAGCGGATGAATGATATACGGCTCTCCTGACTTTCGCTTCTGATCCTTATGTGCCTCTCTTGCAACTTCGTATGCCTTCTCTATCATAGAAATATCCGTAGAAGGATGATATTTCTTTACGCTGGAGATCAGCTCATCGTATAAGACTTCCGGGCTTGTAAAATCATTCATGGATTTTACTGCCGCATCTGCCCGTTTTACAGATTCCAGTTTTTCTTTTTCTACCTGATCCAGATTCTTCTCAGGCTGTGCATTTTGTTTCTTCTCTGCCATTCTCTCCCACCTGCCTGCCATCGTTTAGATTTTGTATCTGTGCTTCTTATCGGGTTACTTCTACATTATTTGCCATCGTATTTGATGACAGAAGCTACATCATAGCCTGCAAGTTTTTCTCTGCCTTTCAGTCCGGCAAGTTCCATAAGGAAAACAACCTTGACTACTTCGCCGCCAAGTTCCTCTACCAGTTTGATCGCAGCTTCGATAGTACCGCCTGTTGCGATCAGGTCATCTACGATTGCAACCTTCTGTCCTGGTTTGATGGAATCCTTATGCATCTCGATCGTGGCACTGCCATATTCCAGATCATAGCTCTGTGAGACAGTTTCGCACGGAAGTTTGCCCTTCTTACGGATCGGTACAAATGGTTTGTGAAGATTGTATGCAATCGGCACGCCAAAGATAAATCCTCTGGATTCTGTTCCTGCGATCACATCTACCTCTGTATCCTTAAGACAGGCCTGCATGGAATCAATTGCAAGCTGTAAACCATCCGCATCCTGAAGAACACTTGTTATATCACGAAAAATAATGCCTGGTTCCGGAAAATCCGGAATGCTTCTTACATAATCCTCTACTCTTTTCATATATGCGTACCTCCGACTTTTTGTATAAATCTAGGTAATCAGTATATCACTTTTTTTTGATGGAATCAATGTCTAACCCGACAAGAGTCGTGAAAATACAGGGATTTTCGACTTTTAACAGTAGTTGCGAATGACAACCTGCAGGGTTTCACGTCCCTGATATACATTGATCTCCGGGTAATATGTCACGGAAATCTCCTCCTGCTGCCGTACAAAATCCGCAAATTTCTCCGCTTCTCCGAAGTATACCGCATCCATCTGCATGCCGGTCTGATCCTCCAGTTTCATCTTTGCCACATTCTGATTCTTCCCAAAAATCCTTAAGTTTAAAACCCGTAACCCCTTTTGTGCAAAAATCGGCTTGGTGTTTCCTTTGCCAAACGGCTCCATAATTTTTAACTGCTCTGTAAGTTTCCTGGAAAGATAAGAAACCGGCATTGGTACATCGATCACGATCTTTGGACGGAGTTCTTCTTCTGTCAGAGTACAGTTTGCATTCAGCTGTTTTCGGAACAGTTCAACATTTTTTTCTTCGATAGAAAGTCCTGCTGCCATCGGATGTCCACCAAACTGGATCAGAAGATCTCTGCATTTGACCATTTCTTCGTACATTGAATACGCTTCTATGGAACGGCCGCTTCCCTTGACAGAGTTTTCACCCTTTGTGAGAACAAAGACCGGTTTATGATACTTTTCACGGATCCTGCCCGCAATGATACCTGCAAGACTTTCGTGACAGTCCGGAAGATAGACCACCAGCACACGATCCTCATTTAAGCCCGTCTCTTCGATCAGGCGGATGGCTTCTTCTTTTCCTTTTTCTGTCATTGCCTTTCTGCTCTGGTTCAGGGCAAGAAGATCTCCCGCCAGCTCTGCCGCCTTTTCTTCGTTTGTTTCGCAGAGAAGTTCCAGTGACCTCGCAGCCGTGTCAAGACGTCCGCTGGCATTGATGCATGGTCCAAGCACAAAACCTACATGATATGCCGTGATCTCCGCACCATCCAGATTATTCGCACGGATCAGTGCCCGAAGTCCCGGTGTATGTGTCGCCGAAAGCTGTCTCAGACCTTCTTTTACGATGATCCTGTTTTCTCCCTGCAGATCCATGACATCGCCAACGGTCGCAACAGCTGTCAGTTCTGTAAAATCCAGAACTTCACTTTGTGAGATTCCATTTTTTTCATATAATGCCCAGATCAGTTTCCATGCAACGACTGCCCCGCAGAGGTTTTTGTTCGGATACGCACAGTCTGCCTGTTTCGGATTGATCACCGCATCTGCCGGCGGTATGATCCATTCTTTTCCATTTTCTGTCTCTTGGAATGGAATGTCATGGTGGTCAGTGATAACTACCGTCAGGCCACGTTCCTTTGCATCCGCGATCTCTGCCGAAGCTGCAATTCCATTATCACAGGTGACGATCGTATCAATCCCATCCTCCACTGCTTTCTGGATAAGCTGTTCATGGATTCCATATCCATCTTTGATCCTGTCCGGAATATAGGTGTCCGCATCCGCCCCCAGTCTCTGGAATCCTTTGAGCAGAATGCAGGTCGAGGTAACGCCGTCTATATCATAATCCCCGATAATCCTGATTTTTCTGTGTTCTTTTATTTTTTCCTGAAGGATCTCCACTGCTTTGTCCATGTCTTTCAAAAGCCACGGTGATGGAAGTTCCTTTAATGTCCCATAAAGATAGGAACGGATATTTTCTGTTCCTTCTACATCCCTGTTCCTGATCAGTCTTGCGATCACCGGATCGATCCCGAATTCCTGGCTGATCTTCTGAAAATCTGCACGTTTCGCGCAGACTACCCATTTTTCCATAGTTCTTTCTCCCTGTGTCTTCTTCCATAAAATACATATTCCCGGAACAGATATCCTGCCCGGGAATATGGTTTATTTATTGATTATTCTGTTTTGTTTTCGTTATCTGCCGCTTCTTTTGACGCTGCTTCCTGAGCTGCGAGACGTTCTGCAACTCTCTTGCGGTTTTTCTTCTTCGGCTGATTCTTATCCTTCTTGGAAGGCTGATTGTTCTGTGCTGTATTGGTCGGCTGTTTTGCAGAAGATTTGCTGGAACCTGCTGTCTTGCCAGCCAGCGCTGCCTGTGCCACGGCTTTGCCCTGGCGGCGCTTCATTACCAGCCACAGTGCACCTGTAATGCATACAGAAGAATATGCACCGCAGATCACACCTGCCATCAGAGGAGCTGCAAACTCACGGATGGAGGATACTCCAAGGATGTACAGTACTGCAACCATTACGAAGGTTGTAAAGGAAGTATAAATACTTCTTGTCAGTGTCTGTGTGATACTATCGTTTACGATCTGCTCCAGATTATCCGGATTCTTTCTTCCATGCATGTTCTCACGGATTCGGTCAAAGATGACGATCGTTGCGTTAATAGAATAACCAACGATTGTCAGCATGCAGGCAATAAAGGTATTACCTACAGAAATTCTGGAGATCGCATAGAATGCAAGAACAACCAGAACGTCATGGAGAAGTGCAAGGACCGCACTGCTCGCAAAACGGATATCCTTGAAACGGAACCAGATGTATACCAGCATGCAGAGTGTTGCAACAAGAACTGCAACGATCGCATCTCTTCTCATCTCAGAACTTACAGTAGCAGAAATACTTTCTGTTGTGATCAGGCTGTCATCTACATCGAAGTTCTCAACCAGAGCCTGATCCAGTTTCTCACGTTCTTCCTGTGACAGAGTACGTGTCTTGATCACTACCTGATTTGTTCCAGATACCTTGGTCGGCTGTACATTCTTGTCTCCTGTAACCTCTTCTACAACTGGTGTAACTTCAGAATCGATCTGCTTGATATCCATATCTTCGTTGAATGTTACTGTTGTAGCTGTACCACCGGAGAAGTCAAGTGCATAGTTTAATGCTGTTCCGCCAGTCTGATGATGAACCACCATTGCAACCGGACCGCTCAGGATCAGGATAATGGAAATAATGAAAAATACTTTACGCTTTCCAACAAAATCAACAAATTTACGCTGTTTTGCACTTCCGTAGAATTTCGGATCACGGACACCTACTGCATACAGTGCATTTACGATCAGTCTTGACACAACCAGTGCGGTAAACATAGAAACTACGATACCAATAGCCAGTGTGTATGCAAATCCCTTAACCGTACCGGAACCTAACCACATCAGGACCAGTGCCGCGATCAGAGTTGTAACATTACCATCAAGGATTGCGCTGAACGCTTTGGCAAAACCTGCTTTGATGGAAGTTCTCACGGAGCTTCCTGCTGCGATCTCCTCCTGGATACGTGCGTAAATGATAACGTTGGCATCCACCGCCATACCGATACCAAGGATGATACCCGCGATACCTGGAAGAGTAAGTGTAATATCAAATGCATTCAGTGTGATCAGCACGATCGCTGTATACAGAACCAGTGCTACACCTGCAACCACACCAGGAACACGATACATCAGGATCATAAAGATGATGACGATCACAAGTCCGATCAAACCTGCCATAACGCTGGTGGAAATTGCTTCCTCACCAAGCTGTGCTGCTACTACGCTGGAACGGAGTTCTTCAAGTTCGATACTCAGAGAACCGATGCGGATATAGGAAGCAAGATTCTGTGCTTCTTCTACACCTGACATACCGGTGATCTGTGCCTGTCCTCCGGTGATTGCTTCATTTACCTTCGGAGCACTTAAGATCTGGTTATCATAAACGATTGCAATCTGTTTTCCGACATTTGCTTCTGTTGCTTCTGCAAATTTCGTCTTACCTTCATCTGTAAGAGTCAGGCTGACAGCATATTCTCTGGAACTGTTTTTGTCAGACTGGAAAGCGCCTCCCTGGGCATCCTTCACATCTGTACCTTCCAGTACTACTGATCCTGCTTCGCGGATCTCATCCAGACTTCTTGCAAGCGCATAACCGCTTCCTGTGCTTGAGAAGTTTGCATTACCGTCATCGTCTGTCTGTGTGATAAAACACAGAGAACCAGGTTTACCAAGATCATTGAGGATCTGGTCTGCATCTGTTACTCCTGGGATTTCTACTGCAATACGGTCGCTTCCTTCTTTGTACACCTGTGCTTCTGTACTGTACTGTTCTACACGCTTCTGGAGCTTGTATACAGTATCTGACATGTCTTCAGCACTTGGGTTGCTGTCTTTTGCCTGATAGGTAATGCTGACACCACCTGACAGGTCCAGACCGGTCTTGATGTTCTTTGCTGCACCGGTTCCTGTTGGTCCGAGGCCAATCCCAGCCGTGTAACACAGAAAGACTGTGATAATGGCGGTCAGGAGCAGCGCAACGATTGCTCTGTTTTTCTTCATCGTTCTTTCCTTTCCTGAATTATTTTATTCCGCTAATGCGGCCTTTATCATGATCGCGCACTCCACTCTCTTACGCTGAAGTTCGCATCCGATATCATAATTGCCATTAATATCTTTCTGGAAATGATAAGCATTGGCAGCACATCCGCCACTGCAGTAAAATCTTGCAAAGCAGTCCTTGCAGGATTCCTTTGTATATACATTACATTTGCTGAAATCGCAGCGGATCTCCGGTCTTGTGATTCCCTCGTCCACATTTCCCATAAGGAACTGTTCCTCACCAACAAACTGATGACATGGATAAAAATCGCCCCACGGAGTTACCGCCAGATATTCGGTTCCTGAACCACATCCGGACAGACGCTTGTACACACAAGGACCACCGGTAAGGTCGATCATAAAGTGGAAGAAATTGAAGCCCTTGCCGGCCTTTTCCCTGGCGATCATTTCCTTTGCCAGTTTATCATATTCTTCCTTGATCTGCGGGATATCTTCTTCTCTGATCGCATAATCCTCTGTGTCAGCCGCAACTACAGGCTCTACAGAGATCTGCTTGAATCCGAGATCTGCCAGATGCAGAACGTCATTGGAGAAATCAAGATTATGATGAGTAAAAGTACCTCTTACATAATACTTGTCCTGATTTCTGGATTCTGCGAATTTCTGGAATTTCGGAATGACCAGGTCATAGCTTCCGGCTCCCTTGCGGAACGGACGCATGAAGTCATGTACTTCCTTACGGCCATCTACGCTGAGAACAACATTTCCCATCTCACGGTTACAGAACTCCATCACTTCGTCGTTGAGAAGGACACCATTCGTGGTAAGTGTGAAACGGAACTTTTTATTATGAAGTTTCTCCTGTTCTCTTCCGTAGGCAACCAGGTCCTTGACCACCTGCCAGTTCATCAGCGGCTCACCGCCAAAGAAATCAACTTCCAGGTTTCTTCTTGAACCGGAATTTGCGATCAGGAAATCCAGTGCTTTCTTTCCAACCTCGAAGGACATCAGCGCACGTCTTCCGTGATATTCTCCTTCTTCGGCAAAACAATATCGACAGGCCAGATTACAGTCATGGGCAATGTGCAGGCACAGAGCCTTAACTACGGTCTGTCGATTCTTGGTAAATTCTTCTATTACATTCTCATATGCATCTCTGGTAAAGAGCATTCCCTGCTCCCTAAGTTTCTCGCACTCGGAAACAGAAGTACGGATATCTTCTTCCGGGAAACGATCCTTTAATTTGGAAACAATTTCCTCTGCGTTCAATCCTTCTTCCATATATGGAAGCACTTCGTATGTAACCAGGTCTACCAGATGGATGCATCCACTGTTTATGTCCAGAACAATATTGTATCCATTGTTCTGATATCTGTGAATCAGACTCATCTCTCTGAAAATCCTTTCATTATAAAAACTTTTTAATCATAAGAATAAGCAGCGGATTTCACTCCGCTGCTTAACTGATTGCTTTGAACTTGCTTTATTTGTTCTCGCAGCTCTGATTTCCTACAGTACAGGAAGTTTTGCAAGCAGACTGGCAAGATGTCTGACATTCACCACATCCACCTTTTTTCACTGTGTTCTGCAGATTCTTTGTATTCAATGTTTTGATATGTTCCATATTATCATACCTCCTTATGTATAGTTATCTGGGCATAGTATAGCATAAATCCTGCTCAATTAAAAGCATTTTTTTCTTAAGATAGCATGCCTCCAAGAGTACCTCCTCCAAGGCACATACAAAGCGTTGTTATCATATGTCCCGGGCTCATATCCCAGCTTCCGCTCACAATAAAAGAAACAGTTCCCAAAAGTATGAAATAAGAGAGACCTACCAGGGCGCCCCAGCGGTATTTCTCTCTCCTGGTGATCTTTCCCGCCAGAAATCCACCAGCCATGCAGGAGATCACATAAATCACGATAATCCCAACCGTGACCGGACCTGTCCCGATATCCATCTGGAATACAAGAAATGCAAGAAGCAAAAGACATATTCCTGTCAGCGCATACGCCAGAAACAAAGATCTGAGTACTGCTTTTATTTTCATGCAGGCAACCCTCCCATATAGATTATATGAAAGGATCACCTGTATATTCCCTCGGATTTATTTATTATTTTTTTCTTTTTCTCAGATAAACGATCACACCAACGATAGCTGCTGCTGCAATTGCAAGGATCACAAATGGAAGAATGCTGGTCGTATCTCCTGTATGTACCGCTTTAACAGAACTACTGTTATCTTCCTCACTGTTCTCATCTTCGTCAGAAGAATCTGAAGAAGTCTGTGCAGTACTGTCCTCCGGTGCAGATGTAACTTCTGTATTCGTGGTATCTGCCGCTGAACTGTCTGTAGTCGTAGTTGTATCTGCTGTATCAGCGGCTGCTGAATCATTTGTATCATCTGCTACTGGTGTGAGATCCGCTGAACCGGCAGCATCCGGAGTTTCTGTCACTACTGCTGTGTCGTAGCCATCTTCCTCAATTTTCTCACCAACCAGAGTCTTACTTCCTGCAATTCCAAACGGACTGAAAGAATGTGTGCTGAAAATCATGGTACTTCCATCTACACTCGGCACAATTGTTTCCATTGCTCCGCTGTCCAGAAGATGTTCGATCGTATAGCTGTAGCCGGCTTTAACCGGAACTGTCACACTGACGTATTCTCCATCCGGAACCTCATATTCTGTATCATTCTTGAGATCCCACAGTTCAAACTCGTAGGACTGGAAGACATTTGCCTCAGATTCATTGGTAAATTCATAATCATCTCCACTGGCAACACGGAACTGAACATAGTACGGCAGGTCGATTCCTGATACGGTAATTCCATTTGTACTGTGATTTTCTTCAGCAAGTGCTGCCTTCTGAGCATCAGTCAGATCTTCCTCAAAATCTGTAGAACGGTTATCCTCTTTGATATCCTTGTCTGCACCATCAAAGATATTGTCCTTGTCAGCTTCCGGAGTCACTGTTGCCTCTGGTGTCTCGGTTGTTTCCGGTGTTTCTGTTACTTCTGGTGTCTCAGTTACCTCCGGTGTTTCAGATGGAGTGACCTTCGCATCTTCTTCGGCAGTATCTTCTGTTTTGTTGTTTTCTTCGGATTTCTGCTCTTCCTTTGTATCTGTTTTGGTTGTTTCTGACTCACCATCAGCTTCTTCTGACGGCTCCTCAGTGATTTCTGCTTCTTTCTCAGAGCTTTCTTCTTCAGCCGGAGCTGCTGTTACTTCTGGTGCTGCTTTCTGGTCATCCTCTGCTGAATCTTCCTTCTGCCCCTCATTTGCGTCGGAAGAATCCTGGTTTTCGTCATAATTATCCTGATTTTCGTCATTTTCTGTTTCGGAACCGTTATAATTTTCGTCATAATTCTCCGAAGAATCTTCATTCCACTCATCAGATTCCTCTGAATTTGATTCCATTCCACTTACAACCACTGTCACAGTGCTGTAAATTGCGTCAGATTCTCCATCCCATCCGGAAATTTTTGACAACACAGAAGAATCGTATGGTTTGAATACGACATCATACGACTGCACCCTTTCAGACGGCACGCTGGATGAATCTACCCAGGAAAGTGTTCCATACTCACTGTCCGGAAGTGAAATATCAGAAAGCGGCATTGGCTGTTCTACGGTCACGTTATCCGGGATCAGACTGCTTAACTGCACAGATGTGCTCTCAGCATAAGCCGGTGAAACTGAAACCTGTCCTGCCATAAGAGTTGCTGCAAGAGCTGCAATTGCAAAAAGATGCATATTTTTATTATTATTTTTCATAATTATTCTACCTCAATCTATTCTAAACATTATATAAATGATCAACAATTTATCCTGACCAGATGTGCTTATGTTATAGTTCATTTCATTGCCCGTCCATAAAATCCGCTCAGTTATATTCTATCTATAAGTAAATTTAATTCAAATATTCTGACATTACTTTTTTCAAGATATGCCAAACTCCAATATACCAAACTTTTACCTTTTTGTAAATATTTCGTAACATAATATTTTCTTTTACGACACACGTATTATATCACAGTTCTGCTTTTTTCGACACCCCTAAATTATTTTTAGAATTTACAAATTATGGGGTTTATTTTTGCATCATTATCTGAAATTGGCTGATAATTCGTTTTATCTCTGCCAGCACTTCATCAATTCCATGCTGAGTCAGTTTCCAGTTTTCTTTTGTAATTTCATCCACAGAGCAAGGGCATACCAGAAATTCTGTTTCCGGATACGCCCTCTGATAATACATAAATGCTCTTCTGGCATGATAATTCTTGCAGCACAAAATTGCTTTTTTCACTTTTAATCCGGCCTGATCTGTCACTTTTCTCGAAAAAAGTGCATTCTGCCATGTAAAAGTTGCCTCGTCTTCCCTTAAAACGGCATTCTCCGGCACGCCGTTTTTCATCAGTACATCCTTTAGGAATTCCCATTCCGTCTGGTAGGCTCCATTATATTTCTCTGCCTCCCCTGTCACTCCGGAAAACTTTCCTGCAGAAATACTGTATCTTCCACTTGGAAGAACCATCGGTGCCAGCCCCAGTCGATAAAGCTCTGCCGCTTTTTCTGCCATATAAGGGTAACTGTTTCCCGGAACAAAAATAATATCCGCCGATTCCGGCTGATTCTCCATAAAAACAAAGTTTCCTACTTCCTCCAAAAATTTCTCGTACATAACTTTCTCCTGTCTGTGTTTTATTTTGTAACGATTATCGTACTGTATCCCGCATCCCGGAGTCTCTGTTCCATCTGGATCGCATTGCCGATCTGCTGAAAAGCTCCTACCTGAACCTTATACAGATCACCTTCATAGAGCAAAAATGCAGGAAATCCCTGATCTGTCAGCTGATACAGCATCCTGTCTGCATTTTCGCGACGCCGGAAAACTCCTGTCTGAACCCGATAATACAATGGCTGTTCTATCGTCTCATCATTCAGGGTTCCAAGAATAGATGTCGCGATCGCCTCTGCAATTTCCTTCTGTTTCTCGTCATACAGCTTATTGTCCTCATCTGAATTCAGAAATCCTGTCTCCACCAGAAGTGCCGGCATCCTGGTCTTACGAAGAACGACAAGACCTGGCCGCGCATTGACCCCCAGTTCTTTGAATCCAAGTTCACCCAGGGCTCCCACAATATTCTGCGCCATATCATATTTGATTCCACTCTTATCATATACCAGCACTTCTACTCCCTGATACTGATTCTCCTCCGGGCTGCTGTTTCTATGGAAAGAAATAAAATAATCTGCACCCGCCTCGTTTGCAATCTTCGCTTTCTCAAAAGGTGTCTGATAAATATCTGTAGTTCTAGTATACACCACATCTATCCCATTGTCTTCCAGGATCTTGCCCACTGCCAGCGTCAATTCCAGATTATCATTTTTTTCTTTTCTTTCCTTATATATAGCACCTGGGTCTGTACCACCATGGCCTGCATCCAGCACAATTTTATACGCCAAAGTCTTTCCTCCAGAAATCCTTTCTTAATATTATATGCATCCACCCGGCATTTGGCACTGTCGTTTGTATCACAAGACACTAAATGATCCTGTCTCAAGATCATAATGATAAATCTGATATGTCAGAAAATCTTCTGGCGGAGTTGTTTCATTCACGGTATCCTCCAGAACCTTTTTTAATTCTTCCGGATCTGCACTCTTTTCATTGTGGATCATCACCTCATGAATGCTGGTAAACACCATATAAAATCCTCCCCCCATCAGCTGCCCGATCCGCTCTGCCACACCGGGCAGAAAAATTGCCACAGCTCCATTCGTCCGGATTGTCGTACTGAGACAGTTCCCCAGTACATCTTTCTTCAGCTTGTAATCACATAACAGGTTCATGAAATTCTCTCCTGCATAATCCGGATCAAAAATCAGCTTTTCCCAGCAATAGATCCTTGGTGGCGAAATAAAATATGTATTCAGCAAAGCTTCCTCAAAAACCTGTTTTGGCTCCTGCTCCCACTTTTCCAACATGTGTCGTTTAATCTTGATGCTTGCACTGCTGCCATTCAGTTCTCCCATTCTCGCGTAAAGCACCAGTGCAATGTCGCCAATCGTTCTGTAAATACAGTCTTCAAGTTCTACCTGATTTTTTTCTATATTTAAAAGACGGATAAACAAGTCCTCTTTTATCTTATCATAATCCTCAAGATTTCTGGAGCGCTGAAAACATTCTGATCTTGCGATCGCATCCAGCTGCTCAACGATCTCCCTCACAATCGCTTCCATGCTCCAGCCATTTTGATATTCCCTGTACAGGTCCTGCACATACAACGCACAGACTTCCATGATTTCCTCATTCCGCTGTCTCTTCAATAGAAGCCGATCCCCCGATGTAGGTGGATATTCCGTTTCCTGCTTATAACAGATCATCTCCTCATCGTATCCTGTCGCTTCAAGTAACTCTGAACGAAGTGTTTCTACAAAACTTTCGTATGTCATTTCCATATTTAATTTCCTCGTCTTTCTGAATGTTCGGGCGAACGCCCCTGATAAATGATAGATAGAAAGGGAGCCTGACTGCTCCCTTTTAAGAGTTGCTGTATGAACAGTATATACAGATTTGAAATGTGTGTAAAGAAGTTTTCATCGACAAATTCTCCCCGTCGATGTTGAATGTCGTTGAATAAAAAAGAATCTAAACTTATTTCGAAGGTATTTGTCCATTCTGCATACTGACAAATATTACTGTTTATTTTATATAGAGCCTTTGCGCCTCAGATATTCCAGAAATCCCTCGCATCCTTCTACAATATCTCTGTATGTCAGCTCAAAGTTTCCCGTATACCACGGATCTGCAATATCCCTCGGTCGGTCTGAATAATCCAGCAGAAGACTTACTTTGTGTTCCGGATCACTGCCAAGGATCCGCAGCATGTTTCTCCTGTTCACGCCTTCCATCCCGATCAGATAATCATATTTATCATAATCCGATTTCTTAAGCTGCACCGCCCGCTTGCCCTCACAGGAAATCCCATGCTTTGCAAGCTCCCTCTGCGCCGGCGGATAAACCGGATTCCCGATTCCATTCCAGATCTCCTCCGTACTCGTCGCAGCAGACGCAATATAGAAATCAGACTGCAGTTGTTTTTTGTTGATCATGTCTTTGAAGACGAATTCTGCCATTGGGGAACGGCAGATGTTGCCGTGGCAGACAAATAACACACTTATCATTGCTTAAAACTCCTTGAAATGCTGTATTTACGCTGTTTGCAGGCATTTTCCGATAATCTTCAATCCTGTCATTTTCCTGTATATCACAGCATAAATTCGTATATTTTCTTATCCAAATTTAGTAACTTCTTAGTAATAACCAGCCTGGAAAACAGGCTTTCTAAGAACCTTATAATCAGATTATTTTTAATTCTTTTTTCTATTATTTTATCATACTATGCCAGTTTTGCAATCCTATTCATCTCTTCTTTTGCATCAATTAATCCCAGATGCGTATATACATTTAACGTAACCCCTATATCAGAATGTCCCATTAAATATTGGAGTGCTTTCGGATTCATTCCAGCTTTCGCCATATTGGAACAATATGTGTGCCTGCATACATGAGGCGTGATCTTTGGCATTTGTTTCTCATGAGTACGATTATACTTTCCTAACGCCCATTGAAAATGTTTTTCCCAATGGAGTGCTACCTCAGGCATATCTTTTTTATCCAGGAATAGAAATCGACTATATCCATCTATAATCGGCTCAACCCTTACTTTTTTACGGTTTTTCACAATCTGTTCAAAACATTCATAAACTTCATCTGTCATCGGTAACATTCGTGTTCCACTTGAAGTTTTGGTATCTTCAATGACGTACTGCATTCCTCTGGTTCTCTGAAGCTGATGATTCACATTGATTTTTCTCTCCTGAAGATCAATATCTTTCACTGTCAATCCACAAAACTCAGAAATACGAAGTCCAGTCTTAAACAAAATAAACATTCCATTATAGTATTTTGAGTAATGGTCATCATTTCGGATAAACTCCAGAAATAACTCTTCCTGTTCTTTTGTAATTGCCTGTCTTGTAACACTGTCATTTACGACAACTGTACATAATTGAAATTCAAAAGGATTCTTGCGCAGTAAATCATCTTCAACTGCCATCTGAAATGCAGGTCTTACAATTCCACGCACACTGTGAATGGAACTGTATCCTCTTCCATCTGCTTGCAGCTTAATAAACCATGCTTTTGCATCCGACAATTTTATTTTATCTATTCTTCTGGTTCCGAATTCTTCTTTTTTTATTATATTGATCACAAAATCATAGTTCGCCTGAGTATTATGACGAACCCCCTTTTTTTGTCCAATATATTTTTGAACCAAATCCAAAACTGTTAAATTTCCTCCGTAAGGTACTATACCATCATGTAAATCTCTTTGGATATTTTTTTCTTTTTCCCTTAGAGCTAAGCATGGTCTGCATCCAGTTGGCAGAGAATCTGTTGGCTCTAATTTCCAACTATACAAAAACTTCTGCTTTCCATAACAATCTGTATATACAAACGCATATCTTCCATCTTTTCTCTGACTTTCTCCGTTTCGTAAAATTCGACCTTTTTTATCTCGTCGTTTTTGGTCACGTTTTGTTTTACCCAAACGTCTTCGCCCCTTTCTACGAAGAAGCCCTAGCACGGTATAGGTATTATATCATACCAGGGCTAACATTTCCACTTTAAAGCGCTAAATTGTTCGTATATTTTTTACAAAGACGTAGTCTGGTCCAGAAAGGCCTCAAATTTCTTACGGTTAATCAATGACTTACACCCCACCTGGACTGTAAAGCAACATTCTGAATTTAGATGTTCCGAAATAAGCATCCTTATTTTCTTTTCACCTATTCCGAAATATTGCACTGCTTCATCCACCGTAAGCATATATTTTTCCCAAATTGGAATCTTACCTTTTTCAATTTTAATCGCCACTCTTCTCTCCTCCTTTTCTCTTTGGACAAAACATTTTTATCTGCCCATGACAATTTACAATTTTATACACTGTCATCGGCAGATAAAATTACAATACAGGTGGCAGTTCAGTACTCTGCCCACATCGGTTTTGCACCGTCATTAAATATGACCAGATTTTTTCTGGAAGTATCATTATCACAGATATGCTTCGTCGCCCTGTGCAGCTGCTACACATTTTGTCAAATTCTTCTCGCTCCATACCTTTACTTCAATGTTATATTTCAGCATTTCCTCGTATTTACTCCATTAACAGAGCAGATATATCATGGCGGATTTACCTAGTGGCTCTACATATCTTCACGTCCTGTATGTAAAACAATATACAATTTTCAAGGTACAAAAATTCCTGAAGGGGAAAAGGAATCTATATTAAATACTCCCTTTACTGATTACTTTTCCTTACATATGATTTCGTATCAAATCCCAAGGTCTTAGTAATCAGTTTTGCTTCCAGGCGTTGACGCAGAGTTTCATCTACACAGTAATGCACCTGTCCAAATTCGTCAAACATTTTTCTGGTAGCCAAAACTGTTATGTACCCTTCATAATGCTTCAACACTGCCTGGATTGCCTCAGTATCACCAGTTGATGCTGCCTCAATAACATGGAATGGCAGCAAATCAAATGCGCATTTCTGTTTTTTACTTTTTTTCATTTGCAGATTCCTCCATATTTTTTCTCATCAGTTCCAGTGATCGTCTACGACGCTCATTAATTGTGCTGCGTACAAGATTCATTTCTCTGGCAATGTCTGCATCACTCATATCCATAAAATATGATAATAACACAACATTCCTTTTCTTTTCAGTAAGTGTCTGCAGTGCTTCAGCAATCAATGCATCTTTGACTTCTATGTCGTAACCCAGGACCTGAAAACGATGTGTTTCCATTTCATGCTCATCCATTATAAAAAGTCTGCTCAACTCCTTTTCTGATAATTCTGACAACATCACTTCATACTTCTGGCGATATGCCATATGCTTTTCATAATTAATAACTTCACTTTTCAATGCCAGCTTGCACAGAGAATCAAACTGATGTCTGACTGTCTGCTCATCTTGAAAAGAGGATTGCTCCATAAGAGTTCACCTCCTTCCCCGCCGGTAGGCAATAAGCAAAGTTCTTGCTTCCCCTTCACACATATCCCAAACGGATGAGTGCATTTGTCGGGGTGTGGGAAGAAATTTTTAAAAAATTTCTTAATAAATACGAGAAAATTGTTTTTCCTGTATTTTGAGGTATATAAAAAACGTCCTAATGGGTAGTTTTTAGCCCATCGGACGCTATTTATATCAAAAGATAATATTTTGCCATCATTTTTTGTGGCATATAATTCACTTTTTGAGGTAAAGAAATTTATTTGCTTTTTTGAACTATTTATCTATTTCATCCGTCACGTAATGACGGATATGATACCAGACAATAAAATTCTTAATCTTTCCTATACCTCCGGATCTGTTTTACGGAAATTCAGAATTTTATATGTCTTTTAAAAAGTGAAATATTACCCTCTTTTTTAGTGAAATATTAGTTCATTTTCTTTCAAGAAAGGGAACTATACACTAAACATGGAGGTGTATCATATGCCAAAACAAACAGATAAAGAACTGGGATTGTTTTTTAAGAACGCCCGACACGAGCAAAAATTGACTTATGAAGAATTAGCTGAAAAAGCAGAAATGTCCAGCCGATATTTAAAGGAAATTGAAAATGGGGGCCGAGTTCCGAGTTTTCATAAAATCAGAAAACTGGTACGCGCTTTAAATGTTCCTCCTGAACCATTGTTTTATTCAAACAATCATACAGATAATCTTGATTATCAACGCCTGCTCATGTACCTGTCAAAATGCAACGATGAGCAAATTACCGCTATCCTTGCCATCGTAGAAGCATACCTGCGCACATACAAAATTCCTACAGACCACGATAAACAAGATCCCTGAAATTCATTTGAATTCTATCTGAATTATTCTGAAGAAGCGGTATGGTTTCCCATACCGCCACTCTTAACGTGCATATTTTTCTATCATTCTCTTAACATTCGTGGATTTCTTTATTGCCCCTATATTAATAAGAAACTCAACTACATCCATCATTCCCTGGTAATAAGCCCGCTGCTCCTCTTCATAATGGAAATGTTCTAACTGATCCAGATATTTATTCCAGAAATTCTGCTCACGCTCTGGGATTTTTTCCAGATGTAGTGGCAGCTTCTTTTGTATTTGTTTCAAATTCTTCTCTGCTTCTTTCCATTCTTCCGGCTGTACTGTATATTCTCTTTCTCCGAAGTCACAGCGCAATTCCTCAAATAAATTCGATACTGCTTCATAAAATTCATTCATTTTCTTTCCACCTCTCATTAGAATTATTTCTCATTACAGGCAGCATTATCATTTTCTTATTTCAAAAATCAAATAAACTTTCCAAAAACTTCATCTTTAGAAGTATAGTAACAATATTTTTCCTTAAAATCAATAATAATACTTCATCTTTAGAAACTTTTGAGGATCAGAATGATTATTTATTGGGATAAAAAAACGAACAGTAAAAACAGAATAGGACAACGGGTAAAAGAATTACGAAAGGCTCATAATCTTACTCAGAAAACACTCGCTGCCAAATTACAACTTGCAGGATATGATGTTAATGATCTGGCAATCCTGCGAATTGAACAAGGCACACGTTTCGTTCCCGACTACGAAGTTGTCGCACTGGCCGAAGTATTTAATGTTTCCTGCGAATATCTTCTCGGTCTGACGGACGCTCCTGCAAAATAATTTAATTGTATTGCCTCCAATTATATGCTAAACTATGGATAGATACTTCTGAACAACATACACTATTTATAAACCGTATGATTGGAGTGATTTCATGGAATTAACAAAAAAAGTCCCTACAACCGATAAAAGCCAGGAAAACAATCATCTTCTCCGCATGTTAGACCGGGGAATTGATGATATGGAAGCTGGTCGTGAATTGCCACTGGAAGATGCTTTTCGCAAAATCACAGAATTAAGGGATGCACGAAGAAATGCAAGAATATAGAATTATTTTAACCTGGGAAGCAATTTACGATGTCACAGACATTGCAGATTATATTGAAGAAGAATTCGGCCAGCAACATGCTGACCGTTTTCAATCTGATTTGAAAGAACAAATGCAGAATTTAAGTCAGTTCAGTACTGCCTTTCCCCGAACTCAAATTCTGTACAGAGGATATTCCATACATAAAAGATCTTTTCCGCCATCTATTATTTTTTATATTATAATGGAAGAAACAAAAGAGATTCATATTCTCCGAGTGCTGCGCCATGAACGAGATTGGGAAAATATCCTATTGCAAAGATCAACTTATACATATCCAGAATAAATACCTGGGAGCCGATCAGAGATTTTTCTGAAAGGCTTCCTTTTTAATTTTAATTACTTCCCACTGTCAATTAAATCATAACTCATATCCAGAAAATCCAGTGTCTTAGCTTCACTGACAGAATCATCCAGAAGAATCGTAATCCAGTGCCGCTTATTCATATGATACCCCGGTAAAAATCCATACGTTTGAATAATCATCCCAACCAGATCAGGATCACATTTTACATCTAGGATATTAATTTTTCCATCTTCTTCTAATCCCAGTGTTTTCTTTTCCACTGCCATAATTATAGCATACCATTTTCCATTTTTATGTCGAAGCACCGCAGAATCAGGATCTTTTTTCCATAAATATTCCGGTTCAGTTCCATATTGCTCTTTTACATATTGAAAAATTTCTTCACGTTTCAAATTTATCCCTCACTTACGATTTCTTTCTCTGATTATACGCTATCAGGATTGTATTCTCAACCACTTCTCACAGTTCTATTTATGTTTTATAGCTTTTGCATAGCCTGCTTTGCAGGCTACACCCCAAAAGAAGCAAGCACTGCCAGTGTCATGACAACTGGCTCATTTTGTCAAATTCCCTTTCCGGTTCATTCTACCAAAATGTATCAGGGAGTATCCCTGGCCCTCTCATATTTTATAATTTCTTAATTTGACGCTTTCACCCAGTCCTGTTAAAATAACTTACAGATACATCTGTCCAAACCAACAAAAAACCAAGTACCATAACTGTCATAGCCGAACTGGTTAGACAGTTTTTTTGTACTCTTTTTTATAAAAAAAAACGAATTGGAGGATTTCAATGAGCAAACGTACCAGAATTCATCCCGTACAATTTTATTTGAATGATGACGAACAATACATTTTAGAAGAAAAATATCGTCTTTCCAGGATGAAAAGCAAATCTGCCTTTCTACGGAAAATGATCTTATATGGATTTGTATATGAAGTAGACTACTCTCATATCCGAAAAATGAATACCCTGCTGGGCAATATCAGCAGCAATTTGAATCAGATCACCCATCGTATAAACAGTACCAATACAGTTTACCCAAAGGACCTGGACGATATAAAGGAGTTAATGGAAAAAATATGGCAGTTACAAAAATCCATGGTATCAAAACAACCGTTGATAAAGCAATAGAATACATCTGCAATCCAGATAAAACTGACCAGAATCTATATATTTCTTCCTTTGCCTGCTCTCCCGAAACAGCCGTTCTTGACTTTAAATACACTTTGGATCATACACATGACTGCAGAGATCCGCACAATACAAATAAGGCATTTCATCTGATTCAGGCATTTTCCCCTGGTGAAGTTTCCTATGAAGAAGCCCATCAAATTGGCAAAGAACTTGCGGATCGCTTACTGGAGGGAAAATACTCCTATGTTCTGACAACACACACTGATAAAGGTCATGTACATAACCATTTAATTTTCTGTTCTGCAGATAACATCACTTTTTCTCATTACCATGACTGTAAAAAGAATTACTGGAAAATACGAAATCTCAGCGACACTTTATGCCAGGAACATAACCTGTCCACAATTATGCCAGATGGTAAAAAAGGAATGAAATACAATGAATGGGCTTCAAATAAATCTGAATCCAGTAAAAAAACGCAGCTGCGAAAAGATATCAACCAGACAATCCGGATCGTTTCCACTTATTCAGAATTTCTTACATTTATGGAAGCTAAAGGATATGAAATAAAAAACGCAGAATTTGGCGAAAACAGCAGAAAATACATTACCTTTCGTTCTCCCGATATGTCCCGTCCAGTGCGTGGAAGTGCTAAATCTTTAGGAAAAAACTTTACTAAGGAACGTATCAAAGAACGCATTAATAATAAGCTTCACAGAACTACTGTTCCTTCTGTTCGTAATAAGTTAATAGACACCAACACTCCCAATATAGCAGGAAACATTGGACTTCAGAAATGGGCAAATAAGGAAAATTTAAAAATTGTCTCTGCTGAATATAACAAGATGCTCACACATAATCTACATAATTTTTCAGAACTTGAAGACCGCATAGCCTTGTTACATATGCAGCAAAAAGAGGTAAATACCTCTGTTGTTTCTCTCGAGTCTCAGATACGTCATCTTCGAGAAATGCTAAAATATGCCAAACAATATCAGAAAAATAAAATTTACGATGACCATTATAAAAGTTCCAAAGATCCGGATCGTTATTTCCGTAAATATGAATCTCAAATTATTCTTTTCGCTGGTGCTGAACATATTTTACAGGAAAATGGTATAGACCTGAAACATCTTAATTCCAATAAGTTACAAGAGCAACTTTCAGATCTTATTTCCAGAAAGGAATCACTAAATACTCAATACGTTTCTTTTAAGCAAGAAATAAAAGAGTTGGAATTGATACATCAAAACCTGTCCAATTATCTCAAACAGGATGCTCCTGAAATACAAAGATCTTCTCATAACCAACTCCCTTCTTTGTAAAACCATAATAATAGGCAGCGATTTCACTCGCTGCCTAAATTCCCATTAAACCGATATCCTACACCTCGTACTGTTTGTATATATAATGGTTGTCCAGGATCATCTTCTATTTTTTCTCTGATATTGCAGATATGTCGCATGACCACATTATAATCACCGGAATAAGGTTCATTCCATACCAGATCATAAACCATTTCTTTTCCAAATATTCTACCTGGACTTTTCGCTAAAAGAAGTAAAATATCATATTCATATTTTGAAAGATGAACATCACTATCATTCTTTTTAACAATTCGTTCCTGTAGATATATTTTTAATTCTCCAAACCTTATAATTTCCGGTATGAATTGGTTTTTATGTTCCCAGCTAGTCAATATGTTTTCACTTATGCTTCCATTAGCATCTGTGATTCTCTCAATAATTTCTACCTTTTTCACCTTTATTGCCTCTACATTATTAATTTTATATTCTATATATCATCTGCCATTTGACTTTTTTCTTCTACAAGTAATATAATATATTTATTACATATGTAGGATTTAGCAGGAGGATTTTATTATGTCACTACCACAGATTTCAGAAGCCGAATTTGAAGTTATGAAAATTGTATGGAAATATGCTCCCATCAATACAAATGAAATTACAGAAAAACTTACTCTAACTACCAGCTGGAGTCCAAAAACAATTCAAACTCTTATCAAGAGACTTGTTTCCAAAAAAGCTCTTTCCTACGAAAAACAAAGCCGGGTATTTGTCTATACTCCATTAGTCCAAGAAGATGAATATATACGCCAGGAAAGCAATTCTTTTTTAAAGCGATATTATAATGGAAATCTTTCTTCTATGCTGGCTTCTTACCTTGAAGACGATAAGCTCTCTTCAACAGAAATTGATAACTTACGCCATTTATTATCAAAACATCAGAAATAGGAGGTTTTCAATGAGCAACTGGATCATCCACTTTTTAATCAGTAATATCTTCATATGTATTTTTACACTTGTAATAATCGGAACAAAAAAACTTCTGAAAAAATATTTATCTGCGGCTACACAGTACCATCTCTGTTTTCTTTTATTTTTATTACTTGCCGTGCCATTTTTTCCTGTACAGATTCATGGCTCACAACTTTTTTCATGGTTACATTTTTTTCAAACTGACTCAGGACTTAACTCTGGTACCGACACGCTATCCGAACTTACCAGTAATACACAAAATATTTTGTTAAACCAGGTGAATGATTTTTCAGTTTCCATCAGTAGTCAATTTTCTGGAGGCTTGAATACCATACTCTTTCTAATATGGATAACGGGTGTTATGATTATGTCAGTCCTCACCCTTCATTCATTAAACTATGTACGTTCCATAAAAAGATCTGCTCTCCCGCTTCAAAATCAGCAGGTAAAAACTATTTATTACAATTGTTTAAAGGAACTTAAAATCTCTCACCCAGTATCAGTCTACAGTACTGCATTTTTAAAATCACCAGTTTTAATCGGAATAATACATCCCAGAATTTACATTCCCATCCATTTAATTTCCGAACTGAATCCTGATGATATGCGTTTTATGCTGCTACACGAATTACAGCATTACCGTCACAAAGATACATTTATTGGCTTCCTCATGGTCATAAGTAATATACTCTACTGGTTTAACCCTTTTGTTTGGTACACTTTAAAAGAAATTCTCTGTGACCGTGAAATAGCCTGTGATTCTGCTGTATTGCAGATGATTTCTGCTGATGAATACCAAGCTTATGGAACTACACTGATTAATTTTGCAGAAAAAATATCCTCTTTTTCCTCTCCACTGGCAGTTGGAATGTCCGGAAATTTCAGGCAGATGAAACGACGTATTCTCAACATCGCCGTTTTTAGGAAAGAAACTCTTTATCAAAAAATGAGAGCATTGATAATTTATCTGGTCATTAGTGCTGTTTTTATTGGATATACACCCATTTTATCCATTGATGCCTCTACTCAAAGCGTATATCATTTTAGTGATACAGACAAAAATATCTCCCTGTTAGATATATCCGAAACATTTGGAACATATGATGGATCATTTGTTTTGTATGACAATAATTTGGATTCCTGGAAAATATACGATCTTGAAGAAGCCACCAAACGTATTCCGCCAGAGTCTACCTACAAAATATACGATGCATTATTAGGGTTGGAATCCGGAATCATCACACCAGAACACTCTTCCATGACATGGAATGGTGATGCCTTTCCTTTTCCATCCTGGGAAGCTGATCAGGATTTAAACTCTGCTATGCAAAATTCCGTTAACTGGTATTTCCAGGCAATTGATTCGCAGCTCGGAATTAACAGAGTCCAGGAATTTTTGAATAAAATAGAATATGGAAACCAAACAACCAGTTCAAATCTGGATTTATACTGGTCCGATTTTTCATTAAAAATCTCGCCTTTAGAGCAAGTAACATTATTAAAAAAATTTAACACAAATGAATTCCATCTAAATTTCCAAAATGTATTTTCTGTTAAAAATGCTATAAAAATTGCCAGTACACCTAATGGTAATTTCTACGGAAAAACTGGAACCGGTCGTGTCAACGGACAGGATATCAACGGCTGGTTTATCGGATATGTAGAAACTTCCGATAACAGCTATTATTTTGCAACCAATATCCAAAGTGATTCTAATGCAACTGGCAAAAAAGCATTGGAAATTACTTCTTCTATTTTAAAAAAGCTGCACATATGGAATTAAGTAGCTGGAAAGAACTGGTATTGCTATCAGTTCTTTCTTTTTATTCTATATTGATATTCTGGTATTTTGTAAGCGATGAATAAGTCACCGGTTTTTCAATATCTAAAGTTTATGAGATAATCCCTCTAAGGAGTGGCATCTCTACACTTTTCCAGTTTTTGCACTTAGGACCATTTCACTTCAGTTCTTCTGGTGCCTGTGCTAATTCCACTCCAAATAAAAAACAGGAGTTGAATTTTATGTCTAAAAGAAATCACAGACGCACCGATAAAGAATGGCTGGATCTAATCCAGGAATGCCGTTCCAGCGGTCTTTCTGATAAATGCTGGTGCCAGGAACATCATATCCATACAAGCAGCTTTTATTACCAGATACGAAGACTCAGGAAAAAGGCCTGTGAGATACCGGAGCCGTCACATTCCATTCCTTCTGGAAAGCAGGAAGTTGTACAGCTTTCTTTTGAAGAACCAGCAGTCTGCCTGAAACCAGAACAGATGGAAATGGATCGGACTACAGACCCAGTCATAACGGTCACTTATCATGACTTTCAGATCGGGATCACCAATGCAGCGTCCCGTGAGACGATAGCTCATACTTTATCAATGCTGCAGGACTTATGTTAGGTGATCTGTCCGGGGTATCCAAGATCTTCATTATCACCGGACGTACAGACATGCGCAAAAGTTTTGACGGACTTATGGCGAGCATACGTGATGTTTATGAACTCGATCCGTATGCAAATGCAGTTTATCTCTTCTGCGGCAGGGACAGCCGGAAACTCAAGGCACTCCATTTCGATAAAGATGGTTTTGTACTGCTCCAGAAGAGACTTGATGGGAACGGCAGGTTCCAGTGGCCGCGGAATGCATCAGAAGCCCGCCTTCTGACACGTCAGGAATTCCGCTGGCTTATGGAAGGTCTTTCCATTGACCAGCCCAAAGCGATCAAAAGTACTGGAAAAAAGAAAGATTTCTGATCTTTTGTGCAAAACAGAGAATTTTAAATCTCCTGCATATGGAATACCGGACAGCCGCCGGATACTTATCCACCGTCCTCTTTTTTCTGTCCGGATGCAGGTGGATGAGTTTCAGACAGACATACCTGTTTTGAAATGGCAGGTGGATATCTTTCCTAAAAGAATGAAAGATCTGCAGGAATGCTCATTTTTTTAGGAAAGATATCCACATCCAGGCTCCCGTCAGATTGACGGTACCCGCTGTCCCGCCTGTTTGCCTTATCCCTGTGCTTCCTTTATAATAAGGATAAGAAAACAAAGGACGGGAATGCCATGCCGCTTGATGCAGAAGATACGATCCAGCTTTTACTAAAAACGAATAAGGAACAGGAACAGACCATCGCAGATCTCAGGGCAACCATAAAAGATCTCCGCAGTACCATTGCAAATCTGAACGAGACTCTGGATGAACTGAAAAGAAAGATCTTTGGAACATCCAGTGAAAAAGTCAGATCTTCGGATACTGTGGAAGAAATGCCAGCAGAAGAAAAGGTAAGTGTTGTAAAAGAACATACACGGACCAGAAAGAAAAAATCTGTCCGTGCAGACCTGTATGAAGCTCTTCCCATAAAAGAGATCCCCTGTAAAGTTCCTCTGGAAGAACGGAACTGTCCAGACTGTGGTTCCCCGATGGAACATCTGGGATATAAGTTTGTCCGTGAAGAACTGCGTATCACTCCTGCAAAAGTAGAAAGGGTGCATTACATGCAGGAGACCCTTGTGTGCCCTGTATGCCGTCAGGAAGATGCGACAACGATCGTGGAAGCAAAGACACCGACACCGCTTCTTGCCCATAGTCCTGCATCACCGGATATGGTAGCAATGGTCATGTACCAGAAAAGCTTTCTGCACCTTCCCTTTTACCGTCAGGCAAAAGACTGGCTTGAAAAAGGAGTCCCTGTCCCAAGAGAAACAGCAGCACACTGGTATAATTACTGTTCCCTGGAATATCTCCTCCCGGTCTATGAAGCAATGCACCAGGAACTGCTGGCAAGGGAAGTCCTTCATGCAGATGAGGTTCCCTGCCAGATCCTTCATGAAGAAGGGAAAAGTGCCACTTCAAAGTCTTATATGTGGATCTACCTGAGTGGAACAGACGGAAAACCTCCCATCATACTGTATGATTACAGGCCCGGACGGAGCGGGGACTATCCAATAGAGTTCCTGTCTGGTTTCACCGGAATGCTCCATTGTGATGGGTATAGTGCATACGGCAGGATCGATGATGTCATCCTGGTCTGCTGTCTTGCACACTGCAGGCGTAAGTTCTTTGAAGCAGTTCCGAAGGCACGCCAGAAAAAGCTGAAGCTTCTGGACATTAATTCTGAACAGGAGATTACAGAACCACCGGAAGGAACTGCCGAAAACAACGCCCTGCTTCCTGCTGAAAAAGGAGTGACCTTCTGTAACCGTCTCTTCTATCTGGAACGTCTTTATAAAGAACTTCCCCGGGAGGAACGGAAACAGAAACGTCTGGAAACAGAACCGGCCATATGGAATGAATTCTGGACATGGCTGGAAAACCTGGATCCTGCTGGAGGCAGTAAACTTGAAAAAGCTGTAAACTATGCCTTTAACCATAAAGACACCCTTATGAATTATCTGCTGGATGGAAGATGCGAGATCTCCAATAATGCAGCGGAACGCCGGGCGAAAACTTATGTGACAGGGCGTAAAAACTTTCTGTTTCATGATACTGCCGATGGAGCAGCCGCAAGTGCCGTTGTATTAAGCATCATAGAAACAGCGAAAGCAAACAACCTGAACATCTATCAATATCTATACACCCTGCTGCTGTATATGCCGGACTACAAAAATGAGCCCGCAGGCATAAAACAGCTGCTGCCGTGGAGTGATTTTATAAAAGAAAGATGTACAGGGATCATAGATATTGAAACAATGAGACCAGAAAAACGTGGGAACCTAAACATTTAAGGTTCCCTGGAAGTCGTGACCGGGTGATTATTCATCGCTTACGGTATTTTTTTCATCCCATTATTCAGTATTTTATTTCCCATATACTTAAAAGTACTATCTTCATTAAATTTAACAGTCAGTTCACTTGTAATAACAGCATCGTCACATATAAATCGATCACATACTGCATTGATTACCAGAGTCATGCACCCATCTTCATCTTCTTTTATTTCAACAGCCTCCGGTAATGATTCTGTAAAATTAGTAGGTGTAAAATTTGATCCCCCTACCAACTGTTCCCAGGCATAAATCTGGTGTTCCGAATCAAATACTGCCCATTTTTTAATTTGATCTGCTGTTATCGGCAAAAACTCCATTATCAGATTTTCAAACTCTTCTGCCGGAATTCCACTTGAGTTACCTGAAAACTCATATCTCTCCCCGTATTTCATTCGATATAAATATTCATATAAACCATTATAATCTAACCCTTCCATATCAGATCTATCCCAATCAGAACATAAAAGATTATTCCCCTGATATCCAAGCAAATACACACACCTCTTTGAAACTTCCCTGCATTCATCACTTAAAGGTTTAATTCTTATCATAGAACTGCCATCAACCGCTTCTGATACTTCCGGATACTTTGGAACGCATAGCGTATAACCAAACCAGCCTTTTTCTGTATATTTCCATTCTTCTATCCTTGTATACGAAACATATACAATAGATGGATTGTCGTTCATACCCCAAACAGCTTTCACAGCCAGCAAATACATATCTGTCCCATCATAATTGAATTTGAGTCTTTCTATCCCACCATCCCTGTTAATCCTATATAAGACGATATCTCCTGGCAGATCCTGTTCTGCCTTGAAAAGAAATTCTTCCATTTTAGAATAATTAGCCATATTTGAATACGGCGCTGATGTAATAACAGGGACATTTTTTTCCTTTAATACTTCCTGCATTTCTTCCATTACTGTCTCAGAAACTACTACATTCGATGAAGTTCCTTTATCCGCCTTTTGATAAATGGCTTTCATCTGATTCATAACATTCTTACAATCTTCAATAGCTTCTTCTTTCACGACTTCATCTACTGGCAAATCATATCCTCTTTCTTGTACAGCATAATTCGCAGTTTCCTGTGAAATATATTCTAAATCAGCCCCTTTACATTTTGTATTTCCTATGAAAAAGCATCCCAAAATAAATAAAACACTCACCATCTTTTTCAGTTTTCTTTTTGTACTCATATCAATTATCTCCATAACATTCCTCCCACTTTTCGTCTGATAATCTTTCCGTATACCAGGTAACCTCTATTTCTGACCTTGATACATAATTGGATACATATTGAAATCTATCTTTATCTAACAGCCGAATGGTTACGCTATGACAAAACGCCTGATCTAATTCTTTTTGTGGCCATACCGCATTTACTTCCAGTGTTATTGTTCCATCTTGATTTTCTATGTAGGAAACAACTTCCGGATATGGAATATATGGTGTGGGAGCAAAATCATATACGATTCCTCTGGTTCGATACCGATATGTCTGTGTTTCCGTGTGAAATACCGTTCCTGTCTGCAGTATCTCTGCGCTTATATTAAAATATTTTTGAAATATCGCTTCAAATGATTCTTTTGGGATTTCATAAGTCTTTCCTTCCTTAAATTCATCAGCTTTTTCTTCCATTGAAAGTAAACGGTCAAAAACATCATAAAAATTTATTCCATCATAATTTTTTTCACTCCAATTAGAAGTAAACAATTTATTAAGTGTATATCCAAAAGGAAGTATATATTTTCGATTCAGCTCCCTGCATTTTTTATTTAACGGCACTACCCGAAAGGCCCGATATCCAGACGGTCCATCATATCCAGCCGGATGATATTCTTCCATAAAGAAATACCCGTTTTCTGTATATTTCCATGAATTAGCTCTAAACTCATGATAATATGTTTCCTGCCAAGTATCCTCTTTCCATTTAAAAGAGCTTACTTCAACGTCTATTTTCCCCTGTTTGGTTTTCAGATCATACCGAATAAAATGATCCCCTGCTATAACTTGAAATATAGTAGTTTTTCCATTTTTCTCTTTTTCTGCTTTTTTCAAAAAATCATCTACTTTAATACTTTGAACCATATCCAGCTGATTGTAGGAATCAATTACTGCATATCCATATTTTCCAAAATAATCCATACTTTTTTGTATTGTACTCAGCTCATATAGTGCATTTTCTTTCACAGCATTCTCATATATGCTCTGATAGCCTTCTGCTAGCATTTCACACTCTCTGTAAATTTTTTCTTTCGTATCTTCAATTGTCTTTTTCTGCTCTTTCTTTATGCCACATCCACTACAGACAGCAAGAAAAATAACTCCCACAAATATTTTCCAAATTTTTTTCATATCATTTTCCTCTTACATTTGTAATATTTAAAGGTAAAAATTATTCATTACCAAGATATTCATCCAGTATCGCCTTATCCTTTTCCACCACATAACCGCTTCCTCCAATATCTTTCACATTCTCTACCATACTGATGAGCAAAATAGGATTCTTTGTATCTCTGTCTGTAGTAAAAACTGTAAACCAGCCAATTTCTGTTCCAGATGTATCTTCTTTTGTAGCTTTCAGTTCCGCTGTTCCGGTTTTTCCTGCTAATCTAATGTCTTCCCTGCATGCTCCATAACCAGTTCCTTCCGGGTTATTCACTACACCCTCTAACCCCTCCATAACCTCCGAAACAATTTGTGGTGAAAAAGCATCTTTTATCCAGATTTCACTGGAAGTGCTTCCACCATCCGCGTGAAGATATGGCTTTATCATATTTCCATCATTTAGAAAAGCCGTATAAATGCTTGCAAGATGCAAAGGATTTACCAGAATCTGTCCCTGTCCATACCCACTGTCAGCAAGCTGGATTTCTGTTTCTATCTTGTCCATATTAGAATATTTGGACTCTGACATTTTAATATCAAATGGAAGTTCCTGATTAAATCCTATTTGATTTAGAGACTGCATCAGTTGATCCGCACCAATTTTTAATGCTGCTTTTGCAAAATAAATATTATCTGAATAAATAAGCGCATTTTTCAAAATCACAGGTTCATAATCATGAAGTGTAGTCACTGTATAATCTCCCCACGAGGAATCTTTCTGCCACGCCAGACCCTCATTTCCAAAATCGTCATTTGCAGTAAATGCCCCCACTTTTAATCCAATTGCAGCAATTACAGGTTTAAAAGTTGAGCCAGGACACCATGTCTGGCGAAAGCGGTTGTATAAAGGCCTATCTTCATTTTCATTTAATGCACTCCACTGGCTGTTGTCCATTCCACGTACAAAATCATTATCATCATAAGATGGCGTACTTACCAACGCCAATACTTCCCCTGTGTAAGGATTCAAAGCCACAGAACATCCTCTGTCTTCTTTAAATTGTTCATAAAGAGTACTTTGAAGATCACCATCAATCGTAGTATGGATATCTTCTCCATCTTTTCTAGGCTCATATGCAATAACACTTTTTTTATTTCCATTTGCATCTACAATACAGATTTCACACCCATCTGTTCCTTTTAGTTCTTTTTCATAAAGCGTTTCCAGTCCAGTCTTTCCAATCACACTGTTTGTACGATACCCTTCCCCTTTATGTTCCTGCAAATCTTCGGCTGTAACCGCCTGTACATACCCTACCAGATGAGAGGCAGCTTCTTTTAGATAATAAGTTCGTACTTTTACATCAGATAACATAATACCTGGAATCTTCAATAATGTGTCCTGCTTTTCTTTTTCTTCCAGAACAGTTTTATCCGGATTCACTGTCAGAAGATCGACCTCTTGTATTTTAGGAATTGTTGCTACTGGTACAAAAGAATCTGCTTTTACCCAACCGGCTTCTAACTTATCCTCAATTTCGTCTGCTCCAATTCCAAGATACTCTGCCAGTTTTTTTATTGTATCTTCTCTGTTCTCCATCCTGCCCGGAACAATTCCTACCGAAGATGCAGTTCCCTCTCCAGCCAACTGACGACCATTTCTGTCTAAAATATCTCCTCTCTTTGCCTCTTCTGACGTTACCTGAACTTTATCCGTTGCAGATAACTCTGGAAAAATCAACTGATCCTGCCAGATTAAATGATATCCTGTCCAATCATGTGAAAATACCGCATCGTTGGTAAATTCTACATTTCCTGCAGCAGTCTGCATATTTGTTGTATAGGAAACTGCCGCATTTCCGTTTTCTTGTCTTTTTACTGTAATATCGGTTATGGACAGATCAGACATCTCAATGCCTTCATATATTTTAGAATTTCGTTCTATAAATTCTTCCTTACTGTTCATGCTGCTTTTTTTCTGATCCAGCATGGCATACATTTGCTCATATTCCCCTTTTTCAATATATTTCATATATTCCATTAGTCTTTTTTCAGGAACATTACGATTCATTATTGTTACAATACCGATTTCACCACCAATCAATATACCGCTAAATAAAACTATTTTTGTGATAGTCTTCGTGTGTTTTTTTCTTTTCGTTTTTCTCATATAGTTTTATTTCTCCTTTTTTCGTATTTTCTTAAATATTACACTTGTAATATTTAAACGTCAAGTTTTTTCTTAGGTTTATATATGTAAACAAGAGGAAAGATTTGGAAAAAAAAAGAAAGGGCATCTCAAAGCCAATGTCATTAAGTTATCATAGGCAAGCTGATTTGGCGTTTGCCCAGAAACAGGT
>OWIV01000231.1_pt1 | contig 43239 bp, 35 predicted proteins | sample 1732831 | NCBI WGS metagenome assembly OWIV01 (sample SAMN05065757, study PRJEB22554) | human gut metagenome | biome: ENVO:2100002; feature: ENVO:00000062; material: ENVO:00002003 | host: Homo sapiens | place: USA
GTACTTCATGAAAATACCCCCAATCCTGGGTGTCCAGAATTGGGGGTACATATCATTCTGCAGGGGCGTCGCTGTATTTATTTCTCGGACTCTTCGGTGTTTTTCTGTGCGGCTTCCAGTTCCTCCACCCGCTTTTGCAGGGCGGTGATCTTGTCGTCCATTTTCAGGAACGTCCACACCAGAACAGCCAGAACCACCGCAGGCGGAACCACCATCCACAGGGACTGCTGACACCAGAGCAGCAGCGAATAGCCGCCGAACACGGTAAAGAGGAACACGGCGAACAGGCTTGCAGCCAGTACAGCAAAAAATCCCATGCAGAAAGTCTCCTTTCCGTTATTCCTCCGTCTCTTCCTCGTCCGGGTCCAGCTCGATGCTGAACACGGCTTTCTTCAGTTTGCCGCAGCCCTGCGCCTTCAGGCCGGATTTATAGGGCTCTCCGGCCAGATACAGGGCGAACCGCCCCTCGCACAGCATTCCGGCAATGCTGGTACCGGCGGTGCCCACGGTGGTGTCGGCGGCTTCATCGGTGGGCTTGGTGGGGGTCAGCTCTGCAAGGCTCACCTCAAACAGCTCGCTGCCTTCCAGATCGGTCTCCAGCGTGATGTGGTTGTCGTGGCGCTGGAACAGAGCCTTGTCGGAGGTCTGGGGCGTGACGGTGCTCACGGTGACCACGGCCTTATCGCCGTCGATACGGGTGCGCCCGACGGGCAGGGTGGTGATATCCCGGGCCATGATGTACTCAATGACGGTGTCCAGATTGTCGCTGACGCCCAGATAGTTGGGCAGGTTGTTCAGGGTATCGTAGATCATGGAAAAGTCCTCCAGCTGTATCGTTTTGGTTATCTGTATGGTATCACAGGCAGGGCACAGATGCAATACGAACGATTTGAATGTGCTCCGCTTTGCTCTGTACAGATTCAGCGGAAATGAATTTTTAATTTTGAAATACCCTTTTTTCACAAAGAAGGGCTGAAACCAGAAAATGCATGTTTCCATTCCGGCCTTTCCAGTGAAAATGCACCTCCGGGCAGACCGCAGTCTGCCCGGAGGTGCTCTACTTAAAAGTGATTTCCGCTGAAAACAGCCAGAGCGAAGCGGAGGTGATTCAAAACAAAAAGCTCACTCTGCGTCCTTGGGGTCGGTCATCAGTTCCTTGATGCTGGGCACAACGCCGCCCAGATTCTGCAATTCCGAGGGAATGATGATCTTGGTTGCCTTGCCGTTGGCGACCTTGGCCAGAGCTTCCAGACTGCGCAGGGCCAGCACCTTGTCGCTGGGCATGGCTTCGTTCAGCAGATGGATGGCGTCGGCGTTGGCCTTCTGCACGGCCAGAATGGCCTGTGCTTCGCCCTCGGCTTCCAGAATGCGCTGCTGCTTCACAGCATCTGCACGCAGGATGGCGGCTTCCTTTTCGCCCTCGGCGGCAGTGATGGCGGCCTGCTTTTCACCGTCGGCCTTCAGGATCACGGCGCGCTTCTCGCGCTCAGCCTTCATCTGCTTCTCCATGGCTTCCTGAATCTCACGCGGCGGGATGATGTTCTTCACCTCCACGCGGTTCACCTTGATGCCCCACTTGTCGGTGGCTTCGTCCAGGATGGCGGTGATCTTGCCGTTGATGACGTCGCGGCTGGTCAGGGTGTGGTCCAGCTCCATTTCGCCGATGATGTTGCGCAGGGTGGTGGCAGACAGGCTCTCGATGGCGGCAATGGGCTGGTTGACGCCGTAGGTGTAGAGCTTGGCGTCCATTACCTGAAAGAACACCACGGTATCGATCTGCATGGTAACGTTATCGCGGGTGATGACCGGCTGAGGGGGAAAGTCTGCCACCTGCTCTTTCAGGCTCACCTTTTTGGCGATGCGCTCGATGAAGGGGATCTTGATGTGCAGGCCTGCCGACCATGTGTCGGAGTAGCTGCCCAGCCGCTCAACGACATACACCTTGGACTGGGGCACGATGACGATGTTGGTGATGATCACCAGCAGGACGACAAAGACCAGCGCGAGGATCAGAAAAAACATGACCATAGTGGTTCTCCTTTTTCAGATGTGTGCAACGTTTCAGCGCAGAACGCAGATCACGCTCTGCGGCTTTCGGTCAATACGGGCTCCACGATGAGCAGGGTGCTGTGCAGTTCGGTCACACGGCAGCGCTGCCCGGGGGTGAGGGTGTCGCCGGGAGTGGCACAGCGGGCATTCCAGTCCACGCCGTCCAGCCGCACACGGCCCGGCAGGTCGGCGGTGACGGTGGTCAGCACGGTGGCCTCCCGGCCAAGGTTGCGGTCGCCATTGGTGGGAACGTTTTTCTGGCGCAGCTTTGCGGCCAGCGGGCGGAACATCAGCAGGCACAGGGCGCTTACCACAATGAACACCAGTGCCTGAACGCGGAAAGAACCGGTGAACAGGCAGGTGAGCAGAGCGGCAGCAGCGCCGACGGCGAACCAGACGGAGGTCATGCTGAAGGTGGAAGCCTCCAACAGCAAAAAGCCCACCACGGCAGCCAGCCAGAGAAATGGAACAGGATTCATGGTTCTCCCTCCTTATGCCCCTATTATAGAGTATCCCCCGGGTGGAAGGTCAAGCGTTTTTTGCTGGAACGTTGCGCAGAAAACGAAATAAAGAACAAAATAAATGAAAAGCAGTGCAAGATGTAGTTTGCGGATACGGCCCTTTGCGTGAAAATGCAACAACGGGCGGCCCGCAGGCTGCCCGTTGTTGCGATAATAAAAGATAAAATTTCCTCTGAATGTGCCCAGAGCGAACGCGGCGGGCATTCAAATCGTTTTTACTGGATATCGTAATAGCTGTGGTCCGGGTTGTGGCCGTTCTCCTCCACCACGATGGTAAAGCCCATGGGGTTCACCTCCGTGTGCTTGCCGGAAGCCAGCGGCTCCACGATGATGTGCTCCGAGCGGTTCACGATGATCTCGGCGGTTTCCGCTTCGCCTACGCGCTGGTAGTGCAGGATGCCGTCCTGCGCCCGCAGCACCCGCAGCTCACCGGTGCGGAAGGCTTCGCAGCTGTGACGCAGCTGCGCCAGCTGTGCCAGCACCGGCTTCAGGCGCTTTTCGTGGCTGTCCCAGCAGAAGAAGGCACGGTTGAAGGGGTCGCGGTAGCCCTGCATCCCGATCTCGTCGCCGTAGTACAGGCAGGGCACGCCGGGCAGCGTGTAGATGATGGCATAGGCCATGCGCAGGCGCAGCATCCCTTCCTCGTAGGCTTCGCCGGTCACACAGCGGCCGCTCTGCCACTCGCGGCCCCGGCCGTTGGCGGGCTCGTCTGCAATGACGGTGAGAGCGCGTTCGGTGTCGTGGGTGGAGAGAAAGTTCAGCGCAGTGTCCATGGCAGGGGCGGGGTAGTGCTCGCAGATGGACAGGATCTCCCCCATGGCCTGCTGGGCGGGCTTGCCCTTTACAAAATCCAGCACGGCATTCTTGAAGGGGTAGTTCATCACACTGTCCAGCCCCCTGCCCAGCAGGTAGGTGCGGCGCTGGCCAAAGCCGTATTTGGTGGTGGCGTCCTCCCACACCTCGCCCAGCAGGAACTTTTCCGGGCTGACCCGCTTGACAGCGGCGCGGATCTTTTCAATAAAGTCGTCCGGCAGCTCGTCGGCAACATCCAGCCGGAAGCCTGCGGCACCGCGCCGCAGCCATGTGTCGATGACGCCGCCCTCGCCGGTGATGAACTCCACAAACGAGGGAGTCTCTTCGTTCACCTCGGGCAGGGTCTCGAAACCCCACCAGCTGCGGTAGCCGCCCTTGTACTTGGGGTCAAAATCGTACCAGCTGCGGTAGGGAGAACTGGGATCGCGGTAAGCGCCGCCGTCACCATAGCGGCCTTCGCGGTTGAAATAGCGGCTGTCGGAGCCGGTATGGCTGAACACACCGTCCAGCACGATGCCAATGCCGTACTTGGCGGCCTCGCGGCAGAGCACCTCGAACTCCTCGTTGGTGCCCAGCAGCGGGTCTACGTTGAGATAGTCAGCAGTGTTGTAGCGGTGGTTGGAGTGCGCCTCAAAGATGGGGTTGAGGTAAAGGTAATCCACCCCCATCTCCCGCAGGTAGGGCAGCTTGATGCGGATGCCTTCCAAGTCGCCGCCGAAATAGTCCTCGTTCAGGTGGCCGCCGGTCTCGTTGGGCTGCCAGAAGGGTTCGGCGTGTTTGTCGGCCTGATACAGCCGGTCCGGGAAAGGCATGGGCTTGTTCTCAATGCCCTCGCAGAACCGGTCCGGGAAGATCTGATAGAACACCTTGCCCTTGATGCACTCCGGGGTCTGGAAACCGGCATCGTAGACGGTGATCTGCCACTTTTCGCCTTCCTGCCAGCTGACAACGCCGCAGTTGTCCGGCCCGCGGTAGATGCGGCGGAAGTCGGTGTAGAGGTCGAAGTAGTAGAAGTACAGGCCCGGGTCATTCAGCGGCAGCTCCACGGAAAAGTGGTTCTGCTGGGGGGTCTGGCCGTCGAACTTCATGCGGTAGTGCACCGGCACGTCGTATTTTCCCTCTTTCTGGAGCACCAGATGAGGATCGACATAGCCCAGCTCTTCCGGGATGCAAAGGGTCAGGCGCACAGTCTGACCGGCCCGCAGCGCACCAAATGGCTGCTTGAAATAGGGGTCGTAGCTATTGAACAGACAAGACAAAGCAGGGTCGTCCTTTCTCAAAAAAGCCCCGGCGGGCCAAACGCCGCCGGGGTAGATGGATTTTTTAAGGGAAAATTACTTGCCCATGGGTACCGGGGAAGCGTACCAGATGTCGTGTGCGTAATCCAGCACAGAGCGGTCGGCGCTGAAGATGCCGCTGTTGGCAATGTTCTTCAGGCTCATGTGTGCCCACTTCTCGCGGTCGGCATACAGCTTCTGCAGGTCGGCCTGTGCGCGGCGGTAATCCTTGAAGTCGGCCATGACCATATACGGGTCGCTACTGCGCAGGTTCTCGGTCACTTCGTGGAAGTTCTCGCCATTCCAGCCGCGCTCCAGGAAGTTCAGAGCGTTGTTGGCAACATCGTCGCCCATGATGAAAGCGTTGGGATGGTAGCCCACCTGCTTGAGGTTGTTCACCTCGGGGGTCAGCATACCGAAGATCAGCTCGTTCTCCTTGCCGGCAGCATCTGCAATCTCCACGTTTGCGCCGTCCAGAGTGCCCAGAGTGATGGCACCGTTCAGCATGAACTTCATGTTGCCGGTACCGGAAGCCTCGGTGCCTGCCAGAGAGATCTGCTCAGAGACCTCGGCTGCGGGCATCAGGTGCTCGCTCAGGGAGACACAGTACTCTTCCAGATAGACCACGCGCAGCTTCTCGCGGACAGCGGGGTCGTTGTTGATGAGGTCGCCCAGCTTGCAGATCATGCGGATCATCTGCTTGGCCATATAGTAGCCGGGAGCAGCCTTTGCGCCGAAGATATAGGTCTTGGGGATGAAGTCGGCGTTGGGGTTCTCCTTCAGGTACAGGTACTGGGCAGCGATGTTCAGCGCGTTCAGGTGCTGGCGCTTGTACTCGTGCATACGCTTGACCTGGCAGTCAAAAATGGAGTTCGGGTCGATGACCTGACCGGTGCTCTTTGCCAGATAGTTGGCAAAGCTGGTCTTGTTCTCCAACTTGATCTCGTTCAGGCGCTTGAGAACGGTCTTGTCGTTCTCGAACTTGTTCAGCTTGGACAGATCAGAAGCATCGTGCTTGTAGCCGTCGCCGATGGTCTCATCCAGCAGCTTGCACAGGCCGGGGTTAGAGGCCAGCAGCCAGCGGCGGTAAGCGATGCCGTTGGTCACGTTCTTGAAGGCCTGCGGCTTGAACAGGTAGTAATCGTGGAAGACGCTGTCCTTGATGATCTCGCTGTGCAGCTTGGACACGCCATTGATGCTGTTGGCGGTGTAGGCGCAGATGTTTGCCATGCGCACCTGATTGTCGCCGATCAGTGCCATATAGTCAATCTTGCCCTTGTCGCCGGGGAAGACCTTCTCCAGCTCAGCACGGGCACGGCGGTCCATCTCCACCACGATCTGGTAGATACGGGGCAGGGTCATCTTGAAGATGTCCACGTTCCACTTTTCCAGAGCTTCGGCCATGACGGTGTGGTTGGTGTAGGAGAAGACCTTCTGGCAGATGTTGAATGCCTTGTCCCAGTCAAAGCCGCACTCGTCCAGCAGAATGCGCATCATCTCGGGGATTGCCAGAGTGGGGTGGGTGTCGTTCAGCTGGATGGCGACCTTGTCGGGCAGGTTCTCGAGGGTCGCATAGCTGGACAGGTGGTTCTGGACGATATCGCCGATGGATGCGGCAGACAGGAAGTACTGCTGGCGCAGGCGCAGGATCTTGCCCTCCACGTGGTTGTCGTTGGGGTACAGCACCTTGGAGATCAGCTCTGCATTGGCGTTCTTGCTCATTGCAGTGTTGTAGTTGCCCAGAGAGAAGCTGGACATATCAAAATCCGGTGCCTTTGCCTGCCACAGACGCAGCTTGGCAACGCCCTTGCCGTCGTAGCCCTGCACATACATATCAGAGGGAACAGCCATGACGCTGTTGTAGTTGGTGTGCTGGATATAGTGGAAGCCGTTGTCCCAGTTCTCGTGGATCTCGCCGTCAAAACGGACTTCCACTGCCTGATCCGGGTGGCTCTTCAGCCAGACCTGACCGCCGGGCAGCCAGTTGTCAGCGCGCTCCTGCTGCCAGCCGTCCACGATCTTCTGCTTGAAGATGCCGTACTCGTACAGGATGGAGTAGCCGGTGCCGCAGATGCCGGTAGTGGCCATGCCGTCCAGATAGCAGGCAGCCAGACGGCCCAGACCGCCGTTGCCCAGACCTGCATCCGGCTCTTCCTCAAAGATGCCGTCAATGCTGATGTCGGCATCGGACAGGGCCTTCTTTGCCACCTCGTCCAGACCCAGATTCAGCAGGCTAGTCTTCAGGCTGCGGCCCATCAGGAACTCCATGCACAGGTAGTACACCTGCTTGGTGCCGGTGCCGATGGCCTTGGACTGGAACTTCTTGTGGTTCTCGCTCATCATCTGGCGGCAGATCAGTGCCAGAGAGCGGTAGATCTGCTGGTTGGAAGCAACACTCAGCTCCACGCCGTACTCGCTGGTGAGCTTGTCCTGAAGAAGTTTACCGAATTCTTTCGATGTCATAAAGGTACTCCTATCCGCATAAGTTTTCAGCTTTGCTAAAATAATTGAAATAATTGGCGCCTGCAGGCACTTTCCCTCACTTGCTCTGCCGCCAACATAACAAAGATATTATAATATGGCAGAATGACAAATGCAAGGAATCAGGGGATTTTTTTCCGTAACTGACATTTTTTTATTGAACTTTCTGATAAATATGCCAAAATTTCAAAAAATACACTTTTTCTTGATGTTTATTTATATTATAATAGGGAGAGAAACCTGCTTTCCGAAACATTTTCGGGCACAAATTCCGGGGGAAATGTGCCGGGTAACTCTCCCGGAGGAGAACAAAACTCCGAAACGGTACCGGAAACGGTGCCGTTTTCCGGAAATCACCAAGAACAGAACCGCCTGCACAAGGGCGGAAAAGGATAAAGGGGAATAGATATGGTCAACAAGGTACGGGTGAACATTGCGGGTACGCCGTATGCCATCGCTACGACGGACCCGGAAAAATATATCCAGTCGCTGGCAAAAAAGCTGGACGAGGATATCACAAAGCTGCTGGACGCAAACGAAAACCTTTCGGTGACGAAGGCGGCGGTGTTCTGCGCCATGGACTATCTGGATGAGTACCGCAAGAGCACTGGCAGCGCGGAGAACATGCGCAGCCAGATCCAGGACTACATTGCGGACGCCGCCCGCGCAAAGCTGGCAGAAGACAAGGCAAAGGCGGAAAACGAGGTGCTGCGCCGGGAGGCTGCCGCTCTGCGGGAACAGCTGGAAAAGATGCGCAGCAAGGAAGCCCGGCGCGAAGAGCGCGCCCAGCAGGCCGCGCAGCAGACGGCGGGCAGAAGCGAAGACGCGGAACAGAAGGGCTGAGCGCCTTTTACAGGATAAAGGAGAAATATGTCAAAGATCGAGATCCTTGCCCCGGTGGGCAATGAAGAAATGCTGCGTGCCGCTGTGTTCAGTGGGGCTGATGCAGTGTATCTGGGCTTTTCGGGCTTCAACGCCCGCACCAGTGCCAACAATTTTGACGCAGACACGCTGAAAGATGCGGTGCGCTTCTGCCATGCCCGGGGCGTGGCCGTGCATGTGGCGCTGAACACTACCGTCTACGGCGGGGAGCTGCCTGCGCTGGAAGCGGCCATTCGCGCCGTTGCCGCCAGCGGGGCAGATGCCGTCATCTGTCAGGATCTGGCGGTGGCAACCCTGATCGGCAGGATCGCTCCGCAGCTGCCCCGACACGGCTCCACACAGATGAGCGTGCACAGCCTGCAGGGTGCACTGGAGCTCAAGGAGCTGGGCTTCACCCGGGTGGTGCTGGCCCGGGAGCTGAGCCTGCCCGAGGTGGAGCACATCACGAAGCACTGCGGCATCGAGACCGAGTGCTTTGTGCATGGCGCGCTGTGTATGTGCGTCAGCGGCCAGTGCTATATGTCGGCTTTTCTGGGCGGGCGCAGCGGCAACCGCGGCTCCTGTGCAGGCCCCTGCCGACTGCCCTTTGAGGCAAACGCTCTGCCGGAGGGTAAGCCGGGCCGTCTGCACCACCTGTCCCTGAAGGACAACTCGGTCATCGATAAGCTGGACCAGCTGCAGGCGCTTGGCGTGGCATCGGCAAAAATTGAGGGGCGTCTGCGCACGCCGGAGTACGTGGCGGCGGCGGTTAGCGCCTGTCTGGCAGGCCGGGAAAGCCGCGCCTACGACCGTGACCTTTTGAAGAATGCGTTCAGCCGTTCGGGCTTCACCTCCGGCTATCTGGATGGGAAAATTGACGGTACCATGTTTGGTGTGCGCAGCGAAGCGGACGCCGAGCAGACCAAAAAGACCCTGCCCATGCTGCGGGAGCTTTACCGCCGTGAGCGCAGCCGTGTGCCGGTGAAGATGAAGCTGGAGATCGAAGAGGGCGGCGAGAAGCTCACCGTCATGGACGCCGACGGCAATAAGGCTTTCGCCTATGGCGACGCTGAGCCGCAGCCCGCCCGCACCGACCCCACCGAGAGCCTGCACCGCAGCCTTGCCAAGACCGGCGGTACGCCCTTTGCGGCATCGGCAGAGGATATCACGGTGGAAATGGACGGTGGGCCGTGGTTCGTGCCCGGCAGCGCCGTCAACGAGCTGCGCCGGGAAGCGCTGGATGCCCTGCTGAAAAAGCGTGAAGTGCTGCGCCCATGGCCCACCACGGACGAGCATGTGCCCGCTCTGCCGCTGCGCACCCTGCCGTCCCGCCGCACCCTGCGTGCCCGGTTCGAGAACTGGGAGCAGGTGCCGGAGCGGGCGCTTGACGGCATCGAGTATCTCATCCTGCCCATTGCGCAGGCCGACCGCGTGCCCCGGGAATGGCGGGCAAAGACCCTTTTGGAGCTGCCCCGGGTCATGTTCGGCCGTCTGGAAGAGGACACTGCCCGCCGCATCGCGGCCACGCAGGATGCCGGTTTTGCGGGCTATGAGGTGAGCAATATCGCCCACCTGCGCCTGTGCCGGGGCCTGCCTATGAGCGGCAGCTTTGGCCTGAACATCACCAATCAGCTGGCCGCACAGTTCTATGCAGACAACGGCCTTGGCTCCATGCTCATCCTGCCCGAGGTGAAGGACAGCGACATCAGCACCATTGCCCCCACCCATGACGGCAGGCCGGTGCCCACCGGTGTGCTGGTGTACGGTCACATGCCGCTGATGGTCACCCGCGCCTGCCCGCTGCAGAACATCCACGACTGCGCCCATTGCGATAAGACCGGTGTGCTGACCGACCGCAAGGCAAAGAAATTCCCGGTGCGGTGCGGCCTTGGTGTGCGCACCATCTACAATCCCGTACCTATTTATATGGGAGATAAGCCGGGCGCACTGACGGTGGACTACGGTGTGGCCTACTTCACGCTGGAAAGCCGGGAGGAAGCAGCAAAGATCCTTGACATGATCCGCACCCACGCACCCTTTGAGGGTGATTTTACCCGCGGACTGTATTTTAAAGGTACGAACTGACCCTCTCACCGGCATCGTCCGCCTGCGGCGGCGCAATGCCGGAGCTCTCCCGAAAGGCGAGCTTGCAGTAGAGGAATATAAAACGAGGTATACTATGGAACCCATCACTGTAAAATATAAGGTACTGGATGCCCGGGCAAAGGTGCCCGCCTACGCCACCCCCGGCTCTGCCGCCGCCGACCTGTGCGCCGTGCTGGACGAGCCGCTCACCCTTGCCCCTATGGAGCGGGCACTGGTGCCCACCGGCCTTGCCATCGAGCTGCCGGGTGCCCACAGCGTGGCACTGGTGTATGCCCGCAGCGGCCTTTCCATCAAGTACGGCCTGTGCATGGCCAATGGCGTGGGCGTGGTGGACAGCGACTACCGCGGCGAACTGAAGGTGCCCATGGTCAATCTGGGCAGGGAGGCTTACACCATCCAGCCCGGTGAGCGTGTGGCACAGCTGTGCATTGCACCGGTGTACACCGCCGCCTTTGTGCCTGCCGAAGAACTGGGCGATACCCAGCGCGGCGAGGGCGGCTTTGGCTCGACGGGTAAATAAGCTGGCAAGGATGTTGAAAAGAAAGATGAATCCTATGAATTTGATTTTAGCTTCCGGCAGCCCGCGCAGGCGGGAGCTGCTTTCCCTGTACACCACCGATTTCACCGTCTGTGTCAGCGATTTTGACGAGAGTACAGTGCAGGCCGACACCCCTGCTCAGCTGGTGGAGCAGCTGGCCCGGGGCAAATGCCTTGCTGTTTCGGCCCAGCACCCGGGTGCGGTGGTCATCGGCTGCGACACCGTGGTGGATGTGAACGGTGAAGTATTCGGCAAGCCCCACAGCACAGAGGACGCAAAGCGGATGCTGCGGGCTCTTTCCGGTGCTGCCCACGAGGTGCACACCGGTGTGTGCATTTCGGACGGGACCCGCACCGAAAGCTTTGTGGACAGCTGCCGCGTTACCTTTTTTCCGCTGAGCGGGGAGGAGATCGACTTTTACGCTTCCACCGCTGAACCCTACGACAAGGCCGGTGCCTACGCCATTCAGGGCCGTGCGGCCCTCTGGCTGGACCGCATCGAGGGCGACTACTACACGATCATGGGCCTGCCGGTGAGCCGCACCGTACAGCTGCTGGCACATTTTATGTGAGAAAACTGGAAAAAACGAAGAAAACTTGCGCAAACGCTTGAGAAATCATTGGCTTGCGGCTATAATAGAACCGTGTTATTCTGCGCAGGGCGGCGTAAAAAGTCCGTCGGACGCTCTGGATAGATTTCAATGGGAAGCAATAAGGAGAGAAATTACAATGGGCCTGTTTTCAAAAGATGTGGGTATCGATCTGGGTACCGCAAATACTCTGGTATATATGAAGGGCAAGGGCATCATCATGCGTGAGCCTTCGGTGGTGGCCGTGGACACCAAGACCGATGAGGTGCGCTGCGTGGGTGCCGAGGCAAAGGCAGTTATTGGCCGCACCCCCGGCAGCATCGTGGCGGTCCGCCCCCTGAAGGACGGCGTCATTGCCGATTTTGACATCACGGCCAATATGCTGGAGAACTTCCTCAAGAAGGCATGCGGCAACAGCATGTTCTCCCGCCCCCGCGTGGTCATCTGCATCCCGTCGGGCGTCACTGAGGTGGAGCGCCGCGCGGTGCGCGAAGCGACCCTCAAGGCCGGTGCCCGTCAGGTGTCCGTCATTGAAGAGCCCATGGCTGCTGCCATCGGTGCGGGCCTGCCCATCAGCGAGCCTACCGGCAGCATGATCGTGGACATCGGCGGCGGCACGGCTGAGATCGCTGTCATTTCTCTGGGCGGCATCGTGGCCTCCCGCAGCGTGCGCATGGCCGGTGATATGTTCGATCAGGCCATCATTGCCTTCATCAAGCGCAAATACAACCTGCTCATTGGTGAGCGCACCGCAGAGCAGATCAAGATCGAGATCGGCTCTGCCTATGTGCTGGACCCTGAAATGACCATGGAGATCAAGGGCCGCAATCTGGTGGACGGCCTGCCCAAAAACATCGTGGTCCACTCGGAGGATGTGCGCGAGGCACTGCTGGAGTGTCTGGTCAAGATCACCAGCGCCATCAAGGAAACGCTGGAGCGCACCCCGCCGGAGCTGAGCGCGGATATCATCGACCGCGGCATCACCCTGACCGGCGGCGGCGCACTGCTGCGGGGTCTGGATCAGCTGATCCAGAGCGAGACCGGCATCGACGTGCACATTGCGGAAGATCCGCTGGACTGCGTGGCCAAGGGTGCCGGTGCGGTCCTGGATCACGTGGACGTCCTGCATGATGTGCTGGACACCGACGGCGGACACATGTAACACGGGCCGCAGCCCGTACTTGCGGAAAAAGCTCTTTTGCGCAGCGCCTGCGCTGATTTCCGCGGCAAACAATGTTCCTTGCGCGGATGGCAGAGCTGTCCGCGCTTTTCTTATGGCAGGAGCCCGAACAGGAGGACACCCCCTTGAAGGATTTTTTTGACACATGGAAATTTAAGATACTGGTGGCGGTGGCGGTGTTTCTGGTGGGAATCATGGCCTATGCCGGCGCCAATGGCCGGCTGACTGCCGCCCCGCAGGAGCTGCTGAGCGTGGTGCTTACGCCGTTTCAGAAGGTGACTTCGGCCCTGAGCGGCGGCATCGGTTCGGTGTGGGAAAAATACACCAGCATCGATGATGTGATGGCCCAGAACGAACAGCTGGAAGCCGAGAACGCTGAACTGCGCCAGCAGATGGTGGACTACGACCGCATCAAGGCAGAAAACGAAGCCTACAAGGCGCTGACCCGCATTCAGGATACCAACAGCGAGGCCAGTTATGTTTCCGGCTTTGTGATCGGCCGCGACCCGCTGGATGAGTTTGGCGGCTTTACGCTGGACTGCGGCACCGTGAACGGTGTGGCCGTGAGCGATGCCGTGATCAGCGATAAGGGCTACCTTGTGGGCGTCGTGGTGGAGGCAGATACCACCAGCTGCAAGGTGATGACCGTCCTGCATCCCAGCTTCAACGCAGCGGGCGTTGTGTCCCGCACGCGGGAAAACGGCATCCTCACCGGCAGCACCGACTACGCCGGTGACGGCCTGTGCGTGCTCACCAATCTGGAGCGCGCCGCCGAAACTCAGATGGGCGATCAGGTCATCACCACCGGCCTTGGCGGCGTGTTCCCGCCGGATGTGCTGGTGGGCGTGGTGCAGAAGGTGGAGCCGGAAGTCAGCGGCAAATCCTCGGTGGCGGTCATCCGCCCGGGCGCAGACCCGCGCACCGTCAAGCATGTTTTTGTCATCACCGATTATTAAGGAGGCACCGGTATGGAATCACGCCGTATGCGCAGCCGCAGTCAGGCGTTGAAATGGGCGTGCTACGCGGCAGCGCTGTTTGTGTGCGCGGCATTGCAGACCACGCCCGGCCTGTTCCGGCTGGGGCAGGCAAAACCGCTTTTCATCCTGCCGCTCTGTCTTGCGGTGGCGGTGTACGAGGGCGAGTTTGCCGGGGCACTGTTTGGCGCGGTAGGTGGCCTTTTGTGGGATTACACCGCCGGGCGCACGGTGGGAATGCTGGCGCTGGAACTGCTTTTGCTCTGTTTTGCGCTTTCGGTGCTGGTGCAGGTGTATCTGCAGGGCAGCACATGGAACTTTGCGCTCATCGGCACCGGCACGGCCCTTGTGGTGCTCTCGCTGGACTGGCTGTTTTTTTACTATATGCCGGGTTACAGCTGGGCGCTGAGCCGCTGGCTCACCTTTGTGCTGCCCTCGGCAGTGATGACGCTGGTGCCGTCGCTGGTGCTGTTCAGTCTGGTGCGGCGCATTTATAACGAGTTCAAAATCGACAACGGCGTGATCTGAACCGCCGGAGGAAACGCGGATGAACCAAAACGAACGAAAAACCGTCTTGCACCGGATGCTCCTGCTCATCGCAGTGGCCTGTGTTATCATGGGCCTGTACGCGATGCGGCTGATCTTTCTGCAGCTGGTCAACGGCGACGATTTCAAAGCCAAGGCGACCAACACCACCGACTATAATTTCACGGTCACTGCGGCCCGCGGCGATATCGTGGACAGCGCCGGGCGGCGCATTGCCACCACGGCCACCAGCTATAATGTGGTGCTCAACAAGCTGCTGATGGGGGATCGCGATCTGGACGCCATGCTGCAGCAGATCGTGGAGCTGCTGCGGGAAAACGGCGAGAGCTGGAACGATACCCTGCTCATCGGCCAGCCGGACGCAGCAGGCCGCTATGCCTTTACAGACGATGACTCTTCTGCCAGCGACCAGAAGCAGCTGGCAGATATGAAGGAGACCCTTGGCCTGCAGCAGTATGCCACCGCCAACGATGTGATGGAAATGCTGGTGGAAAAGAACGAACTGCAGGGCTTCTCGCTGGAATGGCAGCGGGTGCTGGCCGGCATCCACTACGAGATGGACCGGCAGGCCTTTTCCAATGTGAACAACTTTGTCATGGCAGAAAACGTCAGCGCGGCAACGGTGGCTACCATCAAGGAGCACAGCCTGCAGCTGCCCGGCGTGGAGATCGTGGAGACCAGTGCCCGCAGCTACGATCAGAGCGATATCATCCCGGCCGTGCTGGGCCGTGTGGGCAAGATCACGGCTGAAAAGTGGAAGGTGACCGATTCAAATGGTCAGGTGACCTATCCGCTGCGGGAAAAAGGCTATAATATGAACGATGTTCTGGGCATTTCCGGTCTGGAATCCGTTTATGAGGACGAGCTGCGCGGCAAGGATGGCGTGGAGACGATCACCCGCAACTCGGACGGCGTGATCGTGGATACCCGCCTGACCACAGTGCCGGAGCCGGGCCACACGGTGCAGCTGACCATCGACAGCAACTTCCAGCGCGCTGTGGACAAGGCACTGGCAGAGAACATTGACATGATCAACCGCGTGTACAACACTGGCACCATGAAAGCTGCCGCCGGTGCGGTGGTGGTGCTGGATGTGAAGGACGGCAGCGTGATGGCAGCGTCCAACTACCCCAGCTATGACCAGAACCTGTATGCGTCCAACTACAGTGAGTACAGCTCTGACCCGAGCCTGCCGCTGTTCAACCGCGCATTGCAGGGCCTGTATACGCCGGGCTCCACCTTCAAGCCCGCCGTGGCGGTGGCTGCGCTGGACAGCGGCCTCATCAATCAGTATTCTACCGTATACTGCAACGGCGTGTACAACTATTTTAAGGACTATCATCCCCGCTGCACCCGCCACGGCCACAGCGGGAACATCGATGTGATCACAGCCATCAAGTGGAGCTGCAACGTCTTCTTCTATGATGTGGGCCGCCGCCTGACCAGTGACGTCTATGATGCCTATGCCTATAAGCTGGGTCTGGGCCAGCGCACCGGCGTGGAGGTGGGTGAGGCGCTGGGACGGCTGACCACCAAGAACGACTCCAACTATACCGCATCGCTGGACGTTCAGGCCGCCATCGGTCAGGGCAACACGGTGGTCACCCCCATCCAGCTGGCCACCTATGCGGCAACGCTGGCCAACAACGGCACCCGCTACCGCACGCATTTCGTCAAGGCCATTCTGGATACCAATACCGGCGAGGTGCTCAGCGAGACCAAGCCCGAGGTCATGGATGTCATCGAGGGCACCGGCAACACCTTTGAACTGGTGCGTCAGGGCATGAAGCAGGTGCCCAGCACCATCAGCGGCAAAATTTCAAGCTATCCGGTGCCCATCGCCTGCAAGACCGGTACGCCCCAGCGCAGCGAGACCTATGCCTCAGGCAAGCACTATCTGAACGCTATAATGGTGGCTTACCTGCCGGCGGACGATCCGCAGATCGCCATTGGCATCACCATTGAGTACGGCGGCTACGGTGCCCGTACCGGTGATCTGGTGGTGGATATCGCCAATGCCTACTTTGCCCTGAAGGACGGCTCTCTTGCCCAGCAGGCAGAGGAAGAAAAAGAGGCCGAGCAGGCCCAGCAGGAAAAACAGGACGCGTCCCAGACCGATGCCGCAGGACAAACGGCAGCCGGGCAGACCGCCGATATCGCTGCACCGCAGGCCGGGCAGACGGCTCCTGCAGCGCAGGACGCTGCACCGGAAGGGCCTGCCGCAGACACAGCGCAGCCTGCTGTACAGGATGGGCCGGACGTGGCACAGGCCGAACAAAACCCCGATGCCATTGCGCCGGAGAACTGAAAACGGGAGACAAAACCGACGCGGGAAAGGGCGCTGCAGCGGTGGTTTGAATGGGAACACCCCTGAAAAGAAAACAAAATTGAATGTTTTGTATAAAAAACGGTTGTAAAAGATTGGATTTTGTGATATCATTTCAACTAAAGGACTTTTTACAAGTGGGTCCGCATCGTGAAGAAAGAGGAGAGGGTAACGGATGACGATCGCACTCATTGCACATGACTCCAAAAAGGAGCTGATGGTTCAGTTTTGTACGGCTTACTGCCGTATCCTGAGCCAGCATAAACTGGTGGCCACCGGTACGACCGGTAAATTGATCGCTGAGGCTACCGGTTTACAGGTGCAGCGCTTTCTGGCCGGTGTGCAGGGCGGCGACCAGCAGATCGCATCCCGCATCGCCTGCAATGAGATCGACCTGCTGCTGTTCTTCCGCGACCCCATCAACGCAAAGCCCAGCGAGCCCAACGAAATGACGCTGCTGCGCCTGTGCGATGTGCACAATATCCCCATGGCCACCAACATTGCCACTGCCGAGGTGCTGATCCACGGCTTGGAGCGCGGCGATCTGGACTGGCGCGATATCGTGCATCCCCAGAACTGACAAAACGATTTGGAATGGCTCTGCGTGCGCTGCGCCATAATCAGAGGAAACGTTATTTTTTATATTAGAATTCCGGAAAATCTGCGGATTTTCCGGAATTCTTTTTTCACGGGAAAGGCCGCTGCGGCACACGGCAGCAGAAATGCATTCTGCGGTTTAGACCCCGCTCCCGTGAAAATGAAAATTGGGAGCATCCGCAGATGCTCCCAATTTTCGTATTATCAATAGAATTTCCGCTGAATATGGCCAGAGTGTAACGGAGGCCATTCAAAATCGTATTTGTTAAACTTTAAAATCTTCGGCCATTTCGGCTACATCTTCCGGGGCAAAATCGCCCAGCGGCAAGATCAGCCGTGCCAGTGTCTCCTGCGGCAGAGCTGCAAGAATCGTGCTGTCATCGCTGCCGGTGCCTGCGGGCGGGCAGACAGTGTGCACGCCGTCTGCGCCGGTCTCCACCCGGGCACGGTGAGCGGTTGCCACATACTGCATCCCAAGCTTGTCTGCAGCTGTCAGCAGGGCGGCAAACAGCGGTGTGCCGCCTTCGCCCAGAACGGCGGCGTCCTGCCCGGCCAGTGCTTCGGCGTTCAGCACGATGCACTCGATGCCAAGGGCTTCCGCCGCCTTTCGGGCCGCCTCCGCTCCGGCGGCCTGCCCGGCGTCCAGCCGCACGGCGGCACCTGCCACGGCAAAGCCCTGCTGCTGTAAAATGCGCACGGCTACGGCGCATTCTCTGCTGCCATCCATCTGCACCAGAACTTTATCCTGACTCTCGTAGGTATCGAACCCGCTGCCGGGCAAAAATGTGTCGCTCATGTTCCCTGCCTCCCGCCATGTGCTTTGCTCTGTGCCACGGCCAGCTGGTCGCAGCGTTCGTTCTCCGGGTGGCCTGCGTGGCCCTTGACCCAGACGTAGGTGATCTTGTGCCGGGCTTCCTGCTCCAGTGCCTGTGCCCAGAGGTCCGGGTTCAGGGCAGGGGAGCCATCCGCTTTTTTCCAGCCCCTGCGCTGCCATCCTCTGGCCCAGCCCTTCTGCAGCCCGTTGATGACATACTGGCTGTCGGAGCACAGCCGCACCTCGCACGGCTCCTTGAGCTGGCGCAGCGCCTCGATAAAGGCTGTCAGCTCCATGCGGTTGTTGGTGGTGCTGTCATCACCGCCGCTGAGCTCCTTTTCATAGACTTTGCCGTTAAAACGGTAGCGCAGCACGGCACCCCAGCCGCCCGGGCCGGGATTGCCGCTGCATGCGCCGTCGGTGTACACTTCGACCTGCTTCATGCGGTTCTCCTTATAAAATGAGTTACTTCTATTTAGCGCTATTTTTAGGCTTCTGTCAAGTGCGAATGTATATTCCGTGACGGAGCTGCCAAACCTTGGAATTGACAAAAACGCCGGGAAATACTATACTTATCCTAACAAAATGCGTATAGGGGCGCACCGCAGGCGTGTGCCCGGGCGTTCCAACAGAAAAGCCACGGTCGCATCGAGCAGATGGACTTATCTGGCACAAAACCTCTTACGGAACAGGCAGCGGTTTGCAAAAAACACGCTGAGAAATAAATTCTATACGGTGCATCCAACGGAAGCCGATGCGATTTTTCAAGGTGCTTCCCATGCACAGCGCGGCTGTTCCCACAAACGGGGACGGCCTGCGCTGTAATTATTTTGGAGGTCAGAATGGCACAGTCGAAAGAAAATACCAATGTTTCCGCACGCGGCAAGGCCGCAGCAGCGAATCAGAATGCGGGCGCACCTGCCGCGCAGACGGGCGAAAAGCGCCCCCGTACCACCCGTCGTCCTTATTATAACCGTCGGCCCCGCCGCCCGCAGCAGCCCAGAGAGGCTGCGGTGCCCATCCACATCTATCCACTGGGCGGTCTGGGTGAAGTGGGCAAGAATATGACCGTCTACGAGTGCAACGGCGATATGATCATCGTGGACTGCGGTCTGGTGTTCCCGGACAGCGACATGTACGGCGTGGACATGGTCATCCCGGACTTCACCTTTGTGGTGCAGAACAAGGATAAGATCAAGGGCCTGCTCATCACCCACGGCCACGAAGACCACATCGGCAGCATCCCGTATCTGCTGCAGAAATTTGATCTGCCCATCTATGGCACCCGCCTGACCTGCGGACTGATCCGCAACAAGCTGGAAGAGTTCGGCCTGGCAGGCAAGACCAAGTTTGTGGAGATCACCCCCAGACAGAAGATCAGGCTGGGCTGCTTTACCATTGAACCCATCCATGTGAACCACTCCATCCCGGACGCGGTGGCCTTTGCCATCGACAGCCCGGCGGGCACCATCATCCAGACCGGCGACTTCAAGATCGATTATACCCCGCTGGCCTGCGGCGTCACCGACCTGTCCACACTGGCCGAGTATGGCCAGCGCGGCGTGCTGGCCCTGCTGAGCGATTCCACCAACTCCGAGCGCCCGGGCTTTACCGCCACCGAGCAGAAGGTGGCTGCAGGCGTGCGCAATCTGTTCGCCCGTGCCCGCAACAAGCGGATCATCATTGCCACCTTTGCTTCCAACATCTATCGCGTGCAGCAGATCATCGATCTGGCTGTGGAGGATGGCCGCAAGGTGGCCTTCAGCGGCCGCAGCATGGTGAACAACACCGCCATGGCGCAGGAGCTGGGCTATATGCACATCCCGGAGGGCACCCTCATCAGCGTGGATGAGCTGAACCAGTACCCGCCGGAGCAGGTAGTGCTCATTACCACCGGCAGTCAGGGCGAACCCCTGAGCGCCCTTTCCCGCATGGCGTCCTGCAGCCACCGTCAGGTGCGGGTGGGCCCCGGCGATTTTATTATCATTTCGGCAAATCCCATCCCCGGCAACGAGAAGAGCGTGACCAAGATCGTTAACGGTCTGCTGCTGCTGGGGGCAGAGGTCATCTACGAGAGCATGTACGATGTGCATGTTTCCGGCCACGCCTGTCAGGAAGAGCAGAAGCTCATGCTCACCCTGACGAAGCCCAAGTATTTCCTGCCGGTGCACGGCGAGTACAAGCAGCTCAAAAAGCATGCCCTCACCGCTGCAAGCCTTGGCATCCCCACCAGCAACATCCTCATTGCGGAGAATGGCTCCAACGTCATCCTCAGTCAGGATGAGATGAAGCTGGGCGAGCCGGTGACGGCCGGTGCCGTCATGGTGGACGGTCTGGGCGTGGGCGATGTGGGAAATGTAGTCCTGCGCGACCGCAAGCACCTGTCCGAGGACGGTCTGGTGATCATCGTGGCCACCGTGGACAGCAAGACCGGCAAAGTGCTGGCCGGCCCCGACCTTGTGAGCCGCGGCTTTGTGTATGTGCGCGAGAACGAGAGCCTGATGGACGGTGCACAGAGCATCGTGGAAAATGCGCTGGACCGCTGTGTGGACGAGCATGTGCGCGACTGGAACAGCGTCAAGACCCGTGTGCGCGAGGCACTGAGCAGCTATATCTATCGGCGCACCAAGCGCAGCCCGATGATCCTCCCCATCCTGATGGAGGTCTGATCCGGGCACGCTGCCGCAAACAATGCGGCGGAAGGCAGGAGATTTGATGAAACAAAAACCAAGATGGACATTGGAGATGCTCACCGCCAGTCTGGCCGTGCTGTGCGGCCTGCTGGTGCTGGTGCTGCTGGTCCAGCGGCCCACGGCATGGCCGGCGCTGCTGGCACTGGTGGTGCTGTGGGGCGTTGTGGTGGTACTGTTCCGCTGCCAGCTGCGCAAGTGGGTGGCCCGGTGGATGTGCGGCGGTAGCTTTGAAAGCTCCAAACTGCAGTTCAGTCTGGAGCCGCTCTCGCAGCCGGCCGCGCTGCTTTCCGGTGAGACGGTGCTGTGGTACAATGCACAGTTCCGCGCCCGCCTGTTGAACGGGCAGGATGTGCTGGTGAGCCGTGTGCAGAAGGTGATGCCCGGCCTTGACCTGCAGCAGTGCCGCAAGCAGGAGGGCCAGCTGCTGACCCTCGCGGACGGCATGTGGAGCGTACACAGCTCCACAGTGCCCGGCAATGCCGAGAGCATGACCCTGTTGGTGCTGAACGAGGAGACCGCCCTGCGCAAGGTGGAGGCGGAATACAAGGCCAGCCGTCCGGGTTATCTGGTGTTTCTGGTGGACGGCTACGATGATGTGTTCGGTGACATGCTGGACAGCGAGCGCGCCCGCCTGCTGGAAGGCATCAACCGCACGCTGGAGGATATGATCGGCCGGGGCAGCGGCTTTTTGCGCCGTGTGGCCAGCGGCCGCTACATCGCTGTGGTGGAAGAGCGCCAGATGGAGCAGTTCGCCAACCGGGGTTACGATGTGCTGGACAAGATCCGCGCACTGGACCCCAGCGTGAATCTTTCGCTGTCCATCGGCATTGGCCGCGGTGCCAAGACCCTGCGGGAAGCGCAGGATATGGCCGTGCAGGCACTGGATATGGCGCAGGGCCGCGGCGGCGATCAGGCGGCTGAAATGACGCCGGACGGCTTTACTTTTTACGGCGGCGTGAGCCATGGCGTGGAAAAGCGCAGCAAGGTGCGCAGCCGCATCGTGGCCGACCAGCTGGTGAAGCTGATCAAGGAAGCCGACCATGTGGTCATCATGGGCCACCGTATGAGCGATCTGGACGCCATTGGCTCTGCCGAGGGTGTGCTGCGCATTTGCAAGATCTGCGACGTCCCGGCGGTGATCGCAGTGCGGCGGGACGCCACGCTGGCGGGCAGCCTGATCGATGCGCTGTGCAAAGCGGGCCAGCGGGATGATTTCATCGACCCGAAGGATGCCCTGCCCATTATTTCCAAACGCACCCTGTGCATCGTGGTGGATACATATCAGGCAGGCCTTGTGGAGAGCAAGGAGATCCTGGAAAAATGCGGCAGGGTGGCCGTCATCGACCACCACCGCAAGGGCGTGGGCTACATCCAGAACCCGGACCTTGTCTGCCACGAGCCCTATTCCTCCTCGGCCAGCGAGCTTGTCACCGAACTTTTGCAGTACGTGGGCGAGCGTGACGACAAACCCAACCGGGTGGAAGCCGAGGGCCTGCTCTCCGGTATCATGCTGGATACCCGCGATTTTACCCTGCACACCGGTGTGCGTACCTTTGAAGCCGCCGCTGCTCTGCGCCGCTACGGTGCGGAGACCGAGCGGGTGCGCCAGCTGTTCGACGTGACGATGGTGGAGTACAACGCCAAGGCGGGGCTTGTGGAAAAAGCAAAAATGTACCGGAACTGCGCCATTTCCATCGGCGGTGAGGTGGCCGCGGAGGCCCGTGTGGCCATTGCACAGGCGGCAAACGACCTGCTGACCATTCAGGGCGTGGATGCCAGCTTTGTGGCGGTGCAGGTGGGCACAGGCGTGAACGTCTCGGCCCGCAGTCTGGGCGCTGTGAACGTGCAGGTCATCATGGAGAGTCTGGGCGGCGGCGGACACCAGACCATGGCCGCGGCACAGCTCAAGCACATCACGCCGGAGGCAGCCCGCTCCCGCATCGAGGGCGCCATCGACAAATACTACGCATCGCAGAAAAAGGGCGGTGCTGAGGGAAAATAACCAGAAGAGTGAGGTCCATACCTATGAAACAATACGATTACCTGATCGTCGGCGCCGGCCTTTATGGTGCCGTGTTCGCACAGGAAGCAAAAAAAGCAGGTAAAAAGTGCCTCGTCATTGACAAGCGCGGCCACATTGCAGGCAACATCTACACCGAGCAGGTGGAGGGCATCAACGTCCACCGCTATGGTGCGCACATTTTCCACACCAACAACAAGGCCGTGTGGCAGTATGTGAACCAGTTTGCGGAGTTCAACCGCTACACCAACAGCCCGGTGGCAAACTATCACGGCGAGATCTACAACCTGCCCTTCAACATGAACACCTTCAATAAGATGTGGGGCGTTGTTACCCCCGCCGAGGCCAAGGCCAAGATCGAGGAGCAGAAGGCTGCTGCCGGCATCACCGACCCGCAGAATCTGGAAGAGCAGGCCATCAGCCTTGTGGGCACCGATATCTACGAAAAGCTCATCAAGGGCTACACCGGCAAGCAGTGGGGCCGTCCCTGCACGGAGCTGCCGGCCTTTATCATCAAGCGCCTGCCGGTGCGCTTCACCTACGACGACAACTACTTCAACGCACTGTATCAGGGCATTCCCAATGGCGGCTACACTGCCATGGTGGAAAAAATGCTGGACGGCACCGAGGTGCGTCTGGGCGTGGATTATCTGGCTGACCGTGACGCACTGAACGCACTGGCAGAGAAGGTGGTCTACACCGGCCCGGTGGACGCATACTTCGGCTATCGTCTGGGCGCACTGCAGTACCGCAGCGTGCGGTTTGAGACCGAGGTGCTGGACACCGACAACTATCAGGGCAACGCGGTGGTCAACTACACCGACGCCGAGACCCCCTACACCCGCATCATCGAGCACAAGCACTTTGAGTTCGGCACCCAGCCCAAAACGGTCATCAGCCGCGAGTACAGCGCTGAATGGAAAAAGGGCGACGAGCCGTACTATCCCGTCAATGACGAGAAGAACGGCGCCCTGTATGCCGAGTATAAGGAGCTGGCCGATGCGGAGCCGGGCGTCATCTTCGGCGGCCGTCTGGGCGAGTACAAGTATTACGACATGGACAAGGTCATTGAGGTAGCTCTGGACGTGGCCGCAAAGGAACTGGCGTAACCGCTTTGCTTAACGCTTTTCGTATTAAAGTCGCTGCGCGACGGCCGCAGGCCGACAGCAGCATATGCCGTTTGTCGTTACGACCCCTCCTGTGAAAAAGTAAATCAGAAAAATCCGCAGATTTTTCTGATTTACAAATTAAAAATAAAATTTCCGCTGAATATGGCCAGAGCGGAGCGGCGGCCATTTTAAATGGTCAGGCGCTTCCTCTTGCCCAAAAGCGGCAAATGCGCTATACTATAAGCACAACAACTGCACCGGTTTTCCGGTGAGAAGTGAGGGATACTATCATGAAAGTGATTCTCAAGCAGGATATCAAGGGCATTGGCAAGAAGGACGAGATCCATGAGGTCTCCGACGGCTACGCCCGCAACTATCTGTTCCCGCGCAAGCTTGCCGCTGTGGCAGATGCCAGCGCTGTGAACGTTGCCCGCAGCAAGGAAGCTGCAGCCGACTTCCATGAGGCTGAGACCGTGGCCGCTGCCAAGGCTCTGGCGGCAAAGATCGAGGGCAAGACCGTGACCATCAAGGCCAAGGGCGGTGCATCCGGCCGTCTGCACGGCAAAGTCACCGGCAAGGAGGTTGCCGATGCTCTGGCTGTGCTGGCAGGCGCTCCCATCGATAAGAAGAAGATCGAGCTGGAGACCAAGGACATCAAGGACGCCGGTGTGTTCAACGGCAAGGTCCGTCTGCACGTTGGTGTGGTTGCTTCCTTCAAGATCCAGGTGGAAGTGGAACAGGCCTGATTTTTCTGCCATCTGCGCCCCCTCACAGCAGGGGGCGCTTTTTGGCTTTTCAGCAAAAACGCAAAAGGATAAATGACCATGCCGAATGAACGACGTTATTCCAATGAACTGAATCTGGAAAGTGTGGGCATCAACCTGCCCTATAACATGCAGGCAGAGCAGAGCGTGCTGGGCGCGGTGCTGCTCAAACCAGAGACCCTCACCGATCTGGTGGAGATCATCCGGCCGGAGATGTTCTATACCCGGCAGAACGCGCAGATCTATTCGGAGATGCTGCGCCTGTTCACCGCCGACCAGACCATCGACTTTGTTACCCTGCTGGACGCGGTGATCTCGGACGGCGTGTTCCCCAGTGCCGACGAAGCAAAGGTCTACCTGACCGGCCTTGCCGAGACGGTGCCCAGCATCTCCAATGTGAAGGCCTACGCCCAGATCGTGCAGGAAAAGTATCTGGTGCGCCAACTGATGGGGGTGGCAAAGGACATCCTGCAGGATGCCGGAGATGAGCCGGACGCCGACCTGCTGCTGGAAAACGCGGAACAGCGCATTTATGAGATCCGCTCCGGCCGCGATTCCAGCGCACTGACGCCGCTTTCCTCCAGCATGGTGGAGACCCTGACCAACCTGCAGAAGATCAGCGGCCCGGATGCGGATAAATACAAGGGCATCCCCACCGGGTTCCGCCTGCTGGATACGGTGCTCACCGGCCTTGGCCGCGGCGACCTCATCATCCTTGCGGCCCGCCCCGGTATGGGCAAGACCAGCTTTGCGCTGAACATCGCCACCCGCGTGGCCATGCAGCAAAAGGTTCCGGTGGCAATCTTCAGTCTGGAAATGACCAAGGAACAGCTGACCAACCGTATCCTTTCTGCCGAAGCCGGCATCGACAGTCAGGCTTTCCGCACCGGTGCCCTGCGTGCCGAGGACTGGGAGTATCTGGCTCTTGCCACCGAAAAGCTGCACGATGCACCCATCTATATGGACGATACCTCCGGCATCACCATCACCGAGATGAAGGCAAAGATCCGCCGGGTGAATCAGGACCCCACCCGCCCGAACGTGGGCCTCATCGTCATCGACTATCTGCAGCTGATGACCACCGGCCAGCGCAGCGAGAACCGCGTGCAGGAGATCAGCTCCATTACCCGAAACCTCAAGATCATGGCAAAGGAGATGAATGTGCCCATCATCGCGCTTTCCCAGCTGTCCCGTGCGGTGGAAAAACAGGGCAACAACTCCAGCCACCGGCCCCAGCTTTCCGACCTGCGCGACTCCGGCTCCATCGAGCAGGACGCCGACTGCGTTCTGTTTCTGTACCGCGATTCCTACTATGCCAGCCAGAACCCGGACGGTGCAGAGGTGGACGCCGATACCGCCGAGTGCATCGTGGCAAAGAACCGTCATGGCGAGACCAGCACGGTGCCGCTGGGCTGGGATGGTGCCCACACCCGCTTTATGGATGTGGATTTCAAACGCTGATGGAAAACGAAACGATCCTTGCCCGGGTGCGGGAATACTGTCTGCGGGAAGCACTGCTGACCCCGGGTGCCCCGCTGCATGAGCTGCATTTGGCAGCGGCAGTGTCCGGCGGGGCAGACAGCATGGCACTGCTGCGCATCCTGCTGGCTTTGCAGCCGGAGTTCGGGTTTGAGCTTTCTGCCTGCCATGTGAACCATGGCCTGCGGGGTGAGAGCGCCCACCGGGACGAAGCTTTTGTGCGGGCCGAATGCGCCCGTCTGGGTGTGCCGCTGCGGGTGTTCCATGCGGAAGAGCTTGGCCCTGTGCCGGAATATGCCGGGGAGGACTGGGCCCGCCGCCTGCGCTACGCCTGCTTTGCGCGTTTATGCAGGGAGGGGATAGACGCCGTTGCAACAGCCCATACTGCAAATGATCAGGCGGAGACTCTGCTGCTGCGTCTGGCCCGGGGCACGGGAATGCACGGCGCAGCAGGCATCCGGCCCAGACGCGGGCCTTATCTGCGGCCTCTGCTGCCCCTTACCCGGCAGGATACCGAAAGCTTCTGCCGTGCAGCCGGGCAGCGCTGGGTGACGGACGAGACAAACGAGACCGATGCCTATGCCCGCAACCGGGTGCGCCGTGCGGCGCTGCCTGCACTGCAGAGCACCAACAGCGCAGCGGTGGAAAACCTTGCCCGCTTCTGCGAAAAAGCGGCCCGGGCGGATGCCTATTTTGCCCGGAAAGCGCAGGAACTGCTTTCCGCTGCGCGTCTGGAGGGGACTCAGGCCGGCATCAGGGCCCCGGACGCCTGCAGGGTGTGGCGGCTGGGCCCGCTTTCCGCTGCGGATGCGCCTGTTCTGGAAGCGGCCATGCATTCGCTGACGGCCCCTGTGCGGGACGCAGAGGAAAAATATGTGCAGCTGCTGTGCGCCCTTGTGCGGCGCGGCAGCGGCGCGGTGCAGCTGACCGGCCGGGTACGCTTTTGTGCAGGGAGGGGCTTTTTCTGGCAGGAAGAGGTGCCGGAGCTGCCGCAGAGGCAGACCACGCCGCAGCCCGAAAGCTGGCCTTTTGTGCCGGAAAAACAGGCAGAATACGGCTTTGCAGGCGGCTGGAAGGTGACTGCAGAGCTTTTTACGGCTGATTTTGAAGAAAAAATACAAGTCGTTCATAAAAAAGACTTAAAAAATCAGGCGGATTATGCTAGAATAACTACGTTGTATGCTGGTCTTGTTCTGCGCACCCGCCAGCCGGGGGATGTCTACCGCCCGGTGGGGCGAAGTGTGCACAACCGGTTGCGCAAGTGGATGAACGAAGCGGGCATCCCCGCGCAGATGCGCGACCAGCTGCCGCTGCTGGCGGCGGGCAGCGAGGTGCTCTGGGTCTGCGGTGCAGGCTTTGCAGAGGGCCTTGCCCCGGACGAGGACACTGCACAGGTGCTGCAGATGGAAATGGAACATAGGGAGGAACTATCATGAGCATGCATGATGATATCAAGAACATTCTGGTCAGTGAAGAAGAGCTGAAGGCAAAGGTGGCTGAGCTGGGTGCACAGATCAGCAGGGACTACGAGGGCAAAAACCTTGTTCTGGTGTCCATCCTCAAGGGTTCGGTGGTGTTTATGGCCGACCTGATGCGTGCGGTGAGCATTCCGTGCAGCATCGATTTTATGGTGGTGTCCAGCTACGGCGGCAGCAACACCGTTACCAGCGGCCTTGTGAAGATCATCAAGGATCTGGACGGCGATCTGTCCGGCAAGGATGTGCTGATCGTGGAGGATATTCTGGATACCGGCGTCACCCTCTCGAACCTTGTGCCCATGCTCAAGATGCGCAACCCCAACTCGGTGAAGATCTGCACCATTCTGGACAAGCCCAGCCGCCGCAAGGCCGATATCCAGCCCGACTACGAGGGCTTCCAGGTACCGGACGAGTTCGTGGTGGGCTACGGTCTGGACTACGATGAAAAGTACCGCAACCTGCCTTATGTGGGTGTGCTCAAGCCTGAAGTCTACGAGAAGTGATTTCTCACACTATAATTCATCCAAGAACTGGAGTTGATTTTTTTGCAATCCAAGAGACCCCGTTTCAATCCGCTGATCCTGGCGCTGGCGCTGGCGGCGGTGCTGATGGTCTGGTCGGTGCTGGGCGGCACCGGCTCTGCCAGCAGCTCTTCCATGGAGTATTCCACGGTGGTGCATTACTTTGAAAGCCTGCAGGTCACGCAGTTCTCGCTGGACCTGAACACCGGCGTCATCACCATGGACATCAAGGAAGGCGGCAAAAATAACCTGCCCCTGCCGGATACCACGGCCCCGAGCACCACACAGGCTACCGGCGGCCTGCTGAGCGGGATGCTGTCCTCCTCGGACAGCACTGCATCCGCTGCGCAGAAGAACAGCGACGGCACTGTGACGGTGCGCTACAAGCTGCCCTATGCCTCCATGTTCGTCAAGTATGTGGGCGACTACATTGCCGCCTATGACGAAGCAAACCCGGATGCTCCCATGGTGTACGATTATACCCCTGTCAAGGAAAGCATCCCATGGATGGAGATCCTGTTCTATCTGGCAATGCTGGGCTGCACCGGCTTTTTGCTCTTCTCCATGATGCGCGGCGGCATGATGCGCGGCGGCGCTGGCGGCGGCGGGATCATGAACGTTGGCAAGGCCAAGGTGAAGGATGAGCACGAGAACAAAAAAACGGCTACCTTTGCCGATGTTGCCGGTGAGGACGAGGAAAAGGAAGAGCTGAAAGAGGTCGTGGAGTTCCTCAAGAGCCCCGAAAAGTTCAACACTCTGGGTGCCCGCATTCCCCACGGCGTTCTGCTGGTAGGCCCTCCGGGCACCGGTAAGACCCTGCTGGCCCGTGCCTGCGCCGGTGAGGCCGGTGTGCCGTTCTATTCCATTTCCGGCTCTGACTTTGTGGAAATGTACGTCGGCGTGGGTGCATCCCGCGTGCGTGACCTGTTCGATAAGGCCAAGAAGTCCATGCCCTGCATCATCTTCATTGATGAGATCGATGCTGTGGGCCGTCAGCGCGGCGCCGGCTTAGGCGGCGGCCACGATGAACGCGAACAGACCCTGAACCAGCTGCTGGTGGAAATGGACGGCTTTGAGGCCAACGACGGCATCATCGTCATGGCGGCCACCAACCGCGCCGACATTCTGGATAAGGCTCTGCTGCGTCCGGGCCGCTTTGACCGTCAGGTCTATGTGGGCCTGCCGGATGTCAAGGGCCGTGAGGAGATCCTCAAGGTCCACACCAAAAAGAAGCCGCTGGCCCCGGATGTCTCTCTCAGGGTCATTGCACAGCGCACCGCAGGCTTTGCGGGCGCAGACCTTGAGAACCTTGTCAACGAAGCAGCCCTGCTGGCTGCACGCCGCAACCGCAAGGCCATTACCATGGAGGATATCGAGGAAGCTTCCATGAAGGTCATGGCCGGCCCCGAAAAGAAGAGCCGCGTTGTGACCCCCGAGGAAAAGAAGCTGACTGCTTACCATGAGGCAGGCCACGCAGTGGCGGGCTTCTACTGCAAGCATCATCCCCGTGTGCACGAGATCACCATTATCCCCCGCGGTCAGGCAGGCGGCTACACGATGTATCTGCCCGAGAAAGACCGCAGCTATGTGACCAAGGGCGAAATGTTCGAGGATATCGTTTCCAGTCTGGGCGGCCGCGTGGCCGAACAGCTGATTTTGGAGGATATCTCCACCGGTGCTTCCAATGATCTGCAGCAGGCTACCAACATTGCCCGCCAGATGATCACCAAGTACGGCTTCTCGGAGCGGCTCGGCCCTGTGGTGTACGGCACCTCGCAGGAGGAGACCTTCCTGGGCCGCGATCTGGGTCAGGGCAAGGGCTACAGCGAGACCACTGCTGCCGAGATCGACGGCGAGATGCGGGATATCATCGATGAAGCCTACGAGACCTGCCGCCGCACCCTGACCGAGCACATCGATCAGCTGCACGCGCTGGCAAAGGCTCTGATGGAACGCGAAAAGCTCAATGAGCAGGAGTTCAACACCATCATGGCCGGCGGCACCCTGCCCCCGCGTGAAGGGGATGAGCCGGAGCAGACCGTGCAGGCTGCACCGGCCGAGACCGCAGAGCAGGCGCAGCCTGCAGAAGCTGCGGAGCCTGCCGAACAGGCCGAAACGGCCCAGCCGCTGCCGGAGACCGCTGCACCGGAAACGCCGGATGCACAGGACCCGCAGAACTGATTTGATCCAAATGGAAAGGAGCGAGTGTCGTGGAGGAAAATTTTAACCCGGTCGCACGGACCCGCGCAAACTATTACACCCCCGGCAGTCCGGTGCAGTTCGTCTGCGTGGAGCTGCTCAAGGGGGATGTCAGCGGTGAGCACGCGGTCTGCCTGACCTTCAAGAATATTTCCAAGGTGACGTTGACTGCGCTGGAGATCCACTTCAAGTGCAAGGGCGTGGACGGTGTGATCCTATGCGAAGACCGGTTCGAGTACCGCGATCTGGAAGTGAAGCCCGGCGAAATGTTTGGCATGGACGATGCCGTGTTCGTTACCTCCAAGGCGATCACCAGCGTGGATGTTTCGCTGTGCAATGTGTACAACGGCAAGCGGGTGGTGCATCTGGATGCCATCAAGCGCGTGCGCCTGCCTGCCCCCAAACGCCTGTCCGCAGAGCTGGAAAAGGCGCTGGAGGTCCGCATGAACCGCCCGGAGCTGAAGTATCAGCCTCAGGTGTTTGAAAACGGCTGGTACTGCGCCTGCGGTGCGTTCCATCCCAAGGAAGAAGATACCGTTTACTGCTCGGAGTGCGGCTGTGATCGCATTCTGCTGCAGAATGCGTTGAACACCCTGCTGCAGCCGGAACAGCCTGCCCAGACCGAGCCGGAGATGGAAACTCCTCTGGCGCCGCAGCCGGAACAGGAAGAGCCGACCCGTATCATGGGAGCCGCCCCTGTGCAGTCGGCACAGGAGGAGCCCACCCGCATTATGGGTGCACCGCGCCGCCCGCAGCCGCAGGAGCCTGCTGCAGAGCTGACCCGTATGCTGGATGACGGAATGCGGGAACAGTTCCCGGACAGGGCAGCGCGTGCACAGGCAGAGGAAGGCACCCGTGTGATGCCTGCCGCCTCCCGCCGTGCACAGCCGGTGGCCCAACAGCCGGAGCCTGATTATGAGGACAATGAGGAGTACGAGGACGAGCGCGACAGCGTGGCAGAAACGCTGATCCGCTGGGTGCCGCCTATCACTGCCGTCATCTGCGCGGCTGTGGCGCTGTGCGGCTTCGTGTACTATCAGTTCGTACTGTAAACACAAACAGCAGCGGAGAGGGCTGATCTGCCTTCTCCGCTTTTTGTATATCAGAAGGGAGAACCCGACCATGCCGGAAGAAGCCTTACAGGCCGCTTTTGAGATCAAGACCGCCTGCGATGAGATCAGCCGCCGCCTGCTGCGCTGGCACTGGGAGCACAAGCCCGGCTCCAACAGTCTGGGCGCATTGCTTGACCATATTGCCCAGCGCCAGCAGGAAAGCCCGGACTACTATGACCGGATGCCGGATCTTTCCGGCAAGAGCAGCTGGCAGCAGCTGGACACCACCATCTGTATGCGTGTGCTGCTGGACCCGGAAAAGGATGCGGAAAAGCCTCTGGATCTGCTGGGAAACACCAGCAGCCCGGGGGCAGCCCGCCGTGCCTGCAACACTGTGCGCACGGCCCGCAACGAAGCAGCCCACGCCACCGATCAGACCGATGCGGCGCAGGCGGCGATCCTGTTCAACGAAGCCATCGAATGTCTGGAGGATGCCTATGCGGGCACGGCTTTCCGGGAAAACGAGCTGGCCCGCTATTACCGTCAGGCAGAGGAGTTTTTGTCCCGCTGCGGGGCAAAAGAGCCTGTTGCATCCAGCCGTGCACCGGCTGAAGAAAAGCCTGCCGCCCGCAGTACATCCCGCCAGAGCACAAGGCAGAACCAGCGCGGAAGTGCCCAGAGCCGCAAAACGGGCAGCAGCCGCTCTGCCGGCAAGAGAACGGCAGCACATGGCAATTCCGGCCGCAGCAGCTCTGCAAAGGGCCGCGGAAATACAAATTGTAAAAAGAAACGGAAAAATTCCGGCAATCAGACAGTCATGATCGTGCTGCTGGCGGCGCTGGTGCTGGGGCTGCTGGTGCGTGCCTGGAGCATGGGAGCAGTGTGACACGCCTGCTTTGAGAAAATGGTCGTTTTTTGCCGGGAGAAAAGGCCGTCTTTTGTGCACGGTCAATAAAAAAACAAATCGCATTCCGGGATAAACCGGAAAAAGCACATCTTGCAGGATGGGTGAAAGCGGTTTATAATAAGCATGAAAACGTTTACACACAACAATGCACCTCAAAAGAGGGAAGTACCGCGAATATGACCATCAGTGATATTGCAAAAATGGCTGGCGTGTCCAGTGCGGCCGTCAGCCGTTACCTGAACGGCGGGCCTCTGAGCGAGCAGAAGCGTGCCATCATCCGGGAGGTCGTGGAGAAGACCGGCTACCGCCCCGATACGACCGCTCAGACCCTGCGCACCGGCAAAGTGAATCAGGTCGGTGTGATCGCCCCCAGCATCGGCTCCCAGTCGGTCGGGCAGCTCACCGCCGGGATCGCCAGTGAGCTGGATGCCAGAAACTATCTGCTGCTGCTGGGAAACACCGAGCTGGACGCCCAGCGGGAGCTGGGCTATCTGACTGCCATGCAGCGCAACCACGTGGCGGGCATTATCCTGCTGGGCAGCTACTATACCCCTCAGCTGGCACAGGCGCTGAAAAACTGCAGTGTACCGGTGGTGGTCACAGGCCAGCGTTTTCCGGACGTGGCCTGCGTGTACAACGATGACCATACCGCCGCCCGGGAGCTGACCCAGCGGATGCTGGAGCATGGCCGCAGAAGGATCGTTTACATTGGCGGCTCCGAACGGGACGATGCCACCGGCATCCAGCGCCGGGAAGGCGTGCAGGATGCCTTGAGGGACGCAGGGCTGGATGGCGACCAGCTGCCCCGCATCTGCTGCAATGCATTCACCGTGGAAGAGGGGCAGCGCTGTATGCAGGAGCTGCTGACCCGCTGCCCGTTTCTGGATGGTGTGGTCTGCGTGACCGATACGGTGGCCTTTGGCGCCATGCATGCGCTCAAGCAGGCAGGACGGCAGATCGGCCGGGATGTGGGCCTTGCAGGGATTGGCGACAGCTGGGCGGGCAGTGTGACCGACCCGGGTCTGGCCACGGTACGGTTTTATCAGAAGCAGGTGGGGCAGGAAGCCGCCCGGATCCTGCTGCAGATGCTGGAAGAGAAGGAATATGGCGGCCCGGTGCGTCAGGTGACGCTGGGGTATCAGGTAGTGGAGCGCGGTTCTCTGTAAACAGAGGGTAAGGATGATATGGATCACAGATTGATTTTTCTGGATATTGACGGTACCTTGCTGCCGCCGGGGGATATGCTGATCCCGGAAAGCACACTGGCCGCACTGGACTGCGCCAAAGCAAACGGGCACAGGCTGTTTTTGTGCACCGGCCGCAACCACCGCATGACCGAGCCGCTGCTGCGCCACAGCTGCTTTGCGGGCGCGGTATGCAGTGCAGGCGGTTATGTGCTGTGCGATGGCAAGACTCTGGTGGATATCCCCATGGAGCCGCAGCAGGCCGAAGGCGTGCGCGCGGCGCTGGAACGCCATGGCGTGGAGTGCACGCTGGAAGCCCGGGATGCCACTTTTGGCGGTGCCAAGATGGCGCAAAGGTGGAACTTTATCCATCAAAAGAACGGCGCACCGCTGAACAGCGAAGCAGAGCGCTGGCGCAAAGCCATGGAAGAGGGCATGTCCATCCTGCCGCTTTCCGATTACAAAGGGGAACCGCTGTATAAGATCGTATTCATTGCCGACCACGAAAGCGACCTTGCCGAGGCAAAGCGGCTCTATGCGGATCAGTTCGTGTTCTGCGAAAGCAAGCTGGACAGCCTGACCGATGGCTTTGTGAATGGTGAGCTCATCAACCGCAAATTTAATAAGGGCACCGGCATCAAGGCCATCTGTGACTATCTGGGCTGCACGCTGGCAGATACCATTGGCTTTGGCGACAGCGATAACGATCTGCAGATGACCGATGTGGCAGGCATCAGCGTGTGTATGGCCAATGGCTCTGAAACACTGAAAAAGCGCTGTGACCGCATTGCGCCCTCAGTATATGAGGACGGCATTGCAAAGGAGTTCAAGGCGCTTGGCCTGATCTGAACAAAAACAACAAAGGCTGCGGCAGGGATAAGACCCGGGCCGCAGCCTTTGTTCTGCTGCATCGCCGGAGCACAATAAAATAATTTTACAAACCGGAAAAATGTGGTAGAATAAAACAAAGCGCCGGAGAGCCATCCGGCAAAAAGGGAGGAATTATCATGCGTTCCGTTCTGGAAGTATGTGTGGACAGCACCGCCAGTGCGCTGGCGGCAAAGCGCGGCGGTGCTGACCGGCTGGAACTGTGTGCCGACCTCATCGTTGGCGGCACAACGCCCAGCCTGACGCTGGTGCAGCAGGTCAAGGCAGAGACCGGCCTGCCGGTGCGGGCGCTGCTGCGGCCCCGCTTTGGCGATTTCTGCTATGACAGCTATGAGCTTGCCCAGATGGAACAGCTGGCCGCAGAGCTGGTGGAAGCCGGGGCAGACGGTATCGTGACCGGTGTGCTGACCCCGGAGGGTGCGCTGGATGCAGGAGCCATGCAGCCCATCTATGCGGCGGCACGCAAGGCAGCAGAGAAGGCGGGCCGTCCGGTGGCGTGTACCCTGCACCGCGCTTTTGACGTCTGCGCGGACCCCTTTGCTGCGCTGGAAACAGCCCGGGAGATGGGCCTTTGTACCATCCTCACCAGCGGACAGGCGGCCAGCGCGCCGCAGGGCGCTGCACTGCTGCGGCAGCTGACAGAGCGTGCAGGGAAGGATGTGGAGATTCTGGCAGGTGCCGGGGTCTCGGCACAGAACATCCCGGTGCTGGCCGCGCAGACCGGTGTGCGGGCATTTCACCTTTCCGGCAAACAGGTGCTGCAAAGCCGCATGACCTTCCGGCGCGAGGGCGTGCCCATGGGCCTGCCCGGCTTTTCGGAGTTTGAGGTGTGGCAGACCAGCGAAGCAAACATCCGTGCTGCACGGCAGGCATTGGATAGCCTTTAAAAACCGAATAAAACGAAAGCGCTCTCCCAACGGAAACCCAGTGGGAGAGCGCTTTTTTATGATGATGAATTTGAAGGGTGAAGATAGCTTAGTAATGCAGCTCGTCGCCGGTCAGTGCTTCCAGCACCGGCAGCATGGCAGCGGCTTCGGCCTTGGCAGCGGGCAGGTCCATATCGCGGTAGTTGCCGCACTCCACTTCGCTGGCACCGGGCACTGCGCCCTCAAAGCCAGCCATGAAGCGGAAGGACTCCACCGTCAGCTCCAGTGCCTCGGCGGGGGTCAGGCCGCGGGTGAGCAGATAGAAGCCGGTGCGGCAGCCCATGGGGCCAACGTAGATCACGCTGTCTTTAAAGGCGCTGTTGCGCGCATAGGTGGCAAACAGATGCTCCAGCGTGTGGGCGGCACCGGTGGTCAGGTAGTCGCCGTGATTGGGCTTTTTCATGCGGATGTCCCAGGTGAGAACATCGCCGTCCTGACGGCTCAGATACATGCCGCGGTCCAGCTTGGTATGGTCAACACAGAAGCTTGCAATGCGTTCCATGAGTTTTCTCCTTTGGCTTATGCCTGCAGGCGCTGCACGCTGCCGTGCGCGCAGTCCACAGCGACCATCAGGCCGTCACGGATGTGGCTGGTGGCACCGGCAGCACCCACAACGGTGGGTTTGAGCAGGGCCTTGCCGGCAATGGCGGCATGGCTGTTCAGGCCCGGCTCTTCCACCACCAGAGCGGCGGCGTCGCGCACATAGCTCAGCATTTCGTTGCTGGTAGCGGGGACCACCAGCACCATGCCGGGCTTGAACTTTGCACGCACCTCTTCCAGAGTGCGGCAGACGCAGGCCTTTCCGGTGGCGCTGGTCACATCGGCATTTTCGCGGCCAACGCCCACGCCGGTAGCCAGACAGTTGCCCACCATGTGGATCTTGATCATGTTGGTGGTGCCGGACACGCCCACGGGCACGCCTGCAGTCACGACTGCCAGCTCACCGTTGTGCAGGTAGCCGTTCTCCTTGGCCAGAGAGGTGGACATTTCGATCAGCTCATCGGTGCTGTGTGCCAGAGGCATCATCAGCGGGGTGATGCCCCAGCTCAGGGCCAGCTGACGCTGTACCTGTTCCTTCATCACGCAGGCGATAATGGGCTGCTCCGGGCGGTACTTGCTCAGCAGACGGGCGGTGTTGCCGGACTCGGAAACGGTGACGATGGCTGCAGCGTTCACGTCCTTGGCGGTCAGGCAGGCAGCGTGTGCAGTTGCATCGCTCACGCTGATCTTGCCGGTGTTCTCGGTGAGGGGGACAAAGCGGGCGTGGTTCTCCTGCTCGGTGCGCTCAGCAATGGCAGACATGGTCTTGAGAGCATCCACCGGATAAGCACCGGCAGCAGTCTCGCCGGAAAGCATGATGGCAGAGGTGCCGTCGTAGATGGCATTTGCCACGTCGGAGATCTCGGCACGGGTGGGGCGGGGGTTCACGATCATGCTGTCCAGCATCTGGGTAGCGGTGACGATGGGCTTGCCAAAGGAGAAGGAGCGCTCGATGATGTTCTTCTGAATGCCGGGCAGCTCGGTAAAGTCGATCTCAACGCCCAGATCGCCGCGGGCCACCATGACGGCATCGGCAGCAGCCAGAATGCTGTCGATGTTGTTCACGCCCTCACGGTTCTCGATCTTGGCGATGATGCGGATGTCGGAATCGTACTCGTTGAGCAGGTTGCGGATGTCGTACACATCCTGCGCGGTGCGTACGAAGGAAGCAGCGATGAAGTCGAAGCCCTGCTGTGCGCCAAAGATGATGTCATCGCGGTCGCGCTGGCTCATATACGGCATGGACAGGTGCACGCCGGGCACATTGACGCCCTTCTTGTTCTTGATCTTGCCGTTGTTCAGCACCTTGCAGACGATGTCCGTATCGTTCACGGTGACGATCTGCAGCTTGATCAGGCCGTCGTCCAGCATGATGGTGCCGCCGGGCTGCACATCCTGCGGCAGGTCCTTATAGGTAATGGAGCAGATCTCCTTGGTGCCCTCCACATCCCGGGTGGTCAGGGTGAAGGTCTGGCCTGCTTCCAGCATTTCGGTGCCGTTCTTGAAGTCCTTCAGGCGGATCTCGGGGCCCTTGGTGTCCAGCAGGGCAGCGACCGGCTTGCCCAGCTCTTCACGGATGGCCTTCAGCTTTTCAAAGCGGCCCAGATGCTCCTCGTGAGAGCCGTGGGAAAAATTAAAACGGGCAACATTCATGCCGTTGGCGACCAGCTCGCGCAGAACGCCTTCCTGATCCGTGGACGGGCCCAGAGTGCAGATGATCTTTGTTTTTCTCATATACTTTTACTACCTCCAACTACTACTTCACATTCTCTATTTTGCGGCAGGCTGTCCGCTGTCATACAGACAGCTGCGCGCGGCCAACGGGAAAAATCCCGTGCTGTGGTACAAAAGCGGAAAAATCCTGTGGTTCAAAACTTTTCCACCTATTATTATATCTGCTGGGATACAATAGAGCAAGGAAAACTTTGCGCTATGGCTGAATTTTTTAGGCGGTCAAGAAATCTTTGCCGCGGAATGACGTATTTACGCTCAAAAACGAAAAAACGCCCGGTCGATTCGTGAACAAAATGACGAACATTTTGGTGAAAATGACGGATATTTGCGAGAGGGCGAAAAAGCTTGCATCCGGTGCGGGATTTGCTTATAATGATAAGTAAAGATAGTATCACTTATCCGGGGCATGCTCCGGAGGAAATGGAGAAAAAACGATATGGAGAAGCGTGTTTTTCTGATCGTCCTTGACAGCTTTGGGATCGGTGCAGAGCCGGATGCCGCCGCCTTTGGCGACGAGGGCACCAACACCCTGGGCGCCATTGCAAAGCATCCCAACTTCAACTGCCCCAACCTGCGCAGACTGGGCATGTTCAACATCGATGGCGTCACGGCAGGCGAAAAGACCGATGCACCCATTGGCTCCTTTGCCCGCCTGCAGGAGCAGAGCATGGGCAAGGATACCACCATCGGTCACTGGGAGATCGCGGGCGTTGTCAGCCCCAAGCCGCTGCCCACCTTCCCGGAGGGCTTCCCGGAGGCGCTCATCCACGAGTTTGAGGAAAAGACCGGCCACAAGGTGCTGTGCAACAAGCCCTATTCCGGTACGCAGGTGCTGAAGGATTACGGCGAGCAGGCCATGAAAGAAAACGCCCTTATCGTCTACACCAGCGCCGACAGCGTATTTCAGGTGGCTGCCAACGAAGAGCTGGTGCCGGTGCATGAGCTTTACCGCTACTGCGAGATCGCCCGCGAAATGCTCAAGGGCGAGTACGGTGTGGGCCGCGTGATCGCACGCCCCTTCCTGGGCCATACTGCCGACACCTTCTACCGCACCACCAACCGCCACGATCTGAGCTTGAAGCCGCCCCGCGCCACCATGCTGGATCTGCTGAAGGACGCGGGCAGGGATGTCATCGCCGTGGGCAAGATCTTCGATATCTTTGACGGCGAGGGCGTGACCGAGAAGATCAAGACCACCGGCAATACCAACGGCATCGCCTTCACCAAGGCACTGCAGACCCGCGACTTTGAGGGCCTTGCCTTTGTAAATCTGGTGGACTTCGATATGCTCTACGGCCATCGCCGTGATGTGGCGGGCTATGCCGCCGCTGCTACGGAGTTCGACAGGTTCGTGGCAGACTTCATCCCCGGGATGCGGGAGGGCGATCTCCTGATGGTGACGGCTGACCACGGCTGTGACCCGTCCTATACCAAGACCACCGACCACACCCGCGAGTATGTGCCGTACCTGATCTGCGGCAAGGGCGTGAAGCCCGGCGTTGACCTTGGCACCCGTCTGTGCTTTGGCACCATCGCCCGGACCATCTGCGAGTATCTGGATGTGGATGCTTCCAGTCTGGATGGCAAGAGCGTCTGGAACGAGATCAAGGCGTAATGATTTTATAAAATGAGAAAGCCGCCTGCATTGGTTCAAGATGCAGGCGGCATTTTTATGCGGTTCAGCGGCACGGCCTTTCTGGTGAAAAAGCAAAACAGGAAATGACCGCAGTCGTTTCCTGTTTTGCAAATAAAATAATATTTCCGCTATAGAGTCCGGAGCTTGCGCAGAGGAGATTTCAAATCGTCAGGCCGCGTCGTTCTGCTGAGATGCGGCATCCTGAATGGCACCCCAGATGGAGGAAGCCGCATTGTAGATGGACGATGCAGCCTGTTCCACCTCTTCCTGCGTGGGCAGGGAGATAGACGGGGCTTCGGCAGGTGTGTCCCCGCCGGTCTCGCCCTCAGCGGGAGCTTCCGGCTCCGGCGTCTGGGTGTCGGCAGGCTGCTCTGCATCTGCAGGCTGGTCGGCCGGGACGGTCTCTTCCGGCACGCTCTCGGCGGGCACTTCCTCGGGAACGCTCTCGGCAGGAACCTCCGAAACAGCGGCGTTCGGGTCGGTGGTGGGGGTGAACACCTCGGTCTTTTCCGGTTTCTGGGTGGTGTCGGCAACGGTGCCCTCACCGCCCAGCACGGACGCGAGCATTTCCCTGGCCTTGCTTACAGAAGAATCGTCCGGCTTCATGACGTAGAGCTTCTGTCCCTTGGCAGAGTAGCACTTGGTGCTGCTGGAACTTGTGCCGGTGACGGTATAGCTTTCAATATCCCACTCGGCAAAGTCGCTCAGCTGCATCCGCACCAGCGCACTGATCTGATCCTGTGAAAAGCTGGTCACAAAGCAGTCGGAGGCGGCATCCATGATCTTGGAAAAGCCCATCAGCAGGGCAGGGGACTTGATCTTGTTCAGCATGGCATCGATCACCTTCATCTGGTTGATGCCGCGCTGGATATCGCCGGACGCAAAGGCGTGGCGTTCGCGGGCAAAGGCCAGTGCGGACTTACCGTCCAGATGGTTCCAGCCCTCTACAAAGGTGGTGGGATCGTAGTATCCGGGACTGCCCACCGAGGTGAACGCCTGATCGGAGTAGACATCCACGCCGCCCAGCGCATCGATGATGCTGATGAAGCCTGCAAAGTTGATGCGAATGTAATGATCCACGTTGACGCCGTACAGGTTGCCCAGCGTTTCCATGCTGGTCTCCACGCCGTACAGACCGGCGTGGGTCAGCTTGTCCTTGCTGTCGGTGCCGGCAAGGTCTACGTAATAGTCGCGGGGCGTATTGACGAGGGCCACCCGCTTGGTGACAGGATTCACGGCAGCAAGGATGTTCACGTCGCTGCGGGCATTTTCAGTCAGCTCGCCGCGGGTATCCACACCGCTGAGGTAGATCACAAAGGGCTCTTTGGTGATCTTGTTGGCCTCGGCACCGGTGAGCAGGCCGGAGGTCATGCTGCCCAGAGCGGAAAGGCCCTGCTGAGCCCAGAAGCAGCCCAGCGCCATGGCGGCGCACAGGAACACCGAGAATACCCGGGCCACCTTGCCGGGAACGTTGTACTCCTGACAGCGCTTTACCAGCAGCCACAGCAGCGCCAGCAGCGCGGCCAGAATGACCAGATACAGAACCGGTAGCATCTGGGTGCGCCACAGCTGCACCAGAGCCAGAACACTTAAAAGGCCTTGTAAGATCAGCAAAATATTCCCCCATTTGGAAGGTGCTGCCACAGCTCCGTCCACGGGCGGATGCGCCTGCGGCGGTACCGGTGCATCGTGATGCTTGTGCGTGGGCTTCTGGGCAGAAGGACGCTTGGGCGGCGGGGTCTGCGGCGGTTCCGGAGGAGTCTCGGAAAAGAACGCCGAGCTGTCCACCTCAATGGGCGCAGTATCCTCAGAGCCTTCCTTGCGGCTGATGTGCCGCAGAGAACGGCGGTCTTCGTGGGAACGATCGTTTTCATCCATCATTCAAAACCACTCCTTTTTGTCAGGAAACAGGTACAATGGTCAGCACTGCACGGGCGGGAAGGCAGGTGGCGGTCTGATCCTCGTTGGAAAGCCAGCCAAAGCCTTCACAGATGTGATCCGGGCAGGGCGAATCCACGAACCGGGCTGCACCGTCCTTGATCTGGATGTGGACGGTATAGTAACCGGTGTCCACATCATAGGTATCATCCACGTCCAGCGGCAGGTTCATGGTGGTGGTGTTGTCGCCGTAGATCAGCTCGGCCCGCAGTCCGGAGCCGGAAGCGTGCACGCGGCGTACCACCAGCAGCACAGCGGCAATGGCCAGAATGACCACGGCAAACAGAATGTTGGTAAGCAGCTTTTTGTTTTTCATGCGTTAATCCTTGATCTGTAATTGTTCCAGCTCAGCCAGCCACAGTGCGGCACAGGCATCGCTGGGCATCCGCCAGTCGCCGCGGGGCGAAAGGGTCACGCTGCCCACCTTGGGGCCGTCGGGCAGGCAGCTGCGCTTGAACTGCTGGGCAAAGAACCGCCAGTAGAAGTTGCGCAGCCACTTGTACAGCACCCTGTCCGGGTACTCCGGCCGGCCTGCGAATGCAGCCTTTGCCAGCCGGAAGATCTTGGCCGGGCCAAAGCCGAAGCGCAGCACCTGATACAGGTAGAAATCGTGCAGCTCATAGGGCCCCACAAGGTCCTCGGTCTTCTGTGCGATCTCGCCATCCTTGGCGGGCAGCAGCTCCGGGGAGACAGGGGTGTCCAGAATATCCAGCAGCACCGTGCGCAGGGCATCGGTGGCGGCAATGTCGGCTTCGTAGCGCACAAGGTGGCGCACCAGCGTTTTGGGCACACCGGCGTTGACGCCGTACATGCTCATGTGGTCGCCGTTGTAGGTGGCCCAGCCCAGTGCCAGCTCCGAAAGGTCGCCGGTGCCCACCACGAGACCGCCGGTGCGGTTGGCGGTGTCCATCAGCTCCAGCGTGCGCACGCGGGCCTGTCCGTTTTCAAAGGTGACGTCCAGCACGCTCTCATCCTGACCGATGTCCGCAAAATGGCTGCGCACCGTGTTGGCGATATCGATCTCCTTAAAGGAGACCTGCAGCTCATCGCACAGGATCTCTGCATTGCTGCGGGTGCGCTTCGTGGTGCCGAAGCAGGGCATGGTCACAGCCAGAACATCCCGGGCGGGGCGGCCCAGCTGCTTCATGGCACGCACGGCCACCAGCAGCGCAAGACAGCTGTCCAACCCGCCGGAAATGCCGATGACCGCCGTTTTGGCGTGGGCGTGATCCAGACGCTTGGCAAGGCCGTCTGCCTGCATCTTCAAAATAAGCTCACAGCGTTCAGCGCGGCGCTTGGGGTCCCCGGGCACAAAGGGCGCGGGATCGATCCAGCGGGTCAGCACGGTCTCCACCGGCTCCAGATCGAACTCCACGGTCTGGTAGCCCTCGCCGGCCGGCTCAAAGCTGGTGTTGCGGGCACGCTCGGCTTCCATGCGCTGGCAGTCGATCTCGGTCTCGGCACAGCCGCCGTCAAAGGGGGCATTCTCAGAGAGGACGGTGCCGTTCTCGGCAATGAGGTCATGTCCGGCAAACACCATGTCCTGCGTGCTCTCACCGTGCCCGGCGGAAGCATAAAGGTAGCCGCACAGCAGGCGGGCAGACTGGTTGGACACCAGCGCCCGGCGGTACTCGGCCTTGCCAACGGTCTCATCGCTGGCGGAAAGGTTTGCGATCACGGTCGCACCGGCCAGCGCATGGAAGGTGGAGGGCGGCAGGGCACTCCACAGATCTTCGCAGATCTCCACACCCAGCACAAAGCTGGGCATCTGGCGGCAGCGGAACAGCAGGGAGGTGCCAAAGGGCACCTGCTGACCGCACACCTCCGTCAGCTCCACCTCGGTGCTGCCCGGGGTGAACTGGCGCTTTTCGTAGAACTCGCCGTAGTTGGGCAGATAGGTCTTGGGCACAAGGCCCAGGATCCTGCCATGGCACAGCACGGCGGCGCAGTTGTACAGCTTGCCGTGCACCAGCAGCGGCAGGCCGACCAGAGCCACCACGTCCAGCTCCTGCGTTTCAGCCAGCAGGGAGCTCAAAGCGTCCAGCGCGCCGGTCTGCAGAGTACGCTGCAGAAACAGGTCGCCGCAGGTATAGCCGGTCAGGCAGAACTCGGGGAACACAGCCAGCTTCACGCCGCGTGCTGCGGCCTTGCGCAGAGCCTCGGTGATCTGCCGGACGTTATAGGCGCAGTCGGCCACCCGCAGTGCGGGAGAAAGGGCGGCTGCTTTCAAAAAACCATCTTTCATCGGAGGTTTTCACATCCTGTCTTTCTTAGTTGACTGCAATTTCCTGCAGTGCACATAGTATACCACAAACAGACCCAAACGGGAAGTAAAAGAACAATGACAAAAACAAAACAGCATCGCCCGCTCCCGACGGAGAAAGCGGGAAGGACAAAAAATAAAAAATCCCACACAAAAATGTGCGGGAAGCAAAGACTGAGAAATGGAAAACGAGATAGACCGTAAGCCGGGTTCTGTATTAAACGACGATCTGTCTA
>OWIV01000280.1_pt1 | contig 37438 bp, 28 predicted proteins | sample 1732831 | NCBI WGS metagenome assembly OWIV01 (sample SAMN05065757, study PRJEB22554) | human gut metagenome | biome: ENVO:2100002; feature: ENVO:00000062; material: ENVO:00002003 | host: Homo sapiens | place: USA
GAATGGTCTTGAAAAAGATGCCCTACACTTGGTAGGCATCGAGAACGCCTGTTTCGTAGCATTGGTGAGAAACTTGTAATTGAATTGTAATTCTTGAGACCAAATCTCCGCTTTTGAAAAAATCCTCTCAATAGGTAGGCAACGAAAACAGCCCAAAGACAACCATCTTTTTGAGAATTAACAAAAAGGTCACAAATGACCGGCTTTCAAAGAGGCGCTTCTACTATTAACAGAAAAAGTGGCCTAAAATGGGGGGTGTTGGAGAAAATTTCTGCCTTAAAAGTACGCCTCTACTCACTAGCCAGCGAGAATAGCCAAAAGCCAGCAAAAAACAAATGAATTATGTACTTCTGCCACTGATTGCAACGGCATATCGGTGACAGAAAGATCGTTTAGAGCGATTCTTCGCGGTTTGGGGTGGTAGAAATCGTTTTGTAGTTGGACTTTTTCTGCTGAAGCTGCTCCAGCTGTTTCAGCACCGATTCCTTTTCCGGGGTCTTGCCGCCCGGTGCGGAAAGCTGCTGCTTATTCAGCACCATGTCGATATACTTGCGGATATTTTTCAGGGCAGAGACATCCGGCTGCAAGGTTTCCAGTTTGGTACGCAGTTCTGCGCTGCCGGATTGCAGCGCAGAAAATTCGGCATGTGCAGCATCAGGTACAGCACTTCGTCACAGCTGCAATGCCAGCCGTGGTGCTGTTCAATATCTTGTGCCACGGTGCAGGCACAATGATAGACGGCGGGGTATTCGCGGGAAAGCTCGTCCAGCATTTTTCCGCTGCCCTGTTCCATAGCTGCCCCGGCGGAGAGCCGCCGCACCAGAAACTGGATGTGCATGGCAAACCGGGCATAGTTGTAGCTTTCGCGGTTCAGCACAATGCCAAGCTCCTGCTCCACGGAGGTCGTCACTTCGTCCAGAACTTCCACGGCGGTCAGGGTGCTGGAAAGGTCACTGCCTTCCAGCTCGGCATTGACGATATGCAGCGCAATGCTTACGGCCTCGGCGCGGGGCAGGGAAGAACTGGTACGCAGACGCACGGTCTCCAGTGCCCGCAGGCCCAGCTCGTACTCGCGGGGATACAGATGCTGTACGTCGTAATGGAGCGGAGCTGCCATCCGGATGCCCTGCTTTTCCCGCTGCTGTGCAAAGGCGATGTGGTCGGCCAGCGTGAAGGGCAGGTTGGGGTTCAGCTCGGTGCGCAGGGTAATCTCGGACTGCTCGGTAATATCTGCCGCTGCCAGAAGAGCGTCTTCCGGCAGGTTGGACAGGATTTCGTAATACTGCGGGTCTACGTCATAAAAGGTACGGTAGACCACAGAAAGGTCGGTCAGCTCATAGGGCATCGGGTGGAAGCCTACCCCGCGGCCCAGAACGACCATCTCACGACCACGATTATCCTGCGCCACGGCAGCGTTATTATTGATCTTACGCAGCAGCTTCATGGACAGCTTCCTCCCGACAGAATGTTGAAAAACACGCAATAAAAAGAAAAAACCTCCGAAAGCATCTACCTGTGCAGAACCGATAACACACCCATAATGTCTTTCGGTTAACTGCCAGTAGCGCCTCCCGAGGAGTAACGACTGGTTTAATTGTCTATAAATATCTTACCAGAACAGACAGAGAAAATCCATTCGCGATTTCGACAAAAGATATTCTGAAAAATCAGACGGGTTACCCAAACGTTGGATACAATAAACCCCTGCCGACAGGAGGAATGCCATCGGCAGGGGGAAAGCATAATATTTGAAGAAAATCAACCCAGACTGATGCCCATACGGCGGGCGACGGTGAGCAGCTCGCAGCCCTCCGGCACGTTGCGGGTCTTGCCTGCAATGTCGACCAGACGGTTCTGGGTGACATGACCGTTCACCATGGCAACGGTCACGCCGTAGCGCTCGATCTCCACCAGCTTTGCCGCATAGCTGCCGAACTGGGTGGCCAGAACACGGTCGTAGGCGCTGGGGCTGCCGCCGCGCTGCATGTGGCCCGGGATGCACACACGAGTCTCCATGCCGGTCTTTTTCTGCACGGCCTGTGCAATGCGGTTGGTGGCGGTGGTGCCAAAGCCTGCCTCGGCGCGCTTTGCCATCCACTCCTTACGCTTCATGCCGGCTTCCTCGCAGTTGATGGCACCCTCGGCTACAGCGATGATGGAGAAGTTGGAACCCTTTTTGGCGCGGCGTTCCACGGCAGAACACACACGGTCGATATCATAGGGCTGTTCCGGCAGCAGGATGATGTCTGCACCGCCAGCAATGCCGGAGTACAGCGTCAGCCAGCCGGCCTTGTTGCCCATGATCTCGATGCACATTACGCGGCTGTGGCTGCCGGCGGTGGTATGGATGCGGTCGATGACATCGGTGGCAATGTCCACGGCAGTGTGGAAGCCGAAGGTCACGTCGGTGCCGTAGATATCGTTATCGATGGTCTTGGGCAGGCCGATGATGTTCAGGCCCTCCTGCGAGAGCAGGTTTGCGGTTTTGTGGGTGCCGTTGCCGCCCAGACACAGCAGGCAGTCCAGCTTGGCTTCCTTGTAGGTCTTTTTCATGGCGGCGACTTTATCAATGTTGTCGTTCTCCACCACGCGCATCATTTTAAAGGGGGTGCGTTTGGTGCCCAGAATGGTGCCGCCCAGCGTCAGGATGCCGCGGAAGTCGTCCTCACACATCTCTTTGTAATCGCCGTTGATGAGACCGCTGTAGCCGTTCAGGATGCCCACGATCTCCACATCCTCGCCCATGCGGGCATACAGCGCTTTGGCTACGCCGCGGATGGTGGCGTTCAGACCCGGACAATCACCGCCGGAGGTCAGGATTCCAACACGTTTTTTCATTCAAAAGCCCTCTTTCATTTGCTGTTCAGCACCGCGCATTCCGGCTCCGAAAGTCAGTCTGCCCGGGAACCCGCTTATTTATAGTATAAGATTATTCCGGATGGGGCACCGTGTCAAGGGAAGTGCAAAAAATTTACACGGTCCCACGGACTGTTTTTGCGGGCAGAGCAGATGGGAGAAAAGTTTTGCGGAAAAAATAAAAAAATGGTTGACAAGCAAGACCCTTTCGAGTATAATATTCCCTGTCAGCAGCGCACAGCGCGGCAGACAAACAGAATAATGGGGATTTGCATAGTGGTAGTGCGGTAGACTCTGACTCTACTTGTGGGAGTTCGATTCTCTCATCCCCAACCAGAAAACCGCAGTCTCAACTGGCTGCGGTATTTTCGGGGCATAGCGCAGTTGGTAGCGCGCCTCGTTCGGGACGAGGAGGCCGTGGGTTCAAATCCCGCTGCTCCGACCATGACGGATATTCTTACAGCATCTGAGATGCTGCGGAATATCCGTCTTTTTTGTTTGCTGATTTGCTGGATAGCGATGCCACAGGGGCGCAGTTCACAACTGTGCCTTTTTTGCATTCACCGGCACATCATTCCTGCGCAGGCAGTGTCCCTGGTCGTATCCACCGCAAGATCTGCCGTTTCCTCAATGCGGTACTGGGCAAAGTAGCCCTCCTCCAGCGGGATCCACCGGGCGGCAAAATTGGCGTACCGCTCACCCTCCCGTGCTTGCAGGCGGCGGGTCTGCTCTTCTCTTGAGCAGGTGACGAAGACCTGCAGGGTCTCATACCCGGCCAACAGCGGGTGGTGGCTGTAGCTGCCCTCCAGAATGACCAGCGGCTGTGCGGCAAACTCCTGCACAGGCTGGTATGCGCCCGCCCGGCAGGAGTAGGCGCGGTAGAGCACCGGCTGGCCCTCATAGGCCGGACGCAGGGCTTCGTCCCGCAGACGGATAAGGTCCATGTTGGCGCAGGGTGTTTTTTCCCAGCCGCGTACACGCTGGGCGGGCGGCAGATAGAAATCGTCCGTGTGCAGGACGATGCTGGCCGGAAACTGCCGGGCCAGCCGGTCGGCAAGGGTGGTCTTGCCGCTGCCGCAGCGGCCATCCAGCGCCAGCACCAGCGGCTTTGTGGGCTTCTGGGCCAGTGCGGCGGCGAGGATCGAGATCAGGCTTTCCGGTGTGATGTTCTGCGCCATGGGAAATGTGCTCCTTTTATAAGATAGAACCCTCTCAGTCATTGTTGCGCAATGCCAGCTCTCCTGAAGGGGAGAGTTTTTGAATGCGCTGACTCTATAAAGAGCTCCCCCCTGAGTGGAACGACTTCCCCCGCGCCGGGGGAAGATGGCGAAGCCAGAAAGGGGAACGGCTGGCGCGTTAGCGCCTGAGAGGGTTTTCCTTATTATACCATACCGTACCTCAAAACGGTAGGATGCGCAAAAAACAGGCCGAAGCAAATAATGGTTTGCTATAAATAACTTTTTTCGGAAAAAGTGTTGACAATGCCCCCGGGCTGTGGTAAGATACAGTCACGTTAGAAATAACTAACTGCAAGAAACCGATCGGCAGGCCGAAGCCTTGAATGCTCCGTGCAAAGCCGCTTCTTTTTTGAAATCTTGGTTAGAAATATCTAACTCATAAACACGGTGCATCCGGGAAACAATAGCCCGGAGAAACAAGGCGGGAGGGCACAGACATGGAACGCAATTTTGAAACGGTCATGATCGAACAGTGTGCCCCGGTACTGGCCAGCCTGAAACCGGCGGGCTTGTTCCGCTACGAGACCCGCGACTGCGCCGACCTTGCACGCCGCGTGAAAAACTGGAATGTCCAGCTTGAGCCCAAGGGCCTGCGGGTGCGGGTGCTCAAGGGCTGCGTGCGCAACCACCGGTATCTTGTGTACGTCTACCGCGAAAGCAGGCTGTCTGCTGTACTGGCAGACGAAAAGGTGCAGAGTTTTCTGCAGCAGGAGGGATACCGTCTGCCGGAAGCGGGGAAACCGCTGGATGTGGGCGGCATGCTCACCCAGCTCTCCCGCCGGCTGTGCTGCTCGGAGGATTTTCCCCATGAGATCGGGGTGTTCCTTGGCTATCCGCTGGGGGATGTGGTGGGCTTTATCGAGAACCGCGGCAAGAACTTTACCTGCTGCGGCTGCTGGAAGTCCTACGGCGACCCGGATGCAGCGCAGAAGCACTTTGACCAGCTGAGCAAATGCACGGCTGTGTATCTGCGGTTGTTCCACAGCGGAACGCCCATTCTCCGCCTTGCCGTGGCGGCTTGATGTTGTCATTCTCTTTTCAAATACTCTCTTTTTATCCTGGCGCCTGCTGGTGTCCACGCACCGGCGGGAAAGAAATCCTCCTTTTGACACGCGGCCGCGCGGTGCAGAATGACCACTGTACCGCGCGGCTGTGTCATTTGCCGCAAAAGAGCACAGCAGGAGTAGGGAAAAAGCCTTGTGATAGTTTACAAGATGCCGCCAAAAAAAGAACGAGAAAATGTAAACAATGGCTAACTTTGACTCAATAATTTGAGTTAGTTGTTGTTGATTGTGGTGAAAAAACGGAAAAACTCGGGCAGAAAAATTGTTTGTTCATATGAACTAACTTTTAATTATGAAAAAACTATTGACATCAAAGGTTAGTAAGCGTAAACTATCCACGCTGGTAGTTGCGGCTGACTAACCGCAGCGATATCCCAAATTCAAACAGGAAGGGAAGCGGAAGTTATGATGCCTTTGACAATGGCAAAAGCAGGGGAGACCGTCACCATCAAAAAGATCACCGGCAAGGACGAGATCCGGCTGCATCTGGCAGAGCTGGGCTTTGTGGTGGGCAGTGAGGTAACGGTCGTCAACGAGATCGCAGGCAACCTGATCCTGCAGGTCAAGGAAAGCCGCATCGCGCTGGACAAGACGATGGCAAACCGTATCATGATTGGCTGAACAGTGCCCCGGCGCTGTTTGGGAGCTGCTCCGAAACTGGAATAGTCTCTCTATAAAGACAAGCAGAGGAGGATGGTTAAGAATGAAAACTCTGAAAGATGTAAAGGTCGGCGAGACCGCTACTGTGGCAAAGCTGCACGGTGAAGGCCCGGTCAAGCGCCGCATCATGGACATGGGCATCACCAAGGGTGTCGAGATCTATGTCCGCAAGGTGGCACCTCTGGGCGACCCCATGGAGCTGACCGTGCGCAACTACGAGCTGAGCGTGCGCAAGGCCGATGCTGAAATGATCGAAGTAGTCTGATCCCAAAGGGAGGAAGGATTAAGCAATGAGCATTAAAATTGCACTTGCCGGCAACCCGAACTGCGGTAAAACGACCCTGTTCAACAATCTGACCGGCTCCAACCAGTATGTCGGCAACTGGCCCGGCGTTACGGTGGAAAAGAAGGAAGGCAAGCTGAAGGGCGATAAGGATGTTATCATTCAGGACCTGCCCGGCATCTACTCTCTGTCTCCGTACACGCTGGAAGAGGTCGTCTCCCGTACCTATCTGGTCAAGGAGAAGCCCGACGCCATCCTGAACATCATCGACGGCACCAACATCGAGCGCAACCTGTACCTGACCACCCAGCTGATCGAGCTGGGCATCCCGGTGGTCATGGCGGTGAACATGATCGATCTGGTGCGCAAGAACGGCGATAAGATCGACCTGAAGAAGCTGAGCGCAGAGCTGGGCTGTCAGGCTGTGGAGATCAGCGCACTGAAGGGCGAGGGCACCGAGGCCGCTGCAAAGGCTGCTGTGGCTGCCGCCAAGGCTACCAAGGCCGGCGAGCTGCCTCACGTGTTCACCGGCAGCGTGGAGCACGCCATTGCCCACATCGAAGAGTCCATTCAGGGTAAGGTGGATGACCGCTTCCTGCGCTGGTACGCTGTCAAGCTGTTCGAGCGCGACGACAAGGTGCAGGATGAGCTGAAGCTGGACAAGACCCTGATGGATCACATCGATCAGCACATCAAGGATTGCGAGACCGAGCTGGACGACGATGCAGAGAGCATCATCACCAACCAGCGCTATGCATACATCAACACCGTGGTGGGCAAGGCTGTCAAGAAGAAGGCCCGCGTGGAGCACCTGACCGTTTCCGATAAGATCGACCAGATCGTGACCAACCGTATTCTGGCTCTGCCCATCTTCGCGCTGGTCATGTACCTGATGTACTCCCTGTCCATGGGTACCTCCATTGCAGACGGCGGCTGGGCCATCGGTACCTTTGCCACCGACTGGACCAACGACGTGCTGTTCGGTGAGATCGTTCCCAATGCTCTGGGCGGCTTGCTGGAGAGCATCGGCGTGGCAGGCTGGCTGTACGGCCTGATCATGGACGGCATCGTTGCCGGTGTCGGCGCAGTTCTGGGCTTCGTTCCCCAGATGCTGGTGCTGTTCTTCCTGCTGTCCATTCTGGAGGATGTGGGCTATATGTCCCGTGTCGCCTTCATCATGGACCGTATCTTCCGCAAGTTCGGCCTGTCCGGTAAGAGCTTCATCCCTGTTCTGGTGGGCACCGGCTGCGGCGTCCCGGGCGTCATGGCATCCCGTACCATCGAGAACGAGCGCGACCGCCGCATGACCATCATGACCACCTGCTTCATCCCCTGCGGCGCAAAGATGCCCATCATCGGCCTCATCGCAGGTGCGATGTTCGGCGGTTCTTCTCTGGTGGCTGTCTCTGCTTACTTCATTGGCATGGCTGCCATCATCTGCTCCGGCGTGATCCTGAAGAAGACCAAGCTCTTCGCAGGTGATCCCGCTCCCTTCGTGATGGAGCTGCCCGCATACCATGTGCCTGCATGGGGCAACGTGTTCCGTGCAACCTGGGAGCGCGGCTGGTCCTTCATCAAGCGCGCAGGCTCCGTCATTCTGGCCGCTACCGTTGTGCTGTGGTTCATGCAGGGCTTCGGCTTCGAGAACGGTGCCTTCGGTATGGTCGAGGATCAGGACAACTCCGTGCTGGCTGCTATCGCTACCAAGGTCGCATGGATCTTTGCACCTCTGGGCTTCGGCAACTGGCGTGCAACCGTCGCTTCCGTCTCCGGCCTGATCGCAAAGGAGAACGTGGTTGGTACCTTCGGTGTTCTGTATCACTTCGGCGGCGAGCTGTCTGAGAACGGCGATGAGATCTGGGCTGCTGTTGCGCAGGACTACACCGCTCTGTCGGCTTACGCCTTCATGATCTTCAACCTGCTGTGCGCTCCCTGCTTCGCTGCTATGGGCGCCATCAAGCGCGAGATGAACAACGGCAGATGGACGGCCATCGCCATTGGTTACATGTGTGCTCTGGCTTACTGCGCAGCTCTGGTGGTTTACCAGCTGGGCGGCCTGATCACCGGCGAGGTTGGCTTCAACTTCTTTACCATCGTGGCGGCTGTGGTTCTGGCTTGCTTTATTTACCTGCTGGTCCGTCCCAACAAGTACACCGGCGACAACGAGGTCAAGATCGACGTTTCCAAGATCACTGCAAACAAGTAAGCTTCGTCTGCTGAAAGGAGAGATGCTTTATGATGGAATTTCTGACAGCAAACTTTAATCTGTCTACGATCATTGTGGCAGTCATCGTGTTTGGCGGTGTGGGCTGGATCACATGGCACTCTCACAAGCATGGCGGCTGCGGTGGCTGCGGCGAGGGCGGCTGCAATGGTAATTGCGGCGGCTGCAGCGGCTGTCACTGATCGGTAAAAACCGCAAGGGGCGCGGGCTGGAACTTTCGGCTCGCGCCCTTTTTTTAGAAGAAAAAAGTTAGCCTTGAGTAACATCAAAACGAAAGAGAGTGATCGGGATGGAACTTACGTCGGCGCATCTGCGCTATCTGCTGGCGATCTACGAGGTCTCGCAGACCCATCTGGATATCAGCTCCCGCAGCATTGCGGAAAAGCTGGGGGTCACCAAGCCCTCAGTGGTGCGCATCATGAACCTGCTTATGGAGCATGGCATGATCGTAAAGGAGCATTACGGCAAGATCTATATGACCGACCGGGGCATCTGGGTGGCAAAGCAGGTAGACCGGCAGCTGAAAACGATCCTGACCCATTTCCCGCCGGTCGGCGAGCCGCTGTCAGAGGAGGAACGCTTTGCGGCGGCGCTGGCCATGACCAGTGCACTGCCGGAGCGCATCTTTACCGGCGAATATGAGCGTCTGTTCGGAACAGCGGCGGATGACACAGAAATGGAGAAAGCCCAGTGATCAACAAAAAATTGCTGTCCTTTGACCGCGGTGCACTGCGGTATGTGGAGCTGAATGTGCTGTTCCAGTGGCTGGGAATGCTGTGCAATGTGGTGTTTGTAAAGGCTGTTGCGGGGCTCATCGGTGCTGCCTTTGCGGGCAGCCTGACCAGCGCCCTGCTGTGGCAGCAGCTGGTGCTGTGCCTTGCTACGGTGCCGCTGCGCTTTGCCTGCACCATGCTGGCCTCCGGCATGAGCGACCGGGCGTCCAAAAACGTCAAGCGCACCCTGCGCAGCAGCATCTACGCAAAGCTTGCCCGCCTTGGCCCCAACTACACCGAGACGGCAGCCACCAGCGAGGTGGTGATGCTGGCCAGCGAAGGCGTGGAGCAGATCGATACCTATTTTGCAAAGTACCTGCCCCAGCTGTTCTACAGCCTGCTGGCGCCGCTTACCCTGTTCGCGCTGCTGGTGGGTGTGCACGCACGGTCTGCCATCATCCTGCTGTGCTGCGTGCCGCTGATCCCCATGTCCATCGTGGCGGTGCAGAAGTTTGCCAAAAAGCTGCTGGCGAACTACTGGGGCGAGTACACCACCCTTGGCGATAGCTTTCTGGAGAATATTCAGGGCCTGACCACCCTGAAGATCTATCAGGCAGACGGCTGGAAGCACGAGCAGATGAACGCGCAGGCTGAGCGCTTCCGCAGGATCACCATGAAGGTGCTCACCATGCAGCTGAACTCGGTGACACTGATGGACCTGATGGCCTACGGCGGTGCGGGCCTTGGCATCATCAGCGCGGTGGCTGCCTTTGCGGCAGGCCGGCTGACCCTGACCGCCACATTGACCATCGTGCTGCTGGCGGCGGACTTCTTCCTGCCGCTGCGGCTGCTGGGCAGCTACTTCCACATTGCCATGAACGGCGCCGCTTCGGCAGAAAAGATCTTCCGGCTGCTGGAAGCGGAGGAGCCCGCCGACGGCGACCGCCTGCCCGGCGAAAACACCACCCTGCAGCTGGAGCATGTCACCTTTGGCTACGAGAAGGACCGCACGATCCTGAACGATGTATCGCTCACCATCCCGCAGGGCAGCTTTGTCTCGCTGGTGGGCGAGAGCGGCTGCGGCAAAAGTACGATCGCAGCGCTGCTGTCCGGCAGCCGCACCGGCTATACCGGCAGTGTGACGCTGGGCGGCGTGCCGGTGCAGGAGCTGCAGCAGGAACAGCGCCTGCGCACCCTGACGCTGGTGCCCCACAACGCCGCCATCTTCAAAGGCACGGTGGAGAGCAATCTGCGCATGGCAAAGCCGGATGCCTCCGAAACAGAGCTGTGGAACGTACTGGAACAGGTGAATCTGGCCGATTTTTGCCGCAGCCAGAACGGCCTGCAGACCGCTCTGCATGAGGGCGGCAGCAATCTTTCCGGCGGTCAGCGCCAGCGCCTTGCCATGGCCCGCGCCCTGCTGCATGATACGCCCATCTATCTCTTCGACGAGGCTACCTCCAACGTGGACGCCGAGAGTGAGAACGACATCATGCAGGCCATCCACAGCCTTGCCGGGAAAAAGACGATCATCCTGATCTCCCACCGTCTGGCAAACGTGGTGCACAGCGACTGCATCTATGCAATGAGCAATGGCCGTGTGATCGAGCAGGGCACCCACGCCCAGCTGCTGGCAAAGCAGGGGGCTTACAGCCGCCTGTATCTGGCACAGCGGCAGCTGGAAACACTGGAAGAGGAGGATGCCTGAGCATGAACAAGAGCAATCATCGCAGCCCCTTTGCCATTGTGGGACGACTTATCGTACTGGTAAAGCCCATGCTGCCCGTTATGCTGGCAGCGATCGTGATGGGGGTGGCAGGCCATTTCTGCGCCACCTTCATTACGATCTTCGGCGGTTTTGGCATTCTGCGGGCGCTGGGGCTTGCAAGCCCGGTGAGGACCGTGGGTACGGCCTTTGCCTGCATTCTGGTGTTTGCGCTGCTGCGCGGCGTTCTGCGCTACGCAGAGCAGGCGTCCAACCACTATATCGCCTTTAAGCTGCTGGCCCTGATCCGCGATAAGGTGTTCGGGGCGCTGCGCCGCCTGACCCCTGCAAAGCTGGAAGGCCGTGACCGCGGCGACCTGATCTCGCTCATCACGGCCGACATCGAGGCGCTGGAGGTGTTCTACGCCCACACCATTTCGCCCATCTGCATCGCGTGCATCTGCGTCATCGGCATGACGGGCTTCGTGGGCAGCTGGCACATCCTGCCTGCACTGGTGCTGCTGGCGGGCTATCTGCTGGTGGGTGTGGCCCTGCCCATCTGGAGCGCAAAGCGCGGCGACCGTGCCGCCCGGGAGTACCGTCAGGCACTGGCCGATACCAACAGCTATGTGCTGGAAAGCCTGCGGGGCCTGAAGGACACGCTGCAGTATCAGGACACCGCAGCCCGTGCCGAGGGCATCACGGCCCACAGTGAGACGCTGGGCGAAAAGCAGAAGTCCCTCAAGTACCGCGAGGGCCTGACCGTGGCCCTGACCAATACCCTGATCCTGCTCACGGTGCTGGCCGTGCTGGGCACCAGCCTGAGCCTTTACCAGAGCGGCAGACTGGGTGCCGAGGGGGTGCTGGTGTGCACCCTTTCGGCCCTGAGCTCCTTTGGCCCGGTGGTGGCACTGGCAAACCTTGGTGTGGGCCTGACGCAGGTGTTCGCCAGCGCCGACCGTGTTCTGGACCTGCTGGAGGAAGAGCCTGTCACTGCGGATGTGACCGACGGCACAGACACCGCCTTTACGGGTGCTGCGGCAGAGCATGTGAGCTTTGCCTATGCCGAGGAAGAGATCCTGCATGACCTGAGCCTGACCATTCCGGAAAAGAAGATCGTGGGCATCACGGGCCGTTCGGGCAGCGGAAAGTCTACCTTCCTGCGGCTGCTGATGCGGTTCTGGGATGTGTCCGGCGGCAGCATCCGCTTTGGAGAACAGGACATCCGCCGGGTGAACACCGCCGCCCTGCGTGCGCAGGAGAGCCTTGTGACCCAGGAGACCGAACTGTTCGATGACACCATCGAGAACAACATCCGCATTGCAAAGCGGGATGCCACCCGGGAAGAAGTGGAAGCGGCCTGCAAAAAAGCTGCACTGGATGGCTTCATCCGCAGCCTGCCCAAGGGCTATGACACCCCGGTGGGGGAGCTGGGCGGTGCCCTTTCCGGCGGCGAGCGTCAGCGTATCGGTGTGGCGCGTGCGTTCCTGCACGATGCACCGTTTCTGCTGCTGGACGAGCCTACCTCCAATCTGGACAGCCTGAACGAGGGGGTCATCCTCAAGGCTGTGCGGGCAGAGTGCAAAGACAAAACGGTGCTGCTGGTCTCCCACCGAAAGTCTACCATGGCGGCGGCAGACATCAGCTTTTCGGTGGAAAGCGGCCGCCTGAGCTGAAAACGGGTTCTACAAAGAAACAGCCGGTCTCCTGCGCGGAGGCCGGCTGTTTTTGGTCATAAAGAATTACTGGATCGCATTCAGGATCTGCTGTGCAATGTACTTGTGGCCTTTGACGGTGGGGTGGCCGTCCGCAGCGGTCTGGGTGCGGGGAATGCCCACATAGATCAAGCCTTCCTGTGCGGCAAGGTCTTTGGCAAAGCGGTTCAGTTTGCTGAAGTAGCGGTTCCATGCGGGCAGCAGAGGCACCGGATTGGTGTAGCCCAGCAGCACGATTTTGGCATCCGGGTTCAGTGCGCGGATACCGGCCACGATCTGCGGCAGGCTGTTGGTCACATTGGTATAGGCCTGATCGCAGATCTCATCCATGCCGCGGAACAGCAGGCGGTTGGTGGCGCGGCTCTCGTCAAAGGTAAGGGTCATACGGTTCAGCGCTTCGAGGAAGAGCCCCAGCTTCTGGAAGTTGAAATCACGCAGGGCACCGCTGACCATCAGCCCGGCCAGCTGCTCGCTCTTCCAGTTGGTGGCCTCGCCCAGACCTACGATGCAGGGCACCAGCGCGTCGTTGGAGCCGATCTGGATGGAAATGATATCGGCTTTGCGCAGATACTCCTGATATTCCGGGTAGACGTAGTACGAGCCGGAAGCCTGATTCATCTTGGGCATGGCGCTGTTCTGCACCATATCCACCATATCAGGGCTCATCAGGCTGGGCAGGCCCAGATTGATGGCGTGCTGGCGGTCCAGCCCAAGGCCCTTGCCCACAAGGGCGGTGTAGCACTGGGAAGAGTAGCCCTCGAAGTTTGGCCGGAGATCGTAGCCGATCTGGGCGATGTTGTATTTCATATCGGCAAGGCCGACACCGGAGGTGATGCTGTCGCCCAGCGCCACATAGGTGAGCTGCGGCTCCGGCTCGCCGGCTGTCTGGGCATCGGCAGGCAGGGCAGTCTCCTGCTCGGCAGGCGCTGCGGCCTGTTCGTCGGCAGCAAATGCAGGCATGGCCAGCAGCACAAGCGCTGCCGCTGCGGCCAGAAAGCTGGCAAATTTTTTGTTTTTCATTGAGATTCCTTCTTTCCGGAATGACTGCACCTGTGCGGCACAGCTGTTGTCTCTATGATAAAATGGAAAGTAAAAATTGTCAACTGACAAAATTCAAAAAATTGCGGTCATCGCTGCGCCCGTATTCTGCGGTTTCTTCCATACAAAAAAGCTCTCCCTTTCGGGAGAGCTCAGTGTCTGAAAAACGATAGGGTGAAGTTCAGGATCAATAATCGCGGGGAGTGATCTCTTCCTCCAGCTTGCGGTAGTCCACCTTGCCAACGGGGGTCATCGGCATTTCGCTGATGAACTTGTAGCTCACCGGCTGCACGTACTCCGGCAGCTCTTCCTTGCACAGCTGGCGCAGCTCGCGCACGATCTGGCGCTTCTTTTTGTCAGCCTCCGGGTCCAGCACCACGTAGACGAAGGGCAGGCGGCCCTGCACATGGTCCTTATCGGTGCAGCCCACCACCGAGCACTGATGCACAGCCGGATGGCGGCTGATGACGTTCTCGATCATGGACGGGAACACCTTGAAGCCGTCGTGACGGATGATCATGCGCTTGATGCGGGAGTCCAGATACACAAAGCCGTCCTCGTCCATGTAGCCGACATCGCCGGTGTGCGCCCAGATCTGGCCGTCTGCATGGCGGCGCAGGATCATATCAGTCTCATCGGGCTTGTTGTAGTAGCCCTTCATGACGGTGGGGGTGCAGATGCAGATCTCGCCGCGCTCCCCGATGGGCAGCTCGGTCTCGGTGCCGGGCTCGAAGATGGACACCACCGTATTCAGCATGGGGATGCCCACGCTGCCGGGCTTGGTCACATTGCCGGCGGCAACGGTAGCGGCAGAGGCGACTTCGGTCATGCCGTAGCCCTTGGCCAGCGGATACTCCACGTTGTGTGCCTTCAGGAACTCGTTTACGGTCAGCTCAGCGCCCAGCGGCAGCGAGTCGCCGCCGGCGGCATAGTTGCGGATGAAGGAGAGATCCTTCTTCTTCTTGAGCAGCGGAGATGCTGCCATCTGCTGGTAGTGAGCCGGAACGCCGAACATGTGTTCGGGCTTGTGCTTCCAGATCAGTGCGCCCAGCTTGTCGGGGTCCAGATTGGGGATGATGACGACGTGCAGGCCCATGACCAGCGGCATATGCACGCCGCAGGCATAGCCGTAGGCAATGAACGGAGGCATAACGTTCATCAGCTTCTGGCCGCGGCAGAACAGGTTGCTCTGGGCAATGAATTCGTGGGCCAGAGAGTTGAAGCTGTCGTCGGTCAGCATAACGCCCTTGGGCGAACCGGTGGTGCCGCCGGTGTGCACCACCACGCAGGCGTGCTGCGGGTCGTAGGGTTCGGCGTTCATGCTCTGATTCTTGCCCTGTGCAATAAAGTCCTTCCAGTGGATCACGTTGGACTTGTAGCGGTTCTTATCGGGGTTGGTCAGCTTGTAGCCGACGGCCAGATGCAGCGGCAGGGAGTCTGCGGGGCTGATGACCAGCACGCGCTCCACATTGGTGCGCTTTTCTGCCTTGTGGCAGCGCTCGTAGGTCACATTCAGGCAGATCAGCAGGCGGGAATCTACCTCCTCGATGTACTCGTGGATACCCTCAACGCTGTAGCGCGGGTCCACCAGATTCAGCGTTGCGCCGATCATATCGACAGCGTAGAAGGCATAGATCACCTCGGGGGTCATCACACTGACAACGGTGATGATGTCGCCCTTCTTCACGCCGAGAGCACGGAAGGCAGCAGCGGTTTTCTTGACATTCACAAAGAGGTCTGCAAAGGTGAATTTGCGGCCATAATACTCCAGAGCGGTCTCGCTCAGATGGTTCTTGTTCTGATGGCAGAGATACTCAAAAGCGCTGCACTTGGGCAGAGGCATGTCGATGTATTTCTGGTCATAGTACTTCAGCCAGGGCTTCGCAGTGGACGCATAGAGCGGTTCACGCTGTTCAGTAGTCATAGAATAAAGTCCTCTTTTCTTTCTTCTTTTCATTGCTAAAAGCCGACAGCTTTGCAAGAAAGATGAAAGCCGCCGGTCAGATCACGCAAATAACTCAAAAATTAGAATCAACGATGTAGTCTCTATTGTAGTGGAGCCGCCTGAGAATGTCAAGAAATAAACTATGAACGTTGCGTAAAAGTGCCGTAAAACAACGATTCAGCCCGAAATGTCGGGAGGTCAGCGCGGCAGCCACTGCTCCGCTTCGGCGGCGCTGCACAGCACAAAATGCTCAGGCCGCAGTTCGCGCCACTGAGGGGTCTCTCTGGAGTAGTCGTGCATGGCAGGGTCGTAGACCAGCAGCTTTTTCTGCCGCTCCCGGCGGGGGTCCGGCATGGGAATGGCGGACAGCAGGCTGCGGGTGTAGGGGTGGATGGCGTGGGCCGTCAGCTCTTCGGCCCCGGCCAGCTCCACGATGCGGCCCTTGTGGATCACGGCGATGCGGTCGGAGATGTAGCGCATCACGGACAGGTCGTGGGCGATGAACAGATAGGTGATGCCGCGTTCTTTTTGTAAATGGCGCAAAAGGTTCAGCACCTGCGCGCGGATGGACATATCCAGTGCGCTGATGGGCTCATCCGCCACGATGAACTCCGGCTCCACGATCAGCGCCCGGGCGATACCGATGCGCTGGCGCTGCCCGCCGGAAAATTCGTGAGGAAAGCGGGAAGCAAATTCCGGCAGCAGGCCCACGTCCCGCAAAGCCTGCCTTACCCGCTCCTCCCGCTGGGCGGCGGTGAGGTCGGGCCGGACGTTCTGCAGGCCCTCGCCCACGATATAGCTCACCTTGGCGCGCTCGTTCAGCGAGGACTGCGGGTCCTGAAAGATCATCTGGATCTCCTTGATGATCTGCCGGTCCAGCTGGCGGGAAATTTTGCCGTTGATCTTCTGGCCTTTATAGAGGATGTCACCGCCAGAGGTGGGCAGGATGCGCAGGATGGCCCGGCCGATGGTGGTCTTGCCGCTGCCGCTCTCGCCCACAAGGCCGAAGGTCTCGCCCTTATAAATTTTAAAGCTGGCGTCCTGCACGGCATGATAGGAGTTGCGGCCGGAGCCGTAGGTCACATTCAGGTGGTTTACTTCCACAAGAACTTCGCGTTCATTTTCCATCTTACAGCCCCTCCTCTCGCAGCATTTTCACCGCAGCAGGCGGCTCGACTCTGGGTGCCCGGGGGTCCAGCAACCATGTCTTGGCCTTGTGGGTGGGGGATACGGTAAAGTAAGGCGGGCGCCTGACAAAATCGATCTTGAGCGCCTGCGGGTTGCGGGGCGCAAAGGCGTCGCCGCGAATTTCCGCAAACAGGTTCGGCGGTGTGCCCACGATGTTGAACAGGTCCTCGCCCTTCACGCCCATCTGGGGCATACTGGAAAGCAGTGCCCATGTATAGGGGTGGCGGGGGTCGTAGTAGATCTCGTCGGCGGTGCCGATCTCCACGATGTCGCCCGCGTACATCACGGCTACCCGGTCGGCAATGTTGGCCACCACGCCCAGATCGTGGGTGATGAGCAGGATGGTCAGATCGTACTTGACCTGCATTTTTTTGAGCAGCTGCAAAATCTGGGCCTGAATGGTCACATCCAGTGCGGTGGTGGGCTCGTCGCAGATCAGGATTTTGGGGCTGCAGGCCGCTGCAATGGCGATCACCACCCGCTGGCGCATCCCGCCGGAGAACTCGTGCGGGTACTGCTTAAAGCGCTTTTCCGGCTCCGAGATGCCCACATCCCGCAGATATTCCAGTGTCTTTTCCCTTGCGGCAGCGCCCTTCAGGCCCTGATGCAGGGTGACGGCTTCCATGATCTGTGCCCCGATGGTCTTGAGCGGGTTCAGGCTGGTCATGGGGTCCTGCATGACCATGGCGATCTCCCGGCCGCGTACCCGCAGCCAGTCCTTTTCGGTTTTGAGGTCAGAAAGGCGCAGCGGCTTGCCGTCCGCCATGCCGTAGTAATCGATGGTGCCCCCGGTGATGGAGCCGTTGGCGTCCAGAAGGCCCATGAAGCTCTTGGTGAACACGCTCTTGCCGGAGCCGCTCTCGCCCACGATGGCGAGCACCTCGCCCTGGTACAGATCAAGGTCGATGCCCCGGATGGCGTGCAGCACTTTTCCACGCAGATCGAACTGGATGTTGACATCTTTTGCGGAGAGAATGAGCGGGTGATGTTCCATGATATCCCCTCCTTACTGCAGATGGTTCTTCGGGTCGGCGGCGTCCGAGAAGGCGTTGCCGATCAGGTAGAACGCAATGGTGACAAAGCTCAGGATGAGGGTGGGGTACAGCAGCTGGTAGCGCAGCCCGGCCTGCATCATCACCTTGCGGCCATCGTTGACCAGATTGCCCAGCGAAGGCGTCTCCACCGAAAGCCCGAGGCCGATGTAGGTGATGAACACCTCGTTGCCGATGGCTTCCGGGATGGTGAGAGCCATGCGCAGCATGATGACCGAGACGAGATAGGGCAGCAGGTTGCGCAGTACGATGCGCACAGTGGGCGTGCCGAGGCAGCGGGATGCCACGTTATAATCCCGGTCGCGGATGATGAGGATCTGGTTACGGATGAAGCGTGCCATTTCGATCCAGCCCTTGATGGCCATGCCAAGGACCATGGTCCAGATGCTGGGCGTTGCTACGTAAGAGATCAGGATCAGCACAATGGCGGTGGGGATGTTATCAAAGATGTTGTACAGCTCGGTGAACACGGGGTCCAGCCCGCGCACATAGCCCCACAGCACACCGGCGGTGATGCCTACCACCGCTTCAATGAGGGCCACGAAAAAGGCGATGGTCAGGCTGGTGCGTGCACCGGCCCAGATGCGTGCCCACAGGTCCTGCCCGATGGAGTTGGAACCCCAGATAAAGCCGTCCTGCCCGGGGGCAATGTTGCGGTACTGGATGCCGGTGGCGGGGTCCACGGCGCAGAGGTTCGGGTCTGCCTGACCGGGCAGGTGGGGCTGGATGAAGGCAAAGGCCACCACAGCGGCCAGTGCCACCAGCAGAACCACCGCGAACCTGTTCTTGAAAAAGGCGCGGAAGGTGCTGCCCCAGTAGCTGTAGTTGGAGCTGGCAGTGGCTTCGGCCTGCGCCTCGCTGAACCCGGCGGGGGTGAACAGCTCATCTTCGGGCAGAGCCTCCCATCCGGCAGTGTGTTGTGCCTGCGCGGCATTGAGCTTGTCTTCCAGCAGCCGGGAGCGTTCACGTTTGAGAAAAGAGAGCATCAGCGGCCACCTTCCTTCCTGCCAAAGTGGATGCGGGGATCAAGGAGAACCATGAGCACATCGCCCAAAATCAGGCCAATGATGCCCACGCAGGCGTACAGCAGCACGATGCCCTGCACCATGGTGTTGTCGTGGCGCTGCACGCAGGTGACCAGCAGACCGCCCATGCCCGGGATGCTGTACAGGCTCTCGATGTAAATGGAGCCGACGACAGTGTTCAGAAATGCGGAGGGAATGTACTGCACCAGCGGCACCATGGCGTTGCGGAAGACGTGATGCAGGGCAATGCCGCTCTCGCTCACGCCCTTGGCCCGGGCCAGCCGGACATAGTCCTTGTTGCTTTCGTCCACCATGTAGCGGCGCAGCCACATGGCGTAGAACGCAAGGTTTGCAAGGCTCATGCTGCACACCGGCAGCACCCAATAGCGCCAGTCGGCGGCATCGAACAGCAGGCCCACGCCCATGGCGGTGGTGCCGTACATCTGAATGTACAAAAAGTACACGGCGGCAGGCACGGCCTGAATGAGCACGATGACGGCTGTGCCCAGCTTATCCGGCCAGCGGCCCTTGCACCGGCCCATGACAAGGCCCAGTGGGATGCCGAAGATCAGGCTGAGCAGCATGGCCAGCACACCCATTTCGATGGAAATAGGCAGCTTCTGGGCAAGGATCTTGGTTACGGGAGCGTTGAGCTTGTAAATGTGGCTCACGCCCAGATCACCGTGCAGCGCGTCCCGCCAGAAATGGCCGATCTGCACCGGCAGCGGGTCCAGCAGACCCATGGACTGCAGCCCGGCCTGAATCTGTGCCTCGGTCATTTTTTCGTAGTTGGCAAAATAGCCCTCTACCGGCATGAGCCGCAGCAGGCAGAACACCAGCGTCACGATGATGAACAGGGTCAGGATCGAGCGCCCGATGCGTTTTGCGAGATATGGCATCATCGCTGTGCACCTCACTTTTCGATTGAAATACAGATACCTATAGAATACCGCAATTTTTTACGTTTGGAAAGGGATTTGTGAGTTTTTGCGGGAAAATGTGGGGAAGGACGATTCAAAATGGCCTCCGCTTGCGCTCTGGCCATATTCAGCGGAAAAATATTTTTAATTCGCGTTTGTCGCGGCCTGCGAGAACTTGTCGGGGCGAGGCCCCTCCATCTGCTAACGCAGACCGCTCCTCCGCTTAAAAGCCCCACTGGGGCTTTTATTGCTGCGCAACCGCGACCTACTCCAAACGCTGCTTTCACCAGTGGGGTCGTAGACCGGAAACAGTAGATGCACACTTTACCGACCTTGCTCTCTCCGCCAGCGGCCCAGCCCTCTCAGTCATCGCTGCGCGATGCCAGATTCCCCTTTTTGTCACCTGCGGTGACATCTTCCCCCGGCCGGGGGAAGTCTTTCCTCAAAGCGGGAGCCCTTGGCAGTCCACGCAAAGTTCATCTCTTTGCCAAGGCCTCTCCCTTTGGGAGAGGTGGATGCGAACGCAGTGAGCAGACGGAGAGGGCTAGCCCGCTCCCTGCAGCGCGGATGTTTCCGCAGGAAACCAGCGCTGCAAATGCCGCTTTCCTCCACGACTCTACCCGTGAAAATGCAATGCCGGACAGTCCGCAGGCTGCCCGGCATTGTTCTAATTAAAATAATTCTTCCTCTGAATATGGCTAGAGCGAAGCGGAAGCCATTCAAAATCGTCCGTCCTGCATTGCCGCAGGCACTGCGGCTCACCGCGCGTCGCGGTTCTGGTTGTACTCCTCCATGGAAACGTAATGGTCGAGGATGTGCACGCCCTTCAGGCGGTTGGTGGACAGGCCCGTGGGAGCGTACTGGCCTTCCCACAGGTTCAGGCGGGTGGCGATGTACGGCGGCACCGGCATCCCCAGCGGGATGACCAGCGCGTTCTGGATGAGGAAGGCTTCGGCATCCGCAAAGGCATCATACCGGGCATCCAGATCCTCGGTGATGGTCTTTGCCTTCTCCACCATGGACATGTACTGCATCACAAGTTCGGCGGTCTCGCCGGTCACGATGCCGTCCTCCACGCCGGTGCGCAGGAAGCTGTAGCAGGTGCCGCGGTCGCCGGCTTCCTGATAGAAGGGGTACACCTCGGTTTCGGGGTCGGAGTAATCGGCACCCCAGTAGTAGGACATCAGCTGGTAGGCACCCACCCGGCGCACCGCGTTCAGGAAGTTGTCGGAGGGGCCCTGGGTGATGATGATGTTCACAAAGTCGAAGCCGTCGTTCAGCACGCTCTCCACCTGCTGCTTGAACACCTGACACTGCTTGTCCCAGTCCACCACGGCGGGGTTGTAGGGATACTGCACCTTGATGGGGAAGGTGACACCGGCAGCCGTCAGTTCTTCCACTGCGGCATCGCGGTACTGCTTGGCGGTGGCTTCGTCAAAGAAATCGGACAGGCCTGCCAGCCCGCCGCATTCAGTATAATCCACGCCCTTGCTGTTGGCGCAGAAGGAAGGCGGGGTGATGGTGTGCAGCTTATAGTTTTCGTAGCCCTCGGGCGCAGTGACGGCCAGAGTGACGGAGGGATTGATGGCATACAGGAACGCCTTGCGGAAGTTGGTGGAGTTGATGGCTTTGGCCCAGTTGTCCGGCTCATATTCAGCGTCCACGCCGGTCACGGTCCAGTTGGAAAATTCGTGGCGGTAGGGCAGGAAGTTGAAGATGTAGAAATAGCTCTTGCCGGTCTCCGGGCGCTCCATGGACACCATATCTCTGGTGGTGTCATCGGCCAGCCAGCTGTCCAGAATGTCCGAGCTGATGGTGGCCTGATCGATCTCGCCGCGCTTGACCATCTCCGGGCCGCTGATGAGCTCTTCCTGATTGTAGATGTAGCGCACCGTATCGATATAAACGCTGTCGGTATCGTAGTTCTCGGGGTTCTTCTTCATCACCCAGCTTTCCAGCGGGGTGTACTCGGCCAGATAGAACGCGCCGCAGCTGCAGGCGGTCTCGGCACTGGTGCAGAACTGGTCGGCAAACTCCTCCAGCAGCGGGCCGTAGGCGGGCTCGTAGGGGGCGTAACTCAACAGGCTGAGAAAGCCCGGGAAATCAAAGTTCAGAGTGTAGGTCAGGGTGTGCTCGTCCACAGCCTTGACCCCCACGGCGCTGAAATCCACAGCCGGATACTCAGTGGCGGTGCCGTCCGCAGCGGTGGCCGTCACGGTGCCGTTTGCGTCGATGGCGTAGGTGGTGCCGTCCTCGGCCACGGTGCCGTTGTTGGCGTTGTTGCGGTAGACACAGTAGTTGTAATAATCGTCTGCACCGGCCACATAGGGGGTGACAAGGCTTGCGGTGGAGGAAGCATAGTCCGGGTTCAGCACATAGGCCAGCGCATCCACAAAGTCCTGCGCGGTCACAGGGCCCAGCACCTCGCCATTGCAGTCCACCCAGTTCTCGTCCCGCAGGTGGAAGGTCCAGGTCAGGCTGTCGGCGTCCCATTCCCAGGCAGTGGCAAGGCCCTCCCGGATCTTGCCGCGGTTGTCGTATTCCACCAGTGTGTCGATGCACTGGGTGCCGTGGTAGAGGTCCGGGTCGGCAGAGCAGACCAGATAGTTCAGGGTGGCAGGCTGGCGGGAGTACAGCACGGTATAGGTGGAGCTGCTGCCGGAAGCGCCGGTGCCGCCGCCATTGGAAGCGGAGGAGCCGCCGCAGCTGCTCAGCAGACCGGCAGCTGCAGCAGAAAGGGCGGCTGCACCGCTGCCCTTCAGGAACTGACGGCGGGAAATGGAATGACGCATAGTGTGATCCCTCTTTCTTCTAGCTCTAGCATTTGTGTGCTCTGAAAAAAGGGAGTAACGGAACACACATCCGTTACCCCCTTTGTAACAGTCCATTGCCGCACAAAGGGCGGCTTTATGGTCAGTATAGCATTGAATCGACGCGCCGTCAATCGTTTTTCGGCGCAGCGGTTTCGGGTGTCTCGTCCGGCAGTGTGGGTGCGGGCTTGGCAGGCGTCACGGCACTGATGACCGAACCGGCTGCAGCCGGGACAGCGGCTTCGGCGGGGACCGCTGAGGTCTCGGCGGAAACAGCGGCACCGGCCTTCTCCGCAGCCTTTGCGGCCTCCTCGGCAGCCTTTTTGGCCTCCCGCTCCTCCCGCAGCTGCTTTGCCCGGGCGGCGGCTTCCTCCTGCCGCTTTTTGGTGCGTGCCTTGATGCGGCACACGGTGCACACGCCCTCCGCACTGTCCGGCGCAATGGGCTTGCCGCATTCCTTGCACAGGGTCTTGGTGCATTTGTAGATGCTCACCGGGCCAAGGGTGGTCAGCTGGCGCAGCTTCATGCCGTCGATGCCGTGGTTTGAGCAGGATGCCACGCACACCTCGCACTCGCTGCACTTCCACGGCGTGATGACGATGCGGGTCTGGCCGTCGGGCAGGTCCTCCAGCTTCAGCGCACCGGCGCGGCAGGCCTTTTCACACTTGCCGCAGCCAAAGCATTTGTCGGTGAAGTTGGGCAGATAGTAGCCGTACTTCAGCGGCGTGTCCATGGCCGCTTTCAGCTGCTTTGTGCGCTGGTGCAGCAAAAGGCGGAAATCCACACCGCCGTCGTCCTCGCTGCGCAGGCCGGGCAGCAGCTGCAGCAGCTTTTTGGTGCCGCTCTTGGAGCCGTGACTCACCTGCTCGAACATTTCGCGGCGGCTCAGCTCCTTTACGTGATAGGGCGCTTCGTCCTGCTCGTAGGCCAGCGTGAACCGTGCCTCGAACATGGGCTGACCAAAGAAATCCACAAGCCTTGTCAGCTCCTTGCGCAGCTGGGCGGCGCACAGGTCGTTCTCACACTCACCACAGGGGGTCAGGTCCAGCACGATCTTTTTGTTCAGGGCAAGGTAGGCCAGCGTCTCCCATGTGAGGGCAGAGATGCAGGCGCGCACCATGGAATTTTTGCGGGTGGACTTTTCGCAGCCGATCCAGATGGTGTCATTGTCGGTATCGGCGGCAGAGGTGTCCCGCTGCACCTGCTCCGGCGAAGGGATGATGCAGCCGCTGCGGCAGGCAGAAACGCACAGGCCACACTCGGTGCAGGGGTCCCAGTCCTTGACGAGGTTCGGACGGGTAAAGATCTGTTCGCCATAGGGGCAGATATCCTTGCACTCGGTGCAGGGCTTGCGATGAGGATGCAGGTTCCAGCACTGGCGGCGGTTGATCTCGGGATGGGTAGTTTTCATCAGCATATCCATCGCGGTGCGTGTAAAAAAGCCCATAATTTACTCCCCTTCCACAACAGAAGTGATGTTTGCATGTTCGATCAGAAAGCGCTGTACCTTCTGGGTGGTCACGGCAGAGGCCACAGCGTCCCGGCTGAGCACTTTGCGGATCTCAGGCTCCGGGGTGTCGTGCAGCTTGGCAAGGCGGGCGTATTCGGCGTCCACCTCGGCGTTGGACACGGTGATCTGCTCTGCTTCGGCAATGGCCCGCACGGCAAGGATGCTGCGCATCTTGCGCTCCGCATCCCGGCGGAAGGCGGCACGCACCCCGTCCGGTGTGGTCTGGCCTGCCTTGCAGTACAGCTCCATGGTCATCTTGCTGCGGCGCAGCCGATCGCGCAGGGCGTTCATGTCCCGCTCTGCGTTCTGATCCAGAATGGCACCGTTCAGCTCCGCCGTCAGGTTTGCCCCGGCCATGTCCAGCAGGGCGGCACCGGCAATGCGGTCGGCGTTGGCCTCGTGGGAGCGGCGCTTCTTTTCGCGGATGCTCTCTTTCAGCGCGTCCACCGAGTCAAAGCCCAGCGTTCCGGCAAAGGCGTCATCCAGCGGCACGGTCTGCTTTTGCTCCACGGTGTGCAGGGCAATGGCAAACTGTGCCGTTTTGCCGGAAAGCTCCGGCACCCGGAACTCGGCGGGGTAGGTAAAATCGAACCGGAAATCCTCACCTGCCTTGTGGCCGTAGACCGCGTTTTCGGCGGCGGGCATCAGTTGGCCGGTGCCCAGCACCACCGTGACGTTTTCCATCCGGCTGTCCGGGATGGGGGCTCCGTCCAGAAACCCCTCAAAATCCAGCGTTACACGCATCCCGCGTGCGGCGGGCAGCTCCACCGGCACAAAGGGGGCATGGGTGCGGGTGAGGTTTGAGGCCTCCAGCTCCACGGCTTTTTCAGACACCGGGCGCACCCGGCGGGTAAAGTCCAGCCCTTTATACTGGCCCAGCGTGACCTTGGGCAGGGCGCTTGCATTCTGTTCCATCGAAAAAGACTCCTTTTATCTCCAAAGTACAGGCGCAGATGGCCTGAGAAAACGGCAGCTTAAAGTCCATGCCCGGCAAGCCAGCTTTCTGCCACCTGCGAGAACATCTCGGGGTAGAGGGCATCCTCCTGCGCGAAGGCATCCAGATAATATTCCACCTCAGCCCGGTCGGCAGGCTCGGTGCGCTCCCACACGGTGAACACGGTGCCATTGCCCATGTCAAAGCTGGCGGCCTGCGTAAAGTGTTCATCCCGCGCGGCGCAGAAGAGGGCGTTCCACCGGCCGGAGAGCTCGCCGCCGCTGACAAAGGTCTGGGGGAAGGGCTCTGCAGTGAGCACATACTTCGCCTCAAAGAACCGCACCGGGAACTCGTGGGTGCCCGGGATGGAGATGCCGGCGGCCAGCTTGCCCTGCAGCTGGATGTCCGGCAGGGCGGCATACTGGAACATGTCCGAGTTGTACAGCATATCGTGGGGGATCATGTAGGCGAACTCGCCCTTTTCCGCATCGCAGTGGGCATCGATCCAGTCGTCCACGCGCTGGATCTGGGCGGCGTCGGTGCGGTCGTAGGTGAGCTTGTCCAGCCGGACGAACTCCGACACCGCCTTGAGGGGAAAGTGATCCACCACAAAGCCCGGCAGGGCCACGGTGGTCAGCGGGGAACAGCGCACCGACATGGCAAACACCAGTGTGAAGGCCCAGTAGAAAAGCTTGAGCTTCCGGTGCTTCCGGATGCCCTCGGCCAGTGCAGCAGAACCGGTGAGGAACAGCAGCAGCCACCCCGGCACGAACAGCAGCATCTGGTGGGAACCGGTGTTCTGCACCCGGGTGAACAGCACAAGGCTTACCAGCAGCTCCACACCCGCAAGACAGGGCAGGGCAGGCAGACGGCGTTTTGCGGCAAACCACAGCCCCAGCCCGATGAGGATGAAGTTCAGCAGGCCGATGCGCAGGGTCTGTGCGGCCAGCTCCAGCGTGATGCCGCCGAAGTTGTAGTAGGAGTAGCGCCCGGCGTAATCAAAGCCGAGGATCTTGCGCACCATGGGCAGCAGAAGCAGCACCATGGCCCCGGCGGCGCACAGGCCGAACACGGCCAGCCGGACGAGGCGGTGCACAGCCCGGGACTGCTGGCCGCTTTTTGCCAGCCGCACACTGGATACCACCAGCAGCAGGACGTAGGCAAAGCAGTAGCCCACCACAAAGTATAAGTACCACCGCCGTGTGAGGATGACCCCCGCCGTGGCGGCAAAGATCAGCAGACAGCGGGGCAGGTCGATGCGGTCAAAGCGGTAGTCCAGCGTGAGCAGCAGGAGCATGAAGGCGAAGATGAGCCCGAACCAGTCCGGCTGGCCCAGCATGGCAGACATGCGCAGGAACGGGAAGGTGACGCACCAGGAAAAGCCAATGAGGAAATACCAGCGGGTGTTTTTCACCCGCAGCAGCTGCCCGGCTTTGCACACCAGTCCCGCCAGCAGCACCAGCAGGCTGGGCAGGACGCTGAACAGCTGACAGAATGCGTAGTCGTCACCGGTCTTGCCGCTCAGGCAGAACGGGAACTCGGTGAACAGGGTGATGAAGTTGGTGTAGTCCTCAGTGATGGAATCGAGGAGGAACCGGAAGCCTGCGCCTGTGCTCTGGGCAAAGGCGGCTTCGGCGTTATACTGCTTTAAAATGTAGTTCACATAGTCCCAGTAGTAGAGGAAGGTGCGGCTGCCCAGCGCCCAGAAAAAGTAGAGCGCCGCCACAGCCCAGACGCCCACCAGCACCGCCTTGTGGAACAGGTCCAGCTCCACACCGGCCCGGCGCAGCACCAGCAGCGCCAGTGCAAACAGCGCTGTATTGCACCACAGGCTCAGCAACGGGAAAAACAGGCCGCTGCCCGGTGCGGCAAGGCCGAATACGATAAGCGCCAGCGCCCCGGCAGCAAGGCCCAGCCAGACCTTGCCAAGGGCAGACAGACGGGAAACGATTCCATTCATCCCCAAAAACCTCTCAGTTGCAGAATATCACAGCTACAGTATAGCAAGCAAAATCTGCACTGTCCAGCCGCAGGGCGCGGAAAACAGCAAAATGTCCCGCAGCTTTCAAAGCATACAGGACATTTTGACGTGAATATTACTTGCTGGAATTTGAAGCGGTCTTTGTGCTGCGGGCGCTGCGGCGCTTTTGCGCCATGGCTTTGTTAGCGCTGATGCGGGCGGCGTCCGGGTTCGGGGCTTCCGGGGCCAGCCGCAGCAGGCAGCTCCCCATGGCGGGCAGGTCGATGGTGAGGGTGTAATCCCGGCCATAGACGCCGCCGTCGGTGGTGTGCAGGTTGGTCTTGCGGCGTCCCTTGAGCGCACCGCCCCACTCGGGGGATTCGGTGTTCAGCACCTCCTCGGCACCGCAGGGGAACCGGAGGTAGAGGGGGAACTTTTTGTGGGCGTGATCCTGCGTGTTCATGATGCACAGCAGGCTCTGGCCCTGTCCCTTGCGCAGCCATGCGTACACGCCCTCGCTGAGGCTCTCGCAGGCCACCCACTCAAAGCAGTCGGGGTTGTACTCGCCATCGTAGAGGGCAGGCTCGGTGGAGTAGACCCGGCTTAGGTGGGCAAAGTATTTCTGGAAGGCATCGTGGAAGGGATATTTCAGCAGATCCCAGTCCAGCTCCCGCTTTTCGTCCCACTCCCGGAAGTGTCCCATCTCGTTGCCCATGAAGTTCAGCTTCTTGCCCGGGTGCATATACATATAAAAATACAGGGTGCGCAGCTGGGCGCATTTTTCCGCGTAGGTGCCCCACAGCTTATCGATGATGGTCTTTTTGCCGTGCACCACCTCGTCGTGGCTCAGCGCCAGCAGATACAGCTCGTTGTAGAAGTAATGCATGCTGAAAACGATCTTGCCATAGGCATTCGGACGCTCACCGAAGGGGGTGGCAAAATAGTCCAGCGTGTCGTGCATCCAGCCCATGTCCCACTTGTAGTCGAAGCCCACGCCGTCGTAGCGGGTGGGAGCTGTCACCTTGAGGAAGTTGGTGGAGTCCTCTGCCATGTAGATGCCGGTGGGCCAGCGCTCGTTCAGGCCGTGGTTCAGGCTGCGCAGAAAGTTCACAGCTCCCTCGTTCACGCCGCGGTTCGGGTCTCCCTGCCAGTACAGCGCACGGGAAATGGCATCCATGCGGATGCCGTCGCAGTGGTACACGTCCATCCACAGGGCAGCGGCACTGTTCAAAAAGCTGCACACCTCCCGGCGGTAGTAATTGAAGTTGCAGGTGCCCCACTCGCTGTGGCCCACATCGCTGTCGTACTCGTAGAGGTGGGTGCCGTCAAACTTTGCCAGAGCGTCGGCGTTGGCGGCAAAGTGCACCGGCACAAAGTCCATGATGACGCCGATGCCCATGCGGTGGCAGGCGTTGACGAAGCCGGCAAACTGGGCAGGGGTGCCGTAGCGGCTGGTGACCGAGAAATAGCCGGTGGTCTGGTAGCCCCAGCTGCCGTCAAAGGGATGCTCTGCCAGCGGCAGCAGCTCCACATGGGTAAAGTGATGGTCCAGCAGCCAGGGAATCAGCTCCTTGGCCAGCTCCTCATAGTTGTACCAGCCGTCTGAGCCATCGGCCTCCTTGCTGCCGGGCTTGTGCCGCCAGCTGCCAACGTGCATCTCGTAGATGTTCAGCGGGCGGTTGCGGCATTTGTCGCGGCGCTCCATCCATGCACTGTCATCAAAATGAAAGTCCAGCTTTGCCAGACGGCTGGCCGTACCCGGCCGCAGTTCGGTGGAAAATGCGTAGGGGTCGCTGCGCATCACCACACTGCCGTCGGCACCATGCACCCGGTATTTATAAAGGTCGCCCTCTGCAAGGCCGGGGATGAATGCGCTCCACACGCCGGTATCGGCTTTTTCCATGGGCACGCCTGCCTCCCAGCCGTCGAAGCCGCCGCAGACCTCCACTGCCGTGGCACCGGGGGCCCACACCGCAAAACGCCACCCTTCGGTGCCGTTGTCGGAGCAGGGATGGGCACCAAGGATGCGGTAGGCATCAAAGCAGTCTCCATTGAAGAATTCACGGGGAATGGCGGGGTAATTCATGCAAAGATCTCCTTACATTCTATGATGGGCAGTGCCCGGCGGCACTGCATGTGATACAGATATTTGGGCAATATATCCAATAAAAACAAGGCGAAATGGGGCACAGTAGCCGATATTCTTGTCGATTCTTGACAAAAATCGGCAAATATTAACATATTTTACAGATTCTGTGCTATACTATTCCTGCCGCTGCAGTGGGCGGCGGCTGATTTTTTTGTATGGGAGCGGTATGAACAATGGCTTGGTATGACAACGCGGTATTCTATCACATCTATCCTCTGGGGCTGTGCGGCTGCGCACATGAGAACGACGGGCAGGCGGTGCCCGGCGCATTCGAGAAGCTGAACGCATGGGCGAAGCACGCAGCGGACCTTGGCTGCACGGCCATTTATATCGGCCCGCTGTTCGAGAGCGGCTCCCATGGCTACGACACCATCGATTACCGGCTGGTAGACCGCCGCATCGGCACCAATGAGGAGTTCCGGGACTTTGTGGCAGACTGCCATGCCCGGGGCCAGAAGGTGATCGTGGACGGCGTGTTCAACCATGTGGGCCGGGATTTCTTTGCGTTCCAGGACCTGAAGGCAAACCGCGAGAACGCCCGCTATAAGGATTGGTTCTGCGATGTGAATTTCTGGGGCAACAACGAGTACAACGACGGCTTTTCCTACGGCAACTGGGGCGGCTACAATCTGCTGGTCAAGCTGAACCAGCGCAACCCGGAGGTGCAGAACTACCACTACGAGACCATCCGCTTCTGGGTGGATGAATTTGACATTGACGGCATCCGTCTGGACGCCGCCGATGTGCTGGACTTTGACTTCATGCGGGGGCTGCGCCGCCTTGCCAATGAGGTAAAGCCCGAGTTCTGGCTCATGGGCGAGGTGATCCATGGGGATTACAGCCGCTGGGCAAACCCGGAGATGCTGCACTCGGTGACCAACTACGAGCTGCACAAGGGCCTGTGGAGCGGCCACAACGACCACAACTATTTCGAGATCGCCCACACCATGCGCCGTCTGCAGGGCCTGTGCCACGATACCCGGCTGTATCTGTTCTCGGACAACCACGATGTGGAGCGGCTGCCCAACAAGCTGCGCAACCGGGAGCACATCCGTCACATTGCAATTCTAGTATATACGCTTTGGGGCATTCCGTCCATCTATTATGGCTCAGAATTTGGCATTGAAGGCAAAAAAGAGTGGGGAAGCGACTGGCCGCTGCGTCCCTGTCTGGAGCTTTCCGACTTCAAGGACGCTGAGACCACCAACCCTGTCACCAGCGTGTATGCCGCACTGGGCAGACTGAAGGCGGAGCTGCCGGAGCTGACCGACGGCGAGGTGAAGGAGCTGCAGCTCACCACCCAGTGCTATGCCTTTGCCCGGGTGCTGGACGGAAAGGCCTGCGTCGTGGTGCTGAACAACGGCGACAGTCCCGCACAGCTGGAATTCCAGCTGCCGGTGGAGGCTTCCGGGGCCGTTGACCTGCTGGCGGATACCGTGGGCGCACAGCCTGTTCTGACCAGCATGGAGTGGGGCCGCATGAAGGTGCAGCTGCCCTCCAATTATGCTACCATCCTGCAGCTGGAATAAAGGGCTGGCTTCTTGCACAAACCGCCGTGTTTTGCTACAATAGAGCAGGAATGCAGAAATGCGGAAAGGAAGCCTGAGACCTATGAACGCAGCGCAGCGCAGAGAATCCATCCTGAACCGGCTCAGCGGGGCCGAGACCCCGGTCAGTGCCAGTGCCCTGGCGGCACAGCTGGGGGTATCCCGTCAGATCGTGGTGGGGGATGTGGCTCTGCTGCGGGCAGGCGGCGCACAGATCGATGCAACGCCCCGGGGCTATCAGCTGCATCCGGCCCAAAAGGGCTATGTGGGCATTCTGGCCTGCGTGCACAGCACCGAGGAAGAGATGCGCACCGAGCTGTACACCATTGTGGATCAGGGCGGCATCGTGGTGGATGTGGCTGTGGAGAACAGCCTGTATGGTGAACTGCGGGGCAACCTGAACCTTGCCAGCCGCTATGATGTGGACAACTTTATCCAGCAGGCAAAAAATACGCCGGAAAGCCTGCTGAGCCGCATGACCGGCGGCGTGCACCTGCATACACTGCACTGCCCGGATGCCGACAGCTTTGAGCGCATCCGGCAGGCGCTGGACGAAAAAGGCATCCTGTACCGCAAGGAGTGACGCGGAGAGGGGATAGCCCCAGTATAAAAAAGGCTGAGGGCCTTGTCTATCCGCAAAACAGGAAAATGGTTGGATAATCAACAGAATTGCAAAAGAGGTGGATTTTCTGGATATTCGCATTGAAAAAACGGAGCGTGCCATCAAGCAGGCATTCATGGAGCTGCGGGCGCAGAAACCGCTGGAAAAGATCAAGGTCAAGGAGCTGTGCGATCTGGCCTGCATCAATAAGTCCACCTTTTATGCCCATTATCAGGATATCTATGCGCTGGCCAACGCCATGGAGGACGAAATGGTGGAGGTGGTGGTGGAAAGCCTGCCGCAGCTGACCGCCAGTGATGTGAGCGAGCGCACCGAGTGGCTGACCCGGGAAATGTTCCGGGCCTTTACCCGGAATCAGACCGAGATCGGCATCCTGTTTTCCGGCTCCCGGCAGGGACTGTTCATCAACCGGGTGGAAGCGGCCATGTGCAAATGCATCTCGGAGCGAGACCCCTCGTTTGATGCCGATGTGGTGCGCAAGATCGTGCTTTCCTTCTGCGTGCAGGGCTGCTACTACACCTTCACCAGCTACTGCGGCCAGATGGACGAAAAGCGTCTGGTGGCGCTGCTGGCGTCCATTGCACGGGCGGCGCAAAAAATCAGGATGTAACAAATCAGAATGCCCGCTGCGTTCGCTTTGGGCATGAATAGCGGAAAAATAATTTTAACAGAGCAATGCCGGACGGTCTGCGGACCGCCCGGCATTGCATTTTCACAAGAGGGGTCGTAACTGGAAGCGACATCTTTTTCCCTGTGCAGATGTTCCCGTAGGGAACAGGCACAGAAGATACAGTTTGCCTTTCGGACTCCTTCTGTGAAAAAGCAGTTCAGCAAAGCCCGCAGGCTTTGCTGAACTGCAAACTATAAAAACTTTATTTCCGCTAAAGATGGCCAGAGCGCAGCGGAGGCCGTTTAAAATCAATTACACACCGGAAGCGCCGTAGTTTGCCAGCACGCGGGCAGAGGGGTCGTTGACATTGCAGTTGGGCCATGCCTTGTTGGGCATCCAGAAGCCCACGATGGTGCGGCTCTGATCGTGGTAGTACTTCTCAAAAATTTCGCGGTAGAACAGGCTTTCCTTGGTGAACGGCATGCAGTGGGCCGAATAATTTGCCCGGCGCAGCTGGAACTCCTCGTCGGTGTAAAGGCTCTCGGCATACTCCTTGATATCATCCACCATGCTGTGGCCCACGGCATCCGAGAAGGCGGCCTTCTCGCGCCACAGGATCTCCGGCGGCAGCCAGTCGCCCTCAAAGGCCTTGCGCAGCAGGTACTTGCCCTTGCCGTAGCTGTTCAGCTTCTTTTCCGGGTCAATGGCCATGACGTAGCGCACAAAATCCAGATCCCCAAAGGGCACGCGGGCCTCGATGCTGTTGGAGGAAATGCAGCGGTCGGCCCGCAGGACGTCGTACATGTACAGTTCCCGGATGCGCTTCTGGCTTTCCTGCTGGAAGGCGTCGGCGGTGGGGGCGTAGTCGGTGTACTTGTAGCCGAACAGCTCATCGGAGATCTCACCGGTCAGCAGCACCCGGACGTCGGTCTGCTCATGGATGGCCTTGCACAGCAGGTACATGCCCATGCTGGCGCGGATGGTGGTGATGTCCCAGGTGCCCAGCAGGCGGATGACCTCTTCCAGACTGTTGATGACCATGTCCCGGTTGATGATGATCTCGTGGTGCTCGCTGCCCAGATATTCAGCGGTCTGGCGCGCATACTTCAGGTCAATGGCGTCGGTGTCCATGCCGATGGCAAAGGTGCGGATGGGCTTGTTCAGCTTCTTGGCGGCAATGGAGCACACCAGCGAGGAATCCAGACCGCCGGAAAGCAGGAAGCCTACCGGGGCATCTGCATCCAGACGCTTCTCCACGCCTGCGATCAGCTTTTCGCGGATGTTCCGCAGCACGGTGTCCATATCGTCCTGCATGGGGGCGGGCACATCGGCGATGTCCTCATAGCGGACGAAGCGGCCATCGCAGTAGTAGCTGCCGATGGGGAAGGGACGGATGTCGTCGCACCAGCCAATGAGATTCTGCATCTCGGAGGCGAAGGCGATCTGGTGGCTGGACTTGGAGTAGCCGTAGAACAGCGGACGGATGCCGATGGGGTCGCGGGCGGCGATGAGCCGGTCCTTGCGGGAATCGTACATGATGAGCGCGAACTCGGAATCCATGTGGCGGAACATATCCAGACCATACTCATAGTACAGCGGCAGCAGGATCTCACAGTCGCAGTCCGACTGGAACTTGTAGCCCCGGCGCTTCAGGACTTCTTTTTCAAAGCGGAAGCCGTACAGCTCGCCGTTGCACACCACGCAGTCGGCACCGCGGTAAAACGGCTGCATGCCTTCCGGCGTCAAGCCCATGATGGCAAGGCGGCCAAAGCCCATCAGACCGAAAGGCCCTTCCACCACACGCTGGTCGTCCGGGCCGCGCATGACCGTGCGCAGCAGGTATTCCTTGAATTTGGCGGCACTCAGATCGTGCCCGGTATAGCCCATAACACAACACATATTTCTTACCCCTCTTTTTTCAATAAAAAAAATACGGCAGCTCATTCATCCCAATTGCTAGGACGAATATGCTGCCGTATCCGTGGTGCCACCTAAATTACCGGCATAAAACCATGCCAGTCACTTTTGTGCGCTCTCCCCGTTGAAAGCACTGCCGCGATAACGAGCGGCGCACGTCTGCCCCTACTGCTGCACAAACAGGTTCGGGGGGAAGCTCACGGGTGTTCGTTCGGGCTTCGTCCTCTGCGCGGCTCCCAGCTGCCCGCACTCTCTGAAAGAGGACATTGAAACCTTACTTTTCCCGGTCAACGCTTTTTCTTGCCTGCATTGTATCACGGCTTTTTGTCCGTGTCAACACAGCAGGCGCATTTTTGTGCGGTTTGACCAGCAGAGTCGGACTGTTCCGCTTTTTGGGCACAATGACGGCATAAACCATACAAAACGCTGCCCTCGCATTGCAGAGTAAAGCCGTGCTCTGCCATCAAATGGGCGCGCACCTCGTCCATGAAGTGGCAGTCCAGATGATAGATGCGTCCGCACTGCACGCATTTGAGGTGCAGATGCTCCCGGCAGTGGCGGCTCTCGTCCACGTATTGGAACACGGCTTTTTCGCCCTTGTCGGCTACGTATTTCATGATGCGCTGCTCCCCGGCCAGCTTGTCCAGATAGCGGTACACCGTGGTGGGGTTGGGGCTTGCGCCCTGCGCTTCCAGATGCTCCAGAATGTTGGAAGCACTCACCGCGTGCTGCCGGTTGTTGATGAGATAATCTAAAATCAGTTGACGGGTCTTGGTATTGTAGCCGTCGCTTCGTGCCATAAGAGAGATCCACACCCTTTTCGATATTTTATTCATTGTAGCATATTTTTGCGTTGGATGCAAAAGAACCGGGCCAAAAGAAGCAGCATTGGCTACAAGCACAAAAAACGTTGTTGATTTTAGCAAAAAATAAGACATAAAAATTAGCAAAAACGGAAAACGCACCAAAGTTCGCAAAAAAGTATTGTAATAATTGCCCTGTTATGAAATAATAGAACTGGAATACTACTTGGATTGCAGCAAGAATACAAGAGTGCTTTTGAAGAAGAAAAAAGCATGCGCTCCAAAGTATTATAGGAGAAGAAACCTTTTTCATTGCAAAGGAAAAAGGGAATAGGAGTTGTGCAAAATATGAAAGAAACGGAGTCGCAGACCAAACTGAGCCTGAAGCTGCAGGCGTACCAGTACCTCAAGACCAGGATCCTGAACTGCGAGTACCGGCCCAATGAATTCCTGAACGAGCAGAAGCTCTGTGCGGAAATGGGCAACATCAGCCGCACCCCCATGCGGGATGCTCTGGGCCGTCTGGAGCAGGAGGGGCTCATCACCATCCTGCCAAAAAAGGGCCTGATGGTATCCGGCATCACCGAAGAGGACGTGCACAGCATGTTTGAAATGCGTTTGCTGGTGGAGCCGTATGCCTTGCGTACTTATGGCAGCAGCATCCCGCGGGAGCAGCTGGAGGCGTTCGCTGAGCTGATGCATCACCCGGACCGCATCACCGACTTCTGCGAGTCGGACGATGCGTTCCATGAACTGCTTATGAGCACCCTGCCCAATAAGTACCTGCGCTCGGCTTACGACCGCATCACCGGCCTGAACACCCGGTTCCGTATCATGACCGGTAAGGTGAGCATGATCAATCAGGAGCAGACCTGTGAAGAGCATCTGGAAATTCTGGATGCTGCGCTGGCGGACAACTGGGATCTGGCTGCGGATTCTCTGCAGCATCACCTGGAGCTGGCCCGCGATAAGGCGGAGGGCGTCATCAAGGTCATCCGGCTGTGGTAAAAACTGCATAAAAAAGACCGTTGCACGAAAAACGTGTGACGGTCTTTTTGTTATCAGACTCCCCCAGTCGCCTGCGGCGACAGCCCCCTCAGAGATGGGGCCTTAAAGCCTCCTTCTTTGAGGGAGGTGGCATCGCGCAGCGATGACGGAAGGAGTTACAGTGCATCCAGCTCCTTTTGCAGCTGTGCCAGCGAATCGCGGATGGGCAGCTTTTGCGGGCAGACTGCCTCACATTTGCCGCAGCGCACGCAGTGCAGGGCCTTTTCGCTGTCCGGGAAGTGCTCGGCCCATTGGGTCTTAATGGCATCCTTCTGCCCGAACATGCCCAGCTTGTTCCAGATGCTGAAATTGTCCGGGATGTCCACCCCCATGGGGCAGGGCATACAGTACCGGCAGCCGGTGCAGCCGACCTTGATGCGGCGGTGCAGCTCATCGGCAACGCTTTCCACGGCGGCATTTTCGGCAGGGGAGAGCGGCTGGAAAGGGCCAAAGGTAGCCAGATTGTCGGTCAGCTGCTCCTCGGCGCCCATGCCGGACAGGATAACATGCACGTTGTTGTGACTGCCCACCCAACGCAGCGCCCAGGAGGCATCGGAGGCATCCGGACGCAGGGCGTGCAGCGGTGCGGCGGCGTCTGCAGGCAAAGACGCCAGCGTGCCGCCCTTGATGGGCTCCATGATGATAAGAGGCACGCCGCATTCTTCGGTCAGCTGATAGCCCCGGTCACCGGAAATCTCCTCGGCACGGTCGTCCCGGTCCAGATAATTGTATTGCAGCTGGCAGAAATCCCACGGCTGGTCGCGCAGAATGCACTCAAACCCGGCAGAGTTGTCATGACAGGAAAATCCAAAGTTCCGGATGCGTCCTGCAACCTTCTGCTGCCACAGCCAGTCCACAAGGCCCATGGCTTTTGCCTTTTCGTACCGTGCTCTGTGCAGGGAGTGCAGCAGATAGAAGTCGATATAGTCAACGCCAAGCCGCTGCAGCTGTTCTTCAAAAATGCGCTTGGCATCGTCCAGATTTTTGCAGCTCCACAGCGGCATTTTGGTGGCAAGATAAAAGCTGCTGCGGTCCCACCTGGCAATGACCCGGCCCACGAAGGGCTCACTCTGGCCGTTGTGATAGGGATAGGCGGTATCGAAGTAGTTGACACCGGCGGCCTTGGCAGTGTTCAGCAGCGCTTCGGCGCGCTCTTCATCAATGGTGCCGTCGGCCTTGGTGGGAAAGCGCATACAGCCGTAGCCCAAAAGGGAAGTGCGGATATCTTTTTTGCTCCAGTTGCGGTATTCCATAGCTCTCTTTTGCGGCAAAGGGGGTAAAGGCTCTGCCGCTCCTCCTGTTGAGGATAGTATAACATAGTTTTTGAATGCAGAAAAGATACGACGATGACGATTTAGAATGTCCTCCGCTTCGCTCTGGGCATAAATAGCGGAAATCATATTTTTAGATATTTGCAGCTCCGAAACGACTGCGGTCGTTTCGGAGCTGCTTTTTCACCATAGAGTCGTAGCGTCAAATGCATTTTCCTACCGCACAGATGCCGCTTGCCTTTACCGCCCCTCCTGTGAAAAAGTGTTCAGATAAACATGCCTAGAGCGCAGCGGAGGGCATTCCAATTATCAAACAAAAAAAGGTGCCCGCACCTTTCGGTACGGGCACCTCATTGTTCAAGAATGAACGACTCTCAGAAGAGGTTCAATTACTTGACCTCGACCTTAGCGCCAGCCTCGGTCAGCTTCTTCTGGATGTCCTCAGCCTCAGCCTTGGAGACCTTCTCCTTGACAGCCTTGGGAGCGCCATCGACGATAGCCTTAGCTTCCTTCAGGCCCAGACCGGTGATCTCCTTCACCAGCTTGATGACCTGCATCTTGGTAGCGCCAGCCTCAGCCAGGATGACGTCGAACTCGGTCTTCTCTTCCTCAGCGGCAGCAGCAGCGCCAGC
>OWIV01000295.1_pt1 | contig 35937 bp, 38 predicted proteins | sample 1732831 | NCBI WGS metagenome assembly OWIV01 (sample SAMN05065757, study PRJEB22554) | human gut metagenome | biome: ENVO:2100002; feature: ENVO:00000062; material: ENVO:00002003 | host: Homo sapiens | place: USA
GCAGGAAGCTCTACAAGCATTGCCTGTTGCCGCATAAAAACAGCAGGACGCTCCCGGTAAAGGGAACGCCCTGCCTTACATAGATGTATCTCGCCGAGGTGTGTCCAGTTGGGCGCACCTCTTATTTTTTTTTTGCCCTTAATCTTCTAACCCATGGCTTCCAGCTACGTTTTTCAAATACTCCTCCGGGTCACCGTTCAGAATCAAATCCGCATAGCCCAGTGGGTCGTTGTAGATGAGGTAGTCCAGTTCAGTCTGCTGGGCCATGGTCACATCCAGCGCATCCTCGACCCCGGTACAGTCGATGGAGATTTTTCTCCCATCCCGGAGCCGCAGCTCCACACATCCAGTGTCCATGTTGAAATGGCAGGCTCTTGCATCGTACTTCATAATCGCATCCTCCAAATCTTGTTATTGGCTTACGGTCTATGACAAGGTATCGGAGTTTTACGCCGTCCACGGGAGCCTTCATTCTCAAACCCGAAGAAAACGAAAAATCCGAACCCTTCTCCAATCGGAAACAGGTTCGGATTTTTCTTGTTTGGTGGGCGCGGGTGGATTCGAACCACCGAAGCTGAAAAGCAGCAGATTTACAGTCTGTCCCCATTGGCCACTCGGGAACACGCCCATATTCGTTTTTTGTGCGTCCGTTCGCCGGACGACTTGCTTATTTTAGCATGGGAAATGGATTTTGTCAACTGTTTTTTACTTTTTTCTTCAAAGCTTTTTTGCACCCGTTGAAGACGGGGTGCGGCAATGCGGCTGGCTTTGTGCGAAAACGGCGGAAATCCGTCTTTTTTGCTGCAAAAATATTTATTGGATAAGCGGCAGATCCGGCGGCTCCGGATTGCATTCTGCGCAATTCTATGTTATAATTTCGGACGAACTGAACAGAAAACAGCAGGTGCCTTCTGCCGCGTTGCGCGGTGGGAAGGGTAAAAGGGAAGCGGGTGCAGATCCCGCACGATCTCGTCACTGTGATAAGGGAGTCCGCGTCAGGGTGCTGTGTGCACCGGCCACTGGAGCATTGCTCCGGGAAGGGGATGCCGGGCGGCGATCTTTCAGTCAGGAAACCTGCCTGCTGTTGGTACGGGGGCCTGAGCCCCAGATCACGAGGAATTGGTTGTACCAAAAAGCCCTGAAAAAATCAGAGGTCTTTTTGTCATGCCATCCGCAGGACAAAAGGGCCTCTTTTTTACCTCACTTTCCTGTACCCTTTGTTCGGTTCGGCCGCAATTTATCCACAGGAAAGGACAAGACAATGAGAAAGATCGAAACCAAGAAGCTGGCTGCAGCTGTTACGGCTCTGGCCCTGTGCGCCGGCGTGCTCACCGGCTGCGGCGGTGCTGCTTCCAGCACTGCATCCAGCACCGCTGCGTCTGCCGCTTCCAGCGAAGCGAGCAGCGAGGAGGCTGACGAAATGGCAGCAAAGAATGTGGCAGACCTGATCGATGCCATCTATGTGCAGGAGCGCAATGATGACACCGACGCCCAGTGCGAAGCCGCCAAGACTGCATGGGATGCTTTGACCGACGCCCAGAAGGAACTGGTGGAAGGCGAGAACGCCGACCCCGACTACTTTGGCCGTGACACCGGCGATGCTTCCAAGGACGATGCCCGCAATCAGGACGACATCGGCGACAACGAGCTGCTGGTGGTCTCCTTCGGCACCTCCTTCAACGACAGCCGCGTGAAGGACATCAAGGGCATCGAGGATGCTCTGCAGGCCGCATACCCGGACTGGAGCGTGCGCCGCGCCTTCACCGCACAGATCATCATCAACCATGTGCAGGCCCGTGACGGCGAAAAGATCGATAATATGCAGCAGGCCATGGACCGCGCTGTGGCAAACGGCGTGAAGAACCTTGTCGTCCAGCCCACCCACCTGATGCACGGCGCTGAGTACGACGAAATGATGGAAATGATCGACACCTACCGCGACAAGTTTGAATCTGTCGCTGTGGCTGAGCCCCTGCTGGGTGAGGTCGGCTCCGATGCCACCATCATCAATCAGGATAAGGAAGATGTTGCCAAGGCTGTCACCGCTGCTGCCGTGAAGGAAGCCGGCTACGACAGTCTGGATGCCGCTGCTGCGGACAAGACCGCCTTTGTCTTTATGGGCCACGGCACCTCGCACACCGCAAAGGTGAGCTACAGCCAGATGCAGACCACCATGCAGACTCTGGGCTATGACAATGTGTTCATTGGCACCGTTGAGGGCGAGCCGGAGGAAACTGCCTGCGAGAACGTCATCGAGGCCGTCAAGGCTGCAGGCTACACCAAGGTGATCCTGCGCCCGCTGATGGTGGTTGCCGGCGATCACGCCAACAACGACATGGCCGGTTCGGAGGATGATTCCTGGCTGAGCATGTTCAACGCTTCCGGTGCATTTGAGTCGGTTGACTGCCAGATCGCTGGTCTGGGTGAGATCGAGGATGTCCAGAAGCTGTATGTCGCCCACACCAAGGCGGCGATCGATTCTCTGAACGGTTGATCAAACGAACCCTCTCCGTTTCGCGGCCGCTTTGCGGCACCCGGTGGAGAGGGTTCATTTTTTATCGGAACAATGGTATAATAAAAGCTGATTTTTATAATGTAGAGGTATTTCCTATGAAACGCGTTTTTTCCTGTGTTGTCGCTGCTTCTCTGGCGCTGAGCCTGCTGGCGGGCTGCGGCGCTTCTTCCACGGCATCTTCTGCGGCGTCCGGCACTGCCAGCTCGGAGGCTGCTTCTTCCGTGGCTTCTTCTGCCGCTGAGACCGCCGCTCTGCCGGACGGTGTGTATACCGCCGACTTTGACACCGACAGCTCCATGTTCCATGCCAACGAAGCCTGCAACGGCAAGGGCACCCTGACCGTGGAGAATGGAAAGATGACCTTCCACGTCAGTCTGGCGTCCACCCACATCGTCAACCTGTATCTGGGCAAGGCTGCGGACGCCGCAGCCAACGCGTCCGACTGGCTGCAGCCCACCACCGACACGGTTACCTACTCCGATGGCACTTCGGAGGAGGTGTACGGCTTTGATATTCCGGTCTCTGCTGTGGATGCCGACTTTGATCTGGCCATTCTGGGCACCAAGGGCAAGTGGTACGATCATGTCGTCAGCGTGCGCAATGCGGTCCAACAGGCTGGCACCGCAGCTCCCGCCGATGGTACCTACACCTGTGAGGTGACGCTGGAAGGCGGCTCCGGCCGTGCCACCGTGGAGAGCCCCGCTGCCCTGACCGTGGCAGACGGCAAAATGACCGCTACCATCGTGTGGAGCAGCCCCAACTACGACTATATGCTCGTGGACGGCGAGAAGTATCTGCCCACCAACACCGAGGGCAATTCCACCTTTGAGATCCCCGTTGCCGCGCTGGACACGGCACTGGACGTCACCGCCGACACCGTGGCCATGAGCACCCCCCACGAGATCGAGTACACGCTGACCTTTGATTCCGCAAGTCTGAAGTGACTCCTCCAGTCACCTTCTTTGGCAAAAAGATAAACTTTACCGTACTGCCAAAGCCTCCCTCTATGAGGGAGGTGGCACGGCGCTGGCCGTGACGGAAGGAGTTACCTATGAAGATCACTCGCAACCAATTTCTGAAACTGATCCCTGCTGCGGCGCTGACGCTGACCGGCTGCGGCAGCAAGACCCAGCCTGCCAATACGGAAAGTCTTGTTTTCTCCCATCATTACCAGCTGGACTATGCACAGCAGTTCACGGCAGATTGCTATGAGGGCGGCTATACCATGCTGACCATTGCGGAGTCTGATACGCGGTTCCTTGTTGTGCCGGAAGATGCTGCGGAGGTGGACAGCCTGCCCGCTGACGTGACTGTGCTGCGCCAGCCGGTGGAGAATATTTATCTGGTCTCCACCTCGGTGATGGATCTGCTTTTGCATCTGGACGCACTGGACAGCGTGGCCTTTTCCGGCACCAAGGCCGAGGGCTGGTATCTGCCCGCGGTGCAGCAGGCCATGGAAGAGGGAAAAATCGCGTATGCAGGCAAGTACAGCGCCCCGGATTACGAGCAGATCCTGGCGGCGGGCTGCCGCCTTGCCATTGAGAATACCATGATCCTGCACACGCCAGAGGTAAAGGAACAGCTGGAACACTTTGGCATCCCGGTGCTGGTGGAGCGTTCCAGCTACGAGAGCGACCCGCTGGCCCGCATGGAGTGGATCAAGCTTTACGGCATTCTGCTGGGCAGGGAAGAACAGGCCGAGCAGGTGTTTTCCGCGCAGGAGACAGCCGTTCAGCCCATCCTCTCGCAGGAACCTACGGGAAAAAGCTGCGCCTTTTTCTCGCTGACCACCAACAACCTTGCCACTGTGCGCAAGGGCAGTGACTATGTGGCCCGCATGATCGAAATGGCGGGCGGCAGCTATGTCTTTGCGGACCTGACGGACAATGGCAACAGCCTTGCTACCATGAACCTGCCGCTTGAGGACTTCTATGCAGGCGCAAAGGATGCCGATGTGCTCATCTACAACAGCGCCATCGAGGGCATGATCGCATCGGTGAGCCAGCTGACCGAGCGTTTCCCGCTGCTGAACGAGTTCAAAGCGGTGCAGAACGGTCAGGTGTGGTGCACCACCCAGAGCCTGTTCCAGCAGAGCATGGAGCTGGCAGACCTGATCGTGGATATGAACCGGGTGTTCACCGAGGGTACACCTGCCGCCGGTGAACTGAAATTCCTCACCCATGTGGATTAAAGCAGAAAAACTTTACAGAAAGGAAAGCCTATGACCCGTACCAGACGCCTTGCCGCCGCCTATATTGCCCTTGCGGCAGCCGTGGCGGTGCTTTTTGCGCTGAACCTGTTCTGGGGCAGCGTATCCCTTGCGCCGGGTGCGGTGCTGACGGCGCTGCTTGGCAAGGGCGGTGATGCGCTTGCGGGGAACATCATCCTGCAGCTGCGCCTGCCCCGCGCGGTCATGGCGGCGTTGCTGGGGGCAGCCCTCAGCGCAGCGGGATACCTTCTGCAGACCTTTTTTGCAAACCCCATTGCCGGGCCCTTTGTCATGGGCGTTTCCAGCGGCGCAAAGCTGGCGGTGGCCCTGACCATGGTGGTGTTTCTGGACCGCGGGATGCTGACCAGCTCGGCCACCATGATCGCGGCTGCCTTTGCGGGTGCTATGGCGGCCATGGCCTTTGTGCTGGCGGTGGCCCGGCGGGTGCAGCGCATGAGCATTCTGGTCATCTGCGGTGTGATGATCGGCTACATCTGTTCCGCTGTCACCGATATCGTGGTGGCCTTTGCACAGGACTCCAACATCGTCAACCTGCACAACTGGTCGCAGGGCAGCTTTTCCGGCATGACATGGGCCAATGTGCAGGCGGCGGCGCTGGTGACGCTGCCTGTGCTGGCGGCTGCCTTTCTGCTCTCCAAACCCATGGCGGCCTACCAGATGGGCGAGGAGTACGCCCGCAGTGTGGGAGTGAACGTCAGGCTTTTCTCGGCGGTGCTGGTGCTGCTTTCCAGTCTGCTGGCCGCCTGTGTCACTGCCTTTGCGGGGCCGATCTCCTTTGTGGGCATCGCGGTGCCGCACCTTGTAAAGCAGCTGCTGGGCAGCGCAAAGCCGCTGCATGTGCTGCCCGGGTGCTGTCTGGGCGGTGCAGCCTTCTGCCTGTTCTGCGACCTGCTGGCCCGCAGTCTGTTTGCGCCCACGGAGCTGTCCATCAGCTCGGTCACGGCCGTGTTCGGCGCACCGGTGGTCATCTGGCTGCTGGTGCGGCGCAGTCAGGAGGGGGCACGATGAAGGAACATTTTTTGTGCGGAGCACAGGGTCTTGCCATCGGCTACGGCAAGACACCGCTGCTCTCGGATATTTGCCTCGGGGTGCAGCCGGGTCAGATCCTGACCCTCATCGGCCCCAACGGCGCAGGCAAATCCACCTTGCTGCGCACGCTGGCGGGTCAGCTGGCCCCCATGGGCGGCACGGTGCTGCTGGAAGGCAGAAGCCTTGCCGGTTACACCGGTACCCAGCGGGCGCAGAAGCTGGCCCTCATGGCCCCGCACAGCCGCCGGATGGAGCTGACCACCTGCTTTGATTTTGTTTCGGCGGGGCGCTATCCCTACACCGGACGGCTGGGCATTTTGTCTGCCGGGGACAGGCAGCAGGTGCACAGAGCTTTGGAGCTGGTGGGTGCGGCGCAGCTGGCAGACCGGGATTTTAACCGCATCAGCGACGGCCAGCGCCAGCGCATCCTGCTGGCCCGGGCCCTGTGCCAGCAGCCGGAAGTGATCCTGCTGGACGAACCGACCTCTTTTCTGGATATCAAGGGCAAAATTGAACTGCTCACCATCCTCGGAACGCTTGCACACACCCAAAAGCTGGCGGTGATTTTGAGCCTGCACGAGCTGGAACTGGCCGAAAAAATAGCGGACACGGTGGTGTGCGTTTCGCCCGGCGGTGTTTCCGGCGTGCTGACCCCGGAACAGGCGTTTCAGCCGGAGAACATCCGCGCTCTGTACGGCCTGACCGAACAGCAGTACACGGCTCTGTTCGGCACGCCGGAGCCGGAAGCCGAAAAGGCACCTGCCGGAAAGACGCAGTTTGAGCATTACGTCCGCAGCGGCCAGAAACTGCTGCGCTGCGGCTACACCACCGGCACCTGTGCCGCGCTGGGAGCTGCCGGGGCGGCGCGTCTGCTGTTGACCGGCCGCGAACCGGAAACGGTGGCTCTGCGCACACCCAAGGGCATCGTGGTGGAGGTGGCTCCCCTCTGGTGCCGCAGAACGGACACAGGTGCCGCATGTGCCATCCGCAAGGACGGCGGCGACGATGTGGACGTGACCACGGGCCTGCCGGTGATTGCATCGGTGGTGCTGGAACCGGATGCCCCCGGCGTACGCATCTTTGGCGGCGAGGGGGTGGGCCGGGTAACGAAGCCCGGCCTTGACCAGCCCGTAGGGGAAGCCGCCATCAACCATGTGCCGCGCCAGATGATCGCCGAGGCACTGGAACGGGAAGCTGAAAATGCTGCCTACACCGGCGGCTTTGCGGTAACCATTTCCATCGAGGGCGGTGCCGAGACCGCAAAGCGCACCTTCAACCCGCACATCGGGGTGGAGGGCGGGCTTTCCGTGCTGGGCACCAGCGGCATCGTGGAGCCCATGAGCCAGCAGGCGATTCTGGATACCATCCAGCTGGAAATGAATCAGGCTGCGCTGCGGGCAAAAAATGCCCCCGGCCCCCGGCGGCTGGTGCTGGCACCCGGCAACTACGGGCTGGACTATCTGGCCTCCGCTCTGCCGCAGTTCGAGCGGTTCCCGGTGGTCAAGACCTCCAACTTCATCGGGGATACGCTGGATATGGCGGCAACGGCAGGATTTGAACAGGTGCTTCTGGTGGGACATGTGGGCAAGCTCTGCAAGTTGGCGGCAGGGGTCATGAACACCCATTCCCACACGGCGGATGGCCGTGCCGAGGTGTTCTGCGCCCATGCGGCGCTGTGCGGGGCCCGGCGCGAAGTGTGCGCTGCCCTGATGGATGCCGCCACCACGGATGCCTGCCTTGACATTCTGGACGGCGCAGGGCTGCGCGGCCCGGTGCTGGAAAGCATCCTTGCGGCCATCCAGATGCATCTGGACCGACGGGCAGGCGGGGCGTTCCGGGTGGGCGCGGTGCTCTTTTCCAACCAGCACGGCCCGCTGGGCGAGACCCGTATTGCAAAGGAGCTGATGAAGGAATGGCAGAACTGAAAGGCACCTTTTACGGCGTCAGCGTAGGCCCCGGCGACCCGGAGCTGCTGACCCTGCAGGCGGTGCGGCTGATCCGGAAATGCCCGGTGCTGGCTGCGCCGCAGACTTCTTCCGGCCAGATGCTGGCGCTGGACATCGCCCGCAGTGCGCTGGGAGAAGCGCTGGACGGCAAGACCATCATCCCGCTGCACTTTGCCATGTGCCGCGACCCGGCCGTGCTGGCGGCTTCCCACAAAGAGGCAGTGCAGGCGGTGCGGCCTTATCTGGATGCCGGGCAGGACACTGCCATGCTGAACCTTGGGGACGTTTCCATCTATGCCACCTTTGGCTATCTGCAGCGCCTTCTGGAAGCAGAGGGCTATCCCACCGCCATGGCGGCGGGGGTGCCAAGCTTCTGTGCGGCGGCGGCGCGGCTGAATGTGCCGCTGACCGGCGGCATGGATGCACCGCTCACCATTGCGCCGGGCAGCTGGGCGGGCCGCGTGCTGGAAACGCCCGGCACCAAAGTATTGATGAAGACCGGCAGGCAGCTGCCCGCTTTGCTGGCTGCGCTGGAACAGGCTGGCAGGCTTGAAAACAGCGCCCTTGTGTGCAACTGCGGCCTGCCGGATGAACAGGTCTGCCCGGACCTTTCCCGCGGGCAGCCGCAGGTCCAGCCGGGCTATTTTACCACCGTTCTGGTAAAGGAGTGATGTTATGATACATTTTGTAGGCGCAGGCCCCGGTGCTCCGGACCTGATCACCCGGCGCGGCGCGGCCCTTCTGCAGGCAGCCGACTGCATCATCTATGCGGGCAGCCTGGTCAACCCGGCGCTGCTGGGCCTTGCCAGAGAGGACTGTGCAGTTTACAACAGCGCCGAAATGACGCTGGAACAGGTGCTGGCAGTAATGCGGCAGATGGAGGCCGCAGGCCGCACCACCGTGCGTCTGCACACCGGCGACCCCTGCCTGTACGGTGCCATCCGGGAGCAGATGGATGTGCTGGACGCCGAGGGCATCCGCTACGATGATACACCGGGCGTGTCCAGCTTCTGCGGCGCGGCAGCGGCGCTGAACGCCGAGTACACCCTGCCCACCGTGAGCCAGACCGTCATCATCACCCGCATGGAGGGCCGCACCCCGGTGCCGGAAAAGGAAAAGCTGGCAGGCCTTGCCGCCCATGGGACGACCATGGTGATCTTTTTGTCCATCGGCCTTGTGGAAAAGGTGCAGCAGGCGCTTCTGGCAGGCGGAGCCTACACGCCGGATACCCCGGCAGCGGTGGTGTACAAGGCCACATGGCCGGAAGAACGGACCGTCCGCTGCACTGTGGGCACGCTGGCGGAAAGCGTTCATACAGCGGGCATCACCAAAACGGCGCTCATCGTGGTGGGTGACTTTTTGGGCCGGAACTACGAGCGCAGCAAGCTGTACGACCCGGCCTTTACCACCGAGTTCCGCAAGGGGACAGACCAGTGACCCGGGCCTACCTTGCCTTTACGGCAAAGGGCCTTGCGCTGGCGGAAAAGCTGGCCGCAGAATATCCCGGCAGCGTGGCCCGCTGCGGCCATGAGCCCGGGCAGCCGGGCCTTGCGGACTGGACGGCCCGGCAGTTTGCACACAGTGATGCCCTTATTTTTGTGGGTGCGGTGGGCATTGCGGTGCGGGCCATTGCGCCCCACTGCAAAAGCAAGGCGTCTGACCCGGCGGTGGTGGTGCTGGACGAGTGCGGACGCTTCGCGGTGCCCATTCTCTCCGGCCATCTGGGCGGGGCCAACGAGCTGGCGCGGAGGCTGGCCGCTGTGTGCGGCGCGGTGCCGGTCATTACCACTGCCACGGACGCAAACGGTGTGTTTGCGGTGGATGAATGGGCCAGACACCAGAACTGTGCCGTGCTGGAGCCGGAGCGCATCAAAAAGGTCAGCGGCGCACTGCTGGCGGGCAGAACGGTGCGGTTCGCATCCGACTGGCCCATTGCGGGCAGCCCGCCTGCGGGCCTTGCAGAAGATGCAGCGGCTCCGGAGCTTGCCCTCACCCTGTGCCCGGCGGGAGATGCTTTGCATCTTGTGCCGCGCATCGGCGTGCTGGGGGTGGGGTGCAGGCGCGGCACCGGCGCCGACACGCTGGCCGAAGCCTTTGCGGCCTTTTGCGCACAGGCAGGCTTTGCCCCGCAGTGCATCGCGGCGGCGGCCAGCATCGATCTAAAGCAGAACGAAGCGGGCCTTCTGGCCTTTTGCCAGAGTCGAGGCTGGCCTGTGGAGTTTTTCACGGCGGAACAGCTGCGGCAGGCCCCCGGCAGCTTTACGCCCTCGGCCTTTGTGCAGAGCGTCACCGGCGTGGATAACGTCTGCGAGCGGGCTGCGGTGCTGGCTGCAGACGGACCGCTGGTTTTTCACAAATTTGCCCGCACCGGCGTGACCTTTGCGCTGGCTGCGCGGCCCTTCGCCCCGGATTGGAGGTGGCAGCATGTCTGACAGGTACGAATTTGAGATGGATGAATGGGACATGGACCGGCCCGAGAATGTTGTTTGCGTGGTGGGCCTTGGCCCCGGCGATGTTTCTTATCTGACCCAGGAAGCCCAGAGCGCCCTTGAACATGCGGATGCGATCTGCGGCTACAAGCTTTACATTGACCTGATCGAGCCCGAGTTCCCCTGCGAGGAATACTATGCTACCGGCATGACGCAGGAGATCGACCGCTGCCGCTGGGCGCTGGAAAAGGCCCGCACCGGCAAGCGGGTCGCGCTGGTGTGCAGCGGTGACGCAGGCGTTTACGGCATGGCCAGCCCGCTGCTGGAACTGGCCGAGGATTACCCGGATGTTGCCGTGGAGGTAGTGCCCGGACTCACTGCCGCCCTCAGCGGCGGGGCGGTGCTGGGCGCACCGCTGGCCCACGATTTCTGCGTGATCTCGCTTTCTGACCGGCTCACCCCGTGGGAGGTCATCGAAAAGCGGCTGGCCTGCGCCGCGCAGGGCGATTTCTGCGTGGCACTGTACAATCCCTCTTCCAAGGGCAGGCCGGACTACCTGCAAAAGGCGGTGCGCATCCTGCGCGCAAACGGCAAGGGGCCGGAGACGGTCTGCGGCCTTGTGCGCAACATTGGCCGCGAGGGCCAGAGCGCCCGGGTGCTGACGCTGGCCGAGCTGGAAGACACGCCGGTGGATATGTTCACCACCGTGTACATCGGCAACGGGAACACCCGCGCCCTTTCGGGCCGGATGGTCACGCCCCGGGGGTACCGCAAATGAAGGCTGTCGTGTTCAGCGGCACCACTGAGGGACGCCGCTTCTCCCAAAAGCTGGCGGCACTGGGGGCCGAGGTGACCGTGTGCGTGGCCACGCCGCTGGGAGCCGAGGAACAGGGCGAGATGGCGGGCATTACGGTCCACGCCGGGCGGCTGGGACCGGATGCCATGGCGGCGCTGCTGACGGGTGCAGACCTCTGCGTGGATGCTACTCATCCGTATGCGGTGGATGTGACCCGGAACATCCGCGCTGCGGCGGCACAGGCCGGCGTGGAATACCGCCGCCTGCTGCGGGCCCGGAGCCCGCTGCCCGAGGACTGTGTGGTGTTCGGGACCGCGGCGCAGGCGGCAGAGTACTTTGCCGGAACGAAGGAAAACATCCTGCTTGCCACCGGTGCCAAGGAGCTGGCAGCGTTTGCGCCGCAGGACCCGGCGCGGCTTTACCCCCGGGTCCTGCCCACGCCGGAGGGCATTGCCGCCTGCGAGGCAGCCGGGATCCCGCACCGGAACATCATTGCCATGCAGGGGCCGTTTTCCTGCCAGCTGAACAAAGCTTTGATCGAACAGTTCCACATCCGGTATCTCGTCACCAAGGACGGCGGCGCGGCGGGCGGCTTTGCCGAAAAGGTGCAGGCCGCAGCCGAGACCGGCGCACAGCTGGTGGTGCTGCGCCGTCCGGAGGAGGTCGGCGAGACCGAGGCAGGATTATTCACGCATTGTCAGGAGATTTTGAAATGGTCACACTGATCGGTATGGGAAGCGGCAGCTGGGAGGCTTTGTCGGTGCAGGCACAGGACGCTGTGCGCAGGGCAGGCCTTGTGTTTGGCGCAAAGCGGCTGCTGGCGGGCCTCCCGCCCGAGTGCACTGCCCGGCAGTTTGCCCTCTATCAGCCTGCCGAGATCCTTGAGACGCTGGCACAGGCCCCCGGGCAGGATGCCGCCGTGCTTTACAGCGGGGACACCGGGTTTTATTCCGGTGCGTCCGGCCTGCTCACGCCCCTGCGGGCGCTGGGCATCCCTGCGCGGGTGTATCCGGGCGTTTCCAGCATCCAGCTGCTGGCGGCGGCGCTGGGCCGCCCATGGCAGGACTGGAAACTGGTGTCGGCCCACGGCTGTGCCTGCGACCCGGTGGCGCAGTGCATGACAGAGCGCTCCGTCTTCTTCCTCACCGGCGGGGCCGAAACACCCGCCACCCTCTGCCGGAAGCTGGCCGATGCCGGCATGGGCGAAGCGCACGCACTGGTGGGCGAAAACCTTGGCACCGGGGAAGAAGCCATCCGCTACGGCTCTGCGGCGGAACTGGCAGGGCAGAGTTTTGCACCGCTCAGCGTGCTTCTGGTGGAAAACTTCGATGTCCCGCACTTCCGCACGCCGGGCTTCCCGGACGAAAGCTTCATCCGGGGCCAGGTGCCCATGACCAAGCAGGAGGTGCGCGCCGCCGCGCTGGCAAAGCTGGCCGTGAAGCCTGCGGATATCCTGTGGGACGTGGGGGCAGGCACGGGCAGTGTGAGCGTGGAGCTGGCACTGGCAGCGCCCAAAGGGCATGTGTATGCCGTGGAGTGCGATCCGGACGCCTGTGCCCTGATCCGGCAGAACCGGGCAAAGTTCCAAACTTACAACCTCACCCTCATCGAGGGCCGCGCCCCGGATGCACTGGCAGACCTGCCTGCGCCGGACGCCGTGTTCATTGGCGGAACAAAAGGCGGCATGGAGGGCGTGCTGGATGCCGTGCTTGCCAAAAACCCGGACGCGCGCATCTGCATTTCCGCCATTGCGCTGGAAACGCTGAGCGCTGCGGCTGCCGCCCTTACGGCCCGGGGCCTAACCGCAGAGGTAACGCAGATCGCCGTCAGCCGCACAAAGCAGGCAGGCCGTCTTCACCTGCTCATGGCAAACAACCCCATCTTCCTCATTACGGGTATACGCAAATGATGCAATTCCTCATCGCCGCGCCACGGTCCGGCAGCGGCAAGACCACCATGACCTGCGCAGTGCTGGCAGCACTGAAAAAGCGCGGGGCCGACCCCTGCGCCTTCAAAAGCGGGCCGGACTACATCGACCCCATGTTCCACCGCTCCGCTCTGCAGGTGGACAGCCATAATCTGGATCTGTTCCTCTCGGACCGGCCCACGGTACAGGCGCTTTACGCCCGCTGCGCCGCCGGACACGGCGCTGCCGTGTGCGAGGGGGCCATGGGCTTTTACGACGGGCAGGGCCTGACCACCCGGGCCAGCGCATGGGAGCTGGCAGACACGCTGGGGCTTCCGGTGCTGCTGGTGGTGCAGCCCGGAGGGGCCAGCGTAACGCTGGCGGCAGAGATCCAGGGCCTTATGCACTTCCGCAAAAACAGCCATATTTCGGGCATCCTGCTCAATAGCTGCTCCGAAAAGCTGTATAAAATGCTGAAATCTCTGCTGGAAAGAGAGACCGGCCTGCCGGTGCTGGGCTATCTGCCCCGCCTGCCGCAGGCGGCGGTGGAAAGCCGCCATCTGGGCCTGAAGACCGCAGGCGAGATCGCGGACATTCAGGAAAAGATCGCTCTGCTGGCAGACCGTCTGGTGATGGACTGGGAGAAGCTGGCGGCGGTGACGGAAAGGCCGTGTCCCGAGGGCGGACGCCTTTCTCCCCGGGGAACGGCTTCCGCTTCTGCCCGCATCGCCGTGGCGAGGGACGGAGCCTTCTGCTTTACCTATGCCGAAACGCTGGACGCTTTGCGGGAGGCGGGTGCGGAGCCTGTATTTTTCAGCCCGGTGCGGGATACTGCTCTGCCGGAGGGAGTCTGCGGGCTGTATCTGCCCGGCGGCTACCCGGAGCTGTATGCGCAGGCCCTGAGCGAAAACAAAACCATGCGGGCCTCCATCCGGCAGGCTGTGAACGCCGGCCTGCCGACAGCGGCAGAGTGCGGCGGCTTTCTGTACCTCGGGCAGAGTCTGGAGGACACCGAGGGAAAGAGCTGGCCCATGGCGGGCGTCCTGCCGGGAGCAGGCGTCCGGGCGGGCAGGCTGGTGCGGTTCGGCTATGCTATCCTGACCGCAAAGCGGGACAGTATGCTGCTCCGCGTGGGAGAAAGCCTGCCCGTCCACGAATTTCACCACTGGGATTCCACTGCAAACGGCACTGCATTTACGGCCCGCAAAAACGAGAAAATGCAGTGGGAATGCGGCTTTGCAAACGAGAATTTCTATGCGGGCTTCCCGCATTTATACTGGGCGGGCACGCCCCTGCCGGGACGCTTTGCGCGTGCGGCAGAACGATACAGCAAAACAAAAGGATGACCAAAATGACCGAAACGGAACTGAATGCACTTTTGGCGGGTATCACCCCGGCCAACGAAGCCGCCCGCGCGGCAGCACACGCCCACTGGGCCAGCCTTGCAAAGCCTCTGGGCGGGCTGGGCCGGCTGGAGACCATGCTGGAGGACGCTGCTGCCCTCACTGGCAGTGCGGAGTTTGATCTTTCCCGCCGGGCGGTGGTGGTGCTCTGCGCGGACAACGGTGTGGTGGCGCAGGGGGTGAGCCAGACCGGGCAGAAAGTGACCCGTGCCGTGGCCGAAAACCTTGCAATGCGGCGCACCAGTGTGTGCCAGATGGCCCGCGCGGCCCACTGTGATGTGGTGCCCGTGGACATGGGCATGGCAGGCGAACCGGTGCCCGGCGTGCGGAACTGCCGCATTGCCGCCGGGACGATGGACTTTACGGCAGGGCCCGCCATGAGCCGGGCCGAGGCGGTGCAGGCCATTGGGGAGGGCATCGCCCTTGCCCGGGAATTGGCAGAGGATGGCTACAGGCTCATCGCCACCGGCGAAATGGGCATTGGCAATACCACCACCTCCAGCGCGGTGGCGGCGGTGCTGCTGGGCCAGCCCGTGGAGCTTATGACCGGGCGCGGTGCGGGCCTTTCGGACGAGGGGCTTGCCCGCAAGGTGGATGCCATCTGCCGCGGCATCCTGAAGAATGAGCCGGACCCGGAGGACCCGCTGGATGTGCTTTCCAAGCTGGGCGGCTTTGACATCGCGGGCCTGTGCGGCATCTTTCTGGGCGGGGCGCTGGCCGGGGTGCCGGTGCTGGCAGATGGCTTTATCAGCGGGGTAGCCGCGCTGTGCGCCGTGCGGCTGTGCCCGGCGGCGGCAAAGGCCGTGTTCGCCAGCCACTGCTCCGCAGAGCCTGCGGCCCGCATGGTGCTGGAAGCACTGGGCAAGGCACCCGTCATCACGGCGGGGCTGCATCTGGGCGAGGGCACCGGTGCAGTGGCAAGCATCCCGCTGTGGGATATGGCACTGGCAGTGTACGGCGGGTGCTATTCCTTTGCGGAGGGCGGCATTGAGCCGTACAAGCCCCAATGCTGACGCTGGTGCTGGGCGGCGCAGCCAGCGGCAAAAGCGAATATGCCGAGAGCCTTGTGCTCAGGACCACCGGCCCCCGCTGGTACCTTGCCACCATGCAGATATGGGACGCCGAGTGTGCCGCCCGGGTGGAAAAGCACCGCAAAATGCGGGCCGCAAAGCAGTTTGAAACGGTGGAGTGCCCGCTGCATCTGGAAAAGCTGCGTCTGCCTGCCCGGGGCACGGTCCTGCTGGAAGACCTGGGCAACCTTGCGGCCAACGAGCTGTACGACCCCGCCGGGGCAGGGGAGGATGCCGCCGCTGCCATCCTGCGGGGGCTGGACAGCCTTTCTGCCCAGTGCGAAAACCTGCTCGTGGTCTCCAACGAGGTGTTCAGCGGCGGGGCTGACTATGCCGGCGACACAGACCGCTATCTGCGGGCACTGGCGCAGGTGAACAATGCCTTTGCTGCCCGGGCAGATGCGGTGGTGCGGGTGGTATGCGGCATCCCCGTGTACTATAAAGGAGTAGAAAAATGATCGTTTTGCAGACCATCGCGGTGGCTTTTGCCATGTTTTCGGCCATCCCGGTGCCGCAGTTCGACTGGAACGAAAAAAATATGCGCTACGCCATGTGCGCCTTCCCGCTCATCGGTGTGGTGATTGGGGCGGCATGGTGCGTGTGCGGGGTGCTGCCTCTGCCGGGCCTTGCAAAGGCGGCGGGCTTTGCGCTGGTGCCTGTGTGGGTGACGGGCGGCATCCATCTGGACGGCTACGCCGATACCTGCGACGCCCTTTCCAGCTACGGCGACCGCACGAAAAAGCTGGAAATATTAAAAGACCCCCACTGCGGCGCCTTTGCGGTCATCCGGCTGTGCAGCTACTTTCTGGCGACCTTTGCCCTGTGCACCTGCGTGCAGTTCACCCCCCGGGCGGGGGCGCTGTGGGCGCTAGCGCTGGTGCTGGAACGGGCGCTTTCGGGCTATGCGGTGGCATCATTCCCCATGGCGAAAAACACCGGTCTTGCGCACACCTTTGCCACTGCGGCAGACAAAACTGTGGTGCGCCGGGTGCTGGCGGCGCTGGCTGCGGTGCTGTGCATGGGCATGGCGGCGCTGGGCGGCTGGGCATTGGTGCTGGCAGCGCTGGCGGTGCTCTGGCGCTACCATGCCGTGAGCCGGAAGCAGTTCGGCGGCATCACCGGCGACCTTGCCGGGTGGTTTTTGCAAAAGGCCGAGCTCTGGATGCTGGCGGCGCTGTGTGCCTGCCAGTGGGGAGGACTGCTATGATCTTTATCACCGGGCCGCTCTACAGCGGCAAGCGCACCTTTGCGCAAACGCTTCCCGGCAAGCGTCTTTCGGACGTGCAGGCATTGGCTGCCGATGCCGCCGACCTGCCTGCCTTGGCAGACAAGCTTGCCCATGAATACGAGATCCTCATCGCCACCGAGGTAGGCGGCGGTGTTGTGCCGATGGACCCAAAGCAGCGTGCCGACCGCGAGGCGGCGGGCAGGCTTGCCTGCCTGCTGGCCGCACGGGCAGAGTGCGTCGTGCAGATGTTCTGCGGCATCCCAACGGTTTTGAAAGGAGAATTGTCTCAATGCTGATCTATCTTCTGCGTCATGGCCAGACGGAATACAACGCCCAGAAGCGTTATCAGGGCCAGCGCGACATCCCGCTCTCACCCGAAGGCGCTGCCCAGCTGCGCCGGGCAGATTTTGACCCCGATGTGGTCTATGTTTCCACCCTGCAGCGCACCAGCCAGACGGCGCGCATCCTGTTCCCGGAGGCGAAGCTTGTGCCGGTGGACGGCCTGAAAGAGATGTGCTTTGGCAGCTTTGAGGGCCGCAATTTCATCGAGATGGAAAAGGACCCCGAGTATCAGGCATGGGTGAAGGCCAACTGCGAAAGCCCCTGCCCGGACGGAGAGCGCAAGACGGACTTTTCGGATCGCATCTGCCGCACTGTGGCAGAGCTGATCGATAAAGCCCTTGCCGCAGGCGAAGAGCGGCTGGTCATTCTGGCCCACGGCGGCACTCAGATGGCCGCCATGGAGCGGTTTGCCGTCCCCCACAGGGACTACTATGCATGGTGCGGGCCCAACGCGGGCGGCTTTGTGCTGGATGCAAAGGACTGGACGGAAAAGCATCTGCTGTATCTCGTGAAGACCGTCCAGTACACAAAGGAGAGCAGGGCATGATCCTTCAGGCAGTTGTCGGCGGCTTTGTGCTGGACGCGCTTTTCGGCGACCCGGCGTGGCTGCCGCACCCGGTGGTGCTCATGGGCAGATGCATTTCCCGGCTGGAAAAGTTCCTGCGCGCCCGCCTGCCCGGCACCCCGCAGGGAGAGCTGCTGGGCGGTGCCGTGACGGCGTTCTGCCTGCCGGTGGGCACCTTTCTGGTCACGAGCCTTGTGTGTCTGGCGGCGGCAAAGCTCAGCCCGTGGCTGGGCCTTGCCGTACAGATGTTCTGGTGCGGGCAGGCGCTGGCAGCCAAGGGCCTTGCACAGGAGAGCACAAATGTGTATCACGAGCTGGTCCGGAACGACCTGCCCGCGGCCCGCAAAGCCGTGAGCCGCATCGTGGGCCGCGACACCCAGGACCTGACCGCCGAGGGCGTGACCAAGGCCGCCGTGGAAACGGTGGCCGAAAATGCCAGCGACGGCGTCATTGCGCCGCTGCTGTATATGCTCATCGGCGGGGCACCGCTGGCGCTGACCTACAAGGCCATCAACACCATGGACAGTATGCTGGGCTACAAGAACGAGAAGTACCTTTATTTTGGCCGCGCAGCCGCAAAGCTGGACGATGTGGCAAATTACATCCCCAGCCGCCTTGCCGCCCTTTTGTGGGTGGCGGCTGCGGCCTTTACCGGAAACGATGCCAAAGGTGCATGGCGCATCTGGCGGCGGGACCGGCACTGCCACGCCAGCCCCAACAGCGCCCAGACCGAAAGCGCCTGCGCCGGTGCACTGGGCGTGCAGCTGGCCGGCCCGGCTTACTATTTTGGCGAATATTACCCCAAGCCCACCATCGGCGATGCCCTGCGCCCCATTGAGCCGCAGGACATCCTGCGCGCCAACCGCATGATGTATGTGGCAAGCGGCTTTGCGCTGGCATGGGGTGCAGCAATACGGGGGTTCCTTGCATGAAACAATTGACCCATGGCGGCGACTGGGCGGGCTACCGCGTCGAGTTTGGCCGCGACCCGCTGGATTTTTCGGCCAATGTCAGCCCGCTGGGTCTGCCCGGGGGCGTGGCAAAGGCCATTACGGCGTCCCTTGCCACGGCCGACCGCTACCCCGACCCGCTGTGCCGGGCCCTGCGTGAAAAGCTGGCGGTGGCTGAGGGTGTGCCCGCCGAATGGCTGCTGTGCGGCAACGGCGCGGCAGACCTCATCTTCCGGCTGGCGCTGGCCGAAAAGCCCCGCACCGCCCTTGTGACGGCGCCCACCTTTGCCGAGTACGCCACGGCACTGGAAACTGTGGACTGCAGGGTGGAGCGGCATTTCCTGCGGGAGGAAAACGATTTTGCGGTGACGGACGCCATCCTTGATGCGGTGCACCCGGGCATCGATCTGGTGTTCCTCTGTCAGCCCAACAACCCCACCGGTCAGCTGGCCCGGCCTGCCCTTGTGGAGGCGCTGCTGCGCAGATGCGAGGCCGTGGGTGCAGTGCTGGCCGTGGACGAATGCTTTCTGGATTTTCTGCCCGAGGGGCAGAACCTTTCCGCAAAGCGGCTGCTGAAAACCAGCAGGAGCCTTGTCATACTCAAAGCCTTCACCAAGCTCTACGGCATGGCGGGCGTGCGTCTGGGCTATGCCCTGAGCGCGGACGAAAGCCGCCTTGCCCGGATGCAGGCGGCGGGCCAGCCGTGGGCGGTGTCCGGTCTGGCGCAGGCGGCAGGCATTGCCGCGCTGGACGAGACGGAATATGTGGCGCAGGTGCGTGCATTGATCGGAACACAGCGGCCTGTGCTGGCAGACGGCCTGCGGGCGCTGGGCCTGCGGGTGATCGAGGGCCGGGCCAACTATCTGCTGTTCCGGGCACCGGAAGCGCTGGGCGCTGCACTGCGGCAGAAAGGTGCGGTGCTGCGCGGCTGTGGCAACTATCCGGGACTGGACGCCGGCTGGTACCGCACCGCCGTGCGCACCGAGAATGAAAACCGGCAGCTGCTTGCGCTGCTGGCCGAGACCCTGCCGGAGGTGGCGCAATGAGCAAAGCAAAATGCATTATGGTGCAGGGCACCATGAGCGGTGCGGGCAAAAGCCTGCTGTGCGCGGCGCTGTGCCGCATTTTTGCGCAGGACGGCTACCGTGTGGCACCCTTTAAAAGCCAGAACATGGCCCTGAACAGCTTCGTCACCCGCGACGGCGCGGAGATGGGCCGTGCGCAGGTGGTGCAGGCGCAGGCTGCGGGCACAGAACCGGATGTGCGGATGAATCCCATCCTGCTCAAGCCCAGCAGCGATGTGGGCAGTCAGGTCATCGTAAATGGCAGAGCCCGGGGCCAGATGTCCGCCGCCGATTATTTCAGGATGAAGCGCAGCCTTATCCCGGACATTCTGGAAGCCTACAACAGCCTTGCCGCCGAGAACGACATCATCGTGATCGAAGGCGCGGGCAGCCCGGCAGAGATCAACCTGAAGGCGGATGATATCGTCAACATGGGCCTTGCAAAGCTGGTGGATGCACCGGTGCTGCTGGCGGGCGATATCGACCGGGGCGGCGTGTTTGCGCAACTGTACGGCACCGTGGAGCTGCTGGAAGCCGACGAGCGTGCCCGCATCAGGGGGCTCATCATCAACAAGTTCCGGGGCGATGTGGAGATCCTGCGGCCCGGCCTTGCCATGCTGGAAGAAAAAACGCAGCTGCCCGTAGTGGGTGTGGTGCCGTATCTGCGGGTGGAGATCGAGGACGAGGATTCTCTCTCGGATCGTCTGGAAGCAAAAAACGCCGTCAAGCCGCTGGATATCGCCATCCTGCGCCTGCCGCATGTGTCCAACTTCACCGACTTTATCCCGCTGGAACAGCACCCGCTGCTGGGCGTGCGGTATGTGCAGCGCACCCGCCAGCTGGGCGCACCGGATCTCGTCATCCTGCCCGGCACCAAGAACACCATGGATGACCTGCGCTGGCTGCGGGAAAGCGGGCTGGAAGCGGCGGTGCTCAGGCTTTCGGCAGCCGGTACGCCGGTGCTGGGTGTGTGCGGCGGCTATCAGATGCTGGGCGAAGAACTCTGCGACCCGGCAGGGGAGGAGAGCGGCACCCCCTGCACCCTGCGGGGCCTTGGCCTGCTGCCCACCACGACGGTGTTCGGCACCGAAAAGCACCTGACCCAGACCACAGCCCGCGCTGCCGCTGCCCCCTTTGCCGGGGCAGCGCTCACGGGCTACGAGATCCACGCAGGCCGCACCGAGGTGCGGGGCAGCGCGTTCTGCACCCTTGCAGACGGCACGCCGGAGGGCTGTGTGCAGGGCAATGTGTTCGGCACCTACCTGCACGGGCTGTTCGACACCGGCGAACTGACCGAAAAACTGACCGCTTTTTTGTGCAGAAAGAAGGGGATCGACCCGGCCGGGGCCGACCTCATCCCCATGGAACAATACCGTCAGCAGCAGTTTGACCTGCTGGCAGACGGCGTGCGTGCGGCGCTGGACCTGCCTGCCGTTTACGCCGCTATGGGCCTTGCCGGACCGAAAGGAGAGAACGCATGACACCGCAGCATCATCTGCCCGCCGACATTGAACGGACGAGCATCTCCATTATCACAAGGGAACTGGACGAGCTGGGCCTGACCCCGCCGCCGGAGACGGCTGCGGTGGTCAAACGGGTCATCCACACCACTGCCGATTTCGACTACGCAAAAAATCTGCGCTTTACTCCCGGCGCGGTGCAGGCCGCTGTCAGGGCCCTGCAGAGGGGTGCGGTGATCGTCACCGACACCAATATGGCGCTGGCGGGCATTTCCAGACCGGGCCTTGCAAAGCTGGGCTGTGAGGCCGTCTGCTATATGGCCGACCCCGCTGTGGCCGAAGCGGCAAAGCAGGCGGGCACCACCCGCGCCGTGGCTGCCATGCACCGCGCTGCCCGGGAGCACCCGGGGGCCGTTCTTGCCGTGGGCAATGCGCCCACAGCCCTGCTGACCATCGCGGAAGAAATAGAAGCCGGGCTGCAGCCTGCGCTGGTCATCGGTGTGCCGGTGGGCTTTGTGAATGTGGTGGAAAGCAAGGAGACCCTCTTTGCGGTCTGCGAACAGCACGGCGTGCCTGCCATTGCTGCCATGGGGCGCAAGGGCGGCAGCAATGTGGCCGCAGCCATCTGCAACGCCCTTGTTTATTCTGCCGCCGAAATGCTGGACCCCTCTGCCAGAGGGTGGAGAGGATAAAGGGCAGGCCGTCAGACCGCTTTCTCCGCAAACAGCGGCAATGCCGAATAGATAAAGGCTCTCCCTGCTTGACAAACAGAGAGGGCCTTTTCGTTATACAAAAAGGCTGCTGCACGGCAAAAAGCGTACAGCAGCCTTTGAGAAAATGATGGTGGAACGCAGTTCAGGAAAAATTATTTGCCCAGATGCCAGATGTCCCGGTCGTACTCGGCAATGGTGCGGTCGGAGGAGAACATGCCTGCTTTGGCAATGTTCACCAGACACTTGCGCCGCCAGCCCTTCGGGTCGCAGGCGTAATCACTGAGGGCCTGCCCCTTGCGCACGACGTAGGCGTTGAAGTCCGGCAGGGTCTGGAACCAGTCTTTATGGATCAGCTCGTTGTGCAGGCGGGTCAGGTTTTCGGCGTGACCGGCGGCCAGCATCTCCGGGCCGGTGAGGAAGTTGATGGCGCGGCGGATGTTGGCATCCCCCTCCACCCACTGGGCAGGGTCGTAGTCGCCTACGGCGTAGCGGTGGATGACCTGATCGGAGGTCTGGCCGAAGATATAGATGTTCTCCTCGCCCACCTGCTGGCTGATCTCCACATTGGCACCGTCCATGGTGCCCAGCGTCAGCGCGCCGTTCAGCATGAACTTCATGTTGCCGGTGCCGGAAGCTTCCTTGGAGGCAAGACTGATCTGCTCGGACAGGTCACAGGCCGGGATCAGCTTTTCGGCGGCGGTGACGTTGTAGTTCTCCACAAAGACCACCTGCAGCCACTGGGACACCTCCGGGTCTGCGGCGATGACCTTGGACAGGGTCAGCAGCGCATGGATGATGTCCTTTGCAATGGTGTAGGCAGGTGCGGCCTTGGCACCGAAGATGCTCACCAGCGGAGCAGCGGGCAGGTGCCCGGCCTTGATCTCGTAGTACTGATGGATAAGGTACAGCAGGTTCAGCTGCTGGCGCTTATACTCGTGCAGGCGCTTGGACTGGATGTCGAACACGGCATCGGTGTTCACGCTCACCTTCTGGGTGCGCAGCAGCCAGTCTGCCAGTGCTTCCTTGTTGGCCTTTTTCACGGCGGTCAGCTGGTCCAGCACAGCCTCGTCATCGGCAAAGGCCAGCAGCTTTTCCAGCTCGGCGGCATCCTTGCGGAAGCCGGAGCCGATGTGCTGTTCCAGTGCGGCGGTCAGGCGGGGGTCACATTCCAGCAGCCAGCGGCGGAAGGTGATGCCGTTGGTCTTATTGTTGAACTTTTCCGGGTACAGCTCGTAGAAGCCGTGCAGCTCGGAATTCTTCAAAATCTCGGTGTGCAGCGCCGCCACGCCGTTGGTGGAGTGGGTGAAGTGGATGTCCATGTGGGCCATGTGCACCCGGTCGTCCTTGTCGATGATGGCAAGGCTCTCGTCCTTGGTGCGGGTGCGGGCCAGCGCGTCCAGCTTTTCGATAATGGGCATCAGCTGGGGCACAACGGCATCCAGATAGGCGCGGGGCCACTTTTCCAGTGCTTCGGCCAGAATGGTGTGGTTGGTGTAGGCGCAGGTCTTTGTGACGATCTTTACGGCTTCCTCAAATTCGATGCCCTTTTCGCCCAGCAGCCGGATCAGCTCCGGGATGACCATGCTGGGGTGGGTGTCGTTGATCTGGATGGCGGCGTAGTCGGCCAGATCATGGTAATCGCAGCCCCGGGCGGCACACTCGGCCAGAATGAGCTGGGCACCGGCAGAGACCATCAGGTACTGCTGGTACACCCGCAGGCGGCGGCCCGCCTCATCGGAATCGTCCGGGTAGAGGAAGAGGGTCAGGTTCTTGTCGATGGCAGTTTTATCGAAGGCAATGCCGTCGTGGACGATGCTCTCATCGATGGTGTCAAGGTCAAACAGGTTCAGGGTGTTGGTGCGGCCCTCGTAGCCAGTGACGGCCAGCTTGTACAGCCGAGCGGTGTACTCTTTGCCTGCCAGCTCCACCGGGTAGGTGATGTCGGTCTTTTCGGCCCAGCTGTGGGCGGTGAGCCACGGGTCGGGCTTTTCGTTCTGCACGCCGTCCTCAAAGGACTGGTGGAACAGGCCGAAGTGATACCGCAGGCCCACGCCGTCGCCGGGCAGGTTCAGCGTTGCCAGAGAGTCGAGGAAGCAGGCAGCCAGACGGCCCAGACCGCCGTTGCCCAGAGAAGGTTCCGGCTCCACCTCTTCGATATCGGAAAGGCTCTTGCCGGCGGCAGCCAGTGCATCCCGGGCTTCATCGTACAGTCCCAGATTGATGAGGTTGTTGGACAGCAGCTTGCCGATGAGAAATTCGGCGCTGATATAGTACAGCTTGCGGCCGGTGACCGGCTGCACACGGTCGGCGCTCTTCTGCCGGACGAGTTCCAGCAGCGCGAGATACAGCTCCTGATTCGTGCAGTCCGCCAGCGGCTTGCCCGTGAGACCCTGTAACGTTTCGGTAAAGCTCATAAATGCATCCTCCTTTGTTAGAGTGTATCTGAAAAGTCGAAAATTTAGTCTGTTTCTACAAGCACAGCCGGATCTTGCGGGAAACCGCCTTGAGATCCACAAAGGATCTCTGTGGCTCTTTGCCTTAGAGCCCGCTTGTGCTTGCGGAATATTCGTCAGTTTCTTTGTTTTCAAATACACCTTGCGGAAAACAGGTTTGACATCTGTACTTCCAGATATACCACATAAAACAATCAAAATCTTGCCTAAAAAGCGCAGACTGTGGTACAATCCTATCATCAGGAGGTGAAACGATGCAAAATCAGGCATCTTTGCAGGAGACCAAGCAGCACGGTGCCGTGCGATTTCCATTCAATTTGTATCCCTGCACCATTCCGGGGGACTTTCCGCAGGTGGCGCTCCACTGGCAGGAGAGCATGGAGCTGGTCTATGTCAAGCGGGGCACAGGACTGGTGCAGGTGGGCGCTGAGAGCTGCCCGGCCCGCATGGGGGACATCTTTATTTTTACGCCCGGTACCCTCCATGCCCTGCGGCAGGCCGAAGGGCAGTGCATGGAATACGAAAATATCATTTTTGAGCTGGAGCTTCTGGGCGGCGCAGAGGACCTTTGTGCCGAGAAATATCTGCTTCCGCTGCAAAGCGGGCGCCTGTCGCTGCCTGCGCGGCTGACCCCGAACGATTTGTGCTATCTGCAGGCCGCCGCCTGCCTGCGGGAGGTGGAGGATGCCAACCGTGCCAAGCTCCCCGGCTATGAACTGCAGGTCAAGGGGGCGCTGCTGCGGTTTCTTGCCCTGCTCCTTGCACAGGGCCGGCAGCGGCTTGCCGCCGAGACAGCCGACACCCAGCGGCTGAAAACGCTCCTGCAATGGCTCTCGGCCCATTATGCCGAGGCACTCCGGGTCGCCGATGCCGCCGGGGTCTGCTCCTTCAGCGCCAGCCATTTTATGCGGTGGTTCCGGCAGATGACTGGACAGAGCTTTGTGGCCTTTCTGAACGAGTATCGGCTCAACGCCGCCGCCGAAGCGCTGCAGGCCACGGACGAGACGGTTCTGACCATCGCTTCCCAGTGCGGGTTTGAGAACCTCTCCTATTTTAACCGGGCGTTCAAGGCACACTTCGGCATGACGCCCCGGGAGTACCGGAAAAAATAAGCAAAACGAGGCCGTTCTGCCTCTCTGGAAAAGAGAGGGAACGGCCTCGTTTTTTGCACATCAGACCTCCGGCGGCGGGCAGCAGCTCTCCCGTGGGATGAGCCGGTGCGGCACGATGATCTTGGTTGCCAGAAGATTCGGGTTCTCGATGTGGTTGATGGTCTGGCTGGCCGCTTCCATGCCCAGCTGGTAGGGATTCACGTCCACGGTGGTCAGCTGCGGGCTGGTGATGCGGGAGAACAGCGAGTTGTTGAAGGAAACGATGGAAAGGTCTTTCGGGACGTGCAGCCCCAGTTTGCCGCAGAACTGTTCCAGCACCACAGCAAGAATATCATCGCTGACCAGCATGGCGGTGGGGCGGTCCGACGTGGTGAGCAGGGCCTTCAGTGTTTCTTCGTACGCATCGTTCAGGGTGTCGATCTCCACGCAGTCCTCCTCGCGGGGGGTGATGCCATGCTTGAGCAGGGACATCTGGTAACCGCGCTTGCGCTCTGCCGAAAACAGCATGGCATTGCTGACACCAAAATAGGCAATGCGGCGGTGGCCCATCTCATAGAGGTAGTCGGCGGCTTCCTCTCCGGCAAGGGCGTTGTCGTTGTCGATATAGATGGTCTGGTTGGCGGACTGTGCTGCCTTGCCCACAACGACGTGGAGCAGCCCTTCGCTGCGCAGATAGGCTGCCACAGGACAGTCCTTTTTGGAATAGAGCAGGATGAAACCATCTGCCTGCGCGTTGGCCACCATGCTCTGGATGGCGTCCAGAACCTCTGCATCATCCTGCCCGGTGATGACCGTGTTCACATACCGCCGCTGGTTGCAGAACTGCCCGATGCCGCGGATGATCTCCAGATGAAAGGCGTTTTCGTAGACATCCCGCTGGGAGGAGGGCAGAATGATGCCGATGGTCTTGGAAAAAGCCTCCACCGGCTCGGCCTCAAAGTTCGGCTCATAGCCCAGCTGTGCCATGATGCGGCGCACCCGCTCCTTGGTGTCCCGGCTGATGGAAGGGCTGTCCTTGCAGGTGCGGGACACCGTGGAGGGGGAGACCCCCGCTGCTGCGGCGACATCCTTGATGGTAACTGCCATGATCTGTTCCTCCCGGATCGATATTGCTTCTATTGTAAAGCCGTTTGCACGCAATGTCAATGTTTGCGCAAAGAGTTGCGCAAATCGTGCAATGCGTCACTCTGCGTACCTTCGACAACTTTCACAAAGAATCTTTTGCTGTGTTGTGGAAAACGTAGAAAGTTTATTTTTGCCATAGAAAACTCTTGTAAAAATTGCGGAGTTGGATTATTCTTGTTGCGTAAAGTTACGCAAACGTGGCGCAACACTTGCGTAAAACGATGCAAAAAGGAAACAAGGAGGAACATCATGGCAACAACAAAAGCGGCTCCGGACAAAAAGGGGCTCATCAACTTCGACTTTTTACAAAAGCTGGGCAAGGTGCTGATGACGGTCATCGCCGTCATGCCCGCTGCCGGTCTGATGATCAGTCTGGGCAAGCTGGTGCAGATGGGCGGCGGCGACATCGCAGCAGTCATGACCATCGGCACCACCATGGAGAACATCGGCTGGGCAGTCATCAACAACCTGCACATCCTGTTCGCCGTGGCCATCGGCGGCAGCTGGGCAAAGGAGCGCGCCGGCGGTGCCTTCGCGGCAGTGCTGGCATTTGCCCTCATCAATGTGATCACCGGCAACATCTTCGGTGTCACCAGCGCCATGCTGGCAGACCCCAATGCCGTGACCCACACCCTGTTCGGGCAGGAGATCGCCGTCAACGGCTACTTTACCTCCGTTCTGGGTGCTCCGGCCCTGAACATGGGCGTGTTCGTGGGCATCATCGCCGGTTTTGTGGGCGGTGTGGCTTACAATAAATACTATAACTTCCGCAAGCTGCCGGATGCACTGGCTTTCTTCAACGGCAAGCGCTTCGTGCCCATGGTGGTCATTGGCTACTCGGTGGTCATTTCCATCGTGCTGTCGCTGTTCTGGCCTGTGGTCCAGACCGGCATCAACAACTTCGGCATCTGGATCGCCAACTCTTCCGAGACCTCTCCCGTTCTGGCTCCGTTCATCTATGGTACGCTGGAACGTCTGCTGCTGCCCTTCGGTCTGCACCACATGCTGACCATCCCCATGAACTACACCTCCTTCGGCGGCACCTATACCATCGCCACCGGCGTCAATGCAGGCAGTCAGGTATTTGGTCAGGACCCGCTGTGGCTGGCATGGGCCAACGACCTCATCAACTTCAAGAAGGCCGGTGACATGGCCGCTTACAACAACCTGCTGGCTACCGTCACCCCCGCCCGCTTCAAGGTAGGCCAGATGATCGGCGCTACCGGTCTGCTGCTGGGCATCGCACTGGCCATGTACCGCCGTGTGGACGCCGACAAGCGCGCAAACTATAAGTCCATGTTCATCTCCACCGCACTGGCCGTGTTCCTGACCGGCGTCACCGAGCCGCTGGAATTCATGTTCATGTTCTGCGCCATGCCGCTGTACATTGTGTACGCACTGCTGCAGGGCTGTGCTTTCGCCATGGCAGGCATCATCCATCTGCGCCTGCACTCCTTCGGCAATCTGGAATTCATCACCCGCATCCCCATGTCCCTGCAGGCCGGTCTGGGCGGCGATATCATCAACTTTGTGATCTGTGTCGTGGCGTTCTTCGTCATCGGCTACTTCGTGGCCTACTTCATGATCGGCAAGCTCAAGCTGGCTACGCCGGGCCGTCTGGGCAACTATACCGATGACAACGCGGACGATTCCGCTGCCGACGCAAAGACCGAGAAGAAGGCCGACAAAAAGGCCGACAACGGTCAGGCCGAGCGCATCATCGCCCTGCTGGGCGGCCGTGAGAACATCGTGCTGGTGGATGCCTGCATGACCCGTCTGCGCGTTACCGTGAAGGATCCTGCCAAGGTGGCCGACCTTGCCGCATGGAAGGCTGAGGGTGCCCTGAGCCTGCTGGTGAAGGGCGACGGCATTCAGGCTGTGTACGGCCCCAAGGCAGACGTTCTGAAATCTGATATCAACGATATTCTGTAAAAAACTATGAAACTACTGACTTTGAATACCCACAGCCTCATCGAGCCGGACTATGAGGCCAAGCGGAAGATTTTTGTAAACTTCATCGCAGCGGAGCAGCCGGAGGTGTTCGCCCTGCAGGAGGTGAACCAGACTGCCGCCGCTCCGCTGCTGGGGGACGCTCCGGCAGGTTACTATCCCTGCCCTGGCAATAGGGTGCCGTTGAAAGCGGACAACCACGCCGCAGCGGTGGCCCGGATGCTGGAACAGCGGGGCGTGCACTACTACTGGAGCTGGCTCCCGGCAAAGGTCGGCTACGATATTTACGATGAGGGCGCGGCGGTGTTCAGCCGTGCGCCCATCACCGCAGCCGAAAACCTGCTGCTGAGCAAAACAAACGATTACAGCAACTGGAAGACCCGCCGCACACTGGGCGTCTGTGCAGGAGACGTCTGGTATTATACGGTGCACATGGGCTGGTGGAAGGACGAAGAGGAGCCGTTCGCTGCTCAGTGGGAAACGCTGTCGCAGGCAGCGGGTGCAAAGCAGACCGCCTTTCTGCTGGGGGACTTCAACAGTGAAGCCGACGTGCGGGGGGAAGGCTATGACCTCATCCTCCGCAGCGGCTGGCAGGATACCTACCGGCTGGCGCAGCAGCGGGACGATGGCTATACCGTTGTGCAGGCCATTGATGGCTGGCGGGACGCCCCGGATGCGGCGGCAAAAAAGCGCATCGACCAGATCTGGTGCTCCCGAGCAGCAGCCATAAAAAGCAGCCGGGTGGTGTTCAACGGCTTGCAGGAGCCGCAGGTATCCGACCATGCTGGTATTTTGATCGAGTTATAAAGGAAGGGAATCGAAGATGCAGAGAAGTGCAGGCATTTTGCTGCCCATCAGCAGTCTGCCGTCCCCTTACGGCATCGGCTGCTTTTCGCAGGAGGCATACGACTTTGTGGACTGGCTCAAGGAAGCCGGGCAGACCTACTGGCAGATCCTGCCGCTGGGTGTTACCAGCTACGGCGACAGCCCTTATCAGAGCTTTTCCGCCTTTGCGGGCAATCCGTATTTCATCAGCCTGGATGCACTGGTGGAGGAAGGGGTGCTGACTGCCGACGAGTGCAAAAAGGCAAACTTCGGCCGCAAGGCAGATGACATCAACTATAGCCGCCTGTACACCGAGCGCGGCCGTCTGCTGCGGCTGGCGTACTCCCGCAGTGACATCGGCCACAACGAAGCGCTTACGGCATTCTGTGAGAAAAACAAGTGGTGGCTGGATGATTTTGCCCTGTTCATGGCGGTGAAAGACCGCTTTGAGGGCAAGCCGTGGATCGAGTGGGCCGAGGATATCCGTCTGCGCTGGCAGCCTGCCATGGACTACTACCGCCGGGAGCTGTATTTTGAGGTGGAGTACCACAAGTATCTCCAGTTCAAGTTCGACGAGCAGTGGCGCAGGCTGAAAGCCTACGCCAACAGCAAAGGCATCCGGATCATCGGCGATATCCCCATCTATGTGGCGCTGGACTCGGCAGATGCATGGGCAAACCCGGGGCTGTTCCAGCTGGATCAGAAAAATCTGCCCACGGCGGTGGCGGGTGTTCCCCCGGATGGATTTTCGCCCACCGGTCAGCTGTGGGGCAACCCGCTCTACCGCTGGGAGGCCCACCGCGAAACCGGCTATCAGTGGTGGATCACCCGCCTGTGGTACTGCTTCGAGCTGTACGATGTGGTGCGCATCGACCACTTCCGCGGCTTCGATGAGTATTTCTCCATCCCCTACGGCAGCGAGACTGCGGCGGAGGGCCACTGGGAGAAGGGCCCCGGCATCGAGCTGTTCCGCGCCGTGGAGCAGGCATTGGGCAAGCGGGAGATCATTGCAGAGGACCTTGGCTATATGAGCGAGACGGTCCGTCAGCTGGTGCGGGACAGCGGCTTTCCCGGTATGAAGGTGCTGGAATTTGCCTTTGACTCCCGGGACACCGGCAGCGCCAGCGACTACCTGCCCCACAACTACCCTGTGAACAGTGTGGCCTATACCGGCACCCACGACAACGAGACGCTGGTGTCGTGGTACCAGACCATCACCGATGCCGAGCGTGCCATGGTGCGGGACTACCTGTACGACTACGCCACCCCGGAAGAGCAGCTCTATAAAAGCATGATCGCACTGATCCTGCGCAGCGCAGCGGCGACCTGCATCATCCCCATGCAGGACTGGCTGGGGCTGGACAATTCTGCCCGCATCAATCAGCCCTCTACCGTGGGCCAGAACTGGCGCTGGCGGCTGAAAAAGACCCAGCTGACAAAGAAGCTTCAAAAGGAGATCTGCCTTCTGACCACCCGCTACGGGCGGAAAAACTGGGCGTGACCGCACACGGCATAGCGCTGCTTTGGAAAATCGCGGTCATAAAATCAAAGGGGCTGCTGCAAAATACAGCACTCTTTGGGTTGACGATATTACGCGATAATTTAAACCGAGATCTCACATAAAGAAAAGCAAGTGCAACACTTTTTCTCGAAAACCAAAATTTTTGATGGAGAGGGGATGCACTTGCTTTTTATATTTTCCGCAGATTTTTAAATGGGCTCTATCCCCCGAGCGAAGCCATGCAGACCGTGGATTAAAAAATTTTCGCTTATTGGCGGAGGCGGCTGTTGATATGTGCCGCCCTTTCCTGTATACTGTTCTTGTTGTATCTGTTTTTTCACAACCTCAGCTTACAACAAAGAATGAGATAGGCAACCCCTTCGGGAAAGTCTATCTCTTTTTTCGTTGGGGCTATTTTGCAACAGACCCCTGTTTTTGCTGATACTGTGCGATTTTTATAAGCCATCCTCCGGCAGCAGAAAATCGATTTTCATGCTCCTGTTACAATCGAGCTCTTTTATAAATATTGGATCAGCAGCGTCATTTTTGCGGTTTCCTGCCCCGCATTGACATAGCGGTGCGGAACCGATGCATCGAAATATGCTTCTGGTCCATCTTGTTTAACGATCTCACATAAAAAAGGAGAATGTAGAGATAATAGAAGCACACGCGATGCTAGACCATATCCATAAGATAATCGTCCGCTCCGGCCCGTAAGCCCCGTACTTTAGAAATGCTGTCATTTTTAGATGTGAACATCAAAATCGGCAAGCTGTACTCCTTGCGAATTTCTTCCAGCGTTTCAAACCCGTCCATGCCGGGCATCATCACATCCAGCACCACAAGCTGGTATTCCTGCTCTCTTAATTTTTGTAAGCCCTCTTTTCCGGTATTACAAAAATCAGCTTCTATGTTTTCTGCTTGTACGCTACGTTTAATCAAAGCGCACAGCTCTTTGTCATCATCTATAATCAGGATTTTATTCATGGCGCAACTCCTTTCCTTGTTTTGTCCTTCCGTCAATCGGCTTTTCCGCATCTTTTGGAATTAGCCAGATAGTTGCCATCTTTACAGCACCAGGAATACGCCCGGCAGCACAATAGTAATTTACTCTACGAGGTGTCACGCCCCATTTTTCGGCGGCCTCTTTTAGTGTCATATAATCCATTCTGCACCTCCATAGAGTATATTATAGTTCTTCGACTCGAACAATACAAGTTTTGGAAGAAAAGAATGTGAAATTAAATAGTCAGTAGTATGAAATACATAGTCGTTCAAATAATATCACATGAAATGTAAAATCATATCAGGTGATGTTATGAAGATAGAACGAGATGAAAGGCGCTTTGATTTTCACGATATAGGGCTCGCCATCAAGCGTGCAAGAGAAGCCAGCGGCATGACACAGGAGCAACTGGCCTATATTGTTGACCGCGCTCCGCGTACCATTATGTATAATGAAAATGATGGTCAGCATCCAAGCTTCAACACCTTTTATCAGATGGTCACAATGTTTGATATATCGGTGGATCAATACTTTTACCCGTCCCAGAATAGCGGGAGCGAGTGCAGAAAGCGGATTGATGCCATGTTGAACGCCTTGGACGAAAGAGAATTGAAAATCGTTGAAGCTACAATCCAAGCGATGAAAGCATCGAAAGAAACGGAGGAAACGTAAAAGAAAGCGTAACCTCCGTTTTTTTGCGCCATGTTGCGGGTTGCGCGTTTTGGCAAGCAATTCGGGTGTGGCCACACTCCGAAATTTTTGCAGGGCGCAGGGCCCGCAAAAATGCTTGTTGGGGAGCTCCCCAAACCCGCTGTACTTCGGGACAAATTGTCCCAAAGTCCCGGTGCGTTGCACCGTAGTCTGCGGCCCGTCACTATCGTTCCTGGGCCTTATTTTCACGCTCGTCTGTTATGCCGAGCAGATGATCAATATTCGCTTTTATTGCCACGGCCTCTCGCATTTGCTGCTGGGCCTCCCGGTATTCTGCATAAAGCTCTTTTTTCTGTCCTGCCAACTCACGGCGGGATTTTTTTAGTGCTTCAATCTTAGGGAGTTTTGCGCCGTTCAGTATGGTGTTCATGGTATCCTTTGCCGCCCGGTAAGTGGCAAGCTCTGCTTCATGCTGGGCCAGATACTTTTTGCTGTACCGCACAGCCTTGTACCCATCGAACACCGGGCGGGTCTTGGCATAGTCCACCGTGGCAGCCATCAGCTCCGAGGTTTTGGAAAGAGCCTCCTCCGTTGTGCGGAGCTCGTCAGACAGCTTGTGAAAGTGATCCACCACAGCCTCGGTGCTGGCCGTCAGTGCCGCATAGTCTGTCAGATGATGCTCCTGCAAATACTGGAGCGCGGCGGCCATTTGTTTTAGGTTGTAGACCTTGGCCCATCGTTCATAGGCCGGGCCCTTGCCTTGGGCCATATATTCCCGCTGCTGTCTGCGGTGTGCCGCCTTTGCACAGGCCGCCGAACAATAGGTTTGCCGTCCATCAGGAGCCACGGCTCTGCCGCATGCCGGGCAAGCCTTGAAATTCGGCCTTGGCCCTTCTGCCAGCAACGCAGCCTCCAGCGCCGGATCAAGGGGCAGAACTGCCTCGCGGAAGTAGCGGCAATAAGCCCCCGTCCAGCATTTCCCAAACATATAGCACTCGCAATCCAGCGGCAGGCAGCCGCAGTCCCGGTCATAGTTGGCACACCATTTTGATACCAGCCTGCGGATTGCCGTTTTTTCTGTCCGGGTCAGTTCTCGGCTCACAGCATCACCTCCCGTTGCCCGGTGGTTTGAGCTGCTCCCGGTAGCAGAACACGCAGCCGATCCCGCGCCAGTAAGGGCAGCCGTCACAACGGGAGCCCTTCGGCGGCAGGCTGGGCGGCACACCCTTAAAGTAGCTTTTTTCTTTCATAAATCCCTCATGTACTACGGCATCAACGCAAAATCCCACAACATGATCATGCTGGACCGCAAGCAGGCCCGGTGTCCCAACGGCTTGAAGCTGGGCACGCCCGGCAGCGGCAAATCCATGAGCTGCAAGTCCGAAATCGTCAGTGTGTTTTTAACGACTGCTGACGATATTTTTATTTCAGACCCAGAGGCCGAGTATTACCCGCTGGTCAAGCGGCTGCATGGGCAGGTCATCAAACTTTCGCCCACCAGCAAGGACTATGTGAATCCTCTGGACATCAACCTCAACTACTCCGAGGATGATAGTCCGCTTGCCCTGAAATCGGATTTTGTGCTGTCGTTCTGTGAGCTGGTCATGGGCGGTAAAACAGGTCTGGAAGCGATTGAGCGCACCGTGATAGACCGTGCCGTGAAAGCCATCTACCGCCCCTATCTGGCGAGCCCCTGCCCGGAGAATATGCCCATCCTCTCCGATTTGCACCAAGCCCTGCTCGACCAACACTTGCCGGAAGCGGACCGGGTAGCGCAGGCATTGGACCTGTATGTGTCCGGCTCGCTGAACGTGTTTAACCACAAAACGAATGTGGACATCCACAACCGGCTTGTGGCCTTTGACATCAAAGAGTTAGGAAAACAGTTAAAAAAATTGGGGATCCCACCTGCCCGTGGAAGTGCTGACCGAAGAACAGCTCAGTGCCTATTCGCTCTATATGCGCACACTGGGCAACCGGCCGGATTTGTTCGGCAAAGCGCAATACCCCAATGCGTCTACCATCAAGCAGCCCACCTACTACGATATTCCCCCGGAAGCACTAAAGGATGATAAGTTTGCCGCCATGATGGAGGAAGCAACCAAGTACATTGGCTACCCGTATGTGTGGGGCGGCAGTTCGCCCAGCACCAGCTTTGATTGCAGCGGCTACATTTCGTGGGTTCTGAATCACTCCGGCTGGAACGTGGGCCGCCAGACCGCACAGGGCCTTTACAATCTCTGCACCCCTGTTTCGGCGGCGCAGGTCAAACCGGGCGACCTTGTGTTTTTCAAGGGAACCTACGATACCCCCGGCGTGAGCCATTGCGGTATCTATGTAGGCAATTCCATCATGCTGCACTGCGGCGACCCTATCTCTTACACAAACCTCAACTCAAAATATTGGCAGGAACATTTTTACAGCTATGGGCGTTTACCGTGACGCCAGAAAGGATTTTATATGGCAAAAAGACTTTCCCGCATTGAGCGCGATATTGAACGGCTCAAAGAAAAAATCTCTGAATACCAGCAGCAGTTGAAAGAACTGGAAGCTGCAAAGACTGAACAGGAAAACTTGCAGATTATTCAGCTGGTGCGCAGCATGAACATGAAGCCGGACGAGTTCGCGGCCTTCCTGCGCAGCGGTGCGCTGAATGCTGCACCCACCGCCACACCGCACCACAAACAGGAGGATGCCGCCGATGAAACCTGACAACTGGAACCGTTTCGCTGCCGGACTGCTGGCTATCCTGCTCTGCCTCTGCTCCTTTTCCATGCCCGCTTTCGCAAGCGGTACTGACCCTGCCCCGGAACCTCTGCCGGAGATTATCGAAGAAGAACCCACTACGGGCGGCATGGAGCCGGAGGGTGTGCCCATCACGCCCAAGGGCAATGCAACACTGGTGGATGACTTTTACGGCGACAAGCAGCTTATCACAGTGACCACCAAGGCCGGGAATTATTATTACATTCTCATTGACCGTGCCAACGAGGACAAGGAAACGTCCGTTCACTTCCTGAACCAAGTGGACGATGCCGACTTGCTGGCCCTGCTGGATGAAGAACCGCAGGAAACCGAAGTCTGCACCTGCACCGTGAAGTGTGATGTCGGGGATGTCAACGAAAACTGCCCCTTGTGTGAAAAGAGCCTGCGCAACTGCACGGCCCCGGAAGCTGTGAAAACTGACACCGAAACGCCGCAGGAAAAGCCGAAGTCCAACATGGGCAGTCTGATGATCCTGCTGGTGCTGGCTTTGGCTGGCGGTGGCGCGGCACTCTATTATTTCAAGTTCCGCAAGCCCAAGGCCGATACCACCGGGCACGATGATCTGGACGAATACGATTTTGGCGAGGACGAAGATGCAGACGAGGAACCTGCTGAAATCGAGATTCATTCGGAGGATGGACAGGAGGACGAAACATGAGCGTTCAGCTGGTAATTGCCGAAAAGCCCAGTGTAGCCCGCAGCATCGCCGCCGTGATCGGGGCCACTGAAAAGCAAAACGGCTACTGGCAGGGCGGCGGGTATCTGGTCAGCTGGTGCATCGGGCATCTGGTGTCCTTTGCGGAAGCGGGCCAGTACGATGAAAAATACTGCAAGTGGAAGTATGAAGATATAGAAGATATGGTTGGAGAATCATTAATTTTCTCCCATGAATCGAGTTGATG
>OWIV01000341.1_pt1 | contig 32893 bp, 29 predicted proteins | sample 1732831 | NCBI WGS metagenome assembly OWIV01 (sample SAMN05065757, study PRJEB22554) | human gut metagenome | biome: ENVO:2100002; feature: ENVO:00000062; material: ENVO:00002003 | host: Homo sapiens | place: USA
AGCAGGTCATGAAGAGCGGCAACTACGCTCTGGCTGGCCGCCGCATGAAGAAGCGTCAGTTCCGCAACCTGTGGATCTGCCGCATCAACAATGCAGTCCGTCCTCTGGGCATGAACTACTCCACCTTCATGGCAGGCCTGAAGAAGGCTGGCATCGAGCTGAACCGCAAGATGCTGTCCGAGATGGCCATCAACGATCCCAAGAGCTTTGCAGCTCTGGTCGAGACCGTCAAGAACGCCTGATCAAGAACCTGAATCGTGACGCCCGCGTATACGCGCGGGCGTCCGTTTTGTATCCGGGGTTCTTGCGGACGAAAACAGTGTTTCAGGGCAGTGCCCTGCCGCAGGAGCTTTTGTGGCAGACGCTGCCCTTTTTGCTTTTTTACAGATGAATGCCCGCTTTCAGCAGGAGGAATACAATGGACGAAAAGATCACCAGCCGGGAAAACGCAAAGATCAAATATGCCTGCCGCCTTTCTTCCGGCGCGGCATTCCGCCGCAGTGAGGGCCGCTTTCTGGCCGAGGGCCGCAAGCTGTGCCCGGAGCTTGCCCGCGGCGCACAGCTGGAGACCTTGTTTTATACCGAGAGCGCCATGGCAAAGTGCCCGGAGCTGGCAGACCTGCCCGGCGAGCACTACCTTGTGGAGGATCACGTGGCCGACAAGCTGGCCGATGTGGGCACCCATCAGGGGGTGTTCGGCGTGTTCCGCACCCCGGTGCACGGCTTGGACGAGGTGAAGACCGGCGGGCGGTATCTGGCACTGGAACGGGTGCAGGACCCCGGCAACGTGGGCACCCTGCTGCGCTCTGCAGCTGCCTTTGGCTTTGACGGCGTGATCCTGAGCGACGGCTGTGCCAGCGTGTGGGCCCCCAAGACCCTGCGGGCTTCCATGGGAGCCGCCGTGCGCATCCCGGTGATCGAAGCCGGTGCCATGCCCGATGCCATCGCCCGGCTGCGGGAAAAGGGCATCACCTGCCTTGCGGCTGCGCTGTACAAGTCCCAGCCGCTGAGTGCGGCGCAGGCTAGCTATCCCGGCGGCGTCTGCGTCGTCATCGGCAGCGAGGGGCAGGGCCTGACCGATGCGACCATCGCCGCCTGCACCAGCACGGTGCGCATCCCCATGACCGACCGGGTGGAAAGCCTGAACGCCGGCATTGCGGGCAGCATCCTGCTGTGGCATTTCCGGGAGGAGAGCCTGTGAGGGAGCTTGCCGGGCAGACCGGCCTTTTTCCGCCGGAGCCTGCGCCGGACCCGCTGCTGTGCTGGCTGTGGCTGGCCCACGTGCTGGGCCCGGCCAGTATCCACGCGGGCCGCGTGCTGGATGCGTTTGGTGGTGCGCAGGAAGCGTGGGAAGCGCGGGACACCGCTGAATTCCGCGCTGCAGCCGGGGATGCTGCCGCGCTTCGCGCACAGCAGCTGGACCCGGAACAGTATCACGCACTGGTTATGCGGTGCGATGACCTCGGTGTGCGAATCCTGACCTTTGATGACCCGGATTACCCGCTGGCCCTTTCCCGCATTCCGGATATGCCGCTGGTGCTCTACTGCACCGGCGACCCGCGCTGGCTCAATGAACCGGGCACGATCGGCATCGTGGGCAGCCGCAGGCCGACAGAATACGGCCTGAATGCAGCGGCAGACATCGGCGGGGCACTGGCAAAGAGCGGTGCGGTCATCGTCAGCGGCCTTGCCGACGGACTGGACAGCGCCGGACACCGTGCCGCCGTGAAAAACAACTGCCCCACCATCGCGGTGATGGGCGTGCCCATCGACCGCACCTACCCGGCAGCGAATGCGGTGCTGCGGCATAAGATCGAGCAGAAGGGCTGCGTCATCAGCGAATATCCGCCCCGCAGTGAGGGCGTTGGCGCCAATGGCTTTTTACAGCGCAACCGGCTCATTGCGGCGCTCAGCTCTGCACTGCTGGTGGTGGAAGCACAGGAGAAAAGCGGCACCATGTCCACCGTGTCCCATGCAGAACGCTATGGGAAACCGGTGTTTGCGGTGCCGGGCAGCATCTACTCGCCCAACTCCGCAGGCACCAACGGCCTGCTGCGGGATGGCCGTGCCCGCGCTGTGAGCAGTGCAGATGACCTGATGGGCCCGCTGGGCCTGCGCCGGCAGAGCGCAGCGGCGGTGACGGCAAAACAGCCGGAGCCTCTGAGCGAGAACGAGCGGAAGGTGCTTTCCTGCATCGGCCCGCAGCCGCTTGGCATTGAGGAGCTCTGCGTGCGCAGCGGCCTGCCCACGGCAGCACTGCTGGGCACCCTGATGAAGCTGGAGCTTTCCGGCAGGGTGCTGTGCATGCCGGGAAAGCGCTATGTGATAAAATAGTATAATTTCCGCTGGCGCAGCACACAACAGCTGTGGTATATTATAAAAAGAGAATCCCGTACTGTGCGCACCGCACAGCGCGTTACCGATAAAGAAGAAAGAAAAACGAATGGGAGTAAACTCGAATGGCGAAACTGGTTATCGTGGAGTCGCCTGCCAAGGCGAAGACCATCGGCAAATATCTGGGCGATGACTACGAAGTCACCGCAAGCATGGGCCATATCCGCGACCTGCCCGCGTCTCAGCTGGGCATCGATGTGGAGCACGGCTATGCTCCGCAGTACATCAGCATCAAAGGCAAGGAAAAGCTCATCAAGGAGCTCAAGAGCAAGGCCAAACACGCAGACGGCGTGCTGCTGGCGACCGACCCGGACCGCGAAGGCGAAGCTATCAGCTGGCATCTGGCAAACATTCTGGGGCTGGACCCCCACGAGCCCAACCGCGTCACTTTTGACGAGATCACCAAGAAAGGCGTCAAGGAGGGCATGGCCCACCCCCGCGCCATTGACGAGGATCTGTTCAACGCCCAGCAGGCCCGCCGGGTGCTGGACCGTCTGGTAGGCTACAAGCTCAGCCCGTTCCTCTGGCGCAAGGTGCGCCGGGGCCTGTCCGCAGGCCGCGTGCAGAGCGTGGCTGTGCGGCTGATCGATGACCGCGAAAAGGAGATCGAGAGCTTCAAGCCGGACGAATACTGGAACGTGGACGCCACCCTCGGCGCAGGCCACAAGAGCTTTACGGCACGTCTGGCTGCCGATGCCAAGGGCAAGAAGCTGCTGCCCAAAAACGAAGCCGAGGCCCGGGCCATTGAAAAGGGTCTGGAAGGGGCCGAGTACGTGGTGGCAGAGCTGAAAAAGGGCAAGCGGGCAAAGCAGCCCACTCCGGCCTTCATCACCAGCACCCTGCAGCAGGAGGCGTCCCGCCGGCTGGGCTTTACGGCCACTCGCACCATGCGTGCTGCCCAGACCCTGTACGAAGGCGTGGATATTGCAGGCCACGGCACCATGGGTCTGATCACCTATATGCGTACCGACAGCCTGCGCATTTCGGACGAAGCGGTGGCTGCCGCCAAGGAGTATATCGCAGGGGCCTACGGTGAAGCCTATATCTGCCCCTACAAGCGCACCTGGAAGACCAAGAGCGCCACTGCCGCGCAGGACGCCCACGAGGCCATCCGTCCCTCGGTGCCGTCCCTGACGCCCGACGAGGTGGACAAGAGCATCAGCGGCGACACCGCAAAGCTCTACCGCATGATCTGGAGCCGCTTTATGGCCAGCCAGATGGCAGACTGCCAGCAGGACACCGTGTCCGTCACGGTCAGCGCGGCAGACTACCGCTTCAAGGCCAGCGGCTATACCGTCACCTTTGACGGCTTCACGGCTCTGTACGAGGAAGCCACTGATGAAAAGGAAAAGAAGGAGACTGCCCTGCCCCCGCTGGAACAGGGTCAGGTGCTCAAGCTGCGCGAGCTGAAGAGCGAGCAGAAGTTCACCCAGCCGCCCGCCCGCTACACCGAAGCGACCCTCATCAAGGCGCTGGAAGAAAACGGCATCGGCCGTCCCTCCACCTATGCGCCCATCATCACCACCATCATCGACCGCGGCTATGTGGAGCGCGACCAGAAAAAGCTCAAGCCCACCCTGCTGGGCCGGGCTGTGGATGGGCTGATGCTGGAGCAGTTCCCCCACATCGTGGACGTGGATTTCTCTGCCCAGATGGAGAAGAATCTGGATAAGATCGAGAGCGGCAAGGCCGACTGGCACAAGACGGTGGATGACTTCTATCAGGGCTTTGCCGCCAGTCTGGAGCAGGCCGAAAAGAACATGGAGGGCAAGAAGGTCAAGGTGCCGGACGAGCCTTCCAGTGAGGTGTGCGACCTGTGCGGCCGGCCCATGGTCATCAAGGTGGGCAAGTACGGCAAGTTTTTGGCCTGCAGCGGCTTCCCGGAGTGCCGGGGCACCAAGCGTCTGGTCAAGGATACCGGCGGCATCTGCCCCAAGTGCGGCAAGGGCCGTATGCTGGAACGCAAAAGCTCCAAGGGCCGCATCTATTACGGCTGCGAGCGCTACCCGGATTGCGATTTCATGACATGGGATACCCCGGTGCCCACCAAGTGTGAGAAGTGCGGTAGCACCCTGTTCCGCAAGGGCTCCAAGCTCTACTGCGCGAAGGAAGGCTGCGGCTTTGAGATGCCGGTGCCGAAGAAGGACTGATAAATAAAAGCCTTCCCCCGGACAGGGGAAGCTTTTCAGAGAATACGCTACAACCTCCCTCTTTGGCAAAAGCTCCCCCCTCGGGGGAGCTGGCATTGCCGCAGGCAATGACTGAGAGGGTTGGAGCAAAGGAAAAACCAAATGAGCGAATATAAAGTAACCATTCTGGGCGCGGGTCTTGCGGGCTGCGAGGCGGCTCTCTGGCTGGCGGGCAAGGGCGTGCAGGTGGACCTGTACGAGCAGAAGCCCGTCCACTTTTCACCCGCGCACAAGAACGCAGGCTTTGCGGAGCTGATCTGCTCCAACAGCCTGAAAGCCGAACGGCTGGACTCTGCTTCCGGCCTGCTGAAGGAAGAGATGCGCCGCATGGGCAGCCAGCTGCTGAACGCTGCCGAGACGGCCCGTGTGGCTGCAGGCGGTGCGCTGGCGGTGGACCGTGATGCCTTCAGCGCCGAAGTGACCCGCATGGTGGAAAGCTGTGAAAATATCACCGTCCACCGGGAGCAGGTGGAGCACATCGACGAGACTGCCCCCATTCTGGTGGCCACCGGCCCCCTGACCGACGGCGCACTGGCCGATGAGATCGGGGCCTTGACCGGGGACGAGCGTCTGCATTTCTACGATGCTGTGGCCCCCATCGTCACCGCCGAAAGTCTGGACTACAACAAGGTGTTTGCCGCTTCCCGCTATGACCGGGGCGAGGCTGACTACCTGAACTGCCCTTTCAACAAGGAAGAGTACGAGAAATTCCACGCGGCTCTCGCGTCTGCCGAGCGCGCCCCTCTGCACGACTTCGATACCGGGGCCGAGCAGAGCGCTCAGCCCGACCCGGACGCCCACGGCAAAAAGGCCGACACCGTCACGGTCTACGAGGGCTGCATGCCCATCGAGATCATGGCTGCCCGGGGTGCCGACACCATGCGGTTCGGCCCCCTGCGCCCGGTGGGCCTTGTGAATCCCAACACCGGACACCGCCCCTGGGCCAATGTCCAGCTGCGGGCCGAAAATAAGGAACGCACCCTGTATAACATCGTGGGCTTCCAGACCAACCTCAAGTGGGGCGAGCAGAAGCGGGTGTTCAGCATGATCCCCGGGCTGGAAAATGCCGAATTCGTGCGGTATGGCGTCATGCACCGCAACACCTTCCTCGATGCGCCCCGGGTGCTCAGCGCCCAGCTGTGCCTGAAAGAGCACCCCAATGTGTTCTTTGCAGGGCAGATCACCGGCTTTGAGGGCTATATGGAAAGCGCTGCCTGCGGCCTGCTGGCGGCCCGCAGCCTGTATGCCCGTCTGGAAGGAAAGGAGCTGCCCGCCCCGCCTGCCGACACCATGTGCGGCGCACTGGTGCAGTACCTGACCACCGAGAACAAGCACTTCCAGCCCATGGGCGCGAATATGGGCATCCTTCCTCCGCTGCCGGAGGAGAGCCGCCCGCGGGACAAGCGCCTGCGTTACATGGCACAGGCCCAGCGCGCTGTTGCCAGCTTCCAGCATTGGCTGGATGAAACTTCTCTTTAAGAAGGGAGAAAAGCTATGAAAATTATCGTGGACATGATGGGCGGCGACAACGCCCCTCTGGCGGTGCTGGAGGGTGCCGCACAGGCCGTGAAGGAGTACGGCGTCACCGTCGTCGGCGTGGGCGATGAAGCGCTGGTGCGCAAGACCGCACAGGAAAACAGCATCCCGCTGGACGGCATCGAGCTGGTGAACTGCACCGAGACCATCGAGATGTGCGATGAGCCTGCCCGTGCCATCCGCCAGAAGAAGGACTCCTCCATCGTGGTGGGTCTGAACATGCTCAAGGACGGCAAGGGCGACGCCTTTGTCTCGGCCGGCAGCACCGGCGCGCTGCATGTGGGCGCAAGCCTCATCGTGCGCACCCTCAAGGGCATCAAGCGTCCGGCTCTGGCCACCATGGTGCCCGCTAAAAAGCAGGCCTATCTGCTGCTGGACTGCGGTGCCAATGTGGAGTGCCGCCCCGAGATGCTGGCGGCGTTCGCTGTCATGGGCAGCTGCTATGTGAACAAGGTGGAGGGCCGCCGCAGCCCCAGCGTGGCGCTGGCCAACAACGGTGCGGAGGAGAGCAAGGGGACCCCCATGCTCAAGGAAGCCCACCAGCTGCTCAAGACCACCCCCGGCATCCGCTTTGTGGGCAACATCGAGCCCCGTGATGTGCCGGGTGGCGAAGTGGACGTGGTGGTGTGCGACGGCTTCACCGGCAATGTCATCCTCAAGCTGACCGAGGGCGTGGCAAAAATGCTGCTGGGCATGCTGAAGCAAATGTTCCTCGCAAACCTCGGCGGCAAGCTGGCTTACCTGCTGCTCAAGGGCAGCGTGGCAGACCTGAAGCACCAGATGGACAGCGAGGAATACGGCGGCGCACCCTTCCTGGGCGCAAGGCAGCTGGTCATCAAGGCCCACGGCTCTTCCAAGGCCAAGGGCATCAAGAACGCCATCCGTCAGGCAAAGATCTGCGTGGAGAACGATCTGTGCGGCACCATGCAGTCTGCGCTGGATGAGCTGGCTGCGGCACAGAAAACTGAGGAATAAGGGAAGCGGGCTTGCCCTCTCCGTCATTGCTTCGCAATGCCACCTCTCCCAGAGTGAGAGGCTTTGGCAGTTCGTGCAGACTGCATCGATTTGCCAAGGGCTCCCCCTTTGGGGGAGCTGGCGAACGGACGTGAGCCTGAGAGGGCGAGGATGCTGACTATCAATAAGGGAGCTAAAACATATGAGCCATCAGTTGGAAACAATTATTGGTTATAAGTTCAAAAACCCGGAGCTGCTGGAGATCGCGCTCACCCATACCAGCTATGCCAACGAGAGCCGTACCCCGGTCAAGCACAACGAGCGGCTGGAGTTTCTGGGCGACAGTGTGCTGCAGATCGTCTCGGCAGACTATCTGTTCCACGCCTATGCGGACCGGCCGGAGGGCGATCTGACCCGCATCCGCGCCAGCCTTGTCAGCGAGGGGGCACTGTTCCAGTTCGCGCAGGAAATCGATCTGGGCGAATACCTGCGCCTTGGCCGCGGCGAGGAGCGCTGCGGCGGACGCACCCGCCCCAGCGTGGTGTCGGACGCCTTTGAGGCGGTCATTGCCGCACTGTATCTGGACGGCGGCATGGAGGTGGCCCGCAAATTCATCCTGCCCTTCATCACCGAGGGCAAGCACGCCGAGGCTGACTACAAGACCCGCCTGCAGGAGATCGTGCAGCAGAACCCGGAAGAGCGCCTGAGCTATGTGGTGGAAAGCGAGTCCGGCCCCGACCACGACAAGCATTTCGTGGTGGCGGTGCGGTTCAACTCTGACCGCGTGGCCCGTGGCGAAGGCCGCAGCAAAAAAGCCGCAGAGCAGTGCGCCGCCAAAGAAGCGCTCAAGCTGCTGGGCGTGATAAAGGAAAAGTAAATGGTATTCAAAGAACTGGAGATCCAGGGCTTTAAAAGCTTCCCCGATAAGGTCAAGATTCGCTTTGATGCAGGCGTGACCGGCGTGGTGGGTCCCAACGGCTCCGGCAAATCCAACCTTTCGGACGCGGTGCGCTGGGTGCTGGGTGAGACCAGCTCCCGTCAGCTGCGCGCAGCAGGCAAGATGGAGGACGTCATCTTTGGCGGCACCCGGCGGCGTGGAGCCATGGGCTTTGCGCAGGTGCGGCTGACGCTGGACAACGCCGACCATACCTTTGATCTGGACGCGGACGAAGTGACCATTGGCCGCAAGTATTACCGCTCCGGTGAGAGCGAGTATACCATCAACGGGCAGGTGTGCCGCCTGCGGGACGTCTATGAGCTTTTGCTGGACACCGGCATCGGCCGCGATGGCTACTCGGTCATCGGGCAGGGCCGCATCGCGGAGATCGTGGCCGCAAAAAGCAGCGAACGCCGCGAGATCTTTGAGGAAGCCTGCGGCATTGCAAAATACCGCTACCGCAAGACCGAAGCCGAGCGCCGCCTTGCTGCGGCGGGCGAGAACCTTGAGCGCCTGCGGGACATTCTGGGCGAACTGGAAAGCCGGGTGGGCCCGCTGGAAAAGGAGAGCGCCAAGGCAGAAAAGTTTCTGGAGCTGAGCGCCCGGCGCAAGACGCTGGAAGTGACCCTCTGGACCGACGGCGTGCACCGCGCCCGGGAGACCGTGCGCCAGCAGGTGCGGGACTACGAGACGGCGCAGGCCGATTACGAACGCTTTGACCGCGAGACCAGAGCCGCCGAGCAGGAGGCTGAGGAGATCCGGATGCAGGCACAGCAGCTGACGGTTGCCGTCGAGCGCCTGAATGGGGATATCCGCAGCATCACCCAGCAGATCAGCGGGTCGGAAAGCCGCATCGCCGTGCTGGAAAACGACATCCTCCGCAACGAGGAGAGCGCCGCATCCCTGCAGGAAGAGATCAGCGCCGGGGAACAGGACAGCACCGAGGCACAGGCCGCCTTGCAGCGCCACCGTGCCGTGGCAAAGACCATGGAAGCGGAGGGCGAAAAGCTGGCGGCAGAGATCGAGGCACTGAACGCGGAGATCGCCCGCCTGACCGATGCCAGCAGCGCCAGCGGTGCCCGCAAGGACACCTTGAAAGCAGAACTTGCCGGTCTGGCGGCCCGGCGCACCGAAGCGCAGGTGGCGCAGGCCGCTGCCGAAGCTGCCGGGGAAACAGCCCGCCAGCGTCTGCCCGCCCTCGAAGCGAACGCAGAAGAGAGCACCGCCCAGCGGGACGAGGCAAAGCGGGATCTGGAAGACACCATAAAATACCGCCGGATGCTGGAAGAAAACGAAAAGCAGCTGGCGAATGTCCGTTCCGGTCTGGAGCTCAAGCTGAAAAGCCGCAAAGCCGCGCTGGACGATGCCGACGCGGCAGAGCAGAAGCTTGGCCGGGAGCTGGATGCCGCCCGCCAGCGTCTCTCGGTGCTGCGGGAGCTGGAAAAGAACATGGACGGCTACCAGAACTCGGTCAAGGCCGTCATGCGTGCCGCCGGTGCCCGCCGTCTGCGGGGGGTCATCGGGCCGGTGTCCGCCATCCTGACGGTGGAGCCGGGCTGTGAGGTGGCTGTGGAGACCGCCCTTGGCGGCGCACTGCAGAACATCGTGGTGGAAAACGAGGCCGCCGCCAAAGCGGCTATCGCCCTGCTGCGCAATGACAATGCGGGCCGCGCCACCTTTCTGCCGCTGGACACCGTCCAGCCCGGCGTGTTCCGGGGACGTCTTTCCGGCACGGCGCGTCTGGCTTCCAGCCTTGTACAGGCCGACCGCCGGTACGACAACATCGTATCGAACCTGCTGGGCCGCATCATCGTGGTGGACGACATCAACGAAGCCTCCCGCGTGGCGCGGGATAACGGCTTCCGCAGCAAGGTGGTCACCATGGATGGTCAGGTGGTCAATGCAGGCGGCAGCTTTACCGGCGGCAGTGTCCAGCGCAGCGCGGGCCTGTTCACCCGCAAGCAGGAGATGGAAGAGCTGCGGGTAAAGGCTGCAAAACTGCAGAAGGACTGCCTTGCCGCGCAGGAAAAGACCGACCGCTGCAAAGAGCAGGCAGATGCCCTTCAGGCAGAGCTGACCGCCACGGCCAGTGAACAGATCACCGCAGCCAATGACAGGGTGCGTGCCGAGGCAGAGCAGAAGCGGCTGGAAGCTGCCGTACAGCAGCAGGAGAGCACTCTTGCCGCCCGGCAGCAGGAGATCGATGCCCTGAAAGCGTCCCTTTCCGAGAGCCAGAGCAGGGCCGAGGACGCTGCTGCTCTGCAGGCAGAGCTCACAGCAAAGGTCGATCTGCTGACGGCTGAAATGAACCGCATCGCCGAGGGAGATGACAGCTTTGTGGCGCAGCAGACGGTGCTGAACCAGAAGCTCAGCGCAAAGCGGCTGGAACAGGTGACCCGACAGAAGGACGCCGAGCTGGCCTACAGCCAGATCGCCGCGCTGGAACAGCGGGCACAGGATGCCGCCGCACGCCGCGCCTCGCTGGAAGAAAGCCTTGGGGCACTGGCACAGCGCAGCGAGAGCTGCCGGGCGGAAATTGCAGCCATCCGGCAGGCAAAGTCCGACAGCCAGACCGAGATCACCCAAAAAGAAAAGGCGATCCGCGAAGCCACCGAACAGCGGCTGGAACGCCAGCAGGCAGAGACTGCGGCACTGAGCCGGGCGCGCACTTCCTCCGACAGCCGCGAGGAGATGGGCCGCGAAATGGCCCGCCTTGCCGAACGCAAGGCCGCAGCCGAGACCGAGTACGACCAGACGGTGGCAAAGCTGTGGGATGAGTACCAGCTCTCGGTGAGTCAGGCAGAGAACCTCTGCGTGGAGTTCGAGAGCCTGACGGCCCTGCGGGCACAGGTGGCAGAACTGCGGGGCAAGATCCGTGCCCTTGGCAGCGTGAACGTCAGCGCTATCGAGGAGTACAAAGAGGTCCGGGCCCGCTACGACGCCCTTGTGCATCAGGTGACCGATGTGGAGGAAAGCCGCCACGAGCTGATCCGCATGATCTCGAAACTTTCGGCGCAGATGCGGGAGATCTTCACTGACAGCTTCCGCGCCATCAACGAAAACTTCGGCCGGGTGTTCACCGAGCTGTTCGGCGGCGGCGAAGCCAGCCTGCTGCTGGAGGATGAGGCCGATGTGCTGTCCTGCGGCATCGGCATCCGGGTGGCCCCGCCGGGCAAGGTCATCAAGAATCTGGAAGCGCTTTCCGGCGGTGAACAGGCGCTGGTGGCCATCAGCATCTACTTTGCCATTCTGGCGGTGAACCCGGCTCCGTTCTGTATTCTGGACGAGATCGAGGCCGCTTTGGACGATGCCAACGTGGTGCGGTTTGCCCAGTATCTGCGCCGGGTGAGCGACAAGACCCAGTTCATTGTCATCACCCACCGCCGCGGTACGATGGAAGCCGCGAATGTGCTTTACGGCGTCACCATGCAGGAGGACGGCGTGTCCAAACTGCTCAGACTGGATCTGGAACAGGTTGACGCCACGCTGGTTTCCTGATATATATTAAAGAAAAAGATAGGAGGACACTATGGGGTTCTTCGGATTTGGCAAGAAAAACAAAGAAAAAGAACAGGAAAAAATGAAAACGGGTCTGGAAAAGACCCGCACCGGTTTCTGGGGCAATATCCTCAACACCCTCACCGGCAGCGTCATCGACGACGAAATGTACGATGATCTGGAAGAGCAGCTCATCCTTGCGGATGTGGGCGGCGAAGTGGCCGTGCGTCTGGTGGACAAGCTGCGGGACCGGGTGCGCGAGAAGGGCCTGAAGACCGGCGAAGAAGCGGCAGATGCCCTGCGGGACATCATTGCCGAGGAGATGACGCCGGAGGCTGAAATGGACCTTTCCGGCAAGCCTGCCGTCATTCTGGTCATTGGAGTGAATGGCGTGGGCAAGACCACCAGCATTGCAAAGCTGGCCGATTACTACACCCGCGAGGGCAAAAAGGTGATGCTGGCCGCAGGCGATACCTTCCGTGCAGCCGCCAGCGAACAGCTGGAGATCTGGGCAAAACGCGCCGGTGTGCCCATTGTGAGCGCGGGCGAGGGTGCAGACCCGGCGGCTGTCATTTTCGATACCGTAAAGTCTGCCACCGCACGCGGCTATGACATGGTCATTGCCGACACCGCAGGCCGTCTGCACAACAAATCCAACCTGATGGCAGAGCTTTCCAAGATCAGCCGCAGCGTCAAAAAGGCCAGCCCCGAGGCCAGTCTGGAGACCCTGCTGGTGCTGGATGCCATCACCGGCCAGAACGCCATCAGTCAGGCCAAGGAGTTCTGCAAGGCTGCAGACGCCACCGGCATCATCCTGACCAAGCTGGACGGCACCGCCAAGGGCGGCTGCGTCGTGGCGGTCAAGCAGCGTCTGGGCCTGCCGGTGCGCTTCATCGGCGTGGGCGAGGGCATCGACGACCTGCTGCCCTTCACCCCGGAGGGCTTTGTGGAAGAGCTGCTCCCGCGCCAGTGGAAGCACTAAGGAGGGCCGCAGCATGAAGATTTGTGCAGCCACCGGCAACGCCGGAAAGCTCCGCGAACTGCGCCGCATTCTGGAAGCGCAGGGCCACGAGGTGGTCAGCCAGAAGGAGCTGGGCATCACCATCGAGCCGGAGGAGACCGGCACCACCTTTGCCGAGAATGCCCTCATCAAGGCCGAGACTATCTGCAGGGCCAGCGGCCTGCCCACCATCGCCGATGACTCCGGCCTGTGCGTGGATGCGCTGGGCGGTGCGCCCGGCGTCTACAGTGCCCGCTACTGCGGCCGCCACGGCGACGACGAAGCCAACAACGACAAGCTTCTGGACGCCATGCAGGCGGTGCCTGCCGGGCAGCGGGGTGCAAAGTTCGTGTCCGCGGTGTGCTTCATCCTGCCGGATGGGCGGCATCTGACCTGCATGGGCGAGTGCCCGGGCAGCATCGCCTTTGAACGGCTGTGCGGGGACTACGGCTTTGGCTACGACCCGCTGTTCATCCCCGCCCACTGCGGCGTGGGAAAGCACGAGAAGCGCCCCAACACCGAGGGCCGCAGCTATGCCCAGCTGACCCCGGATGAAAAGGACGCCATCAGCCACCGCGGCAACGCGCTGGCGGAATTGGAAAAAGAACTACCTGATTTTTTGAAATAAAAGGAGAAAAACTATGCTGACAAGCAAACAGCGCGCCATCCTGCGCGGCAAGGCAAACACCATGGACCCCGTTTTCATCGTGGGCAAGGGCGAGATCGACGAGACCATGATCCAGGGCGTGAAGGACTGTCTCGATGCCCGTGAGCTCATCAAGCTCAAGGTGCTGGAGAGCAGCATGTACAATGCCCGTGAGGCTTCGGTCAAGCTGGCCGAGGCCACTGGTGCCGACTGCGTGCAGGTGATCGGCTCCAAGTTCGTGCTGTACCTGCAGAAGAAAAAGGACAGCGCTTACGCCGACCTGCTGAAGTAAAAATGAAAGTTCTTCTCTACGGCGGTACATTTGACCCGCCCCACAACGGCCACCTGAACAATCTGCGGGCTGCCGCCGACCGTGTCCGTCCGGACAAGGTGGTGGTGATGCCGGCCGGGCTTTCACCGTTCAAGCAGCACACTTCGGCCCCGGGTGCGCTGCGGCTGGAAATGTGCAGCTGCTTCCATGCACTGGAAGAGGGGATGGATGCCATCCCGCAGCTGGAAGTCAGCGGGTGGGAGATAGCTCAGGCCGAAGCCGGGAGCCACAATTACACGGTGCTCACGGTGGAAAAGCTGGCCCGGGACTACCCTGGGGCACAGCTGTACCTTGCCATCGGCAGCGATATGCTGCTGAGCTTTGACGGCTGGCACCGCTGGCAGGATATCCTGCGCCTTGCCCATCTGGTGGTCACCAGCCGCAATGTGGGCGATGCGCCGGAGCTGCACGCAAAGGCTCTCCGGCTGGACCCCACCGGGGCACGCATCCTGTTTGCACCGGTACAGGCGCTGCCCATGGCCAGCAGCGACATCCGCACCCGTCTGGCTGCAGGCGAAGGGTGTGAAGCTGAACTGCCGGAGGCGGTGCGGGCGGTCATCCGCCGGGAGAAACTCTACAAAAAGGAAGTATCAGCCAATGAACCTCAAACAGGCAAAGGAGCTTGTACGCGGCCGCTTGAGCGATAAGCGCTATGAGCATACCTTGAATGTGAAAAAAATGGCCGTCAAGCTGGCAAAGATCTACGGTGAGGACGAGGAGCGCGCCGCGCTGGCAGCCCTGCTGCACGATTCCGCCAAGGAGATCAGCAAGGATGAGATGCGCGAGATCCTGCGCGCTTACCCCCAGTATGCCGAGGGCGGCGAAGAGCGCCCGGCCCCGGTGTGGCACGGCGTGTGCGCCGCGATCCTGGCCCGCACCCAGTGGGGCGTGACCGACGAAGCGGTGCTTTCTGCCATTGCCTGCCACACGGCGGGTAAACCCGGCATGACCCGGCTTGACAAAATTTTGTATCTGGCCGATATGACCAGTGCTGAACGGGACTGGCCCGGCGTGGAAAAGCTGCGCAAGCTGGAAAAAAAGGATCTGGATGCCGCCATGCTGGCCGCGCTGAAGCAGACCAACGATTTCGTGCTCTCGCAGGGCAAGCCTCTGGACCCGATGTCCAAAGCGGCCTATGAGGATATCCTGGCCAGCAGCGGGCAGAATGAAATGGAAGGAACGGCAGAAAGCAAAGGTCTCTGACCGGATGCAGAAAACGGATTGCAGATTCTGCCGGACAATGTTATACTAAAGACTATGACAGGTCTTGCAGAGAACCTTTTGCACGACTGTGAAAATCTGGAGGATACAAAAAAGCATGAGCCAGACGCCACGCCATATCAATACTTCACGTTCTCTCAGCCGGCCGGATCCGGCAGCGGCTGCACCGCGTCACGCCGCGTCCAGCACGGATGCAAAGCAGAGCACAGGCGGTGCACACAATGAGCCGCCCCGCCGTCCGGCACAGGGCAGCAGACAGAACGAACCGCCCCGCCGCCGCAATAAGAAAAAGAAAACGCCCCTCTGGCTGCCTTTTGCAGTGGTCATGGCCATCATCGCGGTGATCTCCGGTGTGGTGGTGTATGGCGTCAGCCTTGTGAACAAGGTGGAGGACAGCATCCGTCCGGACGACAGCACCCCCACCATTGAGGAAGAGGTCAAGACAGACGAGGAATACAAGGGCGATGTGGTGAACATTCTGGTCTGCGGCATCGACTATGAAGAGGGCCGCAATTATTCCAACGACCCCACTTCCAACGACGGCATGACCGACATGATCCTGTATGTGCAGTTCGACATCAAGAACGGCGCGTTGCGGATGCTGCAGATCCCCCGCAACAGCCTTGTCACCACCAAGAACAAAAAGATCACCCTTTCCAATGGAAAGACCTACGCCGCCACGAATTATCAGATCAACTCGGTGGCGATCTCCAACGGCGGCAGCATCGCCGCTCTGGCCGATGTCATCTACGACCAGTTCCGGCTGCCCATCGATTACTATGTGACGGTGGATATGCAGGCACTGGTGGATATGGTGGATAACTTTGGCGGCATTGAGGTGTATATCCCCCACGATATGTCCTACGGCGGCAGCAAGCTGCTCAAGGGCTACCGCAATCTGAACGGTGCATCGGCAGAGTTCTTTGTGCGCTGCCGCCACGGCGACGGCTATGCAAATTCCGATATCGACCGCCTGAACATGCAGCGCTATTTCTATGCCGGCCTGTTCAAGCGTGCCCGCGCCATGGGTGTCACCGATATCCTGAACCAGCTGCCGCTGGTGTTCAAGAACTATATCAAGACGGATATGGACATTTCCACCATTGCAAAGCTGGTGGTGTCCTTCCTCAAGCTCGACAGCTCCAACATCATTCTGGCGCAGACGCCGGTGTTCATGGGCGTGCCCAATGTGGGCAAGACCGACACCTTTGCCGGTTACTCCTGCGTGGTGCCGGATGCGGGTTCCATTGCAAACCTGCTCAACCAGTATTTCTGCACCTACACCGGCCCCATTGATGTGAGCGAAATGAACCTTGTCACCGACGAGTGGCCCCACGGCAGTGCATCCACCGATGCCAATGTGCAGTATATGGGCCGCATCGATAAGGAGTCGGACGATGCCATCCTGAACGGCGATACAGACCTTGATGGCGCTGTTACCACCGACGGTCAGGCCGCAGGCTCCGCAAACTGAAACTGACAGAAAGGAAAAACATATGGAGAACTTCAACGACAGCAAGGCGCTTGCCATTGAGATCGCAAAGATCCTGGATAAGAAAAAGGCCCACGATGTGCGCGTGCTTAAGGTGGAAAGCCTGACCGTGCTCACCGATTACTTTGTCATTGCTTCCGGCACTTCCACCACGCAGGTGGCGTCTCTGGCCGACGAGGTGGAGTACGAGCTTTCCCAGAAGGGTCTGGAGCCCTACAGCACGGAGGGCTACGACTCCAAGAACTGGGTGCTGCTGGATTATTCCAACGTTATCGTGCACGTATTCGTGCCCAACACCCGCACCTATTACGATCTGGAGCACCTGTGGGCAGATGGTGAGCCCATTGATATCTCCGAGTACCTCACCCCCGACAGCACCCTTGAATGATTCAGGCAAACAGCTGTCTACCTGAAAAAAGAACCCTCTCAGTCAGGGCGTCCGCCCTGACAGCTCCCCCGAAAGGGGGAGCTTGCGCAAAAGAGGGAAGGCTGCGGTCTGCACAAAACCTCTCCCCTTCGGGAGAGGCGGCATCGCGCAGCGATGACGGAGAGGGTTTTCTGGCAAAGGCAGATGGCTTGAAAGCATACGCCCCCAAGCAACGGTATTTTGGATAAAGTCTGGAGCTGATTAACAACATGAAGTACGATTACAAGGCAGTTGAAGCCAAGTGGCAGAAGGTGTGGGAGGACGAAAAGACCTTCCATGTCGAGATCGACCACAAAAAACCCAAGTTCTATGCACTGGTCGAGTTCCCGTATCCGTCGGGTGCCGGCCTGCATGTAGGCCATCCCCGCAGCTACACCGCGCTGGACGTGGTCAGCCGCAAGCGCCGTCAGAACGGCTACAATGTGCTGTATCCCATGGGCTGGGACGCTTTTGGCCTGCCCACTGAGAACTTTGCCATGAAGAACCACATCCACCCGGCCATTGTCACCAAGAACAATGTGGACCACTTCCGCAGCCAGCTGAAGGCTCTGGGCTTCTCCTTTGACTGGGACCGCGAGATCAACACCACTGATCCGGAGTATTATAAGTGGACCCAGTGGATCTTCCTGCAGCTGTATAAGCATGGTCTGGCTTACAAGAAGGAAATGAACGTCAACTGGTGCACCGGCTGCAAGTGCGTGCTGGCCAACGAGGAAGTTGTCAACGGCGTGTGCGAGCGCTGCGGCAGCGAGGTTGTTCACCGCGTCAAGAGCCAGTGGATGCTCAAGATCACCGCTTATGCCGATAAGCTGATCGATGGTCTGGACGGTCTGGATTACATTGAGCGCGTTGCCACCCAGCAGAAGAACTGGATCGGCCGCAGCCACGGCGCAGAGGTCAACTTCGGCACCACCGCAGGTGATACCCTGACCGTGTACACCACCCGCTGCGACACCCTGTTCGGTGCCACCTACATGGTCGTTTCTCCGGAGCACGCCATGGTCAAGGAGTGGCTGGACAAGGGCATCCTCAAGAATGCCGATGCCGTCAAGGCCTATCAGGCCGAGGCAGCCCGCAAGAGCGACTTTGAGCGCAGCGAGCTGAACAAGGAAAAGACCGGCGTCAAGCTGGAAGGCGTCATGGGTATCAACCCGGTCAATGATACCGAGATCCCCATCTTTATTTCGGACTACGTCCTGTCCACCTACGGCACCGGTGCCATCATGGCCGTGCCCGCTCACGACACCCGTGACTGGGAGTTCGCCAAGAAGTTCGGCCTGCCCATCATCGAGGTGGTCAAGGGCAATACCCCGTCCAATCTGGACGAAGCCGCTTTCACCGATGTGGCCACCGGCACGCTGGTCAACTCCGGCTTCCTGAACGGCCTGTCTGTCACCGATGCAAAGAAAAAGATGATCGACTGGCTGGAGGCAAACGGCAAGGGCTGCGATAAGGTCAACTACAAGCTGCGCGACTGGGTGTTCAGCCGTCAGCGTTACTGGGGCGAGCCCATCCCCATGGTCAAGTGTGAAAAGTGCGGCTGGCAGCCCCTGCCCGAGAGCAGCCTGCCCCTGACCCTGCCGGACATCACCGATTTTGAGCCGGGCCCGGATGGCGAGAGCCCGCTGGCCCGCCACAAGGATTGGGTCAAGACCACCTGCCCCTGCTGCGGCGGCCCTGCTACCCGTGAGACCGATACCATGCCCCAGTGGGCTGGTTCTTCCTGGTACTTCCTGCGCTACATGGACCCCCACTGCAAGGATGCCATTGCGTCCAAGGAGGCTCTGGAATACTGGTCTCCGGTGGACTGGTACAACGGCGGCATGGAGCACACCACCCTGCATCTGCTGTACAGCCGTTTCTGGCATAAGTTCCTGTACGATATCGGCGCTGTGCCTTCTCCGGAACCCTACCAGAAGCGCACCGCTCACGGCATGATCCTGGGCCTGAACCCCCACAGCTTTGTCAACCTGCCCGCTGAGGAGCAGGAAAAGCTGCTGAAGGAGTACGGCAGCCAGAAGGCCGCTGAAAAGGCTCTGGAAGAAAAGTACGGCGAAATGGCACGCCATCCCATCGTGAAGATGTCCAAGTCTCTGGGCAACGTCATCAACCCGGACGAGGTGGTGGACCAGTACGGTGCCGACACCATGCGTCTGTACGAGATGTTCATGGGCGACTTCGAGCAGGCTGCACCGTGGCAGACCTCTGCCATCGCAGGCTGCAACCGCTTCCTGGACCGTGTGTGGGCACTGTCCGATAAGCTGGTGGAAGGCGAGGGCTATCGTCCGCAGGTGGAGACTCTGATGCACCAGACCATCAAGAAGGTGGGCTCTGACATCGAGACCCTGAAGATGAACACCGCCATTGCCCAGCTCATGACGCTGGTGAACGCCCTGTATGACAACGGCGGCGCAACCAAGGCTGAGCTGGAGACAGTTGTTCAGCTGCTGAACCCGTTTGCTCCCCACATGACCGAAGAGCTGTGGGAGAAGCTGGGCCACAGCCACGCTGAGCAGCTGGCTTACTATCCCTGGCCCAAGTACGAAGAGGCCAAGTGCGTGGAGAGCACGGTGGAGATCGCTGTGCAGGTGAACGGCAAGGTGAAGGCCCGCCTGAAGGTGGCAGCCGACATCGACGCTGCCGCCGCCATTGCCGCCGCCAAGGCTGACCCCGCTGTTGCCGCCGCTCTGGAGGGCAAACAGCTGGTGAAGGAGATCTACGTCAAGGGACGTCTGGTCAATCTGGCCGTCAAGGGCTAAACCCCGATACCCTGCCGTACGGCTGGATATATAACTACCCGCAGAGGCGGACGAACGCATAAAACACCCGGGAACGTCTGTTCAAAATCTTTTCAAAGATTTTGAGCAAAAAACTTTCAAAAAAAGGTTGACGAACCAGAGAAAATGCGCTATACTGTCTACTGTTAGTTACCATGTAACAACGAAATTCCTGCCTCACGGTCCAAGGGAGGGAATAAGATGTCGGAAATTCGTGTTAAAGAGGGCGAGTCGCTGGAGAGCGCACTGCGTCGCTTCAAGCGTAGCACTGCCCGCAGCGGTGTGCTCGCAGAGGTCCGTAAGCGCGAGGCTTACGAGAAGCCGTCTGTCAAGCGCAAGAAGAAGTCCGAAGCAGCCCGCAAGCGCAAGTTCAAGTAATTGATCGCTTGAAATCGCTGTTGCTTTAGATTTCATACGCGTTGCTAACGCCGATGTAGGAGAGCCTGATTTCAGGCTCTCCTATTTTCATTTATGAAAAAGATAAACATCCTCGCCCTCCCCGTCATTGCTGCGCAATGCCACATTTCCCACTCTGTCGCCGCAGGTGACAAAAAGGGGCGTAAGCTGCTGGACGCGAAGCGGACTGAGAGGGCGAGCTTTCTGTGCTGAAGAGAAAAGGTTTTATCTTTTCGGAGAAGAATATACTTTTGCAAAAGCCGTAAAAAGCTCCCCCTGTCGGGGGAGCTGTCGAGCGAATGCGAGACTGAGAGGGTTTTACCTATGTTAGTTACCCCCGAATATGTTTTCAAGGATGTCACCCACATCACGCCGGAATGGCTGGCGGCAAAAGGCATCACTGCGCTGGTGCTGGATATCGATAACACCCTCACCGTCGACCGCAGTCAGGAGCTGCCGGAAGAAGTGGCCGGGTGGCTGGACATCATGCGCAGGGCGGGTGTCAAGCTCACCATCGTGTCCAACGGCGCGGAAAAGCGGGTGCGGCCCTTTGCCCAGAAACTGGGCCTTGCGTACCTGTACCGTTCCGCAAAACCGCTGCCCTTTGCGCTGATAGCGGCACAGCACCGCATGGGCGTGAAGCGCCGTCAGATGGCGATGGTGGGTGACCAGCTCTATGCCGACCGCATGGCGGCAGCGCTGTACGGCATCCCGGGCCTGATGGTGGTGCCCCGCGGCCCGGACCTCGGTGCGCAGGTCATCCTCAAGCGCAAGTGGGAGAAAAAACACTGGCAGAAATACTATGACCGGGGAGGTAGGACCCTGTGAGTGATTGGAAGATCCGGTTCGGCACTGCAGGCACCAGCGACAGCTTTGCAGCCCAAGGGTACAAGAGCAGTCTGGACGTGCCGGAGTACACCGCAAAGATGGGGCTGAACGCCTTCGAGTACCAGTGCGGACGGGGTGTGCGCCTGGGACTGGACAAGGCCGCAAAAATGGCCGCACTGGCCGGGCCGAAGGATATCCTGTTCAGTGTGCACGCACCTTATTATATCAGCATGTCCAGTCTGGAAGAGGACAAGCGGCTCAACAGCATCCAGTATCTGCTGCAGAGCGCGGCGGTGTGCAGGGCACTGGGCGGCAGGCGAATTATTTTCCACTCCGGCAGCTGCGGCAAGCAGAGCCGGGAAGCGGCCCTTGAAAAAGCGCTGGATACCATGCGCCGTGCCGTGGAAGCGCTGGATGAAGCGGGCTTTGCCGATATGACTCTCTGCCCGGAAACCATGGGCAAGATCGGCCAGCTGGGCACACTGGACGAGGTACTGGCGCTGTGTGCGGTGGACAGCCGCATCACGCCCTGCATCGACTTCGGCCACCTGAATGCCCGCACTCTGGGCGGCATCCGCTCGAAAGAGGACTACGCTGCCATCCTTGACCGCATGGCGGAAAAGCTGGGGGACCAACGGGCAGAGCGGTTCCACGTGCATTTTTCCCGTATCGAGTATTCGGCAGGCGGCGAAAAGCGCCACTGGACCTTTGCCGAGACCCAGTTCGGCCCGGAGCCGCAGCCGCTGATGGAACTGCTGGCCCAGCGGAAGCTGCAGCCGGTCATCATCTGCGAGAGCGCAGGCACGCAGGCTGAGGATGCACAGACGATGATGAGAATGTACAAAGAAGCATTGTGATGGGCAGGCCGTCAGGGAGCTTTCTTCGCGAACAGCGACGGGTTGCGGCACCCAGCATCCGCTTCGCTATCGCTTACGTCTTGCTGGCCGCTGCCCCAACGCTTCTCCCTGTTTTCTGCCGCGGGCAGCGGTCGTCGCTGTTGCAAGACTCCAGTCCCGCCCCAACGCTTACGCGCTGGGGCCCTTTGAAAACACCTGAAAATCTATTTGCAAATTGTTCAAAAACTCCACAAAGAAATGCCACGATTGTCTGGTAGTATAAGGGTGCAGTCAGGGAGATGCAAAGATACCTCCCAAAAGCCGACAAGGGCTTTCATCTGCGGGGGCTGGTGCTTTGGGCACGACCCAGCAGATCCTTATTAAAACACTGTCCCCCGTCCCATGCCAGGCAATAGCCCGGGCGGCGGACAGACTACCAAATCCCTCCTGATCCACCGCAAAGTTCGGGAGTTCTCATACCGCAGCCAGCACCGCTTTATCCTCCTTTCCACGGTGCTGGCTGCTTTTGTTTTTACCTGAATGCAAGAGAACGATTGGGAATAGCCGCCGCGTGCGCTTTGGCTGTTTTAGCGGAAATTCTATTATCATTCGTTGAGCCTCGGAAAAATCTGCGGATTTTTCCGAGGCTCTTTTTCACGGATGGGGTCGAAGCAATATACTTCATCTGAATGCAAAAAGCAAAGCGAGAACGAGTGCGAGACGAAATTGGTTTATACAGTTCGTTTTACTTCGCTGCGTTTCGCCCATTTGTTGCTGATTTTATCTGCCAGCAGAGAGCCGCAGGCCCCCACTGCAAGGCCCAGTGCCACGCCGCCCAGAATGTCGGTGGGGAAATGTACATACAGGTACATCCGCGTGAAGCCGATGAACCCGGCCAGCACAAGAGCCGGGACGCCGAGCCTGCGGTTCTGCAGCCAGAGCGCAAAGGCAGCGGCAAAGGCGGAGGATGTGTGCCCGGAAGGGAAGGACCAGCCATGCGGCCGGGCCACCAGCGTGAGCATCTCCGGCCGGAGGTCGCAGGGGCGCGGGCGTGCGAACAGCGGTTTTAAGGCGCAGTGGCCCGCCAGCATGTAAAGGCCCAGCGCCAGCGCCATGGCCAGCCCGGCCCGGCGGGTGCGCCGGAACGCCAGCAGCACCGCCGTGAAGGCGATCCAGATCTCGCCGCGAGCACCGGCCTGATCGAAAAACACCGCCAGTGCATCCAGCACCGGACAGCGCAGAGCCTGCAAGGCATCCAGAAGGGTAAATTCAAAGGACATGGATAAAGCCTCCCTGCTTGTTGTTCTTGCCCTTATGGTAACATGGAACCGGGCAGAGAATAAGAACAAGGCTTGTACAAAGGATAAACAAATCTTAAACCGGCAGAAAAGATGTCGGAAACAGGACAAAACTGGAATATAGTAATGCAATACTACAAATTGTAAATGAAAAAAAAGCCCTGCGGTGCGCAGGGCTTTTTGCATCCTTTACTGCATCTGGTCAAGGGTGGGGTAGCTGTCGATGGCACCGTTCTGCTGCACGCTGATGCCGCAGAACTGGTTGGAAAAGGCGAGATACTCGCAAAGACGGGCACGGCTCAGCTTTTCCAGCTTGTTCCGCGTTACGCCGTCACGTTCCAGCTGCCACAAAAAGGAGCCGATGAAGCCGTCGCCCGCACCGGTGGTGTCCACAGCCCGGACTTTCCGGCAGGGGGCAAAGCCATGGGCGGTGCGGGTGTAGGCGTGGGCACCGCTGCTGCCGCAGGTGTAGACCACCAGCTGCACATCACCCACGAACAGCTGCGGCAGGGCGGCTTCGATGTCTGCCGTGCCGGTGAGAAATTCCAGCTCTTCATCTGAAATTTTGAGGATGTTGGAAAGCGGCAGGAACTGCAGCACCGTCCCGCGCAGCATGTCGCGGTCCGGCCAGAGCGGGAAGCGCAGGTTCGGGTCAAAGCTGACGATGCTGCCGGCCTCCCGGGCAGCGGAGATGGCCGCAAGGTGGGCGTAGCGCATGGGGCTGTCCGCCAGCGAGACACTGCAGAAGTGCAGGGCAAAGGCATCGGCGAACCATGCCGGGTCGATCTGCTCCGGAGAATAGAGCAGATCGGCGGAGGGCTTGCGGTAGAAGCTGAAGGTGCGGCTGCCGTCCGCTTCCAGACTGACGAAGGCAAGGGCTGTGCTGGCCTTGTCGGTAAAGGCCAGATGGGAGAGGTCGATGCCGCAGTCTGCCAGCTCCCGGGCGATCTTATGGCCGAAGGGGTCATCGCCCAGCTGGCTCAGAAAGGCGCTTTTGCCGCCCAGCCGGGCGAAGGCTGCGCACACATTGGCCGGTGCGCCGCCAGTGCGCGGGCTGAACGAGGGCACCTCGTCAAAAGAGCAGCCTGCTCTGGACGGGATCATATCAATGAGTGCTTCGCCAATGGAAAACAGTGTGCTGCCGGACATAGAGAACCTCCCAAAATAAGATGCTGGTAATAAAAGGCTTCCCCCGGCGCGGGGGATGGCTTTGTGACCGCTCCCAGTGTAAGGGCCAGAGCCCGGGCTGTCAATGCTTTTTTGCACGGTGCAGGGCGTTTTTGTGTTGACTTGCATTTTGGGGTGTGCTAAAATATGCCGGTATGCGTAAAAAATGCCATGAAAGGGAACTTGGATGAACCTGACAAAGCAATTCTTCAAATATGTATCGCAGAACATTTTCGGTCTGCTGGGCACCTCGTGCTACATTCTGGCTGATACCTATTTTATCTCGCAGGCGGCGGGCACCGATGGCGTCACCCTGCTCAACCTCTGCCTGCCCATCTACAACTTCATCTTTGCCATTGGTGCCATGGTCGGGCTTGGCGCGGCTACCCGCTACGCCATCCTCAGGGCACAGGGCGATGAACGCTGTCAGCGGTATTTTTCCAACGCCATCTTCTGCGCCTGCGCGCTCAGCGTGCCATTTTTGCTGGCGGGCATTTTTGCACCGGGCAGCCTGCTGCGGCTGATGGGCGGCGACGCGGAGATCGTGGCGCTGGGCGTTCCGTATGCCCGCATTTTCCTCATGTTCACGCCATTTTTTATGTGCAATTACATCGTGTCGGCCTTTGTGCGCAACGACGGCGACCCCTCCCTTGTCATGGCGGCTACCCTGAGCAGCAGCCTGTTCAACGTGGTATTCGACTACATCTTTATGTTTCCCATGGGTCTGGGGCTGGCCGGTGCGGCGCTGGCCACCGCCGTGTCTCCCATCATCAGCATTTCCATCTGCAGCCGGCACTTCTTTAAAAAGGAGAACGGCGTGGCGTTCGTGCGCCGGATGCCCTCGGTGAAGCTGCTGGGGCAGAGCTGCCAGCTGGGCATTTCCGGCTTTGTGGGCGAGATGAGCTCCGGCGTTACCACCACCGTGTTCAATCTTCTGCTGCTGGGGCTGGCGGGCAATGTGGCCGTGGCGGCCTATGGTGTGGTGGCGAACTTTGCGCTGGTGGCAACGGCCATCTTCAACGGCGTAGCACAGGGTGCACAGCCGCTGGTGAGCGAGTGCTACGGCAAAGGCGACCGGGCCGGGACCAGGAAGCTGCTGATCCTCGGCAGCGGTACGGCGCTGGTGCTGGCCGCTGTGCTGTACAGCGTGGTCTTTGGTGCCACCGATGCGCTGGTGGGCATATTCAACAGCGAGAACTCCGTCCGGATGGCCCAGTTTGCCCACATGGGGATGCGGCTGTACTTCATCGGCTACTTCTTTGCCGGGTTCAACATCGTGGCGTCGGGCTACCTGAGCGCTACCGACCGCCCGGCAGAGGCGTCCATCACCTCCATCTGCCGCGGCATGGCGGCCATCGTGGTCTGCTCGCTGGTGCTGAGCCGCCTGTTCGGCATGAACGGCGTATGGGCGGCGTTCCCGGTGTCGGAGCTGCTGACGGCCCTGCTGACCCTGTTCCTGCTGCTGCGGCGAACAAAGACGGAATAAGGCACGGATGCCCCACGGAGATGCGGATAAAATGTAAAAATAAGCCAATATTTTCTTGAAATGGGAATAAAAAACAGGTATAATACACAGAGGGGTGGATGATCGAGGAGCTTAATCATGAAATGAAGGAACTGCTATGAATCCTTATTATACAGCCAATACCATCTTTGTGGTGTTGTCCATGATGATCATGCTGACGGCGGTCAGCTTCAATACAACGCTGGATCAGCAGCGCAAGAATATCACCCGGGTCCTGTTTCTGGTCATCAGCACGGCGGCACTGTGCGAGTGGCTGGGCAATGCGCTGGACGGCACCCCGGCAGAATCTATCGGGCTGCATAAGCTGGTAAAATACGTTGAGCTGTGCAGTGCGCCGTATCTGGGCCTTTTGTGCGGCAAAAGCCTCAGCAGCCGCGTTTTGTGGGAGAAGGGCATCCGATGCCTGCTGGCATTCCATGTGATGCTGGAGACCGTGACCCTGTTCACAGGGCAGATCTGGTATGTGGATGCGCAGAACATCTACCACCACGGCCCGCTGTACATTGTGTACATTGCGTTCTATTGCTTCAGCACCGTATATTATCTGGTGCAGGGGCTGCAGACCTTCCGGCGCTACCAGCAGAGCGGCAGCGTGATGGTGCTGCTGGTCACGGTCTTTCTGGCCAACGGCATCGCGGTGACCCTGTACGATAACAATGTGGAGATCATCTGGCTGGTGGTGGCCATCTCGGCCATTATGCTGTACAAATTCTACGGCGACATTTTGCAGCAGGTGGACGGCCTGACCGAGCTGGGCAACCGGTGGAGCTTTGAGGATCACCTCAAGCGGTACCGCGGTGCCGGTGTGATCCTGTTTTTTGATGTGGATCACTTCAAGATGATCAACGACACCTACGGCCACGCGGTCGGCGACAAATGCCTGTGCACGGTGGCGCAGGGCCTGCGCGAGGTGTACGGCGCCAGCGGCCGCTGCTTCCGGATGGGCGGCGACGAGTTCTGCGTGGTGCTGCGCCGGGATCTGGACAGGGTGGAACAGCTGAACGCCGAATTTGACGCATGGCACAAGGGACATGTTGAGAGCGGCCAGCCCGTGATGAGCATTTCCATCGGGTGGGAAGCCTTTGACACCGGCACGGAAAGCGTGAAGGAAGCCTTCCGCCGCGCCGACGAGGCCATGTATCACGCCAAAAATGCGTGCAAAGAGGCCCACATGAAGGAAACAGATGCAGTTTCTCAGATATAAAGCTCCTGTTCGCGCAGGGATTCTTCCGGGGAAAGCCCGGACTGCGCGGCATGACCGGCCATTGCCCGCCACTGTGCGGGGGATTGGCCGGTTTCTTTTTTGAACACGCGGCACAGGTAGTTGGCCCCGGAAAAGCCGCACAGGCTGGCGACCACGTCCAGCGTGTATTCCCGGTGGAGCAGCAGCCGCTGGGCGGCCTCGATGCGCACGGTGGTCAGATACCGGCCCGGCGGCACCCCGATGGCAGCGGTAAAGGTGCGCACCAGATGGCTCTTGGACACGCCCAGCCGCTCGCTGAGCTCTTCCACGCCGTACAGGCCCGCGTAGTTGGCGCGGATGTCCTCGATGGCGGCCTGTACCAGCGGCGGCAGGGCAGGGGCAGCGCTGTCAGCGTCAGAAAGCTCACACAGCAGTGCGTAGGCCAGCTGGCTGCGCGCCCGGCTGTGGGAGGATTTTTCCTCGGCCAGACGGCCCATCAGCTCGGCGGCAGCAGGGCAGGAGCCGCCCTTGGCAAGGAAGGGCAGTTCCCGCAGGCCGGTGAGAAACTGAGAAGCGGCCTGCCCGGTGAGCTGGACGCAGAGCAGGTGACAGGCGCTTTCCGGCACGAGAGACAGCGGCGCACGGCTCAGGATCAGGTGCCCGGCGGGCACCGACTGCGGCGGCAGGATCAGCGCGGCCCCCGCCGGCGAGGGCCCGGCCCCGGGAACGGAGGCGGTGCATTTGCCGCTGGACACAAGGCAGACCCACAGCCCTTCGCCCGACAGGGTGAGGGGCGCGGAAAGCTGAAGATCCTGCACCGAAGAGGGCGCGGCGACAACGTTCCAGTCAAACAGCAATATCTGACACCTCTAATCAATAAAATGCTATTTTATATCACAAAATTATCTGCTATTATAGTACCAATGAAACAACACGCCGTCAAGTGCGTGAAACACAAAATATCAAACGGAGGATAACGCTTATGGCTTCCATCAGCTGCCAGCACATCTACAAGATCTACCCGGGCGCAACTGCCCCGTCCGTTACCGACTTCAACCTGGAGATCCAGGATAAGGAGTTCATCATCTTCGTCGGCCCCTCTGGCTGCGGCAAGTCCACCACCCTGCGCATGATCGCCGGTCTGGAGGAGATCTCCAAGGGCGAAATGTACATCGGCGGCCGTCTGATCAACGACGTCCCCCCGAAGGATCGTGATATCGCCATGGTGTTCCAGAGCTACGCTCTGTACCCCCACATGACCGTTTACAAGAACATCGCTTTCGGTCTGGAGCTGCGCAAGACCCCGAAGGACGAGATCGACAAGCGCGTGCACGAGGCTGCCAAGATCCTGGAGATCGAGCACCTGCTGGACCGCAAGCCCAAGGCTCTGTCCGGTGGTCAGCGCCAGCGTGTCGCTCTGGGCCGTGCAATGGTCCGTAACCCGGCAGTCTTCCTGCTGGACGAGCCTCTGTCCAACCTGGACGCTAAGCTGCGTACCTCCATGCGCACCGAGATCATCAAGCTGCACAAGAAGCTGGCTACCACCTTCATCTACGTTACCCACGACCAGACCGAGGCTATGACCATGGGCGACCGTATCGTTGTCATGAAGGACGGCATCATCCAGCAGGTCGATACCCCGCAGAACCTGTACGATATGCCCTGCAACATGTTCGTTGCCGGCTTCATCGGCAGCCCCCAGATGAACTTCCTGGACGGCACTCTGATCAAGAAGGGCGACCTGTACGGTGTTGACCTGGGCGGCGATGTGATTCCCCTGCCCAAGGAGAAGACCGCAGACGGCAAGCTGGATGCTTACGTCGGCAAGAAGATCAAGATGGGCATCCGTCCCGAGGACATCGACGACGAGCCCGAGTTTATGGCAAAGCACGCTGACTGCCAGCTGGATACTCAGGTGGACGTCTCCGAAATGATGGGTGCTGAAATCTACCTGTATCTGGAGTACAAGGGCAACAAGATGACCGCTCGTGTGGCTCCCACCTCCAAGGCTCGCAACGGAGACACCGTCCGCGTTGCATTCGATCCCCATAAGGTTCACCTGTTCGACGTTGAGACCGAGCTGACCATCCTGAACTAAACATTTTAGCGACGATCATTTTTGATCCTCCTATCATAAGAGAAACCGCCGAAGGAAAGAAACCTTCGGCGGTTTTTCGTTTTGGGGGACCCTCTCAGTCATCGCTGCGCGATGCCAGATTCCCCCTTTTGTCACCTGCGGTGACATCTTCCCCCGGCCGGGGGAAGTCTTTCCTCTCAGGGGGGAGCTTAACTCCCTCAGTCAAAACCTGACGGTTTTGCCAGCTCCCTCTGGGAGGGAGCCTTTGGACCCTGCCCGTGAAAATGGACTCCCGGAGCGTCTGCCGACGCTCCGGGAGTCCGAATTTTAAACTGATTTTTCCGCTGAAGATGGCCAGAGCAGCGCGGAGGCCATTCCAGATCATTTTGCCTGTGTATCTTCCAGCACCAGCTCGATAAAAGCCTTCATCTGGGGGGTGAGCCATTTGTCCCGGTGGTAGAACAGCTGGCGGTGCATCTCCACGGCACAGTCCGGCACGCTCAGCCGGGCAAGGTGCCCTGCGGCCAGCGCCGGACGCACGATGTACTCCGGCAAAAAGGAAAGCCCCATGCCCTGCTCCACCATCTGGCACAGCAGGGCGGCGCTGCCCAGCTCCAGATACGGGTGCACGGCAAGTCCGCGGGCCGCAAGACACTGGTCCAGCGCGTCCCGGTAGCTCATGCCCCGCTCGGTGAGCAGAAACTCCTGCTGCGTCAACTCTTCCAGCGAGACCTCTGCCTGCCCGGCCAGCGGATGGCCGGAGGGCGCGATGAAGCACACCGGTTCCGGCACGTCGGCGGCAAGAACGAGGTTCGGCTGCAAAAGGGGCTGATCCAGCGTGTAGGCCAGATCGACCTGATTGGTGCCCAGCATCTGCAGCATCCCGTCTGCCGTGGTGGTGCACAGCACCAGCTCCACCTGCGGGCACAGGGCGTGGTAGCGCTTGAGCAGCCCGGGCAGAAAGGTGGAACAGACCGAATCCGCCAGTGCAATGCGCAGGCTGCCGCTGATCTGCTTTGCGGGCTGCAGCGCGGCCTGTGCCTGCTGGGCTGTGGCAAGCAGGGTGCGGGCGTAGCCCAGAAAGGTCTGGCCTGCATCGGTAAGCCGCACCGTCTTGCCCACCCGGTCAAACAGCGGGGCCCCCAGCTCGGCCTCCAGCTGGGCGATCTGGGAGGACACCGCAGACTGGGAATAGCCCAGATGCCGGGCCGTGCGGGAAAAGCTGTGCAGCTCTGCAATGTGCAAAAAGGTGTTGATGTTCCGCAGTTCCATAGACAGGCCCCCTCAGCGGCGGCAGACGCCGGTCACAGTCAGAAGCTCCCCGTCCACGGTGAAGTGGACTTCCAGCGGGCCGAACTCCATGCCGTACACCCGCTGGGGATCGTGCTGGTAGGAGGGGCGCGGGTCGTTTGCCAGCACACCGGTCAGGGCGGCGCGGTCGGCCTGCGGCACCTGTTCCAGCAGCTCCGGCGGGAACGCTACCTGCAGATGGTGGGACCGGGTCTGCCCCGTGAAACCCTCGGCGGCGTCCGGGTGGCAGTCGGCATAGGGGATATAGGGCTTGATGTCGTAGATGGGGGTGCCGTCCATCAGGTCGGCACCGCGTACGATGAGCACCGGGCCTACGTCCGGCCGGTGCTCGATGGCTTCCAGCCGCACACTGGAAAGGCCCAGCGGGTTGGGCCGGAAGGGCGACCGGGTGGCGAACACGCCCATGCGGGTGTTGCCGCCCAGACGGGGCGGGCGCACGGTGGGAGACCAGCTGTCCCGCACTGCACCGGAAAACTGCCACACCAGCCAGATGTGGCTGAAATCTTCCAGCCCGCGCACCGCGTCGGCGCTGCGGTATTCCGATGTGAACACCACCTCGCCGCGCAGCTCCTCTACAAGGCCGCTCTGGCGTGGGATGCCGAACTTGGTGGGAAAGGCCGTGTGGATATGTGCAATGACCTTCAGGGTCATCTCTTCGGGTGCAGTTGGCATGGCGAACTCCTTTTAATAGATCTTTTTCAGGGGGCATTCCGGCGGGATGCCGTACCGTGCCCGGAATGCGTCCAGTTCCTGGGGCGTGCGGATGAGCTGAACGTCCTCAAAATGGCCATCCGGGGAGATGAAACCGGCCACCTGCTCCCCGGTGCAGATGCTGCACCGCAGTGCAGGCTGCTGGGTGGCGGGGTCGTAAGAACGGGCAGGCTTTTTGCGGGAGAAAAACATGAGAAGCCTCCTTCTTTTATGAAACGTGCCTGAACGACTGCAGGCGGCTCACAGCCCCCGGCAGAGGCCGACGGCCCGGCCCTCGATGTGCAGTTCTTCCAGCTGCGGGCCGGTGTAGACCATCGGCGGGCAGACGGCAGCATTGTCGGCAATGAGCATCACGGTGCTCCCCTGACGATGGAAGTGCTTGAGGGTGGCCTCGCTGCCGATGCGCACCGCTGCGATCTGGCCCTGCTCCACCTCCGGCTGGCAGCGGATGCATACGATATCTCCATCGCAGATGGTGGGAGACATGCTGTTGCCGTGGCAGGTCAGGGCAAAGTCGGCCCGCCACGCGGCGGGAACGCCGATATAGCGTTCAACGTTCTGTTCTGCGGTGATGGGCGTGCCGCAGGCGATGGACCCGATCAGCGGGACCCGCACCATGGCAGGCAGCGGCTCAAAACCCGGCGGCGGACAGGGCACATCCAGCCCCAGCAGGTAGGCGGGAGTGGTCTCCAGCGCGGCAGCAAGCTCCTCGAGCTTGGCCTGCGGCAGGTCGTTGACGCCCTTTTCCAGCTTTGTGATGGAGGATTTGGAACGGTAGCCCATGCGCTGGGCAAGCTCCTCCTGCGAAAGGCCCAGCTCTTTGCGGCGCAGGCGCAGGCGGGTGGATAATTCAGACATGGAAAACCTCTCTTGTAAACGTATGGTTGTTTGTTGAAGTGAAGGTCTGCTGCCCTCAGTATACCAGATAATTGCATTAAAATCAACTTTTTTCGGTGGATTTGGAAAAATGTGTTGACAATAAATCAATACAGGAATATACTACAACCAAAGATTGTTACACGCCGATGCAAATACAAAAAGGAGAGAGGAACATGGCAAATACAGAGATGATCCGGGAGTACATTCGTGCCAGCGGCTACAAGCTGCAGTATGTGGCACGGGCAATGCAGATCAGCCCCAACGCGCTGGGACAAAAACTGCAGGGCCACACGCAGTTCAAGCTGAACGAAGCGGAACGGCTCAGCGCCGTGCTGGGCCTGAGCATGTACGAGCGGGACCTTTGCTTTTTTGAAGAGCAGAACCGCCGCGAGGCGCTGGCGCGTCGTGCGGATGAAAAAAGGAGGGGAGAGTGTGACAAACGAGCAGAGAAATAAAACGCGGCTGGCGCTGTATCGGTACGGGATGCGGCAGAGGGCGCGCAATCCGGTGGAACACAGCTGGTGCGCTGCGATCGAAGAGAGCCTGACCTATTACCGCCAGCACGACCCGCTGCGCGCCGACCTGTTTGAGCTGCGCTATGTCCAGCACCGCACAGAGGACGATGTCATGGACCGGCTGCACATTGGGCGCACGACCTATAAAAAAGCCCAGCAGGACCTGCTGAGCACCGTGGCGGTGTACGCGGCCGAGCGCGGCGTGTTCTACCGTGAAACAGACAGCTGAGGAATACGAATGCCCCCGGAGCATGCCAGCAGGCAGCGTCCGAGGGCATTTTAAGTTGAGATACCGGTTCCATGCGCAGGGCGCACCGCCGGAACGGCTTTTTGCCTGGACGCGCTCTGCTTGCGAAATGGATTTCAGTGCTTTTTGCCGGGGTCCGGGTTTTCGCAGCGACTGTGACAGGATGCACAGTTGCCGCCGCAGCCTTCGCCCTTCCAGCCGCCCTGCTTGGAGATCCATACAACGGCCAGTGCAAACAGGATGACCAGAACGATCAGCGTGATGATTCCACGAAGTGTCAACATTTTTCTGTACCTCTTTTCCGGAAGGAAAGGTTTCCGCATCCAGTATACACGATTTTGCCCCGAAGGGCAACGGAAAGCAAAAAGAAAAAGTGTGATTTTTTTAAAATTAGGGCTTGCATTTTGGCAAAGGCCGTGCTATAATAATCACGTTCCAGTTCGGAGCGCACGAAACAAAATATGGAGGATTAGCTCAGCTGGTTAGAGCACCTGCATCACACGCAGGGGGTCTGGGGT
>OWIV01000388.1_pt1 | contig 30412 bp, 30 predicted proteins | sample 1732831 | NCBI WGS metagenome assembly OWIV01 (sample SAMN05065757, study PRJEB22554) | human gut metagenome | biome: ENVO:2100002; feature: ENVO:00000062; material: ENVO:00002003 | host: Homo sapiens | place: USA
GATGCAGCGTAGTCTCGTGGGCTCGGAGATGTGTATAAGAGACAGATATTTATGTTGTTTCTAAATTTGTCATTTATTTTAAATGTATATAAGGAGTAACTATTATGCGCAGTTTTGAATATTTTGCCCCTACAAAGGTTATTTTTGGTAAAGATTCTCATTTGCAGATCGGTGATATTCTGAAGAAAGAGAACTGTCACAAAGTTCTGATCCATTACGGAGGCAAGAGTGCCGTCGCTTCCGGGCTGATCGACGAAGTTTCCGGATGTCTTACTGATGCCGGCATTGATTTCGTTACCCTGGGCGGCGTTGTCCCGAACCCGCGTCTTTCCAAAGTACGTGAAGGTATCGAGCTCTGTAAGAAAGAAAACGTAGATTTCATTCTCGCTGTCGGCGGTGGAAGTGTTATTGACTCTGCCAAGGCGATCGGGTACGGCGTTGCAAATCCATGGACAGATGTCTGGAATTTTTATCTCAAGACAGAAGTTCCGACTGCCTGTCTTCCGATCGGCGTCATCCCTACCATTGCAGCTTCCGGAAGTGAGATGAGCAATTCCTCTGTCATCACCAATGAGGATGGCTGGCTGAAACGAGGTGCTGCCAAATGCGATCTCTGCCGTCCGAAATTTGCCCTGATGAACCCGAAGCTTACCTACAGCCTTCCGCAGTATCAGACGGAGAGCGGCTGTGTGGATATCCTCATGCACACCATGGAGCGTTATTTCGTCAATATCGAGACTATGGAGATCACAGACAGCATCAGTGAATCTCTGATGCAGACTGTCATCTACAACGCACGTATTCTTATGAGGGAACCTGACAACTACACAGCCCGCGCAGAGATCATGTGGGCAGGAAGCCTCTCTCACAATGGTCTGACCGGATGTGGAACCGGCGGTGGCGACTGGGCATGTCACCAGCTTGAGCACGAGCTTGGCGGACTCTATGATGTCACTCACGGTGCCGGTCTTGCAGCGATCTGGGGAAGCTGGGCAAGATATGTATACGATGTAAATCCGGAGCGTTTCGCACAGTTTGCGACCAACGTATTCGATATCCCGTGCGGCCTTGATTTCGAAAAGACCGCCCTGGCAGGAATCGAGGCAATGGAGGACTTTTTCCGTTCGATCAAGATGCCTGTCAGCCTGCATGAACTTGGACTTGACCTTGATGATCAGCAGATCCATGAACTCGCTTTTAAGTGCAGTTATGAAGATACCCGCACGATCGGCGTGTTCAAGCAGCTCAATATGAAAGACATGGAAAAGATCTATACCATGGCAAGATAACTTTTTATAAAAAATCTCCGGCAGGATTCCGTAAATCGGTTCTGCCGGAGATCTTTTTGTTCCAGAATATTTATTTACTGAATGAGATAAACGTCGGTGTAGTAAACGCCCTTTGCCTCTCCCTCTGCATGTGTTGCCACATAAATGTCAATGCAGTTTGTCTTGATCGCGCCGCCGCAGTCCTCTGCCACATAAACCTGTCCATTGATCACGACCTTGCTTCCGTAAGGAATCTGAGACGGATCTACAGCAATCGTATGGTTTGTCGTCGCTGTCACACCTGTTGAAGTGATTCCGTTGGCATATGGCCCGCAGCAGATGCTGCACGGACAGTAATGTGTGATCTTGAACACACCAAGGTCTTTGAGCTTGGCATCTGATGAGGCTGCTACTGCCTTTCCGATCTGAACGCCATTCTGTTCAGTAACACTCTCATCTGTTTCCAGCGCATCCGAAAAGACTCCTTTTCCACTGCTTTTGTGAAGAGTGCCTGCATCTTTCTTCGTATCTATGGAAGCTTCTGTACTCTCCTGACCATCTGAGACATTCAGACAGCTTGTCGGGATATAGCCTTCCTGCTCTGTGCCGTCCGCATTCTGGTATTCGATCCTGCTCCAGACATTGTTGACAGTTCCTGTCCGCTTCACCTCGTCCAGTTCCAGGACTTCTCCGACAACCTCTCCGTCCTTCTTTCCCGGATAATCCAGAATACTGCTGTCGGACGTTACTTCAACCTCCTCCGCATCCATCGATACGATCTGATTCTCGCTGTTAAGTGCCTGTGTCTGTATGTAACCTATGACTTTCTCTCCGTCAGCCTCAGCTTCCACCTTGCTCCAGCCATTGTCGCAGATCGCAGTCTGTTCCACCTGATCTCCGAGCGATACCGCTGCAAGCTCTGCACTGCTGTCAGAAGGCATCGTATAGATTCCTGTCTTTCTGGCTGTCACATAGAGTGTCTCCTGATGTGCTGCCACCTGAACCGTATTTCCCTTGCCGTCATCTGTTTCAAACATCTGCACAGCCTTATTTTCTTTCTGTGTATTCTCTACTACAGTATTATAATCTGGAACTTCGCCATAAACCAGAGATGCATGACACAACAATACACTCCCCAGTAAAAAAGCCATCGTTCTCTTATTCACAGATCTTGTCACCTCTTTCTGATTTACCTTCGCCAGTCTCCCGGCGATTCTGTGTGTATTGTAGCACATGAACTTTGTGATTTCAAAATTTACACAAAATTTTCACCGTTTTTTATGCCGGAAAATATTTTTGAAATTTTTTTAATTTTTTTCAAAAAACATTTGACAAATACAAATTCATCTGGTATAGTATGTCTTGTCGCTGAGGAAAACAAATAAAACTTCCAAACAGAACACATGCGATAGTGGCGTAGTTGGTAACGCGCGACCTTGCCAAGGTCGAGACCGCGGGTTCGAGCCCCGTCTATCGCTCTTAAGGACTCTGAGAATTCAGAGTCCTTTTCTTTTTGTTCTGTACATCTGAGGGCTGTCAGCATAGATCTTCAGCTGACTTTTTCTTCGCCTGCAGTCGTCATTCCATAGAAAGAAAAAAGATAGAGACCACAGAGACCAACCAGAGCATAGATGATTCTGGAAAGCCAGCTCATACTTCCGAACAGAAGGGCAACGAGGTTCAGATTAAAAAATCCGATCAGCCCCCAGTTCAGAGCTCCGATAATAGAAATCGTCAGTGCAAAACAATTCAGAAATTTATTTCCCATAGATGCTCATCCTTTCCTTGTTGTTGTAATCTTTAGTATCCCAGAAAGCAAAAAAAATATTCGCAGCAAAAATGTACTGCGAATATTTTTTAAAAATTAATTTACTGAACTTTGAGAATCTGAGATGTAACTGTTCCACCGCCAATCGTGAAAGCTTCGCCTGCCTGGATCGTTACGTCGGACTGATCCTTGAGTGTAAATGCCTGGCAGACATTTACAGTCTGTCCTGGATTAACCTCTGCCATGAACTGGTCTACAGCAGTATCATTTTCTGCGAGAATCGCAGCTTCCAGAGCTTGTCCATTCTGTGTTGCCTGAAGATTGACATCTACCATGGCGCTGGAAGGTGAACTTCCGTTGTTGGTGTAATCATAGTAGACAAGGATGCAGGAATTTCCGGCATAGTCCTTGGTAACACGACATTTGGTGTAATGGATAGTGAATTTATCATTGCTCATATCAATAGTGCTGTCAGAAGTTGGCTGTGCATCAAGGTTTCCAGAATCAGAATTTTCAATCTCAGAGAGAGACTGGTGGATCTCATCCTGTACGTTGGTGAAGTTTGCAGACATTACTTTGACAGTTTCTGCATCGAGGGAAACAACTTTCCATTTGCCGTTCGCCTCAATCAGAGGGTAGTCAATATCAACTTCTGTATACTTGTCCTCGACAGAACCGGATTTCTCCTCGAGAAGAGAAGCAAGTTTCTGCTGAGTTTCTTCCTCTGTTATTGTCTCTCCTGCAAATGCAGTGGAAACGATCTGCTTGAGGAATTCTGTGATGGTTTCTTTGTAGATATCAGAACCGTCAATGTATTTGATATGTGCAGTGACAGTTGCTGTTCCGTTCTGGATGTTGAACCTGGTCTTCTTGATCTCGAAACTCATCTTCTGGTTGATGGTCTTGAAGAAGTTGGTGTAAGCAGTGCTTGTGATATCCGCGTTATCCAGTGCAGACATGTCATTGCTCTGCAGAAGTTCCTTCATACCATCAAAGTTCATTGCCTGAACATTTTCGAGATAGTTCTTGGTTGTGGAGATCGGTTTCTGACGTTCCATGAAATAGTATGCTGCCGCTCCGGCGACTGCGAGGATGAGAATGATCAGAAAGACGATCAGTCCGGTTTTCTTTTTTTTCTTTTTGGGAACTTTGATCTCTTCTGTTTCGGTAACAGATGCAGTATCAACAGTTTCCGGTTTATTTTTATTTTTTCGCATTATTGCCTCCTTTTTTTCTATTATAGCAGAGGAGAGCCTTACTTGACAAGGACAATTGCAGGCTCTAAAATTAACCTTAACAACAGAAAGAAAATGAGGGGATTTCTTTTTTACAAAGAGGAGGAAGTGCTTATGGCAAAAAAATACGAAGATTTTTTTCGGTCGGAAGCGGACGGGCTGGAGATCTCAGTCTTGTGTATCTGCCCGGAGGAGAAGCCGTATCGGGCGATCGTTCAGCTTGTTCACGGGATGTGTGAACATAAGGAACGTTACATACCATTTATGGAATATCTTGCAGAACAGGGATTTGTGACCGTGATCCATGACCACAGAGGACATGGAAGGAGTGTCCGTTCCAAAGATGATCTCGGATATATGTACGGTAGCGGAGCAGAGGGAATGCTCAAGGACATTGCGAAAGTAAATCATGACATCCGCAAATATTTCCCGGATCTTCCGCTGATCCTGATGGGACACAGTATGGGCTCGCTGGCAGTGAGGGCTTTTGCAAGTGAACATGATGACTGCCTGGATATGCTGATTGTATGCGGTTCACCGAGCGAAAACAAGGCAAGGATTCTTGGCAAAGCGATCGCAACGGCAGAGGGCAAAGTTCTGGGATATTGTCACAAGAGCCATGTGCTGGAGTCACTTTCTTTCGGTTCCTATGTATGGAAATTTCGAAAGGAAGGCAACAAAAATGCCTGGACCTGTTCAGATCCGGCAGTCTATCAGGCGTACACAGATTCCGAATTGTGCGGATTTACCTTTACAGACGATGCGTACATAGCACTTTTTGACCTTATGAAAAAAGCCTATGACATCCATAAATGGAGCTGCAAAAATCCAAGAATGCCGGTGCTTTTTATCAGCGGAGCCGAGGATCCGTGCCTTGGGAATGTCCGTAAGTTTGCCGGGGCAGTCCATGCGATGAGACGTGCGGGATATCTGGATGTAAAAGGCAAGCTTTATCCGGGAATGCGCCACGAGATCCTGAATGAAAAGGGCAAAGAAAGAGTCTGGAGAGATGTTGTGATCTATATGAAGAAGAAAGGATTCTGATATCCGGTGAATAAAAATCTGTTTTTTTCGAAATCCTAAAAACAAAAACGGAGATGTGGATGTGAGGAAAAAACAGATTTTTATGATGCTTTTGCTGGCAGTTTTCCTGACTTTAGCAGGGTGCCACGGTGAGAAACAAAGACAAGAAGAGGAACTGTTTGTAAGACAGGTAAGTGAAGAGGGCGTGTGCTCTCTTTTTTATTTATCTTGACTAAATGGGTATGGTATTGGTATAATGTGTTTTGTGAATATTTACCAGATTTGGAGGAGATAAAATGAGAGCAAGCGGCATTTTAATGGGTATATCCAGTATACCGTCAAAATACGGAATGGGATGTTTTTCAAAGGAAGCCTATGAATTTGTTGATCAACTGGAGCAGGCAGGACAGCAGTACTGGCAGATTCTTCCGTTAGGACCTACTGGATATGGAGATTCTCCTTATCAGTCCGTTTCTACTTTTGCAGGAAATCCGTATTTTATCAATTTGGAGGATCTGATCGAGAAGGGACTTCTGACCAGAGGGGAATGTGAGTCCTGTGACTGGGGTGGAAGCGAGTCTTATGTAGATTATGAAAAGATGTACATGTCCAGATATAAACTTCTTCGCAAAGCATATGAGAGAGCAGATCTTTCCAAGGATGAGGATTATGCAGATTTTCTGAAAGAAGAGCAGAACTGGCTGACAGATTACTGTCTGTTTATGGCGATCAAGAATGACCAGAAGGGTATCTGCTGGATCGACTGGCCGGAAGAACTCAAGGACCGTCATTCCAAAGCAGTCAGAGAAGCAGAGAAAGAGCTTGAAGAGGAGATCGATTTCTATCGTTTCCAGCAGTACTGCTTTACCACACAGTGGAGAAAGCTGAAAGCATACGCAAATGAGAAAGGTATCAGCATCATCGGCGATGTACCGATCTATGTGGCACTGGACAGCTCTGACGCATGGGCAAATCCGGAAATGCTGCAGTTTGACAAGGATCACAACCCGAAATCCGTAGCAGGATGCCCGCCAGATGCATTTTCTGCAACAGGACAGCTCTGGGGAAATCCTCTTTACGACTGGAAGAAATTAAAAGCGACAGGATATGACTGGTGGGTGCAGAGAATGCAGCACTGTCTTGAATTATACGATGTAGTGAGGATCGACCATTTCCGTGGCTTTGATGAATATTATGCGATCCCATACGGAGAGACGACCGCACAGAAGGGCAAATGGGAAAAAGGACCTGGAATGGATCTTTTCAATACCCTGAACAAAAAGATCGAGAACCTTCGCGTGATCGCAGAGGATCTTGGATTCCTGACAAAGAGCGTTCTGGAAATGCTCAAAGAAAGCGGCTATTCGGGAATGAAAGTCCTGCAGTTTGCTTTTGACGGAAGTGAGAACAGCTCTTATCTTCCATATAAATATGAACATAACTGCGTTGTCTATACAGGAACCCATGACAACGAGACGACCAAAGGATGGCTGGAAAACCTTCAGGGTCATGACAGAGACTTTGTAAGAGAATACATCAACTGCTATGAAGCACCGGTAAATGACTGTGTATGGGCACTGATCCGTACAGCTCTTGCAAGTGTGGCTGACCTGGCGATCATTCCGATCCAGGATTACCTCTGCCTTGGAAACGAAGCACGTATGAATGTACCGGCAACTTTGGGCGACAACTGGAAATGGAGACTGACCAAAGGACAGATTTCTGATATGATTCTGTATCATATGAGAGAGGTTACAAGAATCTATGGCCGTCTTTACAGAGAGCCGGTTGTTGAAACGGAAGAAGAGACCGAGGCTGACGAAAAAGAAGAATTGAACAATTCTGTAAAAGATGATAAGATAAAAAAATAATTTATTTTTTGCAAGTGAGAGGAGAAGCAGATGGAGGAACAGAACAAGCAGTCTGAACAGGAAACTTCCGGAGCAGAACCAAAGGAGCAGGGGACACCGACAAGAAGTTCCATTATCATGCTTCTTGCAGGTGTGTATCTTTTGTATACAGGATATAAGCTCTGTAAGGATGTACTGGATGGTGTGAATGGCAGCAGCTGGGGATTTTTTGCAGCGGGAGTCGGATTTCTGATCGTTGGAGTTGTTATGCTGGTGGTTGGCGGCAGAGACCTGATGAAGAAGGACAAGGCGAAGCGTGCAGCAGAAGCTGCAGCACAGGAGCAGATCCAGAAACAGCCGGAACCTGCAGAAGAGAAGAAATCTATGAGCATCGCACAGAGAGCACATCTGGCAGATGGACTTGACAATGAAAACGGAGATGACACAAATGCACAGGAAAGCAGTGTCTCCCTGGAAAAGAAACCAGAGGATGAAAAATCTGAATAAATCCTGTAAAATCACATAAGGATCAAAAATGCCGCAGACTTCAGGATCTGCGGCGTTTTTTACGCTTTTTTACAACTTTTTTCGGAGCATCCGGGTTATGTAAGGTTGACCAGCAGAAAAGCTGGACGAGGATGATCCCAATAAAAGCTCCACAGCTGTCAATGCAGACATCGCGGACAGCAGGGGTACGTCCTCCGACAAAAGACTGGTGGTATTCATCCAGTCCTGCAAATCCCACACAGAAGATCCCGGCGAGAAGAAACAGCCAGAAACCTCTCACGCGGTAAACGTAGAGCGGGAAAGAAATGGCAACAGCCAGAAGGAAATATTCTGTCATATGAGCTGCTTTTCGTACATAGAAGTGGATCTGGTCAGCTTCATAACTTAATTCATCGTAACTTTTTTCCTGGTGCAAAACCTCATTTTTGACCTCGACGATCTTGTAACTGATCTTGTAACTTAATTCCCCGGACACCTCCCCGGTCTGGGCTGAAAATGAAAAGATCAGGTACATCATAAGAAGCGCAGGCAGAAAAGATAAAGGCTTCAGTAATGTAATCAGTATTTTCATGGCACTAATAATAGCATGGAAGGTTCGAAATGTAAAGCCCGGGGAGATGTTACAGGCAGTTTTATCACGAACAAAACGCTGGTAAGAGACAGGGGGATATGCTATACTGAGTAGCAGAATGACGAATAAAAATACTGCTGACAGGGAGCTTTTGTGCGGCAGTATGAAAGGAGAAGTGTAAATGAGTTTAGCAGATGTTACTTTTATCAATATGTGCAAAGATGTAATAGAAAACGGAACCAGTACAGAAGGAGAGAAAGTCCGCCCGGTCTGGGAGGATGGAACTTCCGCGTATACGATCAAGAGATTCGGTGTTGTCAACCGCTATGATCTCCGTAAGGAATTTCCGGCACTGACACTCCGTAAGACAGCACTCAAGAGTGCGATGGACGAGATCTTATGGATCTGGCAGAAGAAATCCAACAATATCCATGACCTTCACAGCCATATCTGGGACAGCTGGGCAGATGAAGACGGCTCCATCGGCAAGGCATATGGTTATCAGCTTGGAGTCAAGCACCAGTACAAAGAAGGTATGATGGATCAGGTAGACCGTGTGTTATATGACCTTAAGAACAATCCGTACAGCCGCCGCATCATGACAAATATCTACGTGCATCAGGACCTTCATGAGATGAACCTTTATCCGTGTGCATATTCCATGACATTCAATGTGACCAAGGAACCAGGCAAGGATAAGCTTACATTAAATGCGGTACTGAACCAGCGTTCCCAGGATATCCTGGCGGCAAATAACTGGAATGTATGCCAGTATTCTATCCTTCTGATGATGATCGCGCAGGTTTGCGATATGGAAGCGGGAGAACTGGTCCATGTGATTGCAGACTGTCATATTTATGACCGTCATGTACCGGTCATCAAGGAACTGATCAGCCGTACACCATATCCGGCACCGACTGTGAAACTGAATCCGGAGATCAAAGATTTCTATGAGTTTACAACGGATGACCTAATCGTAGAAAACTATCAGACCTGGCCGCAGATCAAAAACATTCCAATCGCGATCTGATCGTCAGAAGAAACCAATAAAAACAGAAGGGGATTTTAACATGAATATTATCGTAGCAGCAGACAAAAACTGGGCCATCGGCAAAGATAACAAACTTCTTGTAAGCATCCCGGCAGACATGAAGATGTTCCGCCAGGAGACAACAGGCAAAGTCGTTGTCATGGGGCGCAAGACACTGGAAAGCTTTCCAAACGGACTTCCGCTCAAGAACAGAACCAATATTGTTCTTACCGGAAATAAAGATTACAAGGTAAAAGATGCTATTATCGTTCATACGATCGAGGAACTTCTGGAGGAAATTAAGAAATATCCGTCCGATCAGGTATACTGCATCGGTGGAGACAGTGTGTACAAACAGCTCCTTCCATACTGTGACACTGCACATGTGACCAAGATCGATTTTGCATACGAAGCAGACAGCTACTTCCCGAATCTTGACGAGATGCCGGAGTGGAAAGTGACTGCAGAAAGCGATGAGCAGACATATTTTGACCTGGAATATACATTCGTGAAATATGAGAGAGTAAAATAGGACAGTAAATTTCATAACAGAGCAAAAAACAAGGTGTGGAAAATTCTCCACACCTTGTCTGATCTAACGGGTAAATTATTCGATAACTTTGATCCATCCTTCTGGAGCTTCGATGCGTCCCATCTGGATACCTGTCAGTGTCTCGTACAGTTTCTTGGTTGTCGGTCCCATTTCTTCCATTCCACTTGGGAAATAGATTTCTTTGTCGTGGTCAACGATCTTGCCAACTGGAGAGATAACTGCAGCAGTTCCGCAAAGTCCGCATTCTGCGAAGTCTTTGACTTCATCCAGATATACTTCACGTTCCTCAACTTTGAGTCCGAGATAATGTTCAGCAACATAGATCAGGGAACGACGTGTGATGGATGGAAGGATGCTGTTGGACTTCGGTGTTACAACAGTGCCGTCTTTGGTTACGAAGATGAAGTTTGCTCCACCTGTCTCCTCAACTTTGGTTCTTGTTGCGGAGTCAAGGTACATGTTCTCATCGTATCCCTGACGATGTGCATCCATGATTGCATGAAGGCTCATTGCGTAGTTAAGGCCAGCTTTGATGTGTCCTGTTCCATGCGGTGCAGCACGGTCAAAGTCTGTGACACGGATCGTGATCGGCTTTGCGCCACCCTTGAAGTATGGTCCTACTGGTGTGGTCAGGATACGGAACTGATATTCATCAGCCGGTTTAACACCGATAACCGGGTTGCTTCCGAACATGTACGGACGTACATACAGGGTTGCACCTGAGCCGTATGGCGGTACGTAAGCTTCGTTTGCTTTGATGGTCTTGACAACAGCATCTACAAAACGATCCTCCGGGAATACTGGCATTTCCAGTCTTCTTGCGGAGTTTGCAAGACGCTCTGCGTTGAGGTCAGGACGGAAAGTAACGATATGTCCGTCTTCTGTTGTATAGGCTTTCATGCCTTCGAATACAGTCTGTGCATACTGGAAAACACAGGCACATTCATTCAGTACTACATTCGGGTCTGTGGTCAGTTCTCCTTCATCCCATTTGCCGTCCTTGAAGTTGGCAACATAACGATAATCTGTCGGGATATAGCCGAATCCTATGCTGCCCCAGTCAATGTTCTTTTTTTCCATAATATATATTCCTCCATTCCGTATGGCTGTCATTGTTACTGTTCATTCTGTTTGCAGTAACTTTTGTTTTTATTTTAGCACTTTATTGTGGTGACTTCAATGAAAACTTGTATTTTATACCCCAGTTCGTTATAATATGAAGCAGAGAAGGGGCAGTCTCTCTGAAGGCGGCTCCGTTTTTTTCAGAAAATCAGGTGTATGTGAAATACGATAAAATGGAGGGAAACTTATGTATCGCGACCATACAAAGGTAGTACAGATAGGAAACAGAAAGATCGGAGGAGGAAACCCTGTCCTTATCCAGTCTATGACAAATACCAAGACAGAAGATGTGGAGGCAACTGTCCGTCAGATCCTTGAACTGGAGGCGGCAGGATGTGAGATCATCCGCTGTGCAGTTCCGACAATGGAAGCTGCCGAGGCACTCCGTGAGATCAAGAAACAGATCCACATTCCGCTTGTGGCAGATATCCATTTTGATTATCGCCTTGCGATCGCAGCAATGGAGAACGGCGCAGACAAGATCCGTATCAATCCGGGCAACATCGGAAGCAGAGACAGGATCCAGGCAGTCGTAGATGTTGCAAAGGAGAGAAATATTCCGATCCGTGTCGGCGTCAACAGCGGTTCTCTTGAGAAAGAACTGGTGGAGAAATACCATGGAGTTACTGCCGAGGGACTGGTAGAGAGTGCACTGGACAAAGTCCATATCATAGAAGAAATGGGCTATGACAATCTGGTCATCAGCATCAAATCCTCTGATGTCATGATGTGTGCCAGGGCGCATGAACTGATCGCCCAGAAGACCGACCACCCGCTTCACGTAGGGATCACAGAGGCAGGAACTTTGTATTCCGGAAATATCAAATCAGCAGTCGGACTCGGGATCATTCTGTATCAGGGAATCGGTGACACGATCCGCGTTTCCCTGACAGGAGCTCCGCTTGAAGAGATCAAATCAGCCAAACGAATCCTCAAGACACTGGGGCTTCGCAAAGGAGGCATTGAAGTTGTGTCCTGTCCAACCTGCGGCCGTACCCGTATCGACCTGATCGGCCTTGCAAACAAGGTAGAGGCGATGGTTCAGGACATTCCGCTGGATATCAAAGTAGCGGTCATGGGCTGCGTAGTCAATGGACCGGGAGAAGCGAAGGAAGCGGATATCGGAATCGCCGGTGGAGTCGGTGTAGGACTTCTGATCAAAAAAGGAGAAATCGTAAAGAAAGTACCGGAGGAAGAACTTCTGGATACGTTAAGAGACGAACTGCTCCACTGGGAAGCGTAAGAAAGAGGCATCAGACATGGAAAAAGAATTTTTTGACGTATTTCCAAGCCTGAAGTTGAAAGATCAGCTAAAAGAATGGCTGGAAATGGTCACAGTTTCCAGGGTGACCTGCAATCCTGCAAAAACAAGGCTCTGGGTCTACATCCACAGTGAACGCTGGATCCACAAGAAGTTTATTTTTGCACTGGAAGATCAGATCGAACGGCAGTGTTTCCCGGGAATGGAGATGCGCGTGACTGTGATCGAGAGATTTCATCTGTCGAAGCAGTATTCTCCGTCGAATTTCCTCGAAATCTACCGTGCCAGCATGGAACTGGAACTGAAAAATTACAATATGCTGGAATATAATCTGTTCAAGCGGGCGCAGATTACTTTCCCATCAGATGAGGAGATGGATCTGGTCCTTCCGGATTCTGTGATTTCAAGGGAAAAAAGCGAGATCCTTGTGGAATATCTGCATAAGGTTTTCTGCGAGCGCTGTGGAATGAATCTTAAGATCAACCTTGATTTCCAGGAAGTACAGGAGAGCAAGTACCGCAGAAATGCCGCACTTCAGATCCGGCAGGAAGTTGCCAATGTCCTGAAACATGCAAAACTGACCCCGGAGACTGCCGAAGCACAGGAAAACACAGCAGAAGAAGCGACAAAGGAAAAATCCGACAGTTCCAAAACAAAGGACACCAAAAAATCCGGACAGGAACAGAAATCGAAGTTTTTTGACAAGAAAAAAGGACAGCAGAACGATTATCGTGGAGGCTTCCGTAAGGACAGCAATCCGGACGTTGTATATGGAAGGGATTTTGAAGGAGATACGATCCCGCTGGAGTCAATCACCGGTGAGATGGGCGAGGTCATGATCCGCTGTCAGGTAGAAGAAGTAGAGGCAAGAGAGATCCGAAACGAGAAGACGATCCTGATCCTTACTGTCACAGATTTTACGGATTCCATTGTGATCAAGATGTTCCTTCGAAATGAACAGGTTCCGGAAGTGACCGAACATGTCAGGAAAGGTGCGTTCCTGAAATTCAAGGGTGTCACCACGATCGATCGTTTTGACAGTGAACTGACGATCGGTTCGATCTCCGGGATCAAGAAGATCGCAGATTTCAGGAGCATGAGGATGGACACCAGTCCGCAGAAGCGAGTCGAGCTTCACTGCCATACCAAGATGAGCGATATGGATGGTGTTACCACAGCGAAGGATCTCGTCAAGCGAGCGTATGAATGGGGACACAAGGCGATCGCGATCACGGACCATGGCGTTGTACAGGCATTCCCGGAGGCAAACCACTGCTTTGATGCATGGGGCGGCTGTGTGCCGAAGGACTCTGATTTCAAGGTACTCTACGGTATGGAAGCGTATCTCGTAGATGACCTCAAGGGGATCGTTACCAACAGCGAGGGACAGTCGATGGACGGCAAATTTGTCGTATTTGATATCGAGACGACAGGATTTTCCCCGCTGACCTGCGAGATCATTGAGATCGGTGCGGTACGTGTCGAAAAGGGCGTGATCACAGACCGTTTTTCCACTTTTGTCAATCCGAAGGTTCCGATCCCGTACAGGATCGAGCAGTTGACCAGCATCAATGATTCTATGGTCATGGATGCACCGGATATCCAGACAATCCTTCCGAAGTTTCTGGAATTTTGTGAGGGCGCGGTCATGGTTGCGCACAATGCAGACTTTGATATGAGTTTTATCATTGAGAACTGCAAGCGTCAGGGACTTCCACAGGAATATACGTATGTGGACACCGTTGGAATGGCACGATTCCTTCTGCCGGCACTGAACCGATTCAAGCTGGATACGGTTGCCAAAGCAGTCGGTGTTTCTCTGGACCATCACCACAGGGCAGTAGATGATGCGGCATGTACGGCCGAGATCTTTGTGCGGTTTGTGGAGATGCTTCGGGAGAGGGATATTTTTGATGTAGATACGCTGAATGAGCAGGGAAATGTCTCTGTCAACACGATCAAGAAACTCCCGACTTATCATGCAATCATCCTTGCCAGAAATGAGACAGGACGCGTGAACCTGTACAAACTGGTAAGCCAGTCTCATCTGAAATATTACAGAAGGCGGCCTCGTGTGCCGAAGAGCCTTTTCCTTGAACTCAGAGAGGGACTTCTGATCGGAAGTGCCTGCGAAGCGGGCGAACTGTATCAGGCACTGCTTCGAAATGCACCGGAACCGGAGATCGCGAGACTTGTCAATTTTTATGATTATCTGGAGATCCAGCCGCTTGGAAACAATGCGTTTATGATCGCAGATGAAAAAAATGACCGCGTAAATTCCAATGAGGACCTGATCGAGATCAACAAGAAGATCGTCAAACTGGGAGACCAGTTCAAGAAACCGGTCGTTGCGACCTGTGACGTACACTTTATGGATCCGGAGGATGAGATCTACCGACGGATCATCATGGCAGGAAACGGTTTCTCGGATGCAGATAATCAGGCCCCGCTTTATCTCCGCACTACCGAGGAGATGCTGGAGGAATTTTCCTATCTGGGAAGTGAGAAGGCGGAAGAAGTCGTTATCACGAACACAAATAAGATCGCGGATATGATCGAGAAGATCTCCCCGATTCATCCGGACAAGTTCCCTCCGGTCATCGAGAATTCCGACCAGGATCTCAAGGATATCTGCTTCAATAAAGCGCATGAGATGTACGGAGAAAACCTTCCGGAGATCGTGGAGGAACGACTGAACCGAGAACTGAACTCTATCATTTCCAATGGATATGCCGTTATGTATATCATCGCACAGAAACTGGTATGGAAGTCCAATGAGGATGGTTATCTGGTAGGCTCGCGAGGATCAGTAGGATCTTCGCTCGCGGCGACGATGTCCGGTATCACGGAGGTTAATCCGCTTCCGCCACACTATCTGTGCCCGAACTGCAAATATCATGATTTTGATTCGCCGGAAGTAAAGAAATTCGGCGGTATGGCAGGTTGCGATATGCCGGATAAGATCTGCCCGAAATGCGGCACGAAGCTGAACAAAGAAGGATTTGATATCCCGTTCGAGACATTCCTTGGTTTCAAGGGTGACAAGGAGCCGGATATCGACCTGAACTTCTCCGGAGAATATCAGGCGAATGCACACAGATATACAGAGGTTATCTTCGGAAAAGGTCAGACATTCAAGGCTGGTACGATTGGTACCCTGGCAGAGAAAACGGCATTCGGTTATGTCAAGAATTATTACGAAGAGCGTGGCCAGCACAAGCGTTACTGCGAGATCAACCGGATCGTCAAGGGCTGTACGGGAATCCGAAGAACGACAGGCCAGCATCCGGGTGGAATCATCGTTCTTCCGGTAGGTGTAGAGATCGAGAAATTCACACCGGTACAGCATCCGGCAAACGACGAAAACAGTGATATCATCACGACACATTTCGACTATCATTCCATTGACGGAAACCTTCTGAAACTTGATATTCTAGGACACGATGATCCGACAATGATCCGTATGCTCGAGGACCTTACAGGCTTAAGTGCCCGTGATGTACCTCTGGACAGCAAAGAAGTCATGTCGCTTTTTGCAAGTACGGATGCATTGGGAATCAAACCGGAGGATATCGGCGGCTGTAAACTGGGATGCCTTGGAATCCCGGAGTTTGGTACAGATTTCGCGATGCAGATGTTGATCGACACGAAGCCGAAATATTTTTCTGATCTTGTTCGTATCGCGGGTCTGTCTCATGGTACGGACGTATGGCTTGGAAATGCGCAGACTCTGATCGAGGAGGGCAAGGCGACGATTTCCACCGCGATCTGTACGCGAGATGATATCATGATTTACCTTATCAGCATGGGCGTAGAGAGCAGTCTTGCGTTTACCATCATGGAGAGCGTCCGTAAGGGTAAGGGACTTCGTGATGAGTGGGAAGCTACCATGAGAGAACATAAGGTTCCGGAATGGTACATCTGGTCCTGCAAAAAGATCAAGTACATGTTCCCGAAAGCGCATGCGGCGGCTTACGTTATGATGGCGTGGAGGATCGCGTGGTTCAAGGTGTTCAAGCCGCTGGCATATTATGCGGCATTTTTCAGTATCCGTGCGACGGCTTTTTCCTATGAGGCCATGTGTATGGGAAGGGAGCGTCTGGACTATTATCTTGCAGAGATCCGCAAAAAAGGCGACGAGGCTTCCAAGAAAGAACAGGATTCGATCCGTGACATGAGGATCGTACAGGAAATGTACGCGAGAGGGATCGAATTCCTTCCGATCGATCTGTACAAGGCAAAAGCAAACAGATTCCAGATCATTGACGGCAAGCTGATGCCGGCACTGAACTGTATCGACGGAATGGGTGACAAGGCGGCAGAAGCAGTTGTAGATGCTGCAAAACAGGGCAAATTCCTGTCAAAAGATGACTTCCGCGACAGGACAAAGGTCAGCAAGACAGTCATTGACCTGATGGACGACCTGGGGATTTTTGGTGATATCCCGCAGTCCAATCAGTTTTCATTATTTGACAATGTGCTTGTCTGAAATTTGGGATTACCGGTATGGGGACCGGATATGCTACCATAGTTAAAGGAGAAGAAGATGAAAAAAGAGGAATTAAGGTATTTACAGAGACTGGCAGAACTGTATCCGACGATCGGAAAGGCATCGACAGAGATCATCAATCTGCAGTCTATTCTGAACCTTCCAAAAGGAACAGAACACTTTATGTCAGATATCCATGGAGAATATGAGGCATTTGCCCATGTGCTCCGCAACGGTTCGGGTGCAGTCCGCAAGAAGATCGACGATGTATTCGGACATACCTTAAGCAACAGTGACAAGCGTGCGCTGGCTACGCTTATCTACTATCCGAAAGAAAAGATGCGTCTGGTCAAAAAGATAGAAGAAGATATGGAAAATTGGTACAAGATCACGTTGTACCGTCTGATCGAAGTCTGCAAGACCACTGCATCCAAATATACCCGATCCAAAGTCCGCAAGGCACTGCCGGCAGATTATGCTTATGTGATCGAGGAACTGATCACGGAGAAGGCAGAAGTCCTGGACAAAGAAGCTTATTATGATTCTATCGTAAATACGATCATTGAGATCGGCCGTGCGGAGAATTTCATCATAGCCTTGGCAGAGCTGATCCAGCGTCTTGTTGTCGATCACCTTCATATCCTGGGAGATATTTTTGACCGTGGACCGGGACCTCATTTCATTATGGACCGTCTGATGGAGTACCATTCTCTGGACATTCAGTGGGGAAATCATGATGCAGTCTGGATGGGAGCAGCTGTTGGACAGCAGTCCTGCATCGCAACAGTCCTCAGAAACAGTCTCCGCTATGGAAATCAGGATATCCTGGAGGATGGATATGGGATCAACCTTCTGCCGCTTGCAACGTTTGCGATGGAAGTATACAAGGATGATCCGTGCAGTGTGTTTGAGATGAAGGGAACTTCTAATTATAATGCAGCCGAGAAAGACCTTGGACAGAAGATGCACAAGGCGATCGCTATCATCCAGTTCAAACTGGAAGGCCAGCTCATCCGCCGTCATAAGGAATTCCACATGGAAAACCGCTGTCTGCTCCATCGGATCGATCCGGAAAAATGCACGATCACACTTCCTGACGGTAAGGAATATCCACTGCTGGATACAAATTTCCCGACGATCGACTGGAAGAAGCCATATGAGCTGAGCGCAGGTGAGAAGGACGTGATGGAACGTCTGGAATCTGCATTCCGTAACTGTGAGAAGTTGCAGAAACATATGAGCCTTCTGCTTGACAGAGGCGGTCTCTACAAGACTTTCAACGGAAATCTTCTGTTCCACGGATGTATTCCTTTGAATGAGGATGGAAGTCTCAAGGAAGTCCAGATCTATGGCAAGACTTACAAGGGCAAAGAACTCTATGATGTACTGGAGGCTTATGTAAGGAGAGCGTTTTTTGCTGTGGACAACGAAGAGCAGCGTAAGGGCAGGGATATCCTCTGGTTTATCTGGGCGAGCCCGAACTCCCCGTTGTTCGGCAAAGACAAGATGACAACATTTGAAAGATATTTTATTGCAGACAAGGCAACGCACAAAGAAGTGAAAGGTGCATATTATCGTCTTCTGGAAAACGAAGAAGTGATAGACAGTCTTCTCAGAGAGTTTGGACTGGATCCTGCGAAGGGGCACATCATCAACGGACATGTGCCGGTACATCAGGGAGAAGGCGAGAGCCCGGTCAAATGCGGCGGCAAAGTTATTGTCATCGACGGTGGTTTTTGCAAAGCATACCACAAGGTTACCGGAATTGCAGGATACACACTGGTATACAATTCCTACGGACTGATCCTCTGTGCACATGAGTCATTTACTTCTGCGGAAGATGCGGTTTCAAAAGAAAGTGATATTGTTTCCAACCGGGTAGCGGTTCATTATACAACAAAGAGAAGACTGGTAGGAGATACAGATACCGGAATTGCTCTCAAGGAAAAGATTGGCGAGCTGATGCAGCTTCTGGACGCATACCGGCGAGGAATCATCAAAGAGAAAAAATAAGGAGAAAAACGACATGGGTGGAATTTTTGGAGTAGCTTCAAAAACCAGCTGCGTGCTGGATTTGTTTTTTGGAATTGATTATCATTCTCATCTGGGAACCAGAAGAGGCGGAATGGCAGTGTATGATCCGGAGAAAGGTTTTGACCGTGCGATACATAATATCGAAAACTCACCGTTCCGTACCAAATTTGACAAAGATGTTTCTGAACTGCAGGGGAATTTTGGAATCGGCTGTATCTCAGATAATGAACCACAGCCGCTCCTGGTCCGTTCTCATCTTGGGAATTTTGCGATCACAACAGTCGGCAAGATCAACAATATGGAAGAACTGATCGAGAAATGCTTCAAAGACGGATGTACACATTTCCTTGAAATGAGCGGGGGAAACGTAAATCCTACAGAAATGGTCGCATCTCTTATCAACACCAAGGATTCTATTGCAGAGGGGATCCGTTACGCACAGGAAGTGATCGACGGTTCGATGACGATGCTGCTTCTGACTCCGAAAGGACTGATCGCAGCCAGAGACCGCCTGGGACGTACACCGCTGATCATCGGACGCAAGGAGGATGCACGCTGTGTTTCTTTTGAGAGCCATGCATACATTAATCTTGGATACGAAGATGAGAAATCTCTGGGACCTGGCGAGATCGTTTTTGTGACTTCGGAAGGAATCGAAACGCTTCAGAAACCAGGAGAAAAGATGCGTATCTGTTCCTTCCTCTGGGTATACTATGGATATCCGACTTCGACCTACGAAGGTGTCAATGTAGAGGAAATGCGTTATAAATGTGGTGATATGCTCGCCGAGAGAGATGCAGGACAGGTGCATCCTGACATTGTAGCCGGTGTCCCGGATTCCGGAATCGCCCATGCGATCGGTTATGCGAACCGTTCCGGTGTACCTTTTGCCCGTCCGTTTATCAAATATACACCGACCTGGCCGCGTTCTTTCATGCCGACACAGCAGAGCCAGAGAAACCTGATCGCCAGAATGAAACTGATCCCGGTGCACAAACTGATTAAGGACAAGAGCCTTTTGATGATTGACGATTCTATTGTCCGCGGTACACAGCTTCGCGAGACAACAGAATTTCTTTACCGCAACGGTGCGAAGGAAGTACATATCCGTCCTGCCTGCCCGCCGCTGCTTTATGGATGTAAATATCTGAATTTCTCCCGTTCCAAATCCGAGATGGATCTGATCACCAGGAGAGTGATCGCGAAGAGAGAGGGAGAGAATGTAGATGACAAGATCCTTGCGGACTATGCAGATCCGGATTCCACGAACTACAAGGAGATGCTGGAGGAGATCCGTAAGGAACTTAATTTTACCACCCTGAAATATCATCGTCTGGACGATCTGACTGCATCCATAGATATTGAACCATGTAAGCTCTGCACATACTGCTGGAGCGGAAAAGAGTAACAAAGACAGAGGCTTCTGGTAAGGAACTGTCGGAAAATCGAGGTGACACAGATGAGAAAAAAACAAAGACTTAAGATACTGCTGAAGATCCTGATCTCACTTTTTATTATATTTGGTGCAGCTGCAATTCTGCTGGCAGGAATCAGAAAGACCAGGATCGAGGCAAGACAAAAGCAGGAGGCGATGGAGGCACTTAAGAATGTACCGACGGCAGCTCCGACTGCTTCTGTGACACCTTCTCCGAGTCCGACTCCGAGTCCGACAGCAACACCGACCCCGGTTCCGACGGTCGTGGCGGCTTTTGACCCGAATGATTTCTGGGATTACTGGTACAGTACGGATGGAACTGCAACGATCAATGTCTACGACATCAGTCTGGATAAGATTTCGTTCAGTTTTTATCAGACCGACCGCAATCAGAGCCAGTCTGTTACGGCAGATGTTACGGCAGAAGTAGCCGGAAATGCAGCAAGATTTTATTTTAACGACTCTGAGGGAAACAGGGCTGCCGGGAATATTATTTTTGATAAAGGACAGCTGTATGTAAGGATTGCGACAGGTGACCCGGTCAGCAGCGTTTATCCGAACGTGAACTGCATCATGAGCAGAGATCAGGTATATCTTGAACCGGACCCGACAGCGACACCGATACCGGAGGAAGAACCGGACCCGACACAGACGGATACACAGACAGGAGAGTACTTTTTCCCGGACAGTGACAGTCGTTATCTGACAGATGAGGAAGTAGCTGTGTACAGTTCGGACCAGCTTGAACTGGCGAAGAATGAGATTTATGCCCGTCATGGCAGACAGTTTGTCACACAGTATATTTCAGATTATTTCAACAGTAAGTCCTGGTATCAGGGAACCATAGATCCGGATACTTTTGATGCACAGCAGGATTCGATCTTTAATGAATATGAGATGGCAAATATTTCCAAGATCGCAGAGTGGGAAGAACGAAAATCCGGTGAGGGGAATTAAATGACGAGCGTGCTGCTGGCTCCGTTTCATAAGTAATGAAAGAAAAAGCACCCGTTTGACATACAGAAAAGATGTGTATGTCAGGCGGGTGTTTTTGACCGCAGATTCATTATTTGGCTGCTTTGAGTGGCTTGATCGGCTCTTTGTTATCTGTTCGTCCTACAAGATAATCAATGGTGGTATCGTAGTAATCTGCAAGACGGATCAGCATTTCAACCGGAATTCCACGGGAACCTGTCTCGTAGTGAGAGTAAGAACGCTGGCTGATATGAAGGACTTCGCCAAGCTGTTTCTGGGACAGGTCAGAATCAATTCGGAGATCCTGAATACGTTGATATTTCATGAGAACACCTCCTTAGTTTCTATAAGTATAAAGCAGACCGAAATGTGCTGGTGAATTTGGAGCAAAATGGACTCTGTAAGTTGTGCCGGATGCAATGCAGAGGTTGTATTGCCATCCACTACGCAGTCGAGAAGCTGAAGAACATTATAAAATTATACGCCCTTTAATTCTATTAACGCAGCAATAGATTTGGATTCTGAGAAAGCCTCTCCGATAGCTATTTTTTTCCGGAGAGACTTTTAACAAAACAATCGAAAATTATCCTGAAATTTTGTGCAATATGTAAAACCACTTGAAAATGATAAAAAAATTCAAAAATATGTTGTTAAAAGATTGTCATTGTGGTATTTTAAATGAAGCGGAGAAAACAATATTTTATGCGGAAACAAAGAGGGAAAAGTCCTTTGTTGAAAAAGTTTGTGAAAAAACACAATGTGACATGACTTAACCCAGGAAAACAGAGTGGGATTACGTCCGTGTTCCTGGGTTAGGCCATGTCGCAAGGCAGAAAATAGAGTTTAAACCGCTTTTTTTCTAAATGCGATTGTTAAAAAATAAACAAAAAACAAAGAGCATCACACAGGGAAAACTACTAAATCCCACGGAAAAAACAAACAAATTCCAGGGGAAAGACGGTATAATCCCACAAACCCCATGAAAGGAGTTTATTATGAGCAGCAAAATTACTATTATCGGAGCTGGAAGCGTTGGATCTACAATTGCCTATACACTGGCACATGATGAGATTGCTTCTGAGATTGTTCTGATTGACATCAACAAAGAAAAGGTGGAAGGAGAGGTTATGGACATTGAGCAGGGAACCTGCTTCAGAAGTCCCGTATCCCTGACCGCAGGAGATTATGCAGATGCAAAAGATTCCGACATTGTAATCATCACATCCGGAATTGCCCGTAAACCTGGGCAGACCCGAATTGAACTTACTCAGACAAATGTTAATATTCTGAAGAGCATTACTCCTCAGATTGTAAAAGAAGCTCCAAATGCAAAGTATATCATCGTAAGTAATCCGGTAGATATTATGACTTATGTATTTACCAAGATTTCCGGTCTTTCGGAGAATCAGATCATGGGATCCGGAACCATCCTTGACACAGCCAGACTTCGCTATGGACTTTCCGAGCACTTTAAAGTTGCACAGAGAAATATCCATGCTTATGTATTTGGTGAGCATGGTGACACTTCCTTTATTCCATGGACAAGTGCTTACATTTCCGGTTTGAGCGCAGATGAATATTACGAAGAAATGAAAGCGTATGGCAAGGAAATAGAACCATTAGACAAAGAAGCTATGCTGGAATATGTACAGAAATCCGGCGGACAGGTTATTGCAAAGAAAGGTGCGACCTTCTATGCAGTATCTGCAACTGTTTGTCAGCTGGTTGGTCTGATTCTGGCTGCCTCTGATTCTCTTGCAACTGTATCCTCTATGCTTCATGGAGAGTATGGAATCGAAGATGTATGCCTTAGCACCCTTACTCTTGTAGGACCAAATGGAATTCAGGGAAAAGTCCAGATGCGTATGAACAATGAGGAAGTAGCACTTCTTAAGAAGAGTGCAGAAGCATTAAAAGAAGTAATCGCACAGATCGAGCTTTAATAATACCAGCAAAGATACCCCGGCTTCTTTTTTAAAAACGATAAGTCGGGTTCCACTTTGCCTGAGCAAGAAAGGAAAAGAAGCATGAAGTACAGTTATTATCCAGGATGTACCCTGAAGAATAAAGCAAAAGATCTGGATGAATATGCCAGAGCTTCTGCAAAAGCACTGGGCTTCGAAATGGAAGAGATCAAAGACTGGCAGTGCTGCGGCGGAGTATATCCCCTTGGCAGCGACGAGATTGCCACCAAGCTTTCTTCCGTCCGTGCTTTAAATGATGCAAAAGAAAAAGGACAGGATCTGATCACAGTCTGTTCAGCTTGTCATCATGTGCTTAAACGTGTGAACGATGACATGAAAAATGTGGAAGATATTTGCACAAGAGCAAACAATTATCTGAAACTGGATGCCCCGTATGAAGGAGAGACAAATGTCCTTCATTATCTGGAGGTTCTTCGTGATGAAGTAGGATTTGATGAAATCAAGAAGAAAGTTGTCAATCCGTTAAAGGGTAAAAAAATCGGTGCTTATTATGGATGTCTTCTTTTAAGACCGGGAAAGATCATGGCATTTGATAATCCGGAAAACCCGACTATCATGGAAGAGTTCATCCGTGCTCTTGGAGCAGAACCGGTTATTTATCCATACCGCAATGAGTGCTGCGGCGGTTATATTTCCCTGAAGGAAAAAGATATGGCACAGAACATGTGTGAAAAGATCATGGACAGTGCAAAAGGGTTCGAAGCAGACATGCTGATCACAGCCTGTCCTCTTTGTATGTATAATCTTAGAAAGAACGGAAATGGTGCTCTTCCTGTTTACTATTTTACAGAACTTCTTGCAGAAGCTCTTGGGGTAAAAGAGGAGGTGGCGAAGTAATGGCTTATACATATGGAAATGCCCAGAATGCAGCTGAAAGAATCAAAGAGATTTCAGGAGTAAATCCCCTGAAATGTATGAAATGCGGTAAATGCTCCGCAACCTGTCCTGCATTTAATGAAATGGATATTAAACCTCACCAGTTTGTAACTTATGTACAGAATGGCGATATAGACGCACTTGCACAGTCCAAATCCTTATGGAAATGTCTTTCCTGTTTTGCCTGTGTAGAGCGCTGCCCAAGAGATGTAAAACCAGGAAAACTGATTGATGCTGCCAGACAGCTGGTTGTCCGTGAACGAGGCCAGAACTACCTGGAGGCAGACGAGATTCCGGAACTGATCGATGAGGAAACACCTCAGCAGCTCCTGGTAAGTGCATTCAGAAGATACAGGAGGTGAGAGAAAAGTGCAGAGAATAGGTGTATTTGTATGTCATTGTGGTACCAACATTGCAGCCACAGTTGATGTAAAAAAAGTAGTGGAAATGGCTGCAAAGGAGCCAGGTGTCGTTCATGCTGAAGACTATCAGTATATGTGTTCTGAAGCTGGACAGGCAAAAATTATCAATGCCATCCATGAAAAAAATCTGACAGGAATCGTTGTATGTTCCTGTTCCCCGCGTATGCATGAAGCTACCTTCCGCAAGGCAGCAGCAAAGGCGGGATTAAACCCATATATGGTAGAGATTGCTAATATTCGTGAGCATTGTTCCTGGATCCACAAGGATATGGAGGAAGCTACCTTAAAGGCAGTGATCCTTGCAAGAGCAGCAATCGCAAAAGTAAATTTAGATGCTCCTCTTCAGCCGGGAGAGAGTCTTGTAACAAAACGTGCACTTGTAATCGGCGGTGGTATCGCAGGAATCCAGTCTGCACTTGATATTGCAGAAGCCGGCTATGAGGTTGATATTGTTGAGAAGCTTCCAAGTATTGGCGGAAGAATGTCACAGCTTGATAAGACATTCCCAACACTTGACTGTTCTGCATGTATTCTTACTCCCAAAATGGTAGAGGCTGCAGCACATGAGAAAATCAATATTTATACATATAGTGAAGTTGAAAAGGTAAGCGGATTTGTGGGTGACTTCACAGTTGATATTCGTAAGAAAGCAAGAAGTGTGGATATGAGTAAATGTACCGGCTGCGGTGTTTGCTCTGAGAAATGTCCATCTAAGAAAAATGCAAATGAATTTAACCGCGGACTGAATAACAGAAGTGCTATTTATATTCCGTTTGCCCAGGCAATTCCAAATGTTCCGGTTATTGACCGTGAGAATTGTATTAAATTCAAAACCGGAAAATGCGGTGCCTGTTCCAAGGTTTGTGCAGCAGGTGCAATCGACTATGAGCAGAAGGATGAGATTGTTACACAGAAATACGGCGCAATTGTAGTTGCAACCGGTTTCGATGTAATCCCTCTTGATAAATATGATGAGTATGCATACAGCCAGAGTAAGGATGTTATCACATCCCTTGAGCTTGAGCGTATCATGAATGCGGCAGGACCTACAAAGGGTCATCTTGAGAGACTTTCTGATGGAAAAGCTCCTAAGAATATTGTATTCGTACAGTGTGTCGGAAGTCGTTGCTCTGATGAGAGGGGAAAGAGCTACTGCTCCAAGATCTGTTGTATGTATACTGCAAAGCATGCAATGCTGATCCGCGATAAATATCCGGATACAAACGTAACCGTATTCTATATTGATGTCCGTACTCCGGGTAAGAACTTCGATGAGTTTTATAGAAGAGCTGTTGAAGATTACGGTGTTAATTATGTAAAAGGTCAGGTTGGAAAGGTTATTCCGCAGCCGGATGGAACTCTTATGGTTCAGGCTTCTGATCTCCTTGAAAACAAACAGATTCATATGGAAGCAGACATGGTAGTTCTTGCAGCGGCTATTGAGCCAAATAAGGATGTGAGAAAAATTGCAACCATGCTTACCGCAAGCATTGATACCAACAATTTCCTTACAGAGGCACATGCAAAGCTTCGTCCGGTAGAGTCTCCTACAGCTGGTATTTTCCTTTCCGGTGTATGCCAGGGACCGAAGGATATTCCGGAAACAGTAGCACAGGCTGGTGCAGCAGCAGTAAAGGCAATCGGCCTTCTTGCAAAAGATAAGCTGACAACTAATCCATGTACTGCTCATTCTGACGAGCTTCTTTGCAACGGATGCTCTCAGTGTGCAAATGTGTGTCCATATGGTGCTATTTCCTATGAGGAAAAACAGGTAAATGACCACGGAATCCGTGAAACAAGAAGAATTGCAGTAGTAAACAATGCTCTTTGCCAGGGCTGCGGTGCATGTACCGTAACCTGTCCATCAGGAGCAATGGATCTGCAGGGATTCTCCAACAGACAGATTTTAGCGGAGGTAGATGCAATATGTCGATAGAAGAAAAAGAAGAATTCAGACCCAAGATCGTGGCATTCTGCTGTAACTGGTGCAGCTACGCAGGTGCAGACCTTGCAGGAAGCAGCCGTCTTTCCTACCCGGCTGATGTAAAGATTATTCGTGTGCCATGCTCTTGCCGTGTAAATCCAATGTTCATCCTCCGTGCCTTTGAAAAGGGTGCTGACGGAGTGATCATGTGTGGCTGTCATCCGGGAGACTGTCATTACACAACAGGAAATTATTATGCAAGAAGACGTATGACCCTTCTTTTCTCCATGTTGGATTTCATTGGTGTAGAAAACGGACGTACCCGTGTAGAGTGGGTATCTGCCGCTGAAGGTGTAAAATTCTCCCAGACCATGAATGAGTTTGTGGAAAAAATTTATTCTTTGGGTAAAAACGTCAGATTGGAGGATTTAAGATGCAGGAACTGATCACCCGTGCAAAAGAACTGCTGGCTGATGGAACCGTAGTGCGTGTTCTTGGCTGGAAAGCTGGAGACCTGTCTTACAATCCGGAAGCAGCATATTTTGAAACAGCAGAAAGCCTGGATGAATTTGTTTACAATGGCTTCTGCGGACAGAACTTAAGTAAAATGATGATCGAGGCTTCCAAATTAGAGGGAAAAACCCTTGTCTGTCTGAAGCCTTGTGATACCTATAGCTTTAACCAGCTGATCAAAGAACATCGCGTGGATCGTGAAAAGGCCTATATTATTGGTGTTGGATGCAAAGGAAAGCTGAATGTGGAGAAGCTTCGAGAAATGGGAATCAAGGGAATCAAAAGTATTTCCGGAGCAGAGCTTACAGATGCCTGTGAGGAGCTTCATATTTCCACAATCTATGGTGACAAGACCGTAGCCTACAAGGAGGCAATGCTGGAGCGCTGCCATGTATGCAAGGGAAAAGAGCATATGATCTATGATGAGATCATCGGCGAGTCCAAGGATACAAAGGATGCAGACCGTTTTGCAGAAGTTGAGAAAATTGAGAAAATGAGCCCGGAAGAGCGTTTTGCATTTTTCCAGAAGGAGCTCAGTAAATGTATCCGCTGCAACGCATGCCGCAATGCATGTCCGGCCTGTAGCTGCCGTAAATGTGTGTTCGACAGCACCAAGTTTGACAGTGCCCAGAAGGCAAACGTGGATTCCTTTGAAGAAAAAATGTTCCACATTATCCGTGCATTCCACGTTGCAGGAAGATGTACAGACTGTGGCGAGTGCAGCCGTGTTTGTCCGCAGGGGATTCCGCTTCACCTGTTTAATCGTAAATTTATCAAAGATATTGATACCTTCTACGGCGAATATCAGGCAGGAGCAGATGTCCAGTCAAAAGGCCCGCTGACCAGCTTTACATTTGATGATGTAGAGCCAGGTGTAGTGGCAGAAAGGGGATAATGTATGTATAAGATTGAAAAAGAAAATCTGGAAGCATTATTCCGGAAAATCGCAGAAAGCCAGGATCTGATCATTCCGATCAAAAAGGCAGGACAGACCAACTTCGGCCTTTGGAATGAAGGAGAAGAGGCTGATCTTGATACACTGAAAACCGTAAAATCCGGTAAAGATGCCTTTTTCCCACAGAGCGAAACTCTTTATACCTGCGTTCGTGATGGAAAGAAGCTGACTGTTGAACCGGAAGAGCTTAGAAGCAGTCCTTTCGTTGTATTTGGCATGAAAGCCTGCGATGTAAAGGGTATGGAAGTGTTGGATAAGGTTTTCCTTGCAGATCCTATTGACACTTTTTATGCTGCAAGAAGAGACCATGGAACTATCGTTGCAATGGCATGCCATGAACCGGAGGAGTCCTGTTTCTGTAAGGTTTTTGGAACAGATGCAGCAGATCCTGCAGCTGATGTGGCTGTCTGGATGGTAGAAGGAACACTTTACTGGAAAGCAATCAGTGAAAAAGGTCAGGCTCTTACAGAAGCAGTTAAAGACCTTCTTACAGATGCAGATGCCTCTGATGAAGCAAAGGTTTCTGCTGAAAAAGAAGCAATCCATAATATTGTAGAACAGCTTCCATATACACATCTTTCTCTGGAAGGATGGGATGGAAATGCAACCGATGAGAAGTTTAATTCTCCTGTATGGGAGACTTTATATAAACCATGCCTGGCATGCGGAACCTGTACTTTTGTATGCCCTACCTGCCAGTGCTATGACATCAAGGATTACGACACAGGACACGGTGTAAAACGTTATCGCTGCTGGGATTCCTGTATGTATTCTGACTTCACAATGATGGCTCATGGAAATAACCGTACCAGCCAGATGCAGAGATTCCGTCAGAGATTCATGCATAAGCTTGTCTATTTCCCGGCTAACAATAATGGCATGTATTCCTGTGTGGGATGCGGCCGTTGCGTGGAAAAATGCCCGTCATCACTGAATATCGTGAAGGTGATCAAGGCTTTTGAAAAGCATGGAGGTGAAAAGTAATGAGCGAATGTACCTGTCATAAAAACTACACACTGGATACGTTGATCCCACAGGTTGGCGTGATCACAGACATTCATGAGGAGACTCCGGATGTAAAAACCTTCTGCGTAACTGCACCGGACGGAGGCAAGCTTTTCGAGCATATGCCAGGTCAGTGTGCAATGGTTTGTGCACCAGGAGTAAGTGAGGGTATGTTTTCCATTACCTCTTCTCCTACAAACAAAGAATATCAGGAATTTAGTATCAAAAGATGCGGAGATCTGACCTCTTATCTGCACAGCCTTCAGGTTGGTGATGAGATCACAGTCCGAGGACCATACGGAAACCATTTCCCGGTAGAAGATAAGCTGAAAGGCAAAAATCTTCTGTTTATTGCCGGAGGTATTGGTCTTGCACCGCTTCGTTCCGTAATTAATTACGTGCTGGACAACCGGGATGACTATGGTACTGTAGATATTCTTTACGGTTCTCGTTCTGCAGACGATCTTGTAAAATTAAAAGAGATCCAGGAAGTCTGGATGAATGCAAAAGATGTAAATGTATACCTGACCATTGACCGTGAGCAGGAAGGCTGGGACGGACATGTTGGCTTCGTACCTACATACCTGAAAGAAATCGGTTTTGATACAAATAAAGTAGCCCTTGTCTGCGGACCGCCAATCATGATCAAGTTCGTACTTCAGGGACTGGAAGAACTTGGATTTACAAGAACTCAGGTTTATACAACATTGGAGCTTCGTATGAAATGCGGTGTTGGTAAATGCGGACGCTGCAATATTGGATCTAAGTACGTATGTAAGGATGGTCCGGTATTCAGAATGGACGAAATTGACCAGTTACCGGATGAGTACTAAGCAAATAATTGACAATCAGAAGAAAGGAACAACCCAACATGGAAAATATGGTAAACGTATATTTCTTCGGTAAAAAATACACTGTACCTGCAGACCTGACCATTATGACAGCTATGGAATATGCAGGCTACACCTTAAAAAGAGGCTGCGGCTGCCGTCATGGATTCTGCGGTGCCTGCGCAACCATTTACAGAATCAAAGGGGATAACGAACTGAAAACCTGTCTTGCCTGTCAGACACAGGTACAGGAAGGCATGTATGTGGCAAGCATCCCATTCTTCCCTACTGACAAGAGACTTTATAATATGGAAGAGCTTCAGCCGAACCAGCAGGTAATGATGGAACTTTATCCTGAAATTTACAGCTGTATCGGATGTAATGCATGCACAAAAGCATGTACCCAGGACTTAAATGTAATGCAGTATATTGCATATGCACAGAGAGGCGAGCTTGAGAAATGCGCTGAGGAATCCTTTGACTGTGTAAGCTGCGGATGCTGTTCCGTAAGATGCCCGGCTGGTATTTCTCATCCAATGGTTGGTCTTCTGGCAAGACGTCTCACAGGTAAATACATTGCCCCGAAGAGCGAACACCTTGCAAAACGTGTGGAAGAGATTCACGAGGGTAAATATGATGACCTGATCGAGCAGATCATGCAGAAACCGATCACTGACATGCAGGAACTTTACAACAACAGAGAAATTGAGAAATAAGGAGGGCGTAAAAACATGTATGCACCATATCCAGAAAATATGATGGAATCCATCAAAAAGGTAGA
>OWIV01000414.1_pt1 | contig 29154 bp, 29 predicted proteins | sample 1732831 | NCBI WGS metagenome assembly OWIV01 (sample SAMN05065757, study PRJEB22554) | human gut metagenome | biome: ENVO:2100002; feature: ENVO:00000062; material: ENVO:00002003 | host: Homo sapiens | place: USA
GAAGAGACACGGAATCCGATGCAAACATTCAGCCGGAAGAAATGCTCACATTTTTCTCAAACGAATTTCCACCTGCATTTCCACATGAAATCCCCAAGTATGTTTCTAAACCATATTACTTATCAACACAAAGCACAATATGCTTCGTGCGGCAGTTCCTCTTCCTGCCGTATCTCTACTGCATCATCTCTTGGTTCGTCATCAGCTTCCACTCGTCATTTGTGATGCCAAGTTTCTCAAGCGTCTCTACGATATGCACGCAGTCCGGTCCGAACGTCAGATACAGATTGCCGCCCACCGTCGTTTCCTGACCGTCCACGGCTTTTCCTTCCAGCTTCTCTAAACTGTTATGATAGTCATAATAATACATCCAGTTGTCAACATACCTGCCTGTACTATAATATTCCAGTTCAATGTTGCTGTAGTACGTGTCTTCCGGCTGCTCGCAATACTGATAATACTTCGCCAGATTTCCATCCTCGATATCCGCCCGGATGGCCTTTAAGATCTGCTCAATCTCCTTCTCGGAAAACATGTGCGTATTGTTAAGCCCCGTAGAAGTATACAGATCCATATATCCAGAGGTAAACCGGCACTCTGAATTTCCGATACCAAAAATCTCACGCTCCAGATTCTCCGGCTCACTCTCCCACGCAAGGATCTGCTCTGCCGGTGTACTGTCAGCACCCCCATCCGCCTCAGACAGTGGAAGTGCATACCGCCGCTCCACCTTGGAACCATCCTGCATATAATACAGGAACGTTGTATAATAAAATCCCGAACCGGTACGTTCTACCTCCTGATAGGCATCCTTATTTGCAATAATCTGGCGCTGCAGCTCCGTCAGTGTCGCAAGTTCTTCTCCTTTCACCTGCACCGGATAATCCAGATAGACGAACGCCGTCTCCACATCCGCCACCTCCGGCACATAGCGCTCCAGACCGAATGCATCGATTTCAAACAGGGATACAAACACCACTGTGATCACGGCAGTCGCCGCCCACTCCAGCACGCGTTTTCTGCGAAATACCTTGAAATTCTTTTCCAGCAGCATCTCTGCCCCGAAGAAAAAGAGGAAGCCCATCGCCACACTGCAAAGCAGCAGCCACGGATATTTGCGCAGCTGCGGCAGATCCGTGAGCATGGATATGACCGTGACACCGACGACCAGACCTCCGCAAAGTGCTGCTCCCCAGCGGAATACCGGCTTGATGATCCCGATGCTGACCCAGTCGCCCGCCGTCTCAATCTGCCGTCTTTTATACAACTGGTAAGCCGCCACGACAAGCACAACTGCTGCCGCCGCATAGATTCCGGTGAGCGGCATGCCCGTGATCTTAATGCCGGTAATTCCATTCCCGTTCTCCGTGTAGATAAGACTGCTGCGAAGATTATTGTTCAGATAATAAAGTGGCGATAAAATGCAGCTTTTTCCCGGATTCCATGCATTCTCAATCCCGTAGCTGATGGTTTCAATCACCTTTGCAACAATAAACATGCATCCCACATACAGATAGTTGACGATCACATAATAGCATGGCATTGCAAACGCCTGCCCTGTGAACATCGCCACGAAAACCGCAAGTGAGTATGCAAAAAATGTCACACCAGCCTGTGCCAACAGCGCAGCGAACAGATACTGTATACAGGTAAACTGGTTTGCCAGGCATACGAGCACTGTGATAAAGAATGTGATGATCTCCGGCACGATCAGAAAAATGAGTCCTGACAGATAATTCGTCACATAAAGTTCCAGCCGGTTGACCGGCAACGCATGCATCATATTGGCGCTTTTTGCCGAATACAGATAGGAAAACACTGCCAGCGCCGCTGCCACTGCGAAGAAAAAGACCGGCAGAGGAGGGATCATCCGGTGTACTGCCATCTCCACCAGCTGATACATGCGGTAGGTTGTGTCCTCGTTCCCCGTTCCATAATAGTAGTACGGACTGGCAGCCTTCTGCCACACCCATACGGGAATCACCACAAGGAGATATATCTGGTAAAGCAGCCACAGCGGCCAGAAATGCGTGAAGTTCTTCTTAAATATCGTGCGGTTAAAACAGGATGTCTTTGACTTCATAATCTGCCCCTCCCATCTCGTAGATAAATATTTCTTCCAGTGTCAGCGGCAGTACATCCACAATCGTCGGATTGCAATATGACAGTGCCGCCTCTGCTTCCTTTGGATCTCCCTTTACGATCATGGTATACACACGCCCTGTATTTGCCATGTGAAGCACCTGAAAATGTTCCGGAAGCTTCGGCATTCCGCTCTGACACGCCACCTGGATTTTCGACACACTTCCCTGCAGATCACTCAGCGAACGCTCGATCATGATTTTTCCATGATGCATGATACCGACATGGTCACACACATCCTCAAGTTCACGCAGATTGTGGGACGATACAAGCACGGTCATCTCTTTCTCTGCGACCTCCGACAATATGATGCTCCAGATCTGACGCCGCATCACCGGATCAAGTCCGTCCACCGGCTCATCCAGAATCAGAATGTCCGGCTTACAGCAGATGGCAAGCCAGAATGCCACCTGTTTCTGCATTCCCTTCGACAGCCGTCTGATATTACGCTTTACATCAATGTTCGGGAAAAATTCCTGCATTCTGTAGAAAAGCTTTCCATCAAAAGACGGATAGATCCCCTCATAAAAACGCTTCATCTCCATCGTGTCTGCCTGCATGAAATAAAACAGTTCGTCTGGTATGTACGCGATTTTTGATTTGACCGCCTTATTCTCATATACATTTTCCCCGTCGATCTGCACCTCTCCCTGATCCGGACGGTACACCCCGGTCAGGTGGCGGATGAGTGTGGACTTTCCTGCTCCGTTCGGTCCGACCAGACCGTAGATGGCTCCCTTTTCCACGTGCATGTCCACACCGTTTAGCGCCACAAATCCGTCAAATGCCTTTTTTAATCCGTTTACCTGAATCATACCTTCTCTCCTCTCTCTGCCGCATGCTCGATCCGTGTGATCAGATCGCTCCTGCTCACCGACAGGAAACAGAGCTCCTCCACCACTTCATCGAACTCTTCCAGCAGTTCATGCTGTCTCGTATTCAGGATTTCCCTGTGCTCCGCCACAAACGTTCCCTTCCCGGCAACCGTGTATGTATATCCCTCGCTCTCCAGATCGCGATACGCTTTCTGAATCGTATTGGGATTGATCGCCAGTCCGGACGCCAGTTCGCGGACAGACGGCAGCTTCTCGTTTGCCGAAAGAGAATTTGTGATAATCAGCTTCCGAAAGCCATCCTTGATCTGTTCATAAATCGGTTTGGAATCCCGGTAATTTAACTGAATCAAATCATAACCTCCCATCTGTACCAACTGTACTATTTGTCTTAATACAGCTACTATAGCATGAAAGGTTCCCTCATACAATAAAGATAATCCTATGAAATTATTAACTTTTATTTAACTTCGGCATCAGCCCAGATATGCACACAGGAGTTTGAAGGTGTTCTTCACGCCGTCCACATGGCTTCTCTCGTAGCCGTGCGACGCGTACACGCCCGCGCCGATCAGTCCGTGGCGCACGTCATAGCCCGCCGTCAGCGCCACATCCGCATCCGATCCGTAATGCGGGTAGACATCCACCGCAAAGTCAAGTTCCTCGCGCTTTGCCGCCGCAATCAGTCCTGTCACAACATCATAGTGATACGGTCCGTGGCTGTCCTTCGCGCAGATGGACACCTGTGTCTCCTCGCAGGCAAGACCGTCTCCAACGCAGCCCATGTCAACGGAAATAACCTCAGTCACACCCTCCGGAATCGAAGCGGCTCCGCCGTGTCCGACTTCCTCAAAGACGGTGATATGCTGGTAGATCATGCGCTCCGGTGTGACATTCTCTTCCTTTAAATATCTCGCATAGCCAAGCAGGATGCCGACGCTAAGCTTATCATCCAGGAAACGGCTCTTGATGTAGCCGCTCTCTGTGACGGTCGTGCGCGGATCAAAGCAGACGATGTCTCCCGTCATGATGCCGAGTGCCTCCACGTCCTCTCTGGAATGTACCTTCTCGTCCAGCACGATCTCCGTCTCGTCAAATGTACGCTTCTTGTCATTGTAATCGCCGTTGACATGGATGGATGCATTGGCAAGCTGCAGGGTTCCCTCGTAGACCTTTTCCCCGAAGCGGGTATGGATTCTGCAGTTCTCCGCCTCGGCATTGTTGGCGTTCATTCCGCCGACCGGTGTTACCCGCAGTCTGCCGTTGGACTTTATCTCCGCTACCATGGCGCCGAGCGTGTCAATGTGTGCCTCGAGCATCACGGCATTCTTTTTGTCCTTGCCGCCGAGCGCTACCAGCACGCCGCCCTTTGTGGTCAGCTTCGGCTCATAACCGAGCTTCTGGTACGCTTTCATCACATAATCCGCCACATCTGCGGTATATCCGCTCGGGCTGTCGATTGCCAGAATCTTCTTTGTCTCCTCGACCATATATTCCACGTATTTTTTTGTCTTCATCTTTTTTCTCCTTTTCCGCTTTCTATTTGATTCTATCTACAGACCATACCTGGAGGACGATCTTATACATCCTTATTTCAGGTACAGAAATCCGCCCAGATTTCCGCGCTTTCCATGACTTGCGCGGTGGGAAAACAACAGCTTTGGATTGCAGCAGGTACAGATGTCCGTCACTGCCAGATGCTCTTTTCGCACGCCCGCCTCCAGAAAAATGATCTCGTTCGCCTTCCAGAGATCCAGCTGGTATTTTTTGTCTGCGTGAGCCATCCCGACGCTGTTCTTCTCACTCTCTGCCAGAATCTCCTGCTCATGCCCCGGAAATTCCTCCGCGAAAATATCTGCCACATCTGCGCTCACCTCATAGCAGTCCTTGCAAATGGACGGACCGACCGCGCAGACCACATCCTCTGGTCTGGTGCCGTATGCCTCCTGCATGGCAGACAGAGTGACCGCTCCCATGCGCGCCGCCGTGCCTCTCCAGCCCGAATGGCTCATTCCGATGGCGCGGTGTACGGGATCCACCACATATAACGGCACACAGTCCGCGTAGAACGTCGACAGGACAAGTCCCGGCTCATCTGTAATCAGTCCGTCCACATCCCGGTAGTCCCGCTCTCTGGTCAGTCCTTTTCCGGCGTCCGCTGCCGTGACGCGGCGCACATTGACGGTATGTGTCTGATCCGAGCAGACAAACTGCCCCACCTCTGCCCCGAGTGCCCTCGCCAGACGATGATAATTCTCACGCACTGCCGCCTCCTCATCACCTCTGGTAAAGCTTAAATTCATCGTAGAAAAAATGTCTGTGCTGACGCCTCCGAGCCGTGTTGTAAAACAATGCTCCACGATCCCCGTGCACTCCAAAAGGGGATATTTTAGCAGCAGAAGCCTGCTGCCGTCCTCATTTTCATGCCAGTCCTCCCGCAAAACCGGTTGTTCTGCTGGTTTTCTCACAAACGCTGTCAAGTCTCATCCTCCCGTCATCCCTGAAATTCAAATGCATGTTTCACAAGCCGTACTTCCCCGTCCGTTCCAAGCACCGCTGCCACATCAAAGCGGCAGGGCGTCGTCTCCCCGTATCCGTGCGTCAGGCAGTAATATTGCGCCGTTCTGCTGATGCGGCGCTGCTTCGCCCGGTCCACCGCCTCCAGCGGATCGCCCGTCTGCCCGTCTCTGCGGTATTTCACTTCCACAAACACCAGGTATCTGCCATCGCGGGCGATGATGTCGATCTCTCCCTGCCGGCATCTGAAATTGTATCCAATCAGCTCGTATCCCTGTTCCTTCAGATACTCCCCCGCCCGTCTCTCATACGCTGTTCCCGTCTGCCGCCTGTTCATCCGGTATCCTCTCTCCCTGCCTTTCGTCCGATCCATCACCACGTTCCGCCGTCCGGGTTCTTCCCGTGCCTTCTGTTACCATCACGGCATCTGTCATCTGCCTACAGTAAGCCGGATTCTTTGAGTTTTCCCTTCATGCGGTCCATATCGTCCACAAAGACAAGGATCTCCGCGACCACCTCATAGAGTTCCGGCGGAATCGTATCCCCGATCTGAAGTCTGGATAAGGTCTCCGCCAGCTTGTTATCCTGATAAAACGGAACATCATTTTCTTTTGCCGTCTCAATGATGCGCTCCGCCACCTCGCCTTTTCCGACTGCGAGGATCTTCGGCGCCACCTCGCCCGGATTGTAGGCAACGGCGACCGCCGTCTTTTCTTTTCCTGCAATATGCTTGTTCTCCGCCATCGCCACATCCTCCCTTCAAAGAATCCTGCTTTCCTATGCTCTTACATCAAAAGAATAGCGGTGCAGGCTTCCCACCGTCGCCTTTCCTTTCTTTACGATGTTCTCCTTGAAACTGATGTCTTTTTTCTCATGTGTGACCGTGATGGAAGACTGGTAGCCCTTGCTCTTAAGACGCTTGTTCAGCACTTCCAGGTGCTTTTCCACCAGATCATAGGAGGCGTCATCCTCCAGATAAAAATTGGTGCGTACGCTGCGGTTCTGCATCCGCACTGAGACGTCCGTGGAGCCGAGCTGCTCCATGTCCAGATGTAAAAATGCCGTCAGTTCCGCATCCGGATCGCGCAGATTCTTCCGGTTTGCATAGACATAGAGTTCCCCGTTCGCATTTTGTCCGGACATCTTTAACGGCAGCTGCACATAGTGATAAATCTGGTTCATCTGATTCATGAACTCCAGATTGCCGTGAACCTGCGATGCCGTCTGCAAGAACGTATTCTGCGTGCTTCCGGTCGCCCGAACCGCCTCCTCCATCTGGGAAAGCTGCTGTTCTAAGCGCTCATACAGCCCGCTCACCTTGTGCTCCTGCTTTAATTCCTCCGGCTGCAGCAGCCACTGCTTCTCGATCACACTGCGGAAAATGGTCTGAAATTCCTTTCCGGCAAAAAGCTTCTGCATTCCCGCAAAGCCGAACCCGCCATTCTGTGCGAGCGCTCTGCCGAGCTTCTGCAAAAACTGTTCTGCCGTCAATTTTTCATTCAAGACCGGCTGCTCCTGCGCCGCTTCCTCCTGCGCCATCAGTTTTGCCACCTCTGGACCTTCTTCCGAGAGCGTATCCACAAAGACTTCCTCCTGCTCTCCGCCGGCAAAAATCTCCTCGTTGCCAATCAGAGCCGGAATGTTCCGAAGCATTTTTCCCAGATGCTCGATCTGCTCCTTCGACAACAGTTCCCCGACTGTCCCCGGAGTCTCTGCCGTCCTTCCATATGTCAGTTCCGCGGTCACTCCGACCCCTGTCTCTGCTTCTGCCGCTGCGCCCTGTCCCGCTGTCTCCGCGGTCGAAGCGGCACCTGCCTCCTCCGCTACTGCCGATGCCGCTGCGGTTCCCTGTTCCGCCGCCGTTGGCGCGCCCGCCTCTGCTTCTGACACCGTGGCTGCATTTTCCTGTCCCACTGCTTCCGCCATTGCTCCGGCGCCTGCCTCTGCTGCGGAAGATTCCTGTCCCGCTGCCGCGGTCACTCCGGCATCTGCCGCTTCCTCCCCGGGCATAAAAATATCAAGCATTTTCCCATAGAGGGAAAATGCCGTCTCCGGCGAGAGCGCCTCGTCCGAAAGCAGTTCCATCATATGCCCCGCTGCCAGATCCATCTCTCCCACGAGTGCCTGCCTGTCGGACAGATAATTTTCAAACTGCGCCGCCATCTCCTCCGTCACCGGGAGTCCGAGCTTCGTCATCTGCACGATGGTCTGCACATTGGCATCCGGATTCGCGCCAACCAGCTTCGCCATATCGAGAATGCTCTGTCTGCCGATCGACATCTGCTCCTGCATCATCGTATCCACCATCACAAGCGTCCGGTCCGTCGCAGGCACCTGCGCCGCCGAAAGCGCGTTGAACAGAATCGGATTGCTGACATTTCCAAGCTCGGTGTACGGGCGGATCGCAATCGTCTGCCCGTCATTGGCGCGCACCTGGAAAAACATGCTCGAGCCCTGCTGTAAATCCATTTTTCCGTCCAACCGTGCGGTGATGGTCTGTCCGTTGCCCAGCGCCAGCGTCACTTTTCCGCCGCGCACACTGTTGATCGTCCCCTCGAAAATACTTCCCGCGGAGAGATCCCCGATCGTCGACACCAGTTTCTGAACGCTCTGCGCCCCATGCAATTCTTCCGTTCCGTTGGCCACATTCCGGCTGTACTGTCCTACCAGATCCGATATCTGCATGTATGTTCCCTCTTCCCGTCTATACCTCTACAAAATTTCCAATAAAGCTCCGGCGATGGATCGGCGTTGGTCCGTATTTTTTCAGCGCCGCAATATGTTCCGCCGAGCCGTAGCCCTTATTCGCTGCGAATCCGTACCCTGGCATGATCTTGTCGTACTCCACCATCAGCCGGTCCCTGGTCACTTTTGCCACAATGCTGGCTGCGCCGATCGAGATGCTCTTGGCATCTCCCTTGATAATCGGCACCTGCCGTATCGCAACCCCGGGTATCGTCACCGCATCATTTAATAATATATCGGGTGCATCGCCCAATTTGCTTATAGCTTGCCGCATCGCCTCGTACGTTGCCTGCAGAATGTTGATCTCATCAATGCGCTCCGGTCCCACCATGCCGATGCCGACCGCCACCGCTTTTTCCATAATCACATCGTACAGTTCCTCCCGCTTTGCCGCCGAGAGCTTCTTGGAATCGTTGATGTAGAGGATGTCGCAGTCCTTCGGCAAAATGACCGCTCCCGCCACAACGGGGCCGGCAAGCGGGCCTCTCCCCACCTCATCAATCCCGCAAATGCGCGTATACATCCCGTACTCGCGCTCGTACTTCCACAGCCGGTCGATCCTTGCACGCTCCGCCTCCAGCTTTGCAAGGCGTCCGTTCGCCTGCTCGATGAGCTTTTGTACGCCCGCGCGCTCATCCGACCTGTATTTTTCGATAAAAGAAGGCAGCATGGTCTCCTCTGCCGCCTTGAATTCTTCCCTGATTTCTCCGATCTTTTTCGTCTCCATCTGCTTCCTCTCCCGCCGTATGTTCCCGCTGCCTGTGCTAGTCGGGCCGCTCCAGTGTGATCCTGCCAAGCTTGCCGCTGCGGAATTCATCAATCAGAAGCGTCGCCGCCTTGCTGTAGTCAATCTCGCCGCCCTTTGCCACACAGCGACGGTTTTCCGCGATCCCACGCAGGATCTCTGCCGGCGCCGCCGTCTCGTCGATGGCCTGCTCCTCTGTTCCGTAGCGCGCCTGAAGCGCTCCCGGATAGTAGGCTGTCAGCACTTTGATCAACTCCAGGGACAACTCATCGATGTTTAAAATCTCGTCCTTGATGGCACCGATTAACGCCAGTTTTAATCCGACCGTCTGGTCTTCAAACTTCGGCCATAAGATTCCAGGTGTGTCCAGAAGTTCTACATTCTTGTTCAGCCGGATCCACTGCTTGCCCTTTGTGACACCCGGCTTGTTGCCGGTCTTGGCGCACGCCTTTCCGGCGTAGGAATTGATAAACGTGGATTTCCCCACATTCGGGATTCCAACAACCATAGCCCGCACCGGACGGTTCATGATGCCGCGCTTTCTGTCGCGCTCGATTTTCTCCTTGCACGCCTCCATGACGACCGCCGTCACCTGTTTCATGCCGTTTCTGTTTCTCGAATCCAGGCTTACCACATAATAGCCCTTCTTCTGAAAATATGCACTCCACAGCTTTCCCGCTTCCTCGTCCGCAAGATCCGACTTGTTCATGAGGATCAGCCGCGCTTTATTTTTGCCCAGTTCGTCAATGTCCGGATTCCGGCTGCTGAGCGGAATCCGCGCATCGACAAGCTCGATGACCAGATCGATTAACTTGATATCTTCCTGCATCTGACGCTTTGCTTTCGTCATATGCCCCGGGTACCACTGAAACTGCATAATTACTCTCCATTCTCTTACTGTCTGTTTTATAAAAATCCAAAGTCCTTAAACGGCGCCACGCGGAACCATACTTTTCCGATAATATATTCCTTCTTAATGTTCCCGATGTTGGCATAACGGCTGTCCTCGCTGTTATTGCGGTTGTCGCCGAGCACGAAATACTCGTCCTCACCCAGCGTGACCTCTTCCGCCGCCAGTCCGGCATCCTCCATCTGTGCCACATCCACATCTTCCGCAAACAGTTCGCCGTTGACATACACTTCGCCGTTCTTAATCTGAAGCGTATCCCCCGGCACCGCTATGACGCGCTTGATGTAATAATGTGATTTTTCATTGCCGTTCGGCAAAAATACAATCACATCGTTCGGCCTGGGATCGGTAACTTTGTATATAAAACGGTTAACCAGGATCTCATCGCCGCCGTTTAGCGTCTCCGCCATAGACTGTCCCACAACACTTGTCCGCAGTCCGACAAAATATACCAGTGTAAACGCTACCAGAAGCGTGATCGCGATCTCAATGATCCACACACACACTTCCTTCACGACCGACATATTCACTTTTTTCTTCTGTCTGCCAAAGTTCAGTCCGCTTCTACGTCTGCGCATTCTTATCCTCCATGTGCCATGTGCCCGCCGCACACGATTCCTGCTTTACTTTAACACAAACCCTGTGGCTTCGCAATTTAATTTTGGTGCCTTACAATGCGAAAAAACCGGAACACACTCCATATGGAATCCTGTTCCATACAAAATATGTCCCGGCTTCTTAGCGCTGCATTGTATTATTTTACAAGCTCTTTTACCTTTGCCTTCTTGCCGACACGGTCTCTTAAGTAGAATAACTTTGCACGTCTGACTTTACCCTGACGAACAACCTCTACCTTCTCAACGTTCGGAGAATGTAACGGCCAGGTCTTCTCTACGCCGACACCGTTAGAGATCTTTCTGACTGTGAAAGTCTCGCGGTTGCTTCCGCCCTGTCTCTTTAAAACAGTTCCCTCGAATACCTGGATACGCTCACGGTTACCCTCTTTGATCTTACCGTAAACCTTTACCGTATCACCTACGTTAAACTGCGGTACTTCTGCCTTGAGCTGCTCTGCTTCAATGCTCTTAATGATTTCACTTGCGTTCATTTTGTGACCTCCTGATTCATTGGATGTTCTTAATACGTCGATTCGTAACAGAGGACCATCTATTTATTCACAACTATTCCAGTATAACACAGATTGTACGGATTGCAAGCATTTTCGGCAAATATTTTCATTCTCTCTCTTCACGCTCCATCCAGTAGATGCGTCCCTTAGAAAAACAGAGTCCCAGGGCCTCCTGCAGTCCTTTGGATGCATCATTGCCGATCTCAACCTGACCGTAGGGTCTCTCACCGCGCTCTAATCCGAGATTGATCATATATGTCTCAAGTGCCATGCCGATCCGGCGTCTGCGGTACTCCGGCGAGACGAAGAGCATCCCGATGCCGCCCTCCGCGTGCATTCCGATAAAGCCCGCAAGCTGCCCGTCCACAAACGCACCGAAGAGCGCTCCTTTTTTGATCCGGTCTGTCACATACGCCTCATCCGATATCGTATTGTAATCGCGCACCACCGCGTCTAAGTGTTCCATCGTAAGCGGACGGATGACCACGCCGTTTTCAGCCGGTTTGCCATCCATGCGGTACAGTCCGGTGACAGGCAGCTTTTCGTGCTTTGTATACACGATCTGGTTGCAGGTCATCGCCGTGCGAAATCCCAGATATTTTTCTGTCGGTTCCGTCATGAACTCCTGATGCAGCACCAGAAGGCCGCTCTCCTCCCCGGCGTCCCCGTGTAGAATTTCAAGCATCCTGCAGCCGGCTTTGATGTCCTCCGCCGTATGAAAATACGCCCCACTGACTTTATCCTGCAGACAGATATTTTTCCCTTCTGCAAAAACAAGGCGCGCCTGCCCGCGCGCAATCAGCTCGGTCATATCCACATGCAGCAGCTTGTCCCCGGCAAGCACCTTTTTGCAGGACATCAGTCTCTCGTAGCCTGCGTAGAGATCCGGCCGCCTCTCCTGTGTGCGGCGCTCCGCCTCCTGTCTGCGCCACTCGACAATTTTTCTCTGATTGCCCGACAGCAGCACCTTTGGCACCTGCTTTCCGTGCCATTCCTCCGGGCGGCTGTACTGTGGATACTCTAACAGATCGCCCTCGAAGGACTCCGTCTCCCCGGACTCTCCGTTCGCCAGTACCCCGGGCACCATCCGTGAGATCGCGTCTATCATCACCATCGCCGGAAGTTCCCCGCCGGTCAGCACATAATCGCCGATCGACACGTAGTCTGTGACAGTCTCCTCTAATACGCGCTCGTCGATCCCCTCATAGTGCCCGCACAGGAAAATAAGATCTTCCTCCTTCGCGAACTCCTTTGCCATCTGCTGGTTGAACACGGCTCCCTGCGGCGTCACATACACCGTGCGCACCGGTCTGTCCCGCAACTCCTCCGGCTGCCGGCTCCTGATTTCCTCGCAGGCTGCCTTCCACGCATCGTAGACCGGCTGCGCCTGCATCAGCATGCCGGCTCCCCCGCCGTAAGGATAATCATCGACTTTTTTATGTCGATCCGCCGTATAATCCCGGATGTTGACTGCATTCACGGACAGCAGTCCCTTTTTTGCCGCACGTCCAAGGATGCTCTCCGAGAGTCCCTGCGTCACCATCTCCGGAAACAGTGTCAGAATATGATAATTCATGCTGTGCCTCCTATTTTCGGTTGATGTCAAGCAGTCCCGGAAGCAGATGCACGCACATCTGTCCCTGCTCTACGTCCACATCGCGGATGCAGTCCCTGATCGCCGGAATGAGCACTTCCTCCCCGTCTGTCATGGAGATCACATAGACATCGTTCGCGCCGGTCTGCATCACATCCGACAGCGTTCCCAATTCCTCACCCTCGTCCGTCGACACCTTCATGCCGATCAGATCTGCAATAAAGTATTCGTCCTTTTTCAGCTTTACCGCGTTCTCTCTCGTCACATAAAGGCTCTTTTTGCGATATTTTTCCACATCATTGATATCATCAATTCCCTTAAATTTGAGAATCACCATATTTTTAAAGAACTTGACGCCTGCAATCTCAAGTTCTAATTTTTCTTTTCCGGTATCCAAAATCACATTTTTGAGTTTTTTGAAGCGCGCTGGATCGTCCGTTGTCGGAAATACCTTGACCTCCCCACGCACCCCGTGTGTCGTCGTGATGACACCGACCTGCAATAAATCTTCCATGCATGTCCTCCGTTTCTGTCTCTGATATCCGCAGTAGCCGCAATATGAACAAAGGAGCTGCCACCCCATTATCTGGCGCGACAGCTCCTCTGACCTGTTACTGCATGATCTCTACAATAACTTTCTTCTCTTCCTTTGAGGCAGCAGCCTTCACAACAGAACGGATTGCCTTGGCAATGCGTCCCTGTTTGCCGATTACCTTGCCCATGTCGGACTGCGCAACGCGCAGTTCAAGCACGATGGCTTTCTCATTCTCTGTCTCTGTTACGACGACCTGATCCGGATAATCGACGAGTGATTTCGCAATTACTTCTACTAATTCTTTCATTAGGTCCACCTCGCGAATCCTATTTCTCGATGCCTGCGCTCTTGAAAATACGAGCAACTGTATCGGTCGGCTGAGCTCCGTTAGCTAACCACTTCTTTGCTAACTCCTCATTTACATGATACTCGCTTGGATCTTTCGTTGGATCGTATGTTCCGATCTCCTCGATGCACTTGCCATCTCTCGGGGATCTGGAATCTGCTACTACGATTCTATAGAAAGGAGCTTTCTTCTGTCCCATTCTTCTTAATCTGATCTTTACTGCCATTACTTTCACCTCCTTAAATTTGCTTAACTGATCTATTTAGAATGCGTTATACGCAATTTCTAACATTAAAACGGAAGCTTGCCGAACATTCCACCACCGCGTCTGCCCTTCTTCATCATGCCAGGCATCTGCTTCATCATCTTCTTCATCTGTTCAAACTGCTTCACCAGACGGTTGACCTCCGCAATATCGACACCGGCTCCCACCGCAATACGGCGCTTCCTGCTCGGATTCAAAAGGGAAGGATTCTGTCTCTCCTCCGGCGTCATGGAATAGATGATCGCCTCCGTGCGCGATAAGCTCTTCTCGGCTGCTGCCTCGTCAATATCCGGCATCTTGCCTGCGCCCATCCCGAGTCCCGGCATCATACCGAGGATACTGGACAGACCGCCCATCTTCTTCATCTGACTCATCGACTCCAGATACATCTCAAAGTCAAATTCGTTCTTGCGCATCTTCTGCTCAATCTTCTTCGCCCGCTCCTCGTCAAAGTCCTCCTGGGCTTTTTCGATGAGGGTCAGCACATCGCCCATACCGAGAATACGCGATGCCATGCGATCCGGGTAAAACTGCTCCAGATCCGAAAGCTTCTCTCCCATACCCGCATAAAAAATCGGCTTACCGGTCACTGCCCGGATGGAGAGCGCCGCACCGCCTCTGGTATCACCGTCGAGCTTTGTCAGAATGACTCCGTCGATACCGATGCGCTCATCAAAGGTCTTCGCCACATTCACCGCATCCTGTCCTGTCATGGCGTCCACCACAAGGACGGTCTGATGCACTGTGACATTTTCTTTTATCTGAATCAACTCTGCCATCATATCTTCATCGATGTGAAGACGTCCGGCAGTATCGATGATAACGATGTTAAAATCGTTCTTCGCGGCATGTTCCATCGCTGCTTTTGCAATGTTCACCGGGCTGTTCTTATCGCCCATGGAAAATACTTCCACGCCCTGCTTCTGTCCGTTGATCTGTAACTGTTCGATCGCTGCCGGCCGATAGACATCGCCTGCCACGAGAAGTACCTTCTTGCCTTTCTGCTTGAACTTTCCGGCAAGCTTTGCTGCTGTGGTCGTCTTACCTGCTCCCTGAAGACCGGTCATCATGATGACGGTAACTGCCTTGCCGGGCTGCAGTGTGATCTCGGCTGTCTCCGAGCCCATCAGCCTGACCATCTCTTCGTTTACAATCTTGATGACCATCTGCCCCGGGTTCAGTCCGTTCATCACGTCCTGTCCGACGGCACGCTCCTCCACGTCCTTGACGAACTGCTTGACGACCTTGAAGTTGACATCCGCCTCTAAGAGCGCCATCTTGACTTCCTTAAGCGCTGTCTTGACATCCGCTTCCGTCAGCCGTCCCTTGCTGCGCAGGTTCTTGAATACATTTTGAAGTTTTTCAGATAAGCTGTCAAATGCCATCTATAACTCCTCTAATATCTGATTGGAAATCTGTTCAATCTCCACGATCACTGCCTCGTCATGGCTCTCATGAAACTGCTTCGTCAATGCATGAATCTGTTCCACACTGTGCTTCGCCGACATGAACTTTGCGATCAGATGAAGCTTCTCCTCATACCCCTCAAGGGTCTTCGTACACCGCTTCACCATATCGTGAACGCCCTGTCTGCTGATACCTTCCTCGTCCGCGATCTCTCCGAGGGACAGATCATTGAACACGAAATCCTCATAAATTCTTCTCTGATGTTCGTTCAGCAGCTCTCCGTAAAAATCATACAGATACGCCTGTTCAATCTTCTCTTCCATCTGAAATCCCACAATCACGCCGTATCCGGCATCTCTCACTCATTGCCACCGTGATAGAATAGCATAAAAGGAAAAAGGTGTCAAGTATTTTTTCTTGACACACTTTTTCCTTCTTTTTACACCGCCATCGCCGTCTGCACGATCATGCAGAACAGACATGCCGCCGCACAGATTCCGTAGAGAATCTCACTCTTTCCTTCTGTTGAAAAAAATCCCACGCCGGCCACCACGAACCCTGCTCCCGCGGCAATGACCGGCCACATGAAAAGACCGAAGGCAGTACCGCTCCATCTGCAGATCACAAGCGCCGCAGCAAAACCGCACGCTGCCGCAACAAGCCAAACCATGATCTGTTTCATCCATCTGCGCATAGGGATACCTCCATACCTTCGGTTTTCATTTTATAAGAAGATGTATTTGCACACAAACAGTACCGCCAGCACATACATCAGCGGTGTGATCTTCTTTGCCTTACCGCATACGACATTGATGATGACATAAGAGATAACGCCGATCGCAATACCCTCGGAGATGCTGTACATGAGCGGCATTGCAAGCAGGCATAAGTATGCCGGAATTGCCTCTGTCATATCCGTGAACTCGATGCTTGTCACCGTAGACACCATAAGGAAGCCGACGAAGATCAGAGCCGGTGCTGTCGCAAAGCTCGGGATCGAGCAGAAAATCGGGGACAGTACCACAGAGATCAGGAATAAGAATCCGGTCACTACAGAGGAGAGGCCTGTTCTTGCTCCTGCTGCCACACCGGAGGAACTCTCAACGAATGTGGTCGTTGTGGAGGTACCAAGCACAGCACCTGCGGTGGTTGCAACCGCATCCGCCAGCAGCGCTTCCTTGATGCGCGGCAGTCTGCCGTCCTTGTCCAACATATCCGCCTTGTTTGCCACACCGATTAACGTTCCGAGTGTATCAAACATATCTACAAACAGGAATGCACATACAACTGCGATAAAGTCAAAAACATGCACACCGGAGAAATCCAGTTTAAAGCACTGTCCGAATGTCTGACCGATCGCGGTCAGATCGGTAAATCCGAGCGCCGGGTATAAGGAATAAAAACCGGCTTCCGCATCCGGAACATAGATTCCTGCCGCCTGGCAGAGCATTCCAAGCACCCAGGTAATAACGATACCGAATAAAATTGCGCCTTTTACGTTCTTAATGTACATAATTGCAATCACAAACAGACCGATCAGCGCTAACAAAGCACAGATGCCGGCAGTCTTGAAATTGCTGGTAAAGTCAACATAGGAAACAAGTGTGGAGCTGTTCGCCACTACGATGCCGCCATTCTGCAGACCGATAAATGCGATAAACAGCCCGATGCCGACGCTCACACCTTTTTTCAGGTTCAGCGGGATCGCATTAAAGATTGCTTCACGCACATTGGTCAAAGAAAGTACGATGAAAATCAGACCTTCCACAAAAACAGCCATTAAAGCTACCTGCCAGGAATATCCCATCGCACCGCAGACCGTGTATGCAAAATACGCATTCAGTCCCATCCCCGGTGCCAGTGCAAACGGATAATTTGCAAGGAGCGCCATCGCCATGGTACCAATAAATGATGCCAGCGCGGTTGCAATGAGCACTGCTGTCTTATCCATTCCCGCCGCTGCAAGCATGGTCGGGTTGACTGCCAGAATGTACGCCATCGTCATAAAGGTTGTGATACCTGCCATGACTTCGGTCTTGGCTGTCGTGTTGTTTTCCTTCAGTTTAAACCACTTTTCTAACATTTTCTTTCTCCTCTTCTTTGTTTACAGACTCGTGCGCACCAGCTTCGGCTTATAACCTTTCTTCTCCAGCGCTTTCATGATCTGTTTTTTGTGCTCGGTGCCAAAGCTCTCGAGCGTAATACGGAGTTCCACTGCCGCGCTGCGGTTCGTTGTCACAAACTGGTTGTGCTCCAGCTTGATGACGTTGCCCTGCTCTGCGGCAATCGCTGCCGAAACCTTGGACAGTTCTCCCGGCTTATCCGGCAGAAGTACCGACACGGTGAAGATACGGTCGCGGAAAATGAGTCCCTGCTGTACCACGGAGGACATCGTGATGACGTCCATGTTGCCGCCACTTAAGATCGATACCACGCGTTTGTCGGAAACATCCAAATGTTTCAACGCAGCTACGGTCAGCAGACCGGAGTTTTCCACAATCATCTTGTGATTCTCCACCATATCCAGGAATGCCACGACGAGTTCATCATCCTCCACCGTGATGATGTCATCCAGATTTTTCTGGATATACGGGAAAATCTTGCTTCCCGGTGTCTTGACCGCTGTGCCGTCCGCAATGGTGTTGACCTGCGGCAGCGTCGTTACTTTTCCTGCCGCGAAGGAAGCCTGCATACAGTTCGCTCCCGCCGGCTCCACGCCGATGACTTTGATCTTCGGATTCAGAAGCTTCGCCAGTGTGGACACACCGGTTGCCAGTCCGCCCCCGCCGATCGGAACCAGAATGTACTCCACCAGCGGAAGCTCCTTAAAGATCTCCATGGCGATCGTTCCCTGTCCGGTTGCCACTGCCAGATCATCGAACGGATGGATGAAGGTATATCCCTCCTTGTCCGCAAGCTCGTATGCCTTCTGGCACGCCTCGTCATAGACATCTCCGTAAAGCACGACTTCTGCGCCGTAACTCTTGGTGCGGTTCACCTTGATGAGCGGTGTGGTGGTCGGCATGACGATGACTGCCTTGCAGCCGTAGCATTTTGCTGCGTATGCCACACCCTGCGCGTGGTTTCCCGCCGATGCCGTGATCAGCCCCTTTGCACGCTCCTCATCACTTAACGTGCTGATCTTATAATATGCGCCTCTCACCTTGTATGCCCCGGTGAACTGCATGTTTTCCGGCTTAAGGTAAACCTTGTTGCCGGTCTGCTGACTCCAGTAATCGCTGTATACCAGCTTTGTCTCAAGTGTCACTTCTTTGACTTTTTCACTTGCTTCCTCGAACTTGTCTAATGTCAACATCCGCTTTTCTCCTCTCCTACTTCAAATAATGCGTTTACGAACTGGTTGGAATCGAACTTCTGCAGATCCTCGATCGTCTCCCCGACGCCAATATACTTGACCGGAATGCCAAGCTCCGAGTGGATTGCCACTGCGATACCGCCCTTTGCCGTGCCGTCCATCTTCGTCAAAATAATTCCCGTGATGTCGGCGCACTCGGAAAACTCTCTCGCCTGGTTTAACGCATTCTGTCCGGTCGTCGCATCGAGCACCACAAGCGTCTCACGGTACGCATCCGGATATTCTTTCTCCAGAATACGATTGATCTTTTTTAATTCCTCCATGAGGTTCTTCTTATTATGAAGGCGTCCCGCCGTATCACACAGCAGAACATCCGCATTTCTCGCCTTGGCTGCCGCCACCGCATCGTAGACGATCGCCGCCGGGTCTGCGCCCTCCTGTCCGCCGATCATATCCACACCGGCGCGGTTTGCCCACTCCTGCAGCTGGTCTCCCGCCGCTGCGCGGAAGGTATCCGCTGCCGCAAGCACGACCTTTTTCCCCTGGTCCTTGAGCTTTCCCGCCAGCTTTCCAACGGATGTGGTCTTGCCCACGCCGTTGACACCGATCACGAGGACCACGGATTTCTCCGTCTCAAAGCGATATGCCGTCTCGCCGACATCCATCTGCTCCTTGATGCTGTTAATCAGAAGTTCCTTGCACTCTGCCGGATCTTTGATGTGATTCTCCTTCACTTTTTCCTTGAGACTCTCAATGATCGACTCAGTCGCATTGACGCCGATGTCTCCCATAATCAGAATCTCCTCGATCTCCTCATAGAAATCATCATCAATGCTGGAAAATCCACTGAAAATGGAATCTATGCCGGATACGATATTATCTCTCGTCTTGCTGAGGCCCTCGACCAGACGTCCCCAGAAGCCTTTCTTTTCCTCGCCCATAATGTACTCATTCCTCCTGCTATTTGTCGAGATCGCCCTCGATCAGATTCACGGATACCAGGGTGGATACACCCTTTTCCTGCATGGTAATACCATACAGACGGTCTGCCGCCGCCATCGTGCCGCGCCTGTGCGTAATCACAATGAACTGCGTGCTCTTCGTCAGCTTATGCAAATACTTTGCAAAACGTCCGACGTTGGAATCGTCGAGCGCCGCCTCGATCTCGTCGAGCAGACAGAACGGGGACGGCTTTAAGTTCTGGATGGCGAACAACAGTGAAATCGCCGTCAGGGACTTTTCTCCACCGGACATCTGCATCATATTCTGCAGTTTCTTTCCCGGTGGCTGCGCGATAATGCGGATGCCGCACTCCAGAATATCCTCGTCCTCGACCAGTTCCAGCGTTCCTTTTCCACCGCCGAACAGCTCCTTGAATACCTTGTCAAACTCGGTCTGGATCTCCGCGAACTTCTCCAGGAACTGCTTGCGCATGCCGGTATCGAGTTCCTCAATAATGCCGACCAGCGTCTTCTCCGCCTCGACCAGATCGTCATGCTGTGTTTTCAAAAATCCGTAGCGCTCCGAGATCTCCTTATAATCCTCGATCGCGTTGACATTGACATCGCCCAGCTTGCGGATCTCATCCTTGATGGACGCGATCATCTTCTTCATCGCCGCAAGATCCGTATATTCTTCGTTGCGGAGCTCCATCGCCGCATGCAGGGTCAGTTCATACTCCTCCCACATGTAATTGTTCTGGTACTCGTGCGCCTCCTCCAGCTTTTCACGCTGGCTGTTCAGACGGAAAATCTCCTTGTCCAGATCGGAGATCTTCTTGGAAATGTCTTCACGCTTCTGGAAAAATCCCTTGTATTCCGAGGACATTTCTTCCCTGCGCGCCGTGTGCTCCTTAAGCGCCTGCTCCAGCTGCTCGGAATTGTCCTTTGACGCCAGGATCGTCTTTTTGATCTCCTCAATATCGTGGCGCTTCTTCTCCGCATCCGCCTTCGCTTCCTTCGCTTCCGTGACGAATCCCTCGCGCTCTTCCTCGTAACGTCTTATCTCACCGTTCACACGCTCGAGATTCTGCAGAACAAACTCTAACTTCTGACGCACACCGGCTTCCTTTAACTGTACATCGGACACCGCCTTCTGGGCTTCTTCCTCTCTGCCCGCATTCTCATCCAGAATCTTCTGGAATCCGGCGCTCTCCTCCTCGATCTGTGCCTCCCGCTCCTTTGCCGACTGCAGTTCCTCTGTAATCTTGTCCTTGTTCTCCGCAATCTCACGGAGCTGGCTCTCAATCTCACGGTTCTCCATCTGTAAGCCTGCAAACACGTTCTCGCTCTCGTTCTTCTGCTCCATCGCGCGCTCCACGTTCATCTTCGCGGTATTCTGCGCAATGTACGCCTCCTGCAGGCTCGCCTTATTGCTCTCGACGTCCTCCGCAAGCAGGCTCTGCGCCGTCTTGATGTCCTCAAGACGGTTTTTAAGCTCTGCAATCTGTTTATCCAGATCTTTTACGTTCTTCTCGAGTTCTTCAATCTCGCGGTTTCTTGCGAGCAGATTGCTGCTGTTCTTAAATGCTCCACCTGTCATGGAACCGCCCGGGCTTAAATATTCTCCCTCCAGCGTCACAATATGTAACGAGTAGCGGTTCTTTTTCGCCAGCTTGATCGCATAGTCGATATTCTCCGTCACGATCACTCTGCCAAGCAGATAAGCGGTCACTCCAGCATATTTTTCCTCCGTCTTCACGAGGGTATTGGCAAGACCGATGACTCCCGGCTCCTTTAAGGCATCCGTGTTTTTAAAGTTGCCCTTGCCGTCCACACTCGTCAGCGGCAGAAACGTCGCCCGTCCGTACCGGTTCTGCTTTAAGTAGGAGATCATCTGTTTTGCCGTCTCCTCGTCCTCGGTCACGATGTTCTGGATATTTCCGCCAAGCGCTGTCTCAATCGCCGTCTCGTACTTTTTGTCCACCTGGATCAGATCGGAAACAACACCAAGGATTCCCGCGTTGCGGCTCTTCTGCTCCATGACGCGGCGGATGCTGTTGCCGTAGCCGTCATAGCGCTCCGCAATATTTTTCAAAGACTCCAGACGGGACTGCTGCTTATGGTACTGTGCAACCGCGCTCTCCAGCTTCTGATTGGCTTCCAGGGACTTGCGCTTCCACTCCCGGTTCTGCTCATCCATTCCGGCAGCGTTTTTCTTCAGTTCTGCGATCGACGCGTTCACCGCATCGAGCTCCTTCTGATAGCTTTCCAGAACGGAGGTAAGATCCGCCTCCTCGGTCTTGCGCGCAAGCAGACGCTGCGTCAGCTGCGCCTTGCGGATGTTCACCTGCTCCATCATCGTGTCGTAGCGCTGCTGTCTCGCCTTGACGGATGCCTTGCGGTTCAACAGTTCGATAATCTCGTTCTTGCCCTTTTCAATGCCCTCGGTGCAGCGCGCGATCTCCTCCTGAATGTTCCGCAGCTGCTCTGCCGCCGTCTCCTTTTCCGTCGCCGCCGCTACAAGCTCTGTGTCGAGTTCCTGCTTTTCCGCTTCGTATGTACCGCGCGACTCGATGCGCTCCTGCTTTTCCCGATCGATCGAGTCCAGACGGCTCTTTAAATGCTCATCGGTCATCTCCGCCGTGTGGATCTGCTCATTTAAGACATTGATCTGTCCTTCCAGCTTTCCCTTGGTCACGGTGGACTGGCTCATCTCCTCACGAATGGATGCAATCTTGTCATCCATGGAAGCCATGTCCTGTTCCAGCTTCTCGTATTCACTCTTGATATTCTCGTAAGACTGGCTGGCTTCCTTCGATTCCTCGTCCGCGATGTGATATTTTCCTTCTACTTCCTTAAGCTGCGCCTCAATGCGCTCCACTTCCAGAAGGAACATATTCACATCATATTCTTTTAATTCTTCTTTTTTCTTCAGGTAGATGCGGGCTTTCTCCGCCTGACGCTCCAACGGCCCGACCTGGCGCTCCAGCTCGGCTAAAATATCATTCACACGAACCAGATTCTCGCGCTCATTCTCCAGCTTTTTCTGTGCTGTCGCCTTGCGCTTTTTATATTTTACAATGCCGGCCGCCTCGTCGAACAGCTCTCTGCGCTCCTCCGGCTTACCGCTTAAGATGCGCTCGATCTGTCCCTGTCCGATGATGGAGTAACCCTCCTTGCCGATACCGGTATCGTAAAAAAGCTCCGTCACATCCTTGAGTCTGCACGGACTTCCGTTGATCAGATACTCGCTCTCGCCGGAGCGGTACACACGCCGCGCCACGGTGACTTCCTCAAAATCAATGGCAAGCTGATGATCCGAATTGTCCATGGTAATCGCCACATAGGCATAACTTAACGGCTTGCGGTTCTCCGTACCCGCGAAGATGACGTCCTGCATGCTGGCGCCGCGAAGCTGCTTGGCACTCTGCTCTCCGAGCACCCAGCGCACAGCGTCCGCGACATTACTTTTTCCACTGCCGTTCGGTCCGACAATTCCCGTAATTCCGTTATGAAAATCAAATACGATCTTGTTCGCAAATGATTTGAATCCCTGCACTTCAATGCTCTTAAGATACATATAAACCTCTCTCTTTCATCCAGAGCAATGCCTGATATGCCGCCTCCTGCTCCGCTGCCTTCTTGGTATGTCCGCTTCCCTTGCCAATTGTCGTATTCCCGATCACCGCCTCCACCAGGAAACGTTTGTCGTGATCCGGTCCCTCCTCGCCGATGAGTTCATAGTGAAGCGGTTCCTCGTAATGCCCCTGTACCACTTCCTGCAGAATTGTCTTGCTGTCATAGAACAGCTTCTTGTGTTCAATATCCGTCAGAATGAAGCGGTGGATAAAAGCTTTTGCCGGCTCAAAACCGCCGTCCAGATAGATCGCACCGATCACGGCTTCCAGCGCATCCGAAAGAATCGACTTGCGTCCTCTTCCGCCGGTCAGGTTCTCCCCCTTGCCCAGATACAGATACTTTCCAAGGTCAATCTCCCTGGTGCACAGCGCAAGCGTCGGCTCACAGACGATGCTCGCGCGCAGCTTTGTCAGATCGCCCTCCGGGAGATCTGTATGCTCCTTGTAGAGGAACTCACTCGACACGACCTCTAAGACCGCGTCTCCCAAAAACTCCAGCCTCTCATTATCCGAAAGCTTCTTCATGTGCTTCTCATTTGCAAAAGAACTGTGTGTCAGTGCCTGCTGCAACAGTCTCTGCTCGTTAAACTCATAACCAATCACTTGTTCCAGTTCTGTCAGTTTTGACATTTCATTATCCTCCTCGTCTCTTTCGGAGGTCTTTTCTTGCCCTACAGCCCTTGTATAGAGTAAGAAAAAGCCTCAAAATCTCTGTGCCCCGCGGCAACGCCGCCGTACGGGTTCCTCTTATCAACAAAAGCCCTTGCTTTCCGGACAAGGGCTTTATGACACATCATCAAATTGTCTCTTATGAGTTTAAAGCATTCTTGATCTCTTCTACTGCATCTGATACGGTCACAATATGTTCTGCATCTTCATTTGCAATCTCAATGTCAAATTCCTCTTCAATCCCCATAATGATCTGAAAAATATCGAGGGAATCTGCTCCGAGATCATCTACGAATGTGGTCTCCATCGTAATCTCCTCTTCATCCACATTCAAAACCTCTGCAATGATTTTTTTCAGCTTTTCAAATTCCATAACCTACATTCCTTCCTGTTCCGCAGAACTTACTATATTTTTCCTGATCTTTCCATTGATGTCCTCTTCCTTGAACGTCACACACTGGAAAATAGAATTCGTAATCTCTTTTGCTTTTGCACTTCCGTGCGTCTTGACCACAAGACCATTCAGTCCCAGAAGCGGCGCACCGCCGTACTGTGTTGCATCGAAAGTCTTTAACGTAGACTTTAATGCCGGCAATGCAAGTGCTGCACCGATTTTGCTCTTCAACGTGCTCATCATGCCTTTCTTGATGGCACCGATTAACGTACTGCTGAGTCCTTCGTACAGCTTTAAGATGACATTTCCAACGAAAGCCTCGCAGACAATCACGTCCGCCTCTCCCTTCGGAATCTCTCTCGCCTCAATGCTTCCCACAAAATTGACGTCTTCACACGCCTTCAGCAGAGGGAATGTCTCCTTCACAAGGGCATTGCCCTTCTCCTCCTCTGCGCCGATATTGACAATCGCCACTCTCGGCTTCTTCACTCCGAGAACATTCTCCATATAAATGGAACCCATCTTCGCAAACTGCACCAGATGCGAAGCTCTCGCATCCACATTCGCTCCACAGTCAATCAGAAGAGAGACTCCCTTCTCCGTCGGAATCAAAGGTGCAAGCGGCGGTCTCTCAATGCCTTTGATGCGACCGACAATCACCTGTCCGCCGACTAAGATCGCACCGGAACTTCCCGCTGACACAAATGCGTCTGCTTCCTTCTGCTTTACCATATTCATTCCAATGACAATGGATGACTGCTTCTTCCTGCGGATTGCATTCACCGGCGGCTCTGCAGTCTCTATCACCTCTTCTGCATGTACCACCTGAATCTGATCTTCGGGGTACGTATACTTTGCCAGTTCTTCCCGAACGACATCCTCCTGTCCTACCAGGAGCACCTGAATATCCGACCGTGCGTTCACGGCATCCACTGCGCCCTTGACCGGCTCCGCCGGTGCGTAGTCTCCGCCCATCGCATCCAATACGATTCTTGTCCTCACAGCCCCGCTGCTCTGCTGCATACTCCATCTCCCATCTGTCCTGCCGGAGTCTAGTTCTCCACGCCTACTAATGAATATACTATAACTCTTTCTATAAATCAACAATAAAAAATACGCTTATTTCTAATTGAAAAATTCCTGATTTCGTTCCTGCTCCGCCTCCAGATCTTCCGCCGACATATACTTGCGGAAAATGCGCTCCAGGATAAAATTCGCCACCAGGATGTAGACTGCCGGAAGCAGTATCATAAGCCACGGAAGCATCCACAGGCCAAAGGCGCTCGCTGCCAGAAGCACCAGAAGAAGCAGCGACCACGGAAGATTCGCCACCGCAATCAGCGCCGCGTTCTTAAACGACTGCCCCAGACTGTTCTCAAAGCGCGCCATGTAGGCAAACAGATATACCGCCAGCATCACGACAAGCACAATCAGTACCAGGAAAACCACATACAGCACGCCGCTCTTTTGTCCCTGCGCAGCAAACTGATACATAATATAGCAGTCCAGTCCCAGAAACAGAACCACTCCTGTCAGAATCAGCGCTGCGAGCGCCGCCTGCTTAAAGTTGCTCTTAAACGCATGCCAGTATTCCTTCCACAGATAGCTTCTTCCGTGCCGGATTACCTTATTGACCGCATAATAGAGCGCCGTCGTTGCCGGTCCCGCCAGAAACGATGTCAGCCAGCACAGAATCCATCCGAATACCGATGCGCTCTGCCATGCCAGAAAAAATGTCGTTGCCATCGGGATGCAGCAGAACACCCACAGCACGCTTAGGATCACACAGTCAACCACCTTACTGAGTCCCTGAAAAAACTTATTATCCAAATTAAAAAAATCACCCATATGAATCCTTCTTTCTGTCTCCTATGTTTCTCCTGTTATTTTCTCATAACATGACACGATCGCCCGAAGCGGGACGCCCCAGTCACGCTCGCCTCCGGCGTCCTGTGAACATCCGAATATCATGCTGACCAGCTTTCCGTTTTCATCAAAAACCGCCGATCCGGAATCCCCGTCGGTAATCGCCATGCGCACTTCCGTCTCCTTCTCTCCCTGTCCCCACAGGAATTCCGTCTCTTTCCGAAGAAGACTTCCCGTCAGCGTGTGGAGCACATTGCCTTCCTGTCCGATGCGCACGATTCCGACCGGCAACTCTGCATTGCCAAGTTCTTCCCAGCTCGAAAGATCATACGACACCGTCTTTAGCTTTTCCTGCACTTTCTTTGGAATCGCCGTCCGGTCAACCGCCACGACGCCCACATCATAAACATCGTCGGTACCCGCTTTGCTTCCCGGGATGCAGGTTCCATCATAAAAATACACATCCCAGTCGTCGTACTTTGCTATGACATGGCGATTCGTACACAGATACACCGTATCATCCGTCATTTCCATAATAAAACCGGAACCCGCGGTATGTCCTCCCTCCGGCGTCCCGTGATAAATCTGTACCACCGACGGCAATGCCTGCTCCAACACCGCTTCCATAGTGTCTTCCGCGCCGTCCGTCTCCACCCCGGTTCCTTCACTGCTCTGTACCGCTTGTTCCGTTCCCGTCCCGGTCTGCCCGCTGCCCGGTGCCATTTGTTCTGTTTCCACTCCAGTCTGTCCGCTGCCTTGCGGCATCTGTTCCGTGCTCTGCGGTATCTGCTCCGTTGTCCCGCTCTCTTCCCCAGCAGCATCCTGTGTCTGTTCTGCACAGCCTCCCAGTCCCAGTAAAAGCCCTATACCCCAAAGCATCAGCACTGCCTTCATCCTGTATCTATGCACTCTACGCATTTCTTCTTCAATCCGTTTCCACCAGTTTTTCTCTTGTACCATATTCATTTATTATAGCTTTCCATAACGCCCCGGTCAAGGAACAAAAGGCACAGCACAAAGTGTTTTCCTATAAAGAAAAAACAGCCGCGTCTCCGCGGCTGTTTTTCCCTAAAGAATCATTTTAGTAATTGTACTCGGATGCATACTCACCATACATTGTGGTCTCGTCTGCATTGTAGTTGTTGATGTCAACAACGTTTCCGTTCTCAATCTTAAATACATTCCAGATGTAACCTGCCTGATTCAGAGGTACATTGTACTCTTTTACAAGAACAGATCCCTGGTATACCTTTACGTTTGCGCCAGACTCAGACATCTTTGTGGATGTAGCGTCATAACGATCTGTAAAGTCTTTTACAGAGTAATAGTAAGTAGCATCTGTACGTGCATTTACGATGGTTACCGTCTCCGGTCCGTAGGAGCTTACATCATCCACATCCAGGGATGCGATCACGTTACCGTCTGTATCTCTCTCTACCTTATTGTAGTAAGCGATGTGGAATACAGAGTTGGCATCATCTAATCCAACCAGGTGGGAATCGAGATCTCTCGGTGTCTCACCCCAGGTAAGAACGATTCTGAATTCTGTGCTGGTAACCTCGCTTGTGCTGGTCGGGCTTAATACGCCTTCGCATGCACCAATTGCATTGGAGCTTGCTACGTTTACAAAAGTGGATACGAATCCGTCTCTTGCGAACTCAAGGGTGTAGTAACCTCTCTCAAGAGAGAAGCTGTAGCTGCCATCTGCATCTGTGGTAGTCGTAGCGATCACATCGCCGGACTGATTGTTCCAGTTCGCACGTACATTTACGGTTACACCTTCAATACCAAGACCTGTGGTTGCATTCTTTGCAACGCCTGCAACGGTATTCACACCGCTCATATCAGAGCTCAACAGCTGGAATGTCGGCAATGTGAAGCTTCCATTGTCAGCGTTGATGCTGATGGAGTTCACTGTCAAGGTTAAGTAACCAACAGCTGCTGCCTGAACGGAGTATACACCCGGTACGAATTCCGGAATCTCATAGTAACCGTCTGCGTCTGTGGTAATCTCATAGTAACCATCGCCTACAACCAGACCATTCTCCGGCTCCTCTGTCTCCTCTGTAGACTCTGTTGCCTCCGTAGACTCTGTTGTCTCTGTAGCTTCTGTAGACTCTGTTGTCTCTGTGGCTTCTGTAGACTCTGTTGTCTCTGTAGCTTCTGTAGACTCTGTTGTCTCTGTAGCTTCTGTGGACTCTGTCGTCTCAGCCGTTGTCTCAACAGACTCTGTAGCTGCTTCTGCTTCCTCTGCTGTTGCATTGAAGCTTGTCAGTCTGAATGTAACTGTTGCGCCTGCAACCGGTGCACCTGTCTCCGGGTTTGTCAGACGGCCGTTTGTTCTGATCGGTGCTGTGTTGGTAGAAGTATTGTTGCCGTTGTCAGCACTTCCTGTATTAGAAGATCCGCTGTAAGAAGACTCTGTGTAGCTGGATGTTGCTGCTACAGCTGCGCTCGCATCTCTTCCCTCTGCTCTACCAAACCGTAAGTAATGCTTGTAAAGTGCAAGCACATCATAACCGAATGCTGCCTTTAAGTCCGGATATCTGTCTGCGTATGCTCTTGCATCAAAAGTACCGAAAGAATTTCTTCCCTCGCTGAAACCGTATTTGATGTAGTGGTTCACATATGCATCCCAGTTATCGCCGAATGCTGCATCCAGATCCGGGTATGCTGCTCTGTATTTCTGTACGTCGATAAGTGCTGTGCTTGTTCTGCCCTCGCTCTTACCAAATGTCTTATAATGCTTGTACAATACTGTCTGATTCGTACCGAATGCATCCTTGAGATCGCTGTAGGTCTCAGAATAATACTGTGCATCAAATACATCTCTCAATGTTGCTGCAGATACGGTTGCCGTACCTCCGAATGTCAACACACCTGCAAGAACAAGTGCTGTAATTCTGCGAGCCATTCCGCTTCTCTTTGCGGAGCGCTTCGTTTCTGTCTCGTTCAATTCCTTCTTCACTAACATTTCCTCCTTGTTGTTGTGACGTTACATGTATCATTGTAAATATCTGGAACAAAAAAGCAACCACTTTTTAACAATTTGTTAACACTTTTTTTCAATACCAGAACAGAGTATACGGAGTTTCCATGAGAACCAAGTGTGCGCTTGCCGCACACTTGCGCGCCCTCGCGGTATGCAAAGCATTATTTACC
>OWIV01000442.1_pt1 | contig 28023 bp, 14 predicted proteins | sample 1732831 | NCBI WGS metagenome assembly OWIV01 (sample SAMN05065757, study PRJEB22554) | human gut metagenome | biome: ENVO:2100002; feature: ENVO:00000062; material: ENVO:00002003 | host: Homo sapiens | place: USA
CCTGCCCTTCCGGGCAAGTCTCTGATGAACAGATATTCGGGAATTGTCGTATTTCTCGATTCGTGATATACTGAATCTGCCAAGATGGTATATCAGTTAATCTGATTATCAGAGAACTTGCTCAGATTATTTATCTGGGCTTTTTCTTTTGCCTTTTCAACATTCATCTCTTTCTTCTCCCAATCCGGTAACTGCATTTTCATTATCCAGCAGATTTGCAATCTTCCTCTGCTGATTTGGATAAAGATGTCCATAAGTATTCAATGTGATACGAATATCTTTATGACCCAATCTGTCCCGGATCAGTAACGGTTCTACACCTTTCTCAATGAGATAAGCCACATGACTGTGTCTGAGATCATGCACTCGGATTTTCTTTACTCCTGCCAGTTCAATCTGCCGTTTCATCTTATGCTGTACCGCTTCCTGAACAACTGGAAACAATCTTTCTGTATCCGGCATTCCGTAGTGACCATCTACAAATTCCTTAATTTCCTCTTTCAAAAATTCTGGAATTTCGATTGTTCGAAAGGACTGTTTTGTTTTTGGTTCTGTGATAATATCCTGCATTCCTGTTCGGTAATAAGTCTTATTGATACTAAGCTGATTCTTTTCAAAATTGATATCAGCTTTTGTAATCGCAAGCAGCTCCCCAATCCTGCACCCAGTCCAGAACAGCATCTCAAATATAAGATAATATCTTGTTCCCGGCTCCATTGTCTGTATAAACTGTTTGTACTCGTCCAGTGTCCAGAAGTTCAAACTTCTCGAATCCGAATTTCCCATTCGTTTCACTTTCTTGCATGGATTAACTGGCAAATCATATATTTTAGCTGCATGTGTAAACAGACTGGTCAACTGATTCTGAATCATTCTCAGATAAGAATCTGAATATCCTTTTTTCTGAATTTCATTCTGCCACTGAATAATCTGTGAAGCCTTGATCTCACTCATCATCTGATTTCCAAAGTATGGAACGATATGCTGTTGCATCATATATCTTTTATTTTTGATTGTTCGATCTTTCAGATCATTTTGTTTGTCTGAAAAATAAATCTCAATAAAATCGCTCAGCTTCATATCCATACTTCGCTCAGTGCTCAACTTTTTGCTTCGTTCAAACTCCAATGCTTCTCGCTTTGTTTCAAATCCACGCTTTCTGCGTTTTTTCTTCTCACCCATAACATTTGTCTCAAACCACTGGGCTGTCCATTTTTTTGTGTCTTTTTCTCTGTAAGCCATATTACTCCTCCTTAATTTCCTGCTATTTCATAGCCATACATCTTTTTTGCCCAAAACGCCTTTGGTATTCTTCCAGCCATCGTAATATATCCCTGTGCAGCCAGTTCCTTATTCATAGCTTTCACCAGTTTATAAGCATAAGATTTTGAGCAGTTTAATTCCTGTGCCACTTCATCAGCACTCATCATATAATTGTAGCTTGCCATACTGCATCCTCCTTTCCTCTCCAGATACAGAATACGTTTACTGTATTTCTATATCTGTACGATTTTCGTAAATTGATAATATCATGTATTTATTTCATTGTCAATATTTCGTAAACATATTTTTACGAACTTCGTATATTATTTTCTCTTTATTTTATTCCAGGTCTGTGCTATGATATTCTATAGATTTATGTTTTTCGTAATTTTGCAATATATGAAAAAGGAGGATTCTATGGGTGACGGTAAAAATTTAAAGAAATATCTTGATGAAAAAGGCACAAATGTCCGTAAAATTGCAAAGGCAACCGGAATCAGTGCCACAACCTTATATTCAATTATTCAAAAAGATTCCAATATTCGATTTGATTTTGCTTTAAGACTTGCAAATGAATTACAAATTGATGTGAATGAGATATGTTCTGCCAGTCCATTTTCTGGCACAATTAAGGAAGAAGAGATTTATCCTACACTTCCAGACGGTTTGAACGGAGCATTAGACGCAAGCCGTGTAAAGACTTATTTAAAAAATTCTATGTACCCGTTGATGTATCTTTTCGGTAAGAACAGTATGCCTGATGTAGATAATCTGCTCACATCGTTCTATCAGCTTGATGATGAAGCCAGACAGGAAGTTGTGGAAACGATCCGTCTGAAACTGCAATATCATCGTGATCCGGAACGTGCTGAACAGATCAAACAGATCAAAGGCTGGTAAAAAAATTACTCCTGTGAATAGCAAATATTCGCAGGAGTTTCTTTTTGGCACCGTTTTGGCACCGCTAGACTGATTTTTCAATTTTAAATTTATCCGTATTTCATCTTTCTGATAAACGTTTCACTGTTTCTAATCTGATAATTTTACAAACAATCCTTTTCTTAGAGTACAGAAAAACCCCAGAAACACAAGGTTTCTGGGGTATCTTACGTTTGGACACAAGTTATCTTGCGATAACAAATCTATTTTCAGATTGTATTACTCGATGATTGTAGCAACACGTCCTGATCCTACAGTACGTCCACCTTCACGGATAGCGAAAGTAAGACCCTGGCTCATAGCGATTGGGTGGATCAGTTCGATTGTCATTTCGATGTTATCTCCAGGCATGCACATTTCTGTTCCTTCTGGAAGGTTGCAAACACCTGTTACGTCTGTTGTTCTGAAGTAGAACTGCGGACGATAGTTGTTGAAGAACGGAGTATGACGACCACCCTCGTCCTTTGTCAGAACGTAAACCTGAGCTGTGAACTTGTGATGGCAGGTAACAGTACCCGGCTTAGCAAGAACCTGTCCACGAACGATCTGGTCACGGTTGATACCACGAAGTAATGCACCGATGTTATCACCAGCCTGAGCCTCGTCTAACTGCTTACGGAACATCTCGATACCGGTTACAACGGTTGTCTGAACATCATCCTTAACACCAAGGATCTCAAGGTTATCATTCAGATGTAATGTACCTCTCTCAACACGTCCGGTAGCAACTGTACCACGACCTGTGATTGTGAATACGTCCTCGACTGGCATAAGGAATGGCTTATCTGTGTCACGCTGCGGATCCGGAATGTACTCATCAACTGTATCCATGAGTTCCATGATCTTGTCGCCCCACTCGCCCATTGGATCCTCAAGAGCCTTAAGAGCAGAACCCTGGATGATCGGGCATCCCTCGAAGCCGTACTCCTCAAGCTGCTCGGTAACTTCCATCTCTACTAACTCGATGAGCTCCGGATCGTCTACCATATCGCACTTGTTTAAGAAAACAACGATGTAAGGTACACCTACCTGACGGGAAAGTAAGATGTGCTCTTTTGTCTGAGCCATAACACCATCGGTAGCAGCTACTACGAGGATAGCACCATCCATCTGAGCAGCACCAGTGATCATGTTCTTTACATAGTCAGCATGGCCTGGGCAGTCAACGTGTGCGTAATGTCTCTTCTCTGTCTCGTACTCGATGTGAGCGGTAGAAATTGTGATACCACGCTCTCTCTCTTCCGGAGCCTTATCGATGTTCTCGAAATCTGTAGCTGTGTTACCAGCAACTCTTGCAGCTAATACTTTGGAGATAGCTGCTGTTAAAGTTGTTTTACCATGGTCAACGTGTCCAATGGTACCGATATTACAATGTGGTTTTGTTCTTTCAAACTTAGCTTTTGCCATTTTGAATATCCTCCTTAAAATGATGCCCCTTGCGGGCTATAGTTATTATATAAGAATAACTCGGCTAACTCTGATTATATAAAATAATCAGCGGTTTTTCAAGCTATTTCTTACCGGATTTCCCCTGTTTATGGGAAAATCCGGGATTTTTACAAACTGCATACGGAAAGCTTATTTGGACTTGTCAGCCAATACCTTCTCCTGTACACTCTTCGGTACCTGCTCGTACTTCTCGAAGAACATCGAGTAGTTACCACGTCCCTGTGTCTTAGAACGCAGGTCTGTAGAATAACCGAACATCTCTGCAAGCGGTACATATGCCTTTACAAGCTTACCGCCGCCGATATCATCCATACCCTCGATACGTCCACGACGGGAGTTGATATCACCGATAACATCACCCATGTACTCCTCAGGCATTGTAACCTCAACCTTCATGATCGGCTCGAGTAATACCGGGTTTGCCTTGTGCATAGCTTCCTTGAATGCCATAGATCCGGCAATGTGGAATGCCATCTCGGAGGAATCGACCTCATGGTAAGATCCATCGTATACGTTCGCATGAACACCGAGTACCGGGAATCCACCAAGGATACCTGCCTGAGCAGCTTCCTCGATACCTTCGCCGATTGCCGGGATGTACTCCTTCGGAATCGCACCGCCGACTACGGTAGACTCAAACTTGAATGTCTCTTCACCGTTCGGATCCATCGGGTCAAACTTCACTTTACAGTGTCCGTACTGACCACGTCCACCGGACTGCTTTGCATATTTGTATTCAACATCAACCGGCTTTGTAAATGTCTCTTTGTAAGCAACCTGAGGTGCACCAACGTTCGCCTCAACCTTGAACTCACGAAGCAGACGGTCTACGATGATCTCCAGGTGGAGCTCACCCATACCAGCGATGATTGTCTGACCAGTTTCCTGATCTGTATGAGCACGGAATGTAGGATCCTCTTCTGCAAGTTTTGCAAGAGCCTCACCCATCTTACCCTGTCCAGCCTTGGTCTTCGGCTCGATTGCGAGCTCGATAACCGGCTCCGGGAACTCCATGGACTCTAAGATTACCGGATGCTGCTCATCACAGATGGTATCACCTGTCGTTGTGAACTTGAATCCAACGGCTGCAGCGATATCTCCGGAGTATACTTTCTCCAGCTCCTGACGCTTGTTGGCATGCATCTGTAAGATACGTCCAACACGCTCTTTTTTGTCTTTTGTTGCGTTCAGTACATAAGAACCGGAGTTCATTGTACCGGAATATACACGGAAGAATGCAAGCTTTCCTACAAACGGGTCAGCCATGATCTTAAATGCAAGTGCGGAGAACGGCTCTTCATCGGAAGAGTGTCTTACTACCTCATTGCCATCTAAGTCAACACCATTGATAGGCGGGATGTCGGTCGGAGCCGGCATGTACTCGATGATTGCATCGATCAGCTTCTGCACTCCCTTGTTTCTGTAAGCAGATCCGCAGCATACAGGTACTGCAGTACACTCACAGGTAGCTTTTCTTAAGACCTTCTTCATCTCCTCAACGGATGGCTCTTCACCCTCGAGGTACATCATCATAAGGTCATCGTCCAGCTCGCAGATCTTCTCTACCAGCTCGCTGCGGTAAAGCTCTGCGTCGTCCTTCATATCTCCAAGATCATCGGTAACGGTGATATCATCACCCTTATCGTCGTTGTAGATATATGCCTTCATCTCGAACAGGTCGATGATTCCCTTGAAATCATCTTCCTTGCCGATCGGCAGCTGAAGAACGATTGCGTTCTTACCTAATCTTGTACGGATCTGATCAACAGCGCCGTAGAAGTTCGCACCTAAGATATCCATCTTGTTGATGAATGCCATACGCGGTACGTTGTAGGTATCAGCCTGACGCCATACATTCTCTGACTGAGGCTCAACACCACCCTTTGCACAGAAGACGCCGACAGCGCCGTCCAGTACACGGAGTGAACGCTCTACCTCAACCGTAAAGTCAACGTGTCCTGGAGTATCAATGATGTTGATACGATGCTCCAAAGCACCTGGCTTCGGCTTTGTGAACTCTTCCAGAGTCCAATGGCAGGTCGTAGCGGCTGATGTAATGGTGATACCTCTCTCCTGCTCCTGCTCCATCCAGTCCATGGTAGCAGTACCCTCGTGAGTATCACCAATCTTATAATTAACACCGGTATAGTACAGAATACGCTCGGTCAATGTGGTCTTACCCGCATCGATATGAGCCATAATACCAATGTTTCTGGTTCTCTCTAATGGATATTCTCTTCCAGCCAAGGTTTTTCCTCCTTAATTTACTACGCCGATATGCGCAGAACATTTTTATAATACTTGAGAGCAAAGTTGCTTTGCTCCCGGTATCTATTCATATGGCAAATGATATTAGAAGCGGTAATGAGCGAATGCTTTGTTTGCTTCTGCCATTTTGTGCATATCTTCTTTTCTCTTAACAGATGCACCTGTGTTGTTAGCTGCATCCATGATTTCATTTGCAAGTCTTTCTTCCATGGTCTTCTCACCTCTGTTACGTGAGAAAGTTGTTAACCAACGAAGTCCTAAAGCCTGACGACGGTCTGGTCTAACTTCGATTGGTACCTGGTATGTTGCACCACCAATACGTCTAGCCTTTACTTCGAGAACAGGCATAACGTTATTCATGGCTTCTTCAAATACCTCAAGAGCAGGTCTTTCTGTTTTCTCTTCTACTCTTGCGAAAGCTCCATATACAATTTTCTGTGCTACACCTTTCTTACCATCTAACATAATGTTGTTGACAAGCTTTGTAACGACTTTGTTATTGTAAATTGGATCTGCTAATACGTCTCTTTTCTGAGTATGTCCTTTACGTGGCACGGTTCTTCCCTCCTTAATCATAATTTACTATACAGAACTCTGTCTGCATTGCCCGGTCTCCAGTCTCTGGATCCGGAGGACTTCATTTCGATTAATTCAACGGTACTCACAATGTAGTGGCAGATATCTGCCCTTCGTGTTCGTGCGGAAATATATCTCTGTGTGAAACAATTCCAACACTTACCATGTGATACTATTGGTTCGCTGAATTACAGTAACTCTACGCTACTATTTTGCAGCCTTTGGTCTCTTAGCGCCGTACTTGGAACGAGCCTGCTTTCTGTTAGCGACACCGGCAGTATCAAGTGTACCACGGATAATGTGATATCTTGTACCTGGTAAATCCTTAACACGACCACCACGGATCAGAACAACGCTGTGCTCCTGTAAGTTATGTCCCTCACCCGGGATATAGCTTGTAACCTCGATTCCGTTGGAAAGACGTACTCTGGCGATCTTTCTAAGAGCTGAGTTAGGTTTCTTAGGAGTAGCTGTCTTAACAGCAGTACATACACCTCTCTTCTGCGGGGAAGAAGTATTGGTTGGCTTCTTCTGTAAAGAGTTGTAACCTCTCTGAAGTGCAGGTGCTGTAGACTTCTTAACAGATGTCTGACGTCCTTTTCTTACTAACTGGTTAAATGTTGGCATTATTTTCACCTCCTGTTTTATTTGTATGAGATCATAAATTGATCTCGGCGTACGTATGCACGCTAAATCATTATATTAACCCTATCTTTTTTTGTCAAGTTCTTTTCCAAAATTTCCTTGAATTTCGCGGAATACGCGGGTAAAAAAGAGTTCTGCATGCAAAAAGAAAAGATGGAAAACTCCCAACGGATATCTTCCATCTATTCTTCCACATTTTTACATGTTTATACCAAACGGTCAGCCATTTGCCCGTTTTCTCTGCTTCTCCTGTCTCTCACTGGTCAGAATCATATAGATTCCCAGCAGCATCACACCGATGCACAGAACATATTTCGGATTTAACGACTGTCCGGTCTTCGGCGTCTCATCTTTCGCCTGCGAGTCATCCGCCGCCTGCGCATTATCAGCCGGCTGCTCCGTCTCCGCCGCTTCCGTCGTCTCTGCCGGCTGGCTTTCCGCCTGGCTTCCGCCTGCCGGTGTAATCACAAACCCGGAGGTTGCCTGCGCCGTTGAATCCGAGTGACGCTCATCCACTACGATGACATAATCACACGCATGCACAAAGGAAAATGACACATTGCCGTCCGCATCTGTATCAGACTGTCCCATATACTCCAGGATCTGATTATCTACATTATAATAGAACAAAGTGCCCAGCTTATTGGCGTTCGCCGCACCGACATTTACGGTCAGCTGCGCCGTCAGGCCAAACAGGTTGTCGTGCGCCAGATGCATCTGCGTTGACCATCCGCTTCCGGTTACTGTGCTCTGCAGGTTCGCCGGCACATTGCTTGTTCCCAGTTCCACGCCAAAATCCGTATCTGCTACAACGCTTGTGTCAATGCTGCTTCCGTCAATCGTCCATGAGATTCCATTTCCCATATCCAGAACCAGCGTCAGCTGCTTATCTGCTGCCAGTGTCAGAATATCCTTCGGCACAACCGTGGTGCCGTTCATGGTAATATAGATCGTTGAACCTGGATCCGCCACCGTCATCTGCGTGTAAATCGCATCCCAGCCCTTCAGTTCCTCATTTCCGGTGATATATGCGGTTCCCTGCTCTGCAAATCTGGTCGTCGCAGGCACTTCCGCCGCTGTCGGCTGCACATCTCCCTGTGTCTCCGCCGTCGTCGCTGCCGCCGATCCGGTACCGCTGCTCTGTGCGCCTGCCGCTCCGGCACTGCCCTTTACCGCACCGCTGCCTCTTCCACTGCCGTTGCCGCTTCTGCTGCCTCTTCCAGATGATGTGCCGTTACTCTTTCCGCTGCTGCCGCTTCCGCTGCCCGTACTGCTGCTGTTATTACCACTGCTCGTGTTGCTGCTGTTATTGCTGCTATTGTTATTACTGCTGTTATTGTTATTGCTGTTGTCGCCGCTGTTATTGTTGTTACCGCTGTTATTATTGTCGTTGTTATTGTTGTTATTGTTGTTATTGTCATCTGCCGGTTTTTCCGTGTCCTCGGTCGGCTTCTCCGTATCCTCCGTCGGCTTTTCTGTATCCTCGGTCGGTTTCTCCGTGTCTTCCGTCGGCTTTTCCGTGTCCTCGGTCGGTTTCTCCGTATCCTCGGTGTCGTCCGGCTTATAATCTGTCACCACAATCGCACCGTACGTCTCCACCAGCTTCGGTGCAGCCGGAGCGCTTCCCGGCACTTCAATCGAGTGGATCTTGAAAGAAGTATTCTGCTCGCCAAACGTTTCTAAGGCTTTGCCAAGGCAGAGCGTCTGAATCTCACTGCCGTCAAACGCGCCGTCTTCCACGGTTGTCACGCTCTCCGGAAGTGTGACTTTTCCAAGCTTGCAGCCGTAAAATGCATTTTCACCGATCATCTTGGTACCGTCATACACCTCGATGGTTCTCGCCCCCTGCGGGCAGCGGTATAACGTAACCCCGTTCGCCGTGTAGAGTGCATTGTCGTATGACATAAAGTAAGTATTCGTCTCTTCCACGTCAATGGACTGCATGTTGACACATCCGTCAAATGCGTCCGACGCAATGGTTTTGGTCGCCTCGGGTATCACGATACTCTCGAGGGACTCGCAATTTTTAAATGCTTCTTTTCCGATTGATGGAAGTTCCTTGGAAATACTTAAGTCCGTCAGTCCTGCACACTCTGCAAATGTGCCATCGCCGATTCCTTCCTTGCTCTCCCACGTTGCACTTTCCAGACTGGTACAGCCGTAGAACACATTGTCTCCGATCTTTGTCACGCTGTCCGGAACCGTAACCTCGGTCAGATATTCACATCCTGCAAATGCGTTATCTCCGATGGTTGTCACACTGTCCGGGATCTCCACCGATGTGATCGTCGTATTGAGGAATACATCATCATCAATTTTTGTAATATTGTCCGGAATAACAACCGCGTTCTCCGCTCCGACATACCCCTGCAAGGTTGTCCCTTTTATGACAAATCCGTCCTCCTGACCGGACGCTGCACTGAGCTCTCCTGGATAGATCATCACCACAAGCATGGCAACGACCAGCACATAGCCTATTTTTCGTTTTATCCGGTATTTCATTAGCACTCTCTCCCATCATCCTTTATTTCGACGCAGCCCCGCCCGTGAACCTCACGCGCGATCCCACGCTTTTACTCTGCTTCCCTGCATTTCTTTGCCACCAGAAACAGTCTTCCGTCTTCTGTAAAATTGTTACAGGTCGACAGGGTCAATAGCTCGTCCCCGTAGACCGGCAGATCTGTTCCGGTAAACACCGAGAGTTGTATGATATGATCGAGGTAGTCGTTAAACGCCTCCTCGGAATCCGCCTGTATAAAATCATAATAACGAAATTCCTGTGAATTCCGGTACTGCACCTTTGCCAGACAGACGGCAAACACTTCATAGGTGCCTTTCTCATAAATTGTATCAAATCTGATCTGCGCGTGCTCCCTCCAGTAATCTTCATCCAGATACTTCTTGAGACTTCCGAACATCGCACCGCTTTTCATGTTATGTCCGTAGATAATAATATTGGTGCTGCGCTGCACCAGATCCGTTCTCGGATCCATAAACAAGGTTCCGTTGATATCGTCCTCCCCGTTTACATTGCGCTTCAGATAATAATCCCCGTCATTCGGGGTAAGCATGACCGGATAGTCAATCTTCGTCCCGTCAATGGTGATCCATCCGGCAAAATCACTGTGCTGCGCCACGATGGCTTCATATTCCGGCAGAACCGGAGGAGGCGGTTCGTTCTCCCGCTCCGTCTGGTCTAAGCCCGCCGCAAGTTCCGGTGCATCCTCCGAAAAAAAGGTGTCATTGTCCACCATCTCTGCGGCTTCTGTCGGATTTTCTTTTAGCATCTTCAAATACTCATTCGCCTGACTGCCGCGGTGATTCGTGTAATCTGACCAGAAATACCAGCCAAAACATAGAATCGCAGCCGTCACACACACCGCACCGAGAATCTTTCTGCTGCGGTCCTGCGCCACCTGCCGGGGTTCCTCCCCCGCTTGTTGTTCCGGCGCCTGTGCCTGCGTTATATTTTTTGCCGCGGATTTTGCCACGACATCTGCAATATCCAGAAAAAATTTCTTGCCGACTTTGCTGCCGAACTTGATCTTCCCTGTTCGGATCAGCCAATAGAGGCGTAGAGCGGTTTCCGGTTCATTGAGATCGACGGTGTTCTGTATCTTTTCGATTTTCTTCGCATCTTCGAGCCCTCGGGCATATTCCTCTTCTGTGTCAAATGTAAAATTCCCTATCTTATATGCCGCCATGATCGGAACCGCTCTCCCTCCTCTCTATCTTTATTTTGTGGTTGTTCCGGTAACTGCTCCGGTAAACTCACCGTAGTAAGTCTCGCCGTCCGCCACCAGGTAGCTTCTTACTTTATAAGAGTATGTTGTCTCTGCCGCAAGCTTTTTATCGGTATAGAAAGCGTCTCTGGTACGCGTTACCTGCTGCCACTTTCCATCTGCGCCGGCACGGTATACTTCGTATCCCGTCACGGCACCGTCGCCCGTCCAGCTGATGGACAGACTGTCTGCGGATGCGCCTGTCACAACCGCCGCGCCCGCATCGCACGGTCTGATGTCAAACGTCAGGTTCTTTGTTGCCGTGTAATTGCCTTTTCCTGCAACTGCCGCCACACCGGTACCTGCCTTGCGGTTGTTGGAATACATCAGTGTGTAGTCGCTTAAAAGTTCCAGGGCTTTGCCGTCATCTTCCACCGTCACGGTCGGCTTGATGTCAGATCCGGTATATACCTGTGTCTGAATCGAACCAATGTCGCACAGATGTATGCTCTTGCGCAGAATCTGGAAACTCAGTTCCTTAGTACCTGCATAATGGGTTCCGCTTGCTGTGATTACCAGCTTCGCTACACCCGCGTTGATGTTGTCTTCATAGGATACCGTGTAATCCTTATCTTTTTCCAGCTGCACACCGTCTGCCCATACTTCCGGCTCCGGTGTGATTGCTTTTCCGGTATATGTGTAAGTAGAAGAAATACCCTTCACTTCCAGTCCGTCGATCGGTGTCTGGTCTACGGTAAACTGCTTTGTAACGGTTCCTGTATAGTTGCCGGTTCCGGCAGCCTCCATTTCGTAGATTCCTGCCACTCCTGCCGGTCTGCATGTCACGGTATAATCGGTGTCTCTTACGAGTGCGATCTCACCCCACTGGAATGTTACATTCTGTGTAATCTGCTCTGAGTAGGATACCGTGTCCTCAAATCCGCTCATCACCACATCTTCATCGGTGATGTCCTTCGGTGTAATCTCGATGGTGCATTTCCTGGTTCCGCCGTAGCTTCCCTGACCGATCAGAAGAAGAGTCTGCGTTCCGGCGCTCATGCCATCGCTGTTGTCGTCAAATGCAAAGCTGTAGGAGTCTGTTGTAAGGACCGTTTCGCCGATGCGTACCTCTGTAATGCCCAGATCGTCCGGCGTATATGCGCTTCCCGTAAACGGATAGCTGTCGTCAAGTCCTATGACCTCCGCCTGGCTGATGTCGCTCGCAATATGAAATGTGGCCTGGCGGTAATTCGTAAATCCACCGGTTCCGTTGATCCGCATCAGAACGGTGCCGATCTCTGTGTTGTCCGTGTCAAAGCTCAGTGTATAGTCCTCACCCTGCTTTAAGGTATAATCGCCGCAGGTCACTTTCACTTCCGGAATTACCGGCTGACCCGTGTATGCCTGATTCGGAATCGGATCCACCGTCACATCCGCCGCCGCAATATCGTGGCTTACGATGGTAAACGGTGCCGTTACGCTTCCCGCATAGCTTCCTTTTCCGGTCACGGTCACAGTTGCGGTGCCGCACGCCTTGTTGTTCTGATAAGATACCTCATAATCTGTACCCGCTGTGAGTACATTGCCGTCCAGTGTTACCTGCACTTCCGGTTCCACCCCGTTGTCGCTTCCCATATACGGATAGGAAGTTCCGTTCGGGAACGTGACAATCGCTCCGTCAAAGCTCTTCTCCGTAATCGTGTATTCCACGGTGCGGGATCCCGTATAATTTCCGATACCGGAAATCACCGCTGTCGCTGTTCCTGCATTGATATTGTTGCTGTATGCAACGGTAAAATCGCTTCCCTCTGTCAGCTGACGTACCTCAACCTCTGTTCCGTACTGATATGTCACAAGAACAGTCGGCTTCTTTTCCGTTCCGTCATAAGAAAAGCTGTCCGGAATCACTTCTACCGCAATCAGGTCGGTGCCGGATGACGGTTTTGCCAATGATTTCGCCACGATCTGGAAGGATACTTCACGGCTTCCGATTACGTTGCTTCCATCACCGGTAATCACGACTGTACCGGTTCCTACATTCGTATTATCTGCGTCTGCCTTCTTTGCAATGGTATAGCTTCTTGCCGGCAGAATGTAATCCGTTGATCCGATGGTTGTCTTCAATGAGAACTCCGGCACAATCTCCTTACCGGTGTACTCTCTGCTTCCGATCGCGTTCTGCGTTCCGTCAAGCACCTTCAGGTCGTCCATCTGAAGTGGGTTAATATCAAAGGTTACCAGCTTGATCAGACCAGCATACTCGTTCTTACCCTTTACCATAATGCTTCCGCCGTCTGTTCCCGCCTTGATATTCTCTCCATAGGTCACATCATAATCGGACGTGGACAGTGTCTTGTTCCCTATCTTAACGGTAACCTGCGGGCGGATCTGTGTTCCGCGGTACAGGTAGCTGCTCTCTACACCGCTTACCTCCAGAATTCCCGCATTTGCAACAATGCTGAAATTCTCTGTGAGTGTTCCGGTAAATCCGTTTTTCTCATTTCCGATTACCGTCACGCTCGCAGTCTTATCACCGATCTTCACGTTGTTTTCGTATGTATGAATCACAAAGTGCTTTCCGGATGTCAGCTCTGTTCCGTAGTAGCTGATGCTCGGGATTGCCTCCACCGGGTCTCCGGTATACTGCTGATCTCCGATTGCCACCTGGATGCCTGCCTCCGAAAGATCCGCTTTGATCGGAACCGTCTTCTCCACGCTTCCCGCAAAGCCTCCCATACCCTTGATGGTAACTACTGCGTTGCCGACCCAGCTGTTGTCTGCATAGACCAGCGTATAGTCGGTATCTTTCTGAAGTGTTGTTCCGTTCAGCACAACACTGATCTGATCGTCAAACGTGATGTTCTTATCGCCGATTGCAATGTCCGTCTCTCCGGCATTCACATAATCTTTGAACCACAGTTCATCCGGAACGGTAATCTCGGCGTCCGCAATGTTTGCGCAGATCTTAAAGGTCTTCTTCACGCTTCCTGTGTAATTGCCGATTCCCTTAAGAATGACAACCGCGTCGGAACCAATGCTGTCGTTCTTCTCATAAGTACAGATATAATCCGTACCCATGACAAGTTCTGTTCCGTTATAGTACAGCTTCGGCTGCGGTGTTGCCGTTCCGTCCACCAGCGGCTGCGGTTCGATCGCTCCGATCTTAAAGCCGTTTGCCGGTGTATATCCGCCATTGCCAATACTTGCAAGTGTGATCGTATAGGTTGTGCTTCTCGATCCTGTAAAGTCCGTACCGTCCTTTGCCGTTGCCGTCAGCGTCACGGTTCCGCGGCTGGTATGATCCGCCCCGTAGGATACCGTGTAATCCGTCGTGCTGATCTTCTGTCCGTCATAAGTAAGCTCCACTTCAGGCTCTACCGGGCTTCCGGTATACTGTGTCTGATAACTTCCATCGGTCACTCCGCCGACAGAGAGCTCTACGCTGCTGTCCGTAAGATCTCTCGGTGCAATCGCAAAAGTCTTCTGCCATACACCGACGTATCCTCCCAGACCTTCCACGCTTACCGTTGCGGTTCCCGCGTGGATATTATCCGTATATGTCACGGAATAGTTAGAATCTTTTACCAGCTTTTTGTTGCCCTCGATCCGTGTTACCGTCACCTCCGGCTCAAATGCACTTCCGTCATAAACATACTGTGTGCCGTCGGTGAGTGCCGGGCAGCTGATCGTAAATTTGCTCTCGTTTGTGATGAGCTGGCCAATTCTGAATTCTGCCGTCTTGCTTCCGGTAAAGTTGCCGGTTCCGGTCACTGTCACCGTTGCGGTTCCGGTTCCTTTGTTGTTCGCGTAAGCCACCGTGTAATCGTTGACCGGGCTTAACGCATAGGTTCCGTCTCCAAATTCGTAGCTTACCGACGGTACCGGTGTGACAGCCATTCCGTTGTACTCCTGCGCGTCGATCGGTGCGATCTTTACCTCCGGCTCTGCCAGATTCTTCGGCGCAATCGTATAATCTTTTGTAAAGGTTCCCTGATAATTTCCTTTTCCGGTAATCGTCATCGTTGCGGTTCCGGCATCTACATTATTCTCATAGGAAATCTTGTAATCATCCTTGCCAAGCTTTTTCTTCAGATCTGTACACTGTACCGCAGGTACCGGTGTAATCTCTTCCGAAGTGTAAGTGTAGCCGGACTTTAATCCGCCAAGCGTGCAGTTGTTGTCCAGGCTTCTCGGCAGAATCGCAAATGTCAATGTTCTGTCATCTGTTCCGTAGTAATCTCCCTTGCCGGAAACGGTGATGGATGCCTCGCCGGCATTCAGGTTGTCCGCGTAGGAAGACTCGTCATACGCGATCACTTTCTCGATCTCATCGGCTGTCGTAAGCTTTGTTCCATCGCTCAGCGTCAGCTCGGTGATCTTCGGATACAGACGCTCGCCGGTGTAGGTCGTCTCGTTCTCATCCACCTTCCAGCTGATGATCTCGTCCAGGGATTTTCCGCTGATGGTGAATACAATAATCTTCGTTCCTGTGTAGTTGCCGTTACCCTGTATGGTCACATTTGCCATCGGTCCCGGTTTCTCGTTGTTCGCGTAGCTGCCAGCCACGATCGAATAGTCGGTCGGCGCAGTCAATGTCTTCTTATTATAAGTAAGCTTTATCTCACTTTCTGTAAGGGTCACTGCATTTCCGTCGTACGCTTTCTTGATCGCCTCGTAGGAAACACCGGTTGCAATGTCCTTCGGACGAATCGTAAAGGTTGCACTCAGTTTTGTGGCGCCGTCGCTGTACACATAGCATCCGTTTGCCGTCGGCTGATCCTCCAGCGGGATCTGCTCTACTGTAACCGTCGCCTCCCCGGCATTGATCGCCTGATCCGCGTTGGTTCCGTCACTGTAGTTGACCGTATAATCTGTTCCCTGCTCAAGGACGCTCTTCCAGAGTCCGAATCCGCCGTCCGATACCGAAATCTCATCCGTAGCAAGCGTAATCGGATCTCCTGTGTATACCGGGTTTTCTGCCGGATTCACCGATACATCATAATCCTCATCAAGCTTGGATGCGAGCAGATACTTGATCTCCTGTTTGCCATAGAATTTGCCCTTTCCGGTAATCGTTACCGAAGCAGTGCTTCCTTCTTTTGAAATATCCTTGATGCCGTCATACTTTAATTCGTAATCAGTTCCTTTTACCAGCGTATTGCCCTGGTTATCCGTGAGTGAAATCTCAAGCTGATTATCGTTTTTATTGTTGGAATACCACAGCATTGCCCAGTATGGTCCGTCATATCCTGTCACCATCCTGTCCGCGCTGTTGGTTACCTTAAGGTTCTTGTCGTTGATCAGTGTCTGGATATCTACCGCTGTAACCTCAAACGTCTTGGTAACAACGCCTGTATAGTTGCCGCTTCCGGTAATCGTCATCGTGTAGGTTCCGATGTCTTTTACCGTTGTCGGTGAACATGCCACCGTATAATCGGTTCCCTTTTTCAGTGTATGATCTGTCTTTGATGCGGAATGATATACAACACTCTCTGTCGGAAGCGCAATCTCTGCTCCCGTATAGTCAAACAGCTCTCTGTCAATGCTGGCAGTAATCTTCGTGCTTGTAAGATTGCACTGGGCAATCGTATACGTCAGATGTTTCGTTGTACCGGTCTTAAAATTGCTGTTGGAATCGCTCGGCGCAATCTCAACGCTCGCCGTACCTGCAAATATCTTGGTATCCGCAGAATAGGTCAGCTTGTAGTCCGACTCCGGAAGTGTTACCATGTCCGCGCCCTGCGCAAACTTTACAACCACCTTCGGCTTCACGTCTGCTCCGTCCGGAGAATATTCCATCTTATAGTTTGCAGTGCTTACCTCGGAGCCATCGGCATCCACATAGTAGCATACCGCCTTTGACATGTCCGCCTGCTCGATTGTGAATTTACCGGTCACTGCACCGCCGTATGTTCCCATACCCTGCAGCGTAATGGTTGCTGTTCCTGCATTCGTGTTGCTTGCGTAAGTAACGGAGTAATCCGTTCCCTCAACCAGTCCCAGATCGTTGTTGCCGCTCTTCCAGGTAATGTCCGGTTCCGGTGTCTGTGCATTGCCGTTATAAGTTACAGCCGCTGCCGTCACTTTCTGGATCAGGTCTGAGAGATCAGCGCCTGCCGCCTGATACTCCACCGTGTAGGTTCCCTGATAGTTTCCGATACCGGTGATGACACGGCGGTAGGTTCCGTTTCCGGCATTGATAATATCTGTTCCGACGGTGTAATCCGTCCCCTTCTCCAGCGTCATGCCGTTGTAGGTTGCAGTGATGACCGGCTCCTTGTCCGCTCCTCCTGCCGCAGCAGCCGTCACCGTCACAGCCATACCGACTTCTTCCTGATCCTTGTTGCCGATATCTTTTGCCTTGATCTCAAAATTTACCGTCTTTGTTCCGTAAAGGGAATTTTTTCCGGTAATCGTCAATGTGGCTTGTCCGACATTGACATTGTCGGAATATACCGCATCGTAATCCGCCTGGGAAATGGTCTCCCCGTCAACCAGAAGCTGGAATGCCGGTGTCCACTCACTTCCGGTATATACATAGGAAGTCTTGTCAAAAACAACATTCGCGTCCGCCGCATTGCGCGGTGCACCGCAATATCTCTCTCCGGTATAGTTGCCGGTACCGGTCAGTGTAATTCCTCTTCCTGTCTTGCTGAGGGAAATCGTGTAATCTGTTCCTTCAACCAGATTCTTCACGCCGTCTACGGCATCCGCATCTGCACGCGCCGTATCCTTTACCTCTTGGATGCAGGAGGTAAGTGTGGCAGAAGCGTTGTCCGGATCTGCTGCCGCATCAGCCAGCACCTTATCCCAGTCAATATTGTCCTGCAGTGTCACTTCCACTGCCGCGTCTGATATATCCTTCTGTGCGATCACGTATTCCTTCTGAATCTTTCCGCTGTAACCGTTCTGTCCTGTAATGTACAAGTAATAGGTTCCCGCATTCACAAGCGCGGTTGTGTCCGTGGCAGGATCAAACGTTGCTGCCGCGCCACCAACCATCTGTGCATAGGAAAGCTGGTACTGATCGTTCTCTTTTAATATGGTATCTCCCACCTGTACCGCAACGGATGGAATCTGCTGTCCGCCGTTGTATACCGGATTCTCCGGGCTGACTGTCACCGCATCCTCTGAGAGATTCGGTGTGACTGTCAGATTACAGGTGTAGCTCTCTCCGGCATAGGCTGCCGTGATCGTCGTACTTCCTGCGGCAATACCCTCAATGGTTGCCGGGTTACCTGTACTGCTTACTTTTGCCACCGCTTCATTGCCGGAAACCCACGTTACCGTTCCCGTGGCATTCTGCAGTGTGAGATCCTGATCCGTCCAGCCCTCGCCGATGGTCATACTGTTCTTATTCAGCGCTACAGCGGCACTCTGCTTCACATTGCTGCTCTGCAGCGCCGCCTGATCAGCCGCATTGGAAGAACTTCTCCCGGATGTTGCAGTCACATCATAGGTATATGCTATTACCGCCGCACAGCTTCCGTTCGCTGTATACATATCCTGCCAGCCGGCATTGCCGAGAATATAGCTCTCTCCCTCTGCCGTACCGCCATATACATAAAAGGACGCCCCGTTCAACCGGACGATCACAGAAAACCTGGAACCATTCTCCATTACCTGATTCGCCAGCCCTGCGGAATAAGTATTCTTTCCTTCCTTCACGCTGACTTCTTTTTGGAAAATGCTCGTTCCCGCATCCGGCGCCATGCCTTCTACATCCTTGTAATATTCCACGGTAGCCGTTGCCTTGCTGCCGTCATCCACATGTGCGTAGAAGTCAATACTGTCTAACAGTTCTGCTCCGTCCGCATTGCGGTTCGCTGTAAATACCGCAGCTACAGCCTGGGCCTCGCACGGCGCTCCCGCCAGTACCCCGTCTCCGTTCCGATAGGTGTTTACCGTTCCCTGTCCTGCCCAGACAGTCGTCGGCCATTCCACCATCGTCACAATCAGGCATACTGTCAGCATAAACGCCGAAATTCTCTTGCATACATCCTTGTACATACGCGCCATCTCCTTTGATCTATCCCTTTAGCGTTCGTCCCATTTTATGAAACTCTAAATTATACCTTATCTATTTTATCGACATCTTTTCACGGTTCTTTAACATCTTTTCAAAAAAAACGAGGCAGCCATACATTATCTGGCCGCCCCATTCTGTAATGCAGATATAATCTGCGCTTTATTCTTCTGTATCCTCGGACTCTTCCGGCACATTCTCCTCTAATGCGTAATTCTCATCTACCACATCAGTGTCATCAAAATCGTCGAAATCATCGAATGCAATCTCCTCGTTCTCATCAATATCCGAGCTCAGCTTGATATTGCGGTATCTCTTCATACCGGTACCAGCCGGAATCAGCTTACCAATGATAACGTTCTCCTTCATACCAATGAGCGGATCAACCTTACCCTTGATGGCAGCTTCCGTCAGAACCTTTGTGGTCTCCTGGAAGGATGCTGCTGACAGGAAGGAGTTGGTTGCAAGAGAAGCCTTTGTGATACCAAGCAGTACCTGCTTGCCTTCTGCAAGCTCCTTGCCCTCTTTCTCCAAAAGCTCATTTGTATCCTCGAAGTCAAGCGTATCTACTAATGTTCCCGGAAGCATGTCGGAATCTCCGTTTGTCTCCACGCGGACTTTCTGCAGCATCTGGCGCACGATCACCTCGATATGCTTATCGTTGATCTCAACACCCTGCAGACGGTATACACGCTGTACTTCGCGAAGCATGTAATCCTGAACGGCACGTACACCCTTGATCTTTAAGATATCATGCGGGTTGACAGAACCTTCGGTCAGCTCGTCGCCGGCCTCTAAGACTGCACCGTCCATAACCTTGATTCTGGAACCGTAAGGAATCAGATATGCCTTGCTCTCTCCAGTCTCATTGTTCGTCACAACGATCTCACGCTTCTTCTTGGTATCTTTGATATTGGCAACACCGCTGAACTCGGTAATGATCGCAAGTCCCTTCGGCTTTCTTGCCTCAAAAATTTCCTCGACACGCGGAAGACCCTGTGTAATATCGGTACCGGCAACACCACCCGTATGGAACGTACGCATGGTAAGCTGTGTACCAGGCTCACCGATGGACTGTGCCGCGATGATACCGATTGCCTCACCAACCTGTACCGCCTGACCGGTTGCCATGTTGGCGCCGTAGCACTTCGCGCACACACCCATGTGGGAACGGCAGGATAATACGGTACGGATCTTCACCTTTGTAAGCGGTTCTCCGTTCTCATCCACACCCTTGCTCATAACAAGCGCTGCGCGCTTCGGTGTAATCATATGATTTGCTTTCACGAGGACATTGCCCTCGGCATCACAGATGGTATTGCAGGAGAAACGTCCTGTAATACGCTCCTGAAGGCTCTCGATCTCTTCCTTGCCATCCATGAATGCTGTTACCCACATACCAGGGATCTCTCTGCCTGTTCCCTCACAGCAGTCAGACTCACGAACGATCATGTGCTGTGATACATCTACCAGACGTCTGGTCAGGTATCCGGAATCGGCGGTACGAAGAGCGGTATCGGACATACCTTTTCGTGCTCCATGCGCAGACATGAAGTATTCCAGTACGTCAAGACCTTCACGGAAGTTGGACTTGATTGGCAGCTCGATTGTTCTACCGGTTGTATCGGCCATAAGTCCTCGCATACCGGCAAGCTGTTTGATCTGCTTATCGGAACCACGGGCTCCGGAATCCGCCATCATGAAGATATTGTTGTACTTATCCAGTCCGGAGAGAAGTGCATGTGTCAGCTGCTCATCCGTCTCTTTCCATGTCTCTACGACTTCCTTGTAACGCTCTTCCTCTGTGATAAGACCACGCTTATACTGCTTTGTAATGCGGTCTACGGTATCCTGGGCGTCCTTGATCATCTGTGGCTTTTCCGGCGGCTCGGTCATATCGGAAATGGATACGGTCATTGCCGCCCTGGTGGAGTATTTGTAACCCATCGCCTTAACAGCATCCAGCACCTCGGCAGTTCTGGTTGCGCCGTGAATATTGATGACTTTCTCAAGGATCTGCTTATTCTGCTTCTTTGCTACGAGGAAATCGACCTCGAGCTTTAATTCATTGCCCGGAATGCTTCTGTCTACAAAGCCCAGATCCTGCGGGATAATCTCGTTGAAGATGAAACGTCCCAGCGTGGACTCTACGATTCCGGTAATCTTTTTTCCATCCGGCATGGTCTTGCTCATGCGGACTTTGATTCTGGAGTGAAGTGTTACCGCGCCATTCTCATAGGCGAGGATTGCTTCGTTGACACTCTTGAAGAATTTGCCTTCTCCCTTTGCGCCCGGTCTCTCCTGTGTCAGGTAGTAAATACCAAGCACCATATCCTGTGAAGGAACGGCTACCAGTCCACCGTCAGACGGCTTTAACAGGTTGTTCGGAGAGAGCAGCATAAAACGGCACTCTGCCTGTGCTTCCACAGAAAGCGGAAGGTGAACAGCCATCTGGTCACCATCGAAATCGGCGTTGAACGCGGTACACACAAGCGGATGAAGCTTGATTGCCTTACCCTCTACGAGGATCGGCTCGAATGCCTGAATACCGAGACGGTGCAGTGTAGGAGCACGGTTCAGCATAACCGGATGCTCTTTGATGACGTCCTCGAGCACATCCCAGACCTCAGTCTGAAGTCTCTCGACCATCTTCTTCGCACTCTTGATATTATGAGCGGTTCCGTTTGCAACGAGCTCCTTCATAACGAACGGCTTGAACAGCTCGATTGCCATTTCCTTCGGAAGACCGCACTGGTAAATCTTTAACTTCGGCTCTACGCAGATAACGGAACGTCCGGAATAGTCAACACGCTTACCAAGCAGGTTCTGACGGAAACGTCCGGACTTACCTTTTAACATGTCAGACAGAGACTTGAGTGCTCTGTTACCCGGTCCTGTAACAGGACGTCCGCGGCGGCCGTTATCGATCAGGGCATCTACAGCCTCCTGAAGCATACGCTTCTCATTGCGGACGATGATATCCGGTGCGCCAAGCTCTAAGAGTCTTCTCAGACGGTTGTTACGGTTGATGATTCTTCTGTACAGATCGTTTAAGTCAGATGTTGCAAAACGTCCGCCATCCAGCTGTACCATCGGGCGCAGATCTGGCGGAATAACCGGGATGACCGTGAGGATCATCCACTCCGGCTTGTTGCCGGACTCGCGGAATGCTTCTACAACTTCCAGTCTCTTGATGATGCGCGCGCGCTTCTGACCGGTTGCGTCTGCAAGCTCTGCCTGAAGCTCTGCGGAATCCTTCTCAAGATCGATCGCGTGTAACAGTTCCTGGATTGCCTCGGCACCCATTCCGACACGGAACGCATTGCCGTACTGCTCTCTGGCTTCCTGATATTCGCTCTCGGAAAGCACCTGCTTATACTGTAATGCCGTGTTACCGGCATCCAGTACAATGTATGATGCAAAATATAATACCTTCTCAAGAGTTCTCGGAGAGAGGTCAAGAATCAGTCCCATGCGGGACGGAATTCCCTTAAAGTACCAGATATGGGAAACCGGAGCTGCAAGCTCGATATGTCCCATACGCTCTCTACGAACGCTTGCTTTTGTAATCTCAACGCCGCATCGGTCACATACCACACCTTTGTAGCGGATCTTCTTGTATTTACCACAGTGGCATTCCCAGTCCTTGCTCGGTCCGAAAATCTTTTCACAGAACAGACCATCCTTCTCAGGCTTTAATGTTCTGTAGTTGATCGTCTCAGGCTTCTTAACCTCGCCTCTGGACCACTCATGAATCTTCTCCGGTGATGCCAAACCGATCTTAATGGCATCGAAAGAGATAGACTGGCCTGTTGCCTCTTTATTCATTGTCTCTGGCATTTATGACACTCCCTTCTATCTATTCTTCGTCAAGAACGTCGTCTGATGACTCATCAAAAAACTCAGAATCGTCTTCATCCTCTTCCTCATCTTCTACGTCTACCAGTTCCTCGTTCTCTGTATCAAACTGCTTCTGGGAGAATCCCATCTTTGCAAAGGACTCGCTGTCTTCAAATGCAAAATCCTTATCGCCGGAAATGATAGAATTTAAATCGGTATTACCGTACTCACTGGTCTCCATGAGTTCTACTTCATTGCGGTTCTCATCGAGCACTTTGACATCCAGTCCGAGGGACTGCAGCTCTTTTAAGAGAACCTTGAAGGACTCCGGAATACCCGGCTCAGGGATATTGTCACCCTTGATGATCGCCTCGTAAGTCTTCACACGTCCGACCACGTCATCGGACTTCACTGTCAGGATCTCCTGTAAGGTATAAGATGCACCGTAAGCCTCGAGTGCCCATACCTCCATCTCTCCGAAACGCTGTCCACCGAACTGTGCCTTACCACCTAACGGCTGCTGCGTTACTAAGGAGTAAGGACCGGTAGAACGCGCATGGATCTTATCGTCTACCAGGTGATGCAGCTTCAGGTAATGCATGTGTCCGATTGTAACCGGTGAATCAAACGGCTCTCCGGTACGTCCGTCACGAAGCTGTACCTTTCCGTCACGGGAAATCGGCACGCCCTTCCACAGTGCCCTGTGTGCGCGGTTGTCATACAGGTACTTCATGACTTCCTCATTCAGTGTGTCTTTATATTTTGCTTCAAAGTCTTCCCACTCGAAGTTGACGTAATCATTTGCAAGCTCCAGCGTATCCTGGATATCAATCTCCTTCGCACCGTCGAATACCGGTGTCTCGATGTTGAAGCCCAGTGCTTTTGCAGCAAGGCTCAGGTGAATCTCGAGGACCTGACCGATGTTCATACGGGACGGCACACCCAACGGGTTCAGCACGATGTCAAGCGGGCGGCCATTCGGAAGGAACGGCATATCCTCTACCGGAAGTACACGGGAAACGACACCCTTGTTACCGTGACGACCTGCCATCTTATCACCGACGGAGATCTTTCTCTTCTGTGCAATGTAAATGCGGACTGCCTGGTTCACACCCGGAGACAGCTCGTCACCGTTCTCTCTTGTGAATACCTTTGCATCCACGATGATACCGTACTCGCCGTGCGGCACCTTCAAGGAAGTGTCACGCACTTCTCTTGCCTTCTCGCCGAAGATTGCGCGGAGCAGCCTCTCCTCGGCTGTCAGCTCGGTCTCTCCCTTCGGAGTTACCTTTCCGACTAAGATATCACCGGCGCGAACCTCCGCACCGATACGGATAATACCTCTCTCATCGAGATCCTTCAACGCGTCGTCGCCGACACCCGGAACATCTCTCGTGATCTCTTCCGGTCCGAGCTTCGTGTCACGCGCTTCTGCTTCATACTCCTCAATATGGATAGATGTATAAACATCATCCTGTACCAGACGCTCGCTCAAAAGAACGGCATCCTCGTAGTTGTAACCTTCCCAGGTCATGAATCCGATCAGCGGGTTCTTACCAAGAGCCAGCTCGCCGTTTGCGGTAGACGGACCATCAGCGATAACCTGTCCAGCCTCTACATGCTCGCCCTGGAACACGATCGGTTTCTGGTTATAGCAGTTACTCTGGTTACTACGAAGGAATTTGGTAAGATGATAATCATCTTTTGTTCCATCATCATTCTTGATGCTGATATCTGTAGAAGTAGAACGAAGAACAGTACCGGACTTCTTGGCTACAACACAAACACCAGAGTCAACAGCAGTCTTGGTCTCCATACCAGTTCCAACAACAGGAGCTTCTGTTGTAAGAAGCGGAACGGCCTGACGCTGCATGTTTGATCCCATCAGCGCACGGTTAGCATCGTCGTTCTGCAGGAACGGGATCAGTGCAGTAGCGACGGAGAATACCATCTTAGGAGATACGTCCATGTAGTCAAACATGTGTTTCTCGTATTCCTGTGTCTCTTCACGGAAACGACCGGATACGTTCTTGTGCATGAAATGACCTTCTTCATCGAGAGGCTCATTCGCCTGTGCTACATGGTAATTATCTTCCTCATCTGCTGTCATATAAACAACTTCATCTGTTACGACCGGGTTAGCCGGATCAGACTTGTCAATTCTGCGGTATGGTGCCTCAATGAAACCATACTCATTGATTTTTGCATAGGATGCAAGAGAGTTGATCAGACCGATGTTAGGACCCTCAGGAGTCTCGATCGGGCACATACGTCCATAGTGAGAGTAGTGGACATCTCGAACCTCGAATCCGGCTCTGTCTCGTGACAGACCGCCAGGTCCCAGTGCGGAAAGACGTCTCTTATGAGTCAGCTCACCAAGAGGGTTGTTCTGATCCATGAACTGTGACAGCTGTGAAGAACCGAAGAACTCCTTAACTGCTGCTGTTACAGGTTTGATATTGATCAGGGACTGCGGAGAAACGCTCTCTGTGTCCTGAGTTGTCATACGCTCACGTACAACTCTTTCCAGTCTGGAGAGACCAATGCGGTACTGGTTCTGAAGAAGTTCTCCAACAGAACGGATACGACGGTTACCCAGATGGTCGATATCATCGTCATTACCAATGCCATATTCCAGATGCATATTGTAGTTGATAGAAGCAAAAATGTCTTCTTTTGTGATATGCTTCGGAATAAGATCATGGATATCTCTGACGATTGCAGCCTTGATATCCTCAAGGTTATCATTTTCTTCCAGAATTTTCTCAAGGACAGGGTAATATACTAATTCTGTAACACCCAGTTCCTTTGGATTGCAGTCAAGATCTACATATGATGTAAGATCTACCATCATATTGGAAAGAACTTTGATCTTGCGCTCCTCGCCCTGGATCCATACATATGGAACAGCAGCGTTCTGAATCTGATCTGCAAGTTCAATTGTAACGTTAGTACCTTCCTCTGCCAGAATCTCTCCTGTAGATGGATCTACAACAGCTTCTGCCAGCTTGTGGCCTGCGATACGTTTATTGAAATGAAGTTTCTTATTAAATTTATAACGTCCGACCTTGGCAAGATCATATCTTCTCGGGTCGAAGAACATTGCCATGATAAGGCTCTCTGCGCTCTCTACTGCCAGCGGCTCACCTGGACGGATCTTCTTGTAAAGTTCCAGAAGACCTTCCTGGTAGTTTGTAGAAGTATCCTTGCCAAAACTTGCGAGGATCTTCGGCTCTTCACCAAATAAGTCAACAATTTCTGCATTGGTGCCGACACCAAGGGCACGAATCAGCACAGTGATCGGAACCTTACGGGTTCTGTCCACACGTACATAGAAGATATCGTTGGAATCAGTTTCGTATTCCAGCCATGCTCCTCTGTTCGGGATGACGGTGCTGGAAAATAATCTCTTACCAATTTTATCATGTGCAATTGCATAATAAATACCAGGGGAACGCACCAGCTGGCTGACAATAACACGCTCTGCACCATTAATAACAAAAGTACCTGTTTCTGTCATTAACGGAAGATCTCCCATAAAGATCTCGTGTTCGTTGATTTCCTCTGTTTCTTTATTTATCAGTCGCACGCGAACCTTCAAAGGTGCCGCGTAAGTTACATCACGTTCTTTGCACTGCTCAATGTTATATTTTGCATCTTTTGCGTCATACGTGAAATCGATGAATTCCAGGCTGAACTTTCCGCCATAATCCGCGATCGGAGAAATATCATCAAACACTTCTTTGAGGCCCTCATCGAGAAACCACTTATAGGAATCTTTCTGGACTTCAATCAAATTCGGCATTTCCAGAACTTCTTTTTGTCTCTGGTAGCTCATGCGCATGCTTTTTCCAGTTTTTACAGAACGAATTCTGTTTTTTTCCATTGACGTTTCACCCCTGTTTTTTTTATTTATTTTACAACACGACCCTGTTTACGGTTTGAGATAAACAGGCATATCTTGCCATAATATAGCATTCTTCACTATAGCATAGCAAAATCAAGCTGTCAACAACTTTTTTAATTTTTTACACAAAAATTTAGGGACACCATCAGGTGTCCCCGCATCACTTATTTCTTTAACAGAATTATTTAAGAGTGATCTTAGCGCCTTCTGCTTCAAGTTTTGTTTTGATGTCTTCAGCTTCAGCTTTGGATGCGCCTTCTTTAACAACCTTCGGAGCACCGTCAACTACTGCTTTAGCTTCTTTCAGTCCAAGACCGGTAACTTCACGAACAACTTTGATAACTTTAACTTTGTTCGGTCCAACTTCTGTAAGTTCTACGTCGAACTCATCTTTCTCTTCTGCTGCTTCAGCGCCTGCTCCAGCTGCTGCAACTACAACACCTGCTGCTGCGGATACACCGAACTCTTCTTCGCAAGCTTTTACGAGATCATTTAATTCTAATACAGATAATTCTTTGATTGCTGCAATAAATTCTTCTGTTGTTAATTTTGCCATTTTAATTTCCTCCATTTATTATATTTTATTATTATTTTAGGATTATTCTGCTGCTGCCTCTGTATCAGCGCCACCCTGTGCCTCAGCGATCTGATTAAGCACACGAGCGAAGTTTGTGATAGGAGACTGGATGCTTCCAAGAAGTTTTCCAAGAAGTTCTTCTCTGGACGGAACCTGGGACAGAGCCTGGATTCCAGCCTGATCGTTGTAGTTTCCTTCAACTACACCAGCGATCAGCTCAAGAGCTGGGAACTGCTTTGCGTATTTAGCAAGGATTCTTGCCGGTGCTGTAGCATCTGTTGCAGAAATTGCAATAGCATTAGTTCCTTCCAGATGCTGGCTAAGTTCTTCACAATCAGTACCTGCGAATGCACGTTTCATCATTGTGTTTTTGTAAACTTTGTACTGAACACCAGCTTCTCTTAACTCTTTACGCAGAATTGTATCCTGTTCAACTGTAAGACCACTGTAGTTAACAAGTACTACTGCCTGTGCGTCTTTAATGCTGTTTGCGATTTCTTCTACGATTGGTTGTTTCAGTTCTACTTTTGCCATAAATGGTACACCTCCTTATAGATTTATACCGCCGCGTCATAAAAAAAGCCTTACTGCATAACGACAGTAAGGTCTCATGTAATCTCATATAGAATACTAAGTCCTCGGTAGGCGTTGTGATCCTTATGCCTTACGGCACCTACTGTCTTCGGCAGCGTTCTGTGATAGAATAGCATATCCTTTTTTATATGTCAAGTATTTTTTTAGCAAAATAGCAAAATATATGAACCATTTATGATAATGTCCTAATATACCATAAAGGAAAATGTCCCAATGT
>OWIV01000480.1_pt1 | contig 26357 bp, 18 predicted proteins | sample 1732831 | NCBI WGS metagenome assembly OWIV01 (sample SAMN05065757, study PRJEB22554) | human gut metagenome | biome: ENVO:2100002; feature: ENVO:00000062; material: ENVO:00002003 | host: Homo sapiens | place: USA
AGCTACACGGCTCACTGGCGATTACCGTGACCGGACTTACACCGGCTAGTGTGGTTCAGCTTCGCTGGACACACTGCAAAAAAAAGGAACAATCTATGGGCATTTTTTAATTTATGTAAGGCTTTGTGATCTTCCGGCATTAATACTATACCTTCCATATTATTTATCAGTATCCGCAGTGCTGGATTTTCGTCCACAATTCTCATTGCTTTTACCTGGAGTTCACGATATTCTGAATGATTCTTTTTCAAATATTTGCTCACCCATTTCTCCACCGATTTCCATAGTGTACTTTGCTTCCATATGATATCCTGTTTTTTTCGCATATTGCATTTCTCCCTTCTGAAGTTTTCTTTTCAGTTACATGACTACACCAGAAACTGGGGAAATAGCAATTCATCAGATGTACTAAAAAAGAGTGGTGGGGATTGGGGATAGTAGACATAGCAAAGAAAAAAGGTAGAAAAATTCCCCAGATGCCACAACCGTCTGGGGAGTTCTTACTATGTATTATCTTGTTGTAAATGTAATATTAGCCGTTACACCTTTTAAAGAATTAAGATTTGCTGTGTAAAGTTCAGTGTCATCACCTTCGTAATATACAAATACTTTTACAGCCTGCTCATCTCCATTAACTTCCTGATAAGCAACAGTGTTAATCAGACCAAACTTTGTTGTATCTTCAGTGTATGCAGTACCGTCAGCATTAAAGCAGCTCCATGTTTTAGTTCCTGCATCATAAATCTGTATACCATTAGCACCAACAACCATAACACAAACTGCTTCGTCCATAGCTTTGCTTGTGATCACATTATCAAGTGTTACTTCTGAAGCATACAGATTTGTAGTTGTTACATCTTTTACAGTCATGCGGAATTTAAAGTTATTTAACAGATAATATTTAGCAGTATCACTTGTAACATCAGCGTTTTTCCATTCCGCTTCAGCACCTTTTGCAGATGCTGTACCAGAAGAAGCTGTTGTCCATTTCCAAGCTAATCCATCACCATAACCATCTGTACCATTTGTACCTGTAGTTTTTACATCAAGTGCTGTTGTTTCTGTTCCTGTTTTATCCGTAGCAGTTAACTGCATTGGAGTAACAGGTGATAATTTGTAGTCTGTTTTCGAACCTGCTTTATCAGCATCAACTGCAATTGTTCCACCTGTAAAATTCGTTCCAACATTTTGAATTTCCAGAAACTTAACATCAGCTGTTGCAGTTACGTTCATCTTTTCAGCTTTTACACTATTGTTACTTGCAAACCAAGCATATGTACTTGATCCGAGCGCTACAGCGGCAACGCATACCATAGCAACGTTTCTTACTGAATGATGATACTTTTTAAGGCTATAATCCCATAAAAACAACTGCTTAATGATTGTAAAATCAGCTTTCGTAAGGCTTTCAGAGCGTATAGCCGTATGCCAGCTTGCATTGTCAGGGATCAGACTTAATTTTGGCTATTTTGCGCATTGATTTTTTTATCTGTTATACATATAATAATTTTAACAGGACTCCCCGCACCTCTCAACGATGTGCCCCAGGGGAGACATTTTTTTATACGGAGATATTTTATGAATGAAGTAAAACCACACTTGTCCTACGAGGGACAAATAAATAAGCTGCGTGAAAAGGGGTGCATCATAGACGATGATTCCTTTTGTAGAAATGTTTTAGTCAACATCGGTTATTACAGGTTGTCTGCTTATTTTTTACCATTCAAAAGTTTTGATGGAACCTATATGGACAATCTTTCATTTAAAAGAGTATATCGAGTTTATGAATTTGACCGAAAGCTCCGCAATTTATTATTCTCTGCTATTGAAGTCATTGAGGTGAGCCTTCGCACAAGACTTGCACATTTTCACTCAGAAAAATATGGTGCTCTTGGATATTTGGATGCTTCTTCATTCAATTCAAAACATAATGCTGATAAATTTAAGCTGAACATTGACCGTGAAATTGAAAACAACAAGAAAGTTCTGTTTGTAAAGCACCATATAGATAATTACGATGGTCAGTTTCCGTTATGGGTAATATCTGAATTATTTACATTTGGTATGCTTTCGTATTTTTATAATGATCTGATAACCGCAGATAAGAAAGCATTTGCAGGTGCTGATTATAGAAATATGATCAGTTGGATGCGCTGTTGCACCGATCTACGGAATATATGTGCACATTATGGCAGACTTTATTTTAGAATTTTCTCTGCAATGCCTTCCGGTTTTCAAATCTCCGAAGCTGCAAAACGAAGACTCTGGGGTGCAATACTTTCTGTAAAAGCATTATACCCATCTGCTGAAAAATGGAATTCTGAATTTATGCCAAGAATAGAAGCTCTTTTTGAAGAATACAAAGAGGATATTAATCTATATCATTTAGCTTTTCCAAGAGACTGGGTAATACAATTGAAGAAATAATATAAAGTAGAATTATGACGAAGAACTGAAACGTTTACCACGAGCTGACTGCGATCTTTGTTGCTCCCTCTTTTCAATGATTCTCCGAGAAGATTATTTCAATAGCGCGGCTTTTGCAAAACGCAATGAAGCCGGAGAGGTACTTTCTGTTTTGAACCGAATGCTACTATATACAATAATAAATGAGCTCGTTGTATGAGGCTGCTCCAATTGCAGCCTCATTTTATGCGACTTTGCCTTTTGTGTAACCCTCAACCAGAGTTTGCCCCGGCAAAAGTTCAATTCCATAGGCTGCTGCCTTTGCCAATTTTTCTGGTGAAGCTTTCCACCCCTCATGAAGATTTCGAATATGGGAACTCACATCAAAAGGCTCTTTATACTCCCTGTGCATCGGAATCACAACACTTTCAATACTGCTTACCTGTTCTGTGATTCTTGGAGCCTCGGTCTTTATCGGTATTTTCGGATCATTATTCTTTAATGCGTTCCAGAAAACCTCCATTGTCTCTTTATTTTTGATACCTAAACCCAATCCCACCAATGCAGTGATACTTATTCCTGCAATGGCAATTTCCTTTTTATGCTCTCTGATCCATTGAATAAGCGTTTTCTGTTCTTCTTGAGTTTCTTCACCTGTTTTTATTTTTTTAGCTTCATCCATGCTCCTATCCTCCTTGTGTTTTCTATCTGAACCATAACACATTTCGGAATCTTTGGCATTCGCACTTCGCGTACCCACTCTCAAACCTCAAATACTGTAGCCAGAAACTGAATCGCATACGGATTTTCCAATTCTGCGTATGCCACCAGTATTTGGTTACCAATTGCTATATTGAATTCTGTGGATAACTCGGTATCAACCATATCAAACAGAAATGTAAGAGCCAAATAATAATCACCTAGCCCTGCCCATTCTGTATCCGATTTTAACGACTTTATTACCTCAGTAATCATCTCTTTAAAATCTTGAAGAAAGGCTTGTTTCTTTTCACTCACTTCAGTAGATCTCTGGGTCTCCTGATATTCCTGAATGCACCCTTTCATATCAATCCGATTAGACTGCAGTTTATTCTGCAAAGCTAACATTTTCTGTATATCATTAATCTGTGACCACCAAAGAAATATAGCCCACATCAGATTGGCTACAGCTTCCGGTGCTTCTGTTTCATCTATTGCATGCAAAAAGCAATCCAAAATATCAACTACAATATGCCCATTCAAAATTTCACCTTTCGTAAACGCTTCCAGTACCTTCTCACAAAGATGATATGCACTCCTGAACCTGTTATTTCTCATGGTTTCCTCCGATGAGAATAATGGAAATATTTTTCTGTAAATCTCTATGATATCTGCAACAGATTTATCATTGATGTCACTTGCTTGTATCTCTGTTAAATCCGTATGTAAAAGTTCATCAACAGTCTTCCCAAAGTGCTTTGCTATAACAACCAGTTTCTCAAAATCAGGTTTTCTTCTTCCCGACTCATATCCACTGATGGTCGTTTTACTCAAAAACACTTTACTTCCAAGATCTTCTAATGTTTCCCCATTTATTTCTCGAAGATGCCTTATATTTTTTCCCAGCTGATTCTCCACTATGCGGCCCTCCTGACTACACATCTTTAGTTATTACCAGTTTACCACGTTCGCATTAAATATGCACCTGACTTCCTGGTTCAAAACCGCATTCTTGTAACCATTTTCCTTGGAAGCGTATCTGTCATTCCCTGCCTGCTTTTTACTTCCGCTTCACTGTTCTCTTCTTCCTTGATGCAGTTTTGATATTCTTCACTTTCATCCAATAGCTGTTTTTCCAGTTCATCTGAACGAATACTGGTAAGCAATTTAATCAAATGCGTGGATGCCCCGGAATCCTTATTTAGCATCTCATTCTTTAGCTGTGCTAACATTCTTCCATAAGAGAATGTCATTATCTGTCCAGCAAGATAATAGTATTCATATTCGAATATTGTCATCTCATCCTTTGTTTCGATATATTTATGTAAGGCTTTGTGATCTTCCGGTGTTAACTCTATACCTTCCATACTATTTATCAATATCCGCAGTGCTGGATTTTCTTCCACAATTCTCATTGCTTTCACCTGGAGTTCACGATATTCTGAGTGACTCTTTTTCAAATACTTAGTCACCCATTTCTCCACCGATTCCCATAGTGTACTTTGTTCCCACATGATGTCCTGCTTTTTTCGCATATTGCATTTCTCCCTTCTGAAGTTCTCTTTTCAGTTACATGACTATACCAGAAGTCGGGGAAATAGCAATTCATCAGATGTACTGAAAAATGCGGGAAAGAGATTGGGGATAGTAGATAATAGGGGAATATTGGGGGAAAAGAAAAGTCATGGCTTGTGCCATGACCTTTCAAAAGAATATATTCATTTTACAGCAACACCCACCAAACTTACTGTCACATCGAATGTTGGATTTTTCATTCCTTCTTCTAACCCTGTCATGTTTACACAGTCAGAATCAGTTCCCTCCATCCAGATGTAAATTTTCATAGATACCCCATTATAATTTACCTTTTCTGCAATCTTAGCCGCAGTTCCTGATGGTTCTATATAGCTTTCGCCTACTTTAGTTGCTCCCCAGTTTTTTCCATCCTGATCTATCAGGCTCGTACCATCTATATGTTTATATGTCGGTGTTGTTGTTTTTGTCAGTGATGCGTCTACACAACTCCAGCCAATCGTTTTATTTACATCATTTCCGGCTTCTGTTTTCGATGGAGTTACCGGTGCATAAACAACCTTTAACTCATCACCAATCACAATTCCTATACGAAGACTTCCTTTGATTTTATCAAACCATTCCTGTGTTGCACCATCGGAAGGAGTTATCGTAACCGGACCGTTTTCAATACTGTTATCCAGATAAACATCAGCTAAGCCAGTATTATTTACCGTATAAAGAGTATATTTAGAAACGGTATATGCATAAAAGTCATCCTTCTGATTTTTAAGAGTATACTTTCCGGTTACATCTAACGTTGGTTTTAAATAGGTGTTTACATCTGTTCCTTTCCAATTTTCAGGGACATACCAGTTTTTAATGTCATTGGTAGATGAAGGACTGATTTCATGTCCAATTCCCGATGCAATTGTTGAAGTATCTGATCCATGATCTGGTGTATCACCCTCAACAATCTGTAAAACCATACCATTTGCCAGAGCACTTATCGTGCTTGTGGTTCCGTCCACAGTGTTATTTGTAACATACCACGCATATGTTGAAGAACCCAATGCGACCGCTGCAACCCCAACACTTAAAACAGCTGCAAATAATTCTTTCTTTAGTTTTTTTATCTTAAGATTTAATGTGTCCATTCATACACTCCCTCCTCAAAACATATCAAAAAGCAGAAAACGTTCTGCTCTTTGATATGCCCTCCACGCCACAACCGTGGAGAACACATGATTAATTATTTATTCTGCATTTCTGCTGTAAAGTAAACTGTAACAGCATTTGTTGCAACCAATTGACCTTTCTGCAGATTTTCTGTATTAACAGATGTATTTGCTTCTGCTGTTGTGTCTCCACCTTCGTAATACAGATATACATGAAGAGGTGTATCTGTTCCTGCTGTAACGTTTCCAAAATCAACAGCTGCATTCCCATCTGCTGAAGTCAATTTACGTTCATAAGCAGTACCTGCGGCATCTTTTCCATATACTTCCCAAACAGTACCAGCATCATTTGTTACAAGAACACGAAGAGGCATTTTAAGTCCTGAAGTCTGAGCTGATTTATCTTCAATTTTATCAATAGAAAGTTTAGCCAAATTCTGGCCTTTAGAGCTGATATTGAAATCCTGCTGTAATGCATAATCAGCTCCTGTAGCATCTGAATAACTTCCTTCAGTTCCTACTAATTTTAAGTTACCTTTCAGAGAACCATCATTAAGATCAGTACCATAACCCGTCATAAATTTACCCTTTGTTGCTCCCTGCTCTTCACCAAAAGTAGCTGGATACAGTGGTTTTGTCGCAACAGTTGTGGTAACTGATGTAGTATCAACACTACTTGCACCTGATGTACCATTTGCAATGGTCATATATGCAGCATTAGACTGTGCACTAATTGTACTGGTTGTTGCATCAACCTTATTATTTGTTACAAACCAAGCATATGTACTTGATCCCAGCGCTACAGCGGCAACGCATACCATGGCAACCTTTGTTACGCTAATCTGAAAACCTGCGCTGTCAATAATTTCTTGAACTCGCATAGAAAGAATGATAATATAAAATCAAAGCATATTTCTTAAACTTTCAGGGCATTTTGCCGTCTATTTATTTTTTCTAAAAACATTTCAGAAATCCATGCTTTTAAATTCCGATCAAAATAAAAGCAGGAGTTTGAAGTGATAAAAAACAGTACATTTTTTGACTCCTGCAAAAAACAGGAGGTATATCTATGACAAGAAGAAAGAATCGAAAAATTGCTGTAAAGAAGAATTGTAATGTAAGAAAAAATCTGACAGCAAACAGAAAGTATAAGGATACTGTATTTCGAATGCTGTTTTCTGACAGAAAGAATTTATTGTCACTTTATAATGCTGTAAATGGAAGTGCGTATGAAGATGAAGCGGCGCTGGAAATTGTAACATTGGAAAACGCTATCTACATGGGAATGAAAAATGACTTGGCATTTATTGTAGATACAGGACTGTTTTTGTATGAACATCAGTCAACCTATACTCCTAATATGCCGTTGAGAGATTTGTTTTACATATCAGCAGAATACCAAAAGTTTGTAAACCACAGATCATTGTATTCTTCAGTGATTCAGAAAATTCCTGCACCGAATTTTATTGTATTTTATAATGGGACAGAAAAGAAGGAAGACAGTTGGATAAATTATCTTTCAGAAGCATATCAAAACCTGTCGGGTGAGCCGAACCTGGAATTGAAAGTACTCACACTGAATATTAATGAAGGTCACAATGGTGAGCTTATGGAGCAGTGCCAGATTTTGAGAGAATATGCACAATATGTGGCAAAGGTGAGGGAGTACGCTCGAGAGACTGAATTAGATGTTGCAGTGGAACAGGCAGTGAATGACTGTATTCAGAATAATATTCTTACAGAATTTCTTCGGAAAAACAAGTCGGAGGTAATAGCAATGAGTATATTCGAATATGACAAGGAAGAGGAAGAAAAGAAACTTCGCAAAGCAGAATTTGAGGCCGGCAGGGAAGCTGGAAAAAAAGAAATTATACAGTATATGTACAGTACGGGTAAATATACGCTTGATGAGATTGCGGAAATTCTGGGATTATCAATTGGTGAAGTTAGAAGAAACCACTAGGGACGGAGTTTTCCGACTCGTTTGGTGTTACAGTGTTTTTTGAATCAATGTGAGTTATAATGCACTTCCCACGGTGGTAATATGGAAAAATATTTTAAAATACCTTGAATCAGAAGAGAAAGAATGCTACCATAAACCCAAAGTATATTTCTTTTTATTCCAGGCATCTATGCCGTCTATTTGTTTTTTTCTAAAATCATTTCAGAAATTCATGCTTTTAAACCCAACAAAAATCAAAAGCAGGAGTTTGACAGGTGGGAGGATTTGCTGTTAGATGCATATGAGAACCTGACGGAGACACCAAATCTGGAATTAAAAGTACTCACTTTAAATATCAATGAAGGGCACAACGAGGAACTGATGGAACAATGCCTGATACTAAAGGAGTATGCACAGTATGTGGCAAAAGTACGAAATTACACAAAAGAAATGAAGTTGGATGTAGCCGTGGAACATGCTAATCTAATCAGGTAATCATAGGGGAGGGAGTTTTTGATGTATCCATAAGTGACACTAATTGAACCGGAAAACTCCGTCCCCCCCAGTGATTTGTGAAAGGAGCAATTTATGCCAAGACAAGCCAGAAAAAAGAGTGCTCTCAATATTAACCATATCATTTTGAGAGGTGTTAATCAGCAGATTATTTTCGAAGACGAATATGATTATCAGCAATTTATCAGCATTTTGCGTTATTATAAAGACATTTGTAATTTCAGAGTATATGCCTATTGTCTTATGAATAATCATATACATCTATTGATTGGGCATACAAGTACAGAGCCCGGCATGATAATGCAGAAAATAGAAGTAAAATTTGTCAGATGGTACAACCAGAGGTATCAACGCATAGGAAATCTGTTTCAGGATCGATATAAAAGTGAACCGGTAAATGACCTGGGACACCTCAAAACGATATTTCGATATATTCATCAAAACCCACTTCACGCAGGATTGGAAACGATACCAGGTACATATTTCTGGAGTAGTTACCATGCGTATGCGGATTTGGAGGCTTCTTTTATAGATATCGACAAAATTCTTAGTTTGTTTCAAAGTCATGTGGAATGCATGAACTATCTCAATAGTAATTCAGACGAAAAATGCATGGAGCATCATTCTTCTGTACATCTTTCTGATGTGGATGCTCTCAGGATAATTCAGGCAAAAACATCTTGCAATTCCCCCTCGGACTTTCAGCGTCTTGACCTTTTTACAAGAAATCAATACCTGCAGTTATTAAAACATTCCGGTATTTCTGTCCGCCAGCTTAGCAGACTTACCGGAATTTCGCGAACTTCAATAAATACTGTGATAAAAACGCAGTATCCTTGGGGCGATTAAAAAGCACTTGAACTATCCCCGGAATTTTGTTATATTATAACGATTTAGCAACGAAGCTATCTGGAAGGCGTGGGATTCGAAAGGAGAATATTATGTATAAGTTTGTAACAGACAAAGTCTATCTGAAAGAATCCTATCGTATCTGTGCCGGCATGGTCAATCAACTGGTGCAAAATCTTAAAGGCCGTGGGATACAGGCACGGATGGCTGTGGCGGGCAGTAAAAAAAGAGGGCTTGTAACACAGAATGAACGAGAAGCGATAGATTATGACTTTAATTTGTGGATTGAAGAGGCGCAAAATATTGATATATGGAATGATCCAAGGCAATTAAAAACTACAATCATAGAATCCTTCAATGAAATATTGGTCAGGAATGACTGGAAAACATGCGATGATTCCACATCAGTTATTACGACAAAAAAAGTACAGTTGGAGAAGGGAAATAAGACGCCATTTCGCATTGATCTTTGTATTGTAAGAGAAGATGATTGTGGGAATTGGTATCGATTGATCCATAAGAAAACAGGAAACACAAGATCAGATCAGTACTGTTGGGAACAGGGAATATCAATAAAAGATCTGAATTCCAAGGAAAAATTTCTGAAGCCTGCCCATTGGATGAAGGTTAGGGAAACTTATCTGGTCAAAAAAAACATGCATCTTTCCAGACAGGATACGGACAGGCATTCATCCTATAATTGCTATATCGAGGCAATAAATGAAGTGTATGCGAAGGTGCATGCTGGAAATAAATGAACCGATAGGGAACTCTTTACAAATCATCATCTGACTGTGAATCTGTCGATATCCTAAACCAGAAACCACTGGGACATCAAACGAGCCGAAAACACCGTCCCCAGAATCCCATTGAACCGAGTTCTGCAATATGCTATTCTTACAGTAAGAAAGAGGAGGGATGTCGTTGTGTGTGATGCATTAAGAGAGTTATTCAAAGATGAACTGGAAGAGAAATATGAGAGTGGCGTTCACGAGGGAATGCAATAAAGTTTTCTATCAAAAGTCGTGGCAGGCGGAAGTGCAGGCCGCGACTTTTGATGTTGGTCAAAAAAATCACAATACAGCCACACAATGTCGAAAAAAATATGTTATAATTCATGATAAAAAGAGTTTTTATTGAAATTGAAATTCTGCTATGATACCATAAAACAGAGTATACATTACATAAGAAGAAATTTTGATGATAAATATGGAGGTGTACCGATGGCAGATGGAAATAAAACAGATCAGATTCCAGATGAACTGGAGAATCTGTCGCCGGAAGAACTGCAGGAACGCATACAGGAAGAAAAGAAAAACGCGAAGCGTAGCCTCAGATTTGCATTTACAGCACTGCTTGCAATTGTCGCAGTCTGTATTGCCTGGTTTGTGGCAAATAACCGTGTTACCATGACAGGGACGCAGATTTCTGCGGAGAACACAGTACCGTTTGAACTGGCAAGTATAGGATCAAGGCAGAAGGTCGAAATAGATAAATTGAAGGAAAATAATAAAAATATTCTTTCAGCGGGAACATCAAGTCAAAAGTACGAAAAATATATAGATATATATACGGGAACTGAAGAAACATTAGAAAAAGATCTGAATGGAAATAATCCGGAATTTCATGTAGGTACAAGTGGTCTGGCATGGTATCTTAACGGGCAGGAAAGTCTGGTACCAGGAGCAGGCGGGAAACTGGAATTTTATCTGATACCGAAGAAAAGCGGACTTACATCGGCTGCAGTTAAGTTAAATCTGAAAGGCTATACAGAAGATAACAGCGGAAAAGCAATAGAGTTAGATAATGACAAAATCCAGCGTCTTCTTAATGGACATATCCTCTTTTTTAGACATCTGGATAATGAAAAAGGCTATTATGGCTGGATTGGGGATGAGGAGGAATTAAAATTGAATGCTCCGGGTTCAGAAACAGATAACTCCGCAACATTTACAAAGGACATGCCATATAAGGTGACTTTATACTGGAAATGGCCTCAGTATTTCCGTAATTATATTTATACGGACAGAAGTACACAGGGCGATCTGTTTACGAATGTAGTAGAGCAGAGCGAATATTCAAACCTGAATGATTTTATAAATAAGCAGAAGAATGTAAACAGCAGTAAACTTTTTTACGATGTAGCAGCAACAGATGATACAAAAATTACCGCTGATATAAACAACCAAATGAATGATGATACATTAAATACTTGCAGTAACTATTATAATCAGGCAGATGAGTATATTGGCAAAAATGCAAGATATGTCTATGTGCAGATTCAGGTGGATCCGGCAGACTAGCAGATCAGAACAGTCAGACACAGGGAATGAATAAATGAGTGAAGAAATAGAAATGCAGGATAAACAAACGAAAAAAACAGTGAACAGAAAAAAATTATACTATTCGATCGCAGCACTTGTGGTTGTTGCAGTATTGCTTGTGGGATTTTCATTTGCATGGTTTTTTAATAAGACAGATATGGCAACGCTGATGCCAATAAAAGAACCATCAAACATAACAATCCTGGGACCGAATGGCTCAGAACTGACATCGTTGGATCTGAATTATACAGCTGCAGACAAAAATGGCAATACCGTGACGGTGCGGAGAGTAATCTGTGTGCAGAGTGCAGCAGATAAATTTAAGCTGGAAATTGCACATACAACGAACCTTAAAGGTCTGACATTTAAGCTGTATCCGGTTTCTTCGAATGGAACCGACAGTGGATATACGTACAGTTACAACGCTGCAAATCCAATCGAGGGCACGTATATAAACCTTGACAATAAAAAGGATTATAAATATGCCAATAAATCTAAACATAATAACAATTACGGAGATTACCAGAGTGTCCAGACGCATGCAGAACCCTTGTACTGGCTGACCAGTCAGCCCCTGAATGCGGATAAAAGCACAGTGGAGAATCAGGTGATGATTGATGGTGTTCAGAATCACCGTACCTATTATGTTTGCGAGGTAACTTGGACAGAAACAACAAAAGAAACAGATATTTTCTATATTCTGGCACAAACTGCATAAATAAAGCAGGGTAAGAGGTTAGAGAATGAGATTTACAGACAGACCAAAATGGAAAAGAACAGTGCTGGCAGTTATTTGCCTGATCGGTTTGCTTGCAGTTGCAGGAGGCAGTTTTGCAGCATACACCAGTCAGGCTTTTCAGCGTGGTGTGGCACGAAACAGAGATAATGAAACGGTACGTTTTACTTCAAATTATCTGCAGAGTTGTGCTTCTAATGCTGCAGAGAGTTCATATGCGACAAGAATTGTTTCATTTGGGGAAGACAACAAAAACTCAGAGCGATTAGACGTTGAGCTGGATATATATAATTATGTGTATAACTACACAGATGGAAATACAAACCTGATAAGTCAGAGAGATATTACGTATGATCTGACCATTTCATTCAGCGGCGGTGGAGAAAATGGATATAGTATAAGCACGGATGCGGGAACCGTTAGTGGCAGTGGAACAAAATTTCAGGTAAAAGATCTGACTCTGACGGGCCGTACAGCCAGATCTCATAAGTTTAATATACACTTCCCAGTCAGTGATCTGGATCAGGTGAAAATTACAGTGACTGCGGTTCCACGCAATCTGTCTGTAACGAATGGGCAGAAACTGGCAGCAGTGATTTCACCGTGCGTTGGAACGGCAACGGCTACATTCAGTTCAGAGGGGAAATTTGTTTACGATACAAACGCAAATCCGACTGACTATGATGGATTTAATTATGAAATTTCTATTTCAAGTGGTGAGGCAACTGCGGTACTTGAGTGGAATCCTGATGTTTTGGAAATAGATCAGTTTTTCCTGAGTACTAATAATTTAACGCCCTCATCAGGTATAACTCATTCTGGGTGGAAACAGATTACAATGAAGATGGATCAGACAAAAGGAGAAGGTGATTATCTGATTTCATTTTACAAAAATACATCTACCATTCCGGATACCTGGGGTAAAATGAACAGCTATATCAGTTTTACTGCAACACAGATAACGCAGTAACACAAAATCAGATTTGATGACAGATATCTGACGGAAGATCAGATAGCAGATCTTAATTCTGGAGGAGTGAGATTCGTGAAAAAATACAAACAGGTTCTGGCAGCATTTGTGGCAATGAATTTAACAGTATATGTAATGCCGACAGGCATAGTGAAAATCAGTGCCAGCGTAGAAAGTCAGGAAGATAAAAATACAACAGAAACGGCATTGTCAGCAGAATCGGAAAATGCTGCAGCAGGAGAATCAGAAAACACTGTATCTGTAGGGATGACAGAAAATACAGAAGCTGCAACAGCATCAGAAGAGGGTACCAGTGAGTCTGCAGAGACAGAAGACGATACAGATTTTTTCGATACAGATGTGGAAATTACAGAAGACGATACAGACAACAGTGAGGATACTTCTGATATCGACCAATCAGAGATATCTGTTTCAGAAGAAGAGGACATGTTTTCTGATGGAACACAGTCAGGGACGGATTCTGTGGCTGATGTGCAGGAGAAAGAGGTACCGACAGTACAGGCAGCTGTCACCGGAAAGCTGCATCTGGAACAGCTCAAACATTATGATGCAAATACAAAGACGATGACACTCTTTGATGCGACAGATTTGATTTTGCTTTCAAACTGTGATCAGAGCGAAGTACAGAATATTACTGTATTGTTTAACAACTCCGGTGACTGGGATGTTACTGCAAAAGCGAACATAAAAGCAAATACAGACATTTCAGACCATATGAATGGAACGACTGTGGCTGCAGTAAATGATGAAGAGAATCTGCAGGAGGCTGTTGCCGAGACCGAGAGCACAGAGTCGGTGGAAATACAGAATAATGGCGAAGAGACAGATACAGAGATTCAGAATGTAACAGAAGCAGAGCTGGAAGATACTGCAGATGAACAGAACATTACAGAATCTTCATCTGCAGCCTCTGCAAATGAAGATTCTGAGGGGGCAGGAGAGGCACTTGAGACATCAGAAAAATTTATTACGCAGCAGGAATACTCATATCAGGGAATTGGTGATGCAACGAATCCTTTCCAGGGAAAGATTTCAGGAACAGCTCCTGCGACCTTGAGAGTAGATCATAGCTTTTTTGGAGGCCTGTCATCAATTGCAACGGTTGGGATGTATGATAATGCGAGCCTGACGATTACCTGGTGCGGGGATGGTTCGATGCCGATGATGGCGGAGGTATATCAGTTTGATACAATGTCAGATGGTTCGATATCACATGTATTGCCGGTCAAAGTGAATGGTGCTTCTTCAGCAACGATGGGAAGTCTGCTTGGAACAGTACAGGGAGTTGCAGGACATACATTAAATATTGGATCAGGTATTACTTATGGAACTAATATCAACGCAACTTCTGCGACTGGAAATACAGGTTTGATCTGTAACACTCTGAGCAGTGGAACAATTTGCATTCGGGATGGTTATACGTATCCAAATGGTTCGACAGAGAATAAGGTAAGTATCACATCAACGGCAGGAAGTGCCGGTGGTGTTGTTGGTGTGATGGAAAACGGAACAGAGCTTGACATAGAAACAACTCTTAGATTTGATAATGTGACAGTGACTGCAACTGCCGGAAATGCCGGTGGCCTGGCAGGCAAACTGAGTGATAACGCAGTGATCAATATAAAACAGAATCTTAGCTTTAGTAATACTGTAACAATTGAAGGATCTGCGAATGCCGGTGGCCTGACTGGAGTAATGGCGAATGAGGGTGCCAAAGCGAATAATGGTGCCAAAATCATAACATCTGCCGGTGCGGCAGTTAATTTTGAGTCGACAACAGTTAGCTCCAGTGCAGGGGCAGCCGGTGGACTGGCAGGAACCATGGCGTTCGATACAAAGTTTCAAACAGATGGTACTGCTGCAATTACACTTACTTCTATGACGATTGAAGGAGGTACTGCGGCTGGTGGTGTATCCGGCAAAGTAGATAACGTTACTTCAGAGAATCTGAATGGGAATGTTACAGTAGCTGAACCATCTGTAGGTGGAAGCAAGAGTGGTGCACAGGCTGGTGGATTTATCGGAAATTATACACTAAATAAGGAGGTTGTCGAAAATGATCAGACATTGCCGGATAAGGTGGTAATTAATGCACCAACGGTATTCGTGCATGGTAATCAAAGCCCTGGTGGAGGAAATGCCGGTGGATATTTTGGCATTTTGAATCTGCAGGGAGCAATTCAATACACAATCGGAAACAGTGAGGAAAATAATAAATTTCAATTTCAGTCAACCTATAAAAAAAAAGGTGGAAACGCAGAAGGATATGGAGCCATAGCAGGACAGCTGACGACATCTGCAAAAGAAAGTACATTACTGATTCAGAATTTTAAGGTTACCTCTAATTTTACTTCGGGTTCTGATAGACCAAGGTATCACGGTGGATTGATTGGAAGAACGGGTGATGACACAGAAAGTAAGGCTACTTATCTTGAAGTAAAAAATGTGGAGGTGACGATATCACTTCCGCATGCAGGTGAATATTTTGGAGGGATTACAGCCTATTTGACTAAAAAAAGTATCCTCAAGGCAGAGGATGTAACTGTATCGACGAATGGAAGTGACAACAGCCTGTGGGAAGGTGCTGGTATTTTAGGATATGCCGGTCAGGGGAGTGTACTGGAATTATCAGGAATTACAGATCTTACAGATGTGAAATTTCAGGGAAGATATCAGGTAGCACAGATAGTAAGATATAATAACTGTGGACTGATCTATGCAACAGGGAATGGAAATGGAAAGGGATGGACATATAAGCGAAGTAATTTCACCAGCTACAGTTCGGCAGTGAACGACATCGGAAATTACGGACAGATTATTCGCCTGAATGCAGACAATACTTCAACAACCGGACTCAGCAGCAATTTGATTACGATAACCGAAGAGCATCAGGTCAAATTGGGCAAGACTGAGAATTGGAGTGATGTTATCAGCCTTTCTTCTGCGGACGATTTCGCATTATTGTCTATAGCGATGAATTCCAGAGGATATTTCAGTGCAGATTCCAGTATTACAAATTCTAACTGGATAAATCTTTATGCAAAAAACATCACACTTACAGCAGATATAGATTTAAGTGGTACAGGAATAACCGGACTGAGTCGTGACGCGGGAGATGAAACTGTATACACAGGGACTTTTTCTGGTGGAACTGATAAACATACACTGACTCTTGGAATTGGTGAAACATTTGGCTATCAAAATGCTCAGGCTGCTGGTGAGGGAGCAGAAGGTTGCGGAAAAGTATATGCTTATGGAGATTTTCACAAGTGCCAGGGGCTTTTTGCGAAGGTCCAGTCATCTGCAAGTGGAGGATTCAATAATCTTGTTCTTGCAGGGAAGATTCATGTGAGTAACGCAGGAAACGCAATAGAGGCTGGAGGTATTGCTGCGGAAGCTGATGGGGTTGATACTGCTTATGCGATTACCCAGGGCATCATTGTACAGGAAACAATTTTGGCAGACGCCCCAAACGGCAGCAATAGTGTATCTGTTGGCGGATTTTTTGGAACTGCGACTGGAAATTTGACTTTGGACAATAAGACTCAAGGTTCTTCGACGATTACAATTCAAAATGTGGAAGAAGCAGCTGAGACAAGAGTATTTGCCGGTGGAGTGATCGGACGAGTTGATAGCAGAACATTCAAGCTGAGATGTAAGAGCCTGACAGTCGGCGGTAGAATCACCAGTGATGCAAAGGAGTATGCCTATGTAGGTGGTCTTGTTGGAATTATTAAAAATGCGAACAGTACACAAGAGGCAAATCATTGGATGGAAATAAAAAATGTGACATTTGATAGATTTAAGATAGATGCTCCAAATGCGACAAAGATGTGTGGAGGACTGTTTGGCAGTATCTGGAGTCATGTTGGCGTTTATTTCATGGGAGAAAATGACAATGATGATGGAACGGATACCAAGCTGAAGGTGCAAAGTGCTGAGATCAATGCTCCGAAGGCAGAGAATGTAGGGGGGCTGGCATATCGTTCCAGTGGAATCTGGGAAATCCGTTCTTATGGAATTGATATGCAAAATCTGAAGATTCAGGCAGGCAAAAATGTTGGATTGCTGGTGTGCCGCGGAGAAAAAGGAACAGAAAAAATAGATGGCACGAACACAGAGCTTGGGGCACTGTATCTGAATACGACAAAGTATTGGGATGATGGAACTGAATTTGCGTATAGAATTGGTTCTGGGGTAGATATCAATGTAACCACTTCTGGTGCATTTGATGAATTTGTAGCTTATACAGCTGCATCGGCAGATTCAATTACAAAAAATGGTGAAAACGGGGTTGTTTCTATTGCGACCAAGGCGAGTGGAGCAGATAATTGGGTTGGTGTAGATGCAGAAGAATGCACGACTTATATAAACCGGACCGCATATGGACAGCAGCATCAGACAAATGGATGTAGTCGTTACTATTATGATTTGAAGAGGTGTATCGATAAGGCAAACAAAGACAGTAAGAAGTTTGATGGGTATATAGATACTTCGGAAGAACTTCTTCTGTGGAGTGTATACCGTTATACATGGACGAATATCAGCTATTTTTTCAACAAAGAGGGTAATAAGTACAACATTTCAGATATAACGAAAAGTACTACAATCGGTGGTGCATCAGAAAAGATTACGTTGGATATGAAGAAGTACAGTTATTATCCGATTGATCTGGATAGTAGCATTACAGTGCAGAATGCCATTATAAAATTTCACAATGAGGAAATTGAAGGATTTGAAAACAGAGAAACCAATAAGTCTACTGCGGCAGACAGCGATGCATCACGTACACAGCATTACACGATGCACTGTGGGCTGTTTTTGAATCATTTAAATGATTCTGATGCTAAAATGACAGTGAATGTTAGAGATGTTACTTTTTCAGGAAGTGTTGGAAAAGTAAATAACAACAGTGGTTCGGGTGTGTTATTTGCAGGAAATGTACGTGGAAACAAGAAAGAGAATGCAACGTGTGAAGCTGAGGTAACGATAGATGATATTTGTTTTGAAAATCTGAAGGTTACGAATTGTAGAACAGATTATGCACCGCTTCTGATTAATACAATTGGAAATTATACAACACTGACTGTGAATGGAATAACGAATAGTTATGAGTCCAAAAACGCGGTAGCTTCCAGTCTGATCGGAAACGTGGGATCTGCGGATGGAGTACAGATTAATCTGTCTTTCCTGAATATTTCTCTTCCGGATCATGCCGTCGGAGAGGGAGGAATCTTTACACATGCCACTTTATTAGAATCATTTAAACATAATGGTTCTTCTTCTGTTGCAACTTACAACTTTTATCAGGCAGATGACAGAGAGAACGGCAGTTATAAACATAGAAATGTGACCTATGGAAAGGAAATATCTGCTTCCTCAGAGTACACAAATCTGCAGAATTGGTATTATGATGAAAAACTGCATGGAACGGATGATGGAATCATAAAAGATGGCACGAATAAGAATAGTGTGGATTTTTCCGGATATCTTCCATATGTGTGTGCAGGATATAATGAAACCCAGCTGGCACATGAAATAAAAGTTAACCAGCGAGTTGCAGACATAGTAAAAGGATGTGGAACTTACGGACATCCGTATAATATCACGACAGAAGGTCAGATGATGATCATCTCAGAATATCTGTCGACTGGTATGGCACGTAAGGACTGGAGAGTTACGATCACCAGTAATCAGAGCGCTTTCTGTACAGGACAGAATGATAGCACATATGATGTAACGTATCAGTTTAATGGCTCACAGTGGAAGCAGGTACGGAATATAGGAACGCAGGAGGCGTCGGTATGGGAAGAAGTGTCGGACGCAGAACCACTGGAGAATGAAGTAATCCTGCAGTATATGCTGAACGCATATTATGATATTGTAGGAACAAAGCAGAACGATGGCACATATCAGATGAGTCTGACGAACTTCGGAGGCTTTGGTTCAAATGATACATGGCCGTTCCGTGGTGTGCTTACCAGTACAAATGAAAGTGGCACTAAGCTGGTACTGGAAGGTGCCACTACAGGAAATGGTCTGATTCCGTACAGTTATGGTAGTGTAGTAAAAAATCTGACAGTTTCTTATGAGGAAACTGGAAAGACCCTGACGTATGATGGAACGAAAACCTCAGATTATTATCAGAATGCATGTTTTGGCGGTGTGATTGGCTGTGTCCTTGGCGGGGATAACATTATTGACAATGTGTCGATAACAATGGCGGATAGTTGGCTGACTGTCACAGGAACGAAGAAACATCTGATCCCAGTAGGCGGTTATGTTGGTTCTGTCTGCGGTGGAGGTGTGATCTTCCGCGGAATGGGAAACGGTACATCTGCAAAGACAGGACTGACTGATACAATGCTTTCAGGTGATGCGGTTTCTGTGGATGCCAGTGCGAAAAAGAGCATGTATGTCAATCCGTATGTAGGACGTGTACTGGATGGATTTGCGTTCAATGAATCTGGCATTGTGCTTGATAATACAGACAAGAATTATAAGATCAACCAGCTTGATACAGATAATACAGGAAGTATCAGTACAACGATCAGTACAACGGGAACAACTACGACTGTAAAAGACGCACAGGGACTGTTGCTTTTGTCAGCAGCTGTCAACAGTGGTGCTGTGTCTGGTGGAAGCAGCAACGCTTACAGTACACAGACAAATGGTGGAAACAAGACGGCAGGAACATACGAGTTTCAGTTTGGTGGTAAGTATGGAAAGGTAAGGAAGGCATCCTACAGTCACATTGGAAAAACAGGAACCGATGGGGATGAGAACTTGGCAAAATCAGATGACCAGAGCATACCTGGAACAACGAATCTGCCATATCTGCTCAGCAAGTATGGAAATGAAGACAGCTTTAAGGTCTGCAGTGCATCTGCAACTATTAATCTGCAACAGAGAAATTATGACATGACTGCTTATGGAAGTGGGTATCAGGGAATTGCTGCAAGATATGTTTCGAATGCGATTGTGAATGCGACGGTTTCTGATGCAAAAGGCATTGTACCGGAATTAGCGAGTATGGATGGAAATGGAAGTACTCTGATTCTGGATACAACTGTAAAAGAATACGCGGATGACGATTTCCATTCTGCATCCATCGGTGGAGTATTTAATTTACTTAGACCTGGAAAGACGACAACCATCAGCAATCTGACACTTCAGGGAAGTAATTCAACTGGAACGGTATCTGGCGGAGTGGCATTGAAATATTACACCGCTGAGGGCGAGGAAATAGAGAGTCCTTCTGATGATTGGGATACCTATAAGAGCAATGTGGGAGTAGGTGGCTTTGCCGGTACGACTGCCAGTATTTCTGCCAGTGCAAGTACCAGTACGGCAAATATTAAATTTGATCAGGTAACTGTTCGGAATATGCACATAAAGGGATCTGTTGATGCCGGAGGACTGCTTGGCAGTTCTGGAAAATCAGCTCCGACGACAAAACCTGTCGGCTATACAGCAAGCAAGAATATTGCCTGCCTGTTAGAACCAACGATGAACAACAGGACTTCTGTGGGAGTACAGATAACAAATTCCCAGTATAACAATATTGTGGTTGAAGCTGCGAATTCCGCCGGTGGTTTTGTGGGATATGTGGACAGCCAGGATAAGACCAGTGTTATCAGCTCCCTGAACATAACACAGCAAAACTACGTTGTCGGACGGAGTTCAAAGATTGGGAAAGCTGACAATACAACTACATATGCCGGAGGCACTTTTGGATATATAAGGACACAGATAAAAATCAATACGGATGAGAACACGGATGAAGCTGTGATGCAGGGAGTTACGAGTGCGGCAGGTGAGTGTGCCGGCGGCTTTATTGGAAAAATTGATAATAAGGGATATCAGATCCGTAAAGCGGTGGTGAAAGGAAGCGATGCGGAACCGAATGGAATTATATCTGTGAAATCAAGAACCGGCTATGCCGGTGGTCTTGTAGGAAGGGCAAATGGGAGGACTGATGATTCATGTGAATTCCAGAATTGCCGGGCAGATACTATTGCCATAAATGTTAGAGATTTGACAGACGGCGAAAGTACTAGCGGCGGCGATGGCGGAATTGTGGGGCGAATTCAGGGGGCTGAGGTCACAATCAGTGACTGCGAGGTACAGAAAACTTCCATAACAGGCGGAAAGTCAGGAGGAGTAGTAGGAAATACCGCAGTAACGGTAAAGTTACAGAATTGTGTGGTAAATGGAACTGAAGATCAAAAGTATGAAATAACCGGAGAAGAAACCGCAGGCGGTATGATTGGATTATCTACTGCTCCTAATAAAAAAATCCAAATGAAACAGTGTGAAGTCAGCAACATGAAAATGATTTCCAACAAATGGGGATGTGGCGGCATGCTGGGAGATGTAGACTGGGCGGCGAATCTGGATACACTGTATTTGTTTGACTGTGCAGTAGAAGATTCTGAAATTCAGGGTACTACAAACGATACAACTGCGGGAGGTTTTACTGGCGATATTCGAGGAAATCTGACGGCGTCAAATTTATTATTGAACAATACAAGTATTCATTGTACTCAGTCAAATAAAGTTGGTATGGTAATCGGTCTTGTTGACAGCAAAACGGGAGCAATATCGGTAGCAGGTCTGAGTATTCAGAACGCAGAGGCATATTATGAAAATGCTGGGAAAAAGAATTCCGTAACACAGTTGTACGGTGTAATCAACAATGACTCAAATGTTGCAAATACAATAAAGAACAAAAGTTATATAGCCTTTGCTGATTATTCTGGTGCAGCATTGGGTGCACAGTCTGTTGGAGATGGAAAAACAGATAAACTGCTGGCAATTCCTGAAAAAACGAATGATACAGATACGGCAGAAACACCTGTGAAACCATATGTGGTGACAAGCCCAAAAAGTACAGCATATGTTTCAACAAAAGGAACTGCTACGACTCCGGCAAAACAGTTTTACCTTTATGGAGACGGGGCGTCCTGGAAAACAAACGGATCGAATTTTACAGTAAAGGCTGAAGAAATTTACAACGACTATAATAATACTGGTTCAGCAAATGCCGGTCTGTACAAATACGCGGATACAGGTATAACTACATTTGAATTCAGTAAGATGATTTCTACATACAATGCGAATCAGTCAACAAAAGCGAACTCTGATTTTCCGGTACTGCAGATTACAGGAAACGATGCGACAGAAATTTCAAAATATCTGGATATTGTTACAAATGGAGGATTCTCAAGGGCGAATGCATTAAACACTTCCGAGAATGCACATGTTACAGCAAGAGCAGATGTATACAGCTATGATACGACAAGCAGAAAATTTATAAGAAAGCCATCGGAAACTTCTTCACTTCGAATATCCAGAAACAGTACCGGAGCACTCAGCTTCAATACCAGTTCAGAATATGATAATACACGGGATCGTTTTACTCTTCTGATGGTGACATTTACAGAAACAGATATAAATGGAACAGTCCACAAATATAATGTGATGGTTCCGGTTGTTGTTCGCCGTATGCTGGAGCTGGATTTTTCAGCGACATTAAGTTATGGAACAAACTTCCAAAGCAGTACATATGAAAGTCTGGAAAGGCATGTCCTGGAAAGTTTCGGAAGTTCGATCACAGCTTATCTGAAATACACATATAACAGTGAGAAAGAAACATTTACAGATTATGGCTGGCAGAGTTACATTAACGGTGGTGGTGACGTAACCGAATCATTGGATAAGAAGATCGTATTTTCTCAGGGAACAGATGTAAAGCTTCCAGCAGGGACACAGTTATCTCTGGTGGATTGTACAAATGGTAAGGTATATTATTATAGAGTTCCGGATAACTCAAGTCTTACAGTCGCTGAGGCGAATAAAATTGCAATGAGTAAATTCAGGGCTTCAGATGGAACAGCGTACCAGGCACCAAGTATTGGAGAACTGATGGGAGCTGTTGCAGAATCGTCAGAGAATGGCACGTTTATAAAAGTGGATCAGAATGGAAAACCAGAAGATATAGAAGTTTCTGATGGAACAAAATATCCGAAACCAACAGTTAAGATCAAGAACCAAGACGGAACATATTCTTATTACAGACTGGCACAGGGAACAGAAACCGGAGGATATAACATTAAAGTTGCGGACAGCAGTTTAAAAACCGGAACAAAGAGCGCGGTTTCAGAGGAATATTATCTTGTGGTTACCGTTCCAAAAGGTACGAACAGTGGACTGCTGAATGGCTCTATACAGACAGAAGTAACAGACAAAATTCCTCACAATATTAACTACCGAACGAAAAAAAAAGGTAATTGGACGGAGGATGATCATGGAGGTACTGCAAGTACATACGTTATTTCAAGCGGATATACGCACAGTGTAAAAGAAGAAAATATAACTGATCTGGCAAAGAAAATATCAGCTTCGGACTCGACTATGAAGGTAGATGTGGTGGATACAATCATGTTTCCAAATACACAGACGTATAACTCATATGATGAATTATATCAGAGGTTCGTGGGTGGCATACAAAATACGGTAAATGGAAAGACTCTGGGTCAACAGTTCCCAAGTGGATCATCCGGAACTGCAAAGTTCTATGTTTATACAGGAAGCGGAACTTCCAGAGTATACTATCAATATACAAATGGTTCATGGAGTGTAGCTTCAGGAGAAACGTCAGCTACGGAATATGCGTGGGTTTCAAATAACGGAACTATGGAATTACCGTTATCAACAGATGGTACGATTGAGAATGCAATCAGTCTTCAGGGAGTGCGTGATCGGGTAAAGGGAACTGCTGGTAGTAGTACTTTTTATGTGGAACTTAAGATGGATGTAAATATTCCAACGTCGGGTCTGAATGCGATTCCGGAGTCAAAGATTGAAGATGGCAAGAGTTTACCGACAGACTTTACAAAGCTGACATATTCCTCACAGCTTTCCACAGAAAAACAGAGTATTACGTACAGTACAAACCGTGCTTTGGCACCAGGTACGCAGACTGCATATTACAGGGATGCTCCGGTAGGCGCAAAACTTACTTATGAAGCAGACCAGATCAGCCAGCTGGGTATCAACTTATTGGATCTTCAGTATCTGGATGCTTCTCAGGAAAGTTCACTGATAGATACGACAGCTGTTTATGATTTGTCAGCAATGAAGGACCTAGACAAAGAACTGCAAAATTCCAGAGGTATCAGATTTACATTAAGTTTGATGCCAAAGAATACATCTGGATCACTGGAAGAATATCAGAATGCGCTGGCAGATGCGAAGGATTATCTGGATGTGGAACTGAAATCAAAGGATTCTGGTACCGTTGAATATACTGTTGGAACAAATGGAGAAGCAGGAAGCTGGTCATGGACTGTTCCAAAGGAGACGTACTGGAAAGATGATAATGTAAGGACTGATTCTGTCTTTAATGGAAGCATTTTAACACAGGCAATTCGGCTCAAAGTAAAAATAGACAATGTCGAAGACAAGAGTCATATGTATTCTAATTACAAGGTCTTTCTTCAGGCCGAAGTTTTAGGAAGCAGTGCAACTACTGTAGTGAGCGGCACACAACAGGACGATAACATCATCTATACTCTTGCAAAGATTAAACCCGAATTTCTCCAGTAGGGATGGTGTTTTCTGGCATTTTCCCTGTCACGCGTGGTTGATTCCATGCGGGACATTTAACAAACCCTCCCCGTTTCCGGGACTGTCACAACATGACAGTCCCGGAAACGGGGAGGGTTTTGGTTAAGTCTGTCGAATGATTTTTCTTGCTGTATAAGTACATATCGTGCTACACTGATTATATCTTAAATTCTAAGCCCGTCAGGGCATTCTTATATGTTTCAGTTCTGAAACAGAAATCCAACAAAGCAAAAATCTATTAAAATTGCCCAAACGAAAGGAAGCCTGCTTATGCAAACAAAACTTCAGCAGTATTTTCCCATGCTCAGAAGCAGGGAAGAAATTTTGAGAGAAATTGATGCGACCGTGAAACTTACAGAAAAATTTTACAGCTGGAGGGAGGCGCAGAGACAGGAATTTCTGGATTTCTGTACAGGAGTGCGTGGAATCAAGATGCTGTATGATTCGTTTTTTAAGGAGATTATGAATCCGGAAACCGTACCGGAGAGACTGGAAGAATTTCTCAGTATTCTGTTGAATCGAAAAGTGAAAATTGTAGATGTACTGCTGGGAGATTCCACCAGGCTTGCGGACGAGCAGTCACTGCTGATCATGGATATCCTGGTACGTTTTGAGGATGGGACATACTGCAATGTAGAGGTACAGAAGATTGGATATGCCTTTCCGGGAGAGCGGTGTGCGTGTTATTCCTCAGATCTGTTGCTCCGCCAGTACAAAAAAGCCCGGTAGTTTTTCAGAAATATGCGGATAATTATATTCATACCTTTACGCAGCAGTCAGATACAGGATTGGAGATGGATTTACTGCAAAAATATATTTTTATTCCTCTTGACATCTTTAAAGAAAATGTAGAAAATAAAGGTATCAAGAACAAAATGGACGGATGGCTGACATTTCTGGGTATGGATGAACCGGAGAAGATCATAGAACTGATTAATACTTACCCGGAATTCAGGGAGATGTATGAGCATGTGTATTACATATGCCGGAATGTGGAGGATGTTATGGGGATATTTTCGGAAGAACTGAGAATCATGAATCGTAATACTGTGAGATATATGGTAGATGAAATGCAGGAGACGATAGACGAGCAGAAGGAAATGATAGTGGGACAGCAAGAACAGTTGAAGAAGAAGGACAGCGAGATGCAGAAAATGATATTGGAAAAGGACGAAAAGATGAAAGAAAAAGAACACATTATTGAAGAACTGAAAAAACAGATCGCATTGCTTCAAAAATGAATATCAGCCGGGACGGGGTGTGGTTCACTTCCCGTCCCACATGGCTGAGCTACAACCGAATCTTAAACCAATATCTCAACTAAAACCTCCCCGCTTCGGATCTGCCGTAAATGGCAGTATTCCTGAACGGGGAGGTTTGCTGTTAAAATTTCTTAATAATAACGCTTTTTGATTTCTTACGCAGAAGCCGATTATAAGCAGAATACTTTGCCTTCGGGACGCGGACGGTCATTTGCTTTACGCCCTGGTCAATTTTGGATGAAACGGCTTTGAGTTTTTGGCTTTTGATTGTGATGACGCATTTTGCTTTTACATTCCGGAATGCCTGGGAACCG